>Ga0105100_10000005_pt1 | contig 102309 bp, 108 predicted proteins | sample PPLLak12cMay2015_2_FD_87033 | JGI IMG/M metagenome (GOLD analysis project Ga0105100, IMG submission 87033) | Freshwater sediment microbial communities from Prairie Pothole Lake near Jamestown, North Dakota, USA - PPLs Lake P8 Core (1) Depth... | ecosystem: Environmental > Aquatic > Freshwater... | reverse complement strand
GGTACGCGTCCTGGTTCTTCGCGACGGCGTCGAACTCCTCCCGGGTCATCGTCTTGCCCGAGGAGCGCTCGGCCACCACGTAGGTGCTGTCGGCCGAACGCGAGGTGACCCGGGTCTGCACGTTGACGTTGTCGTACTCGGTGATCCGGCACCGCGGCATGGCCTCGGTGAACCGCCGGAGCTCCTCCGGGGAGGGGTTGTCGTGCACGGTCTTCGCTTCAACGGACATCCCGAGACTCCTTGTGGGTAGCCTGAACAGGTCGGGTTCGCTGGTGGCCGCCTAGTCTACAGAAGCGCAGGTGAGGGCCCCAGCCGGCGTGGCGGAACGTCGGGGCCGAGGGTTGGACGGAACGATGGAGCTGACCGAGGACGAGCTGATCGAGGAGATCCGGCGCCTGCTCTCGGGCGAGGAGCCCGGGGTGGTCGTCGGGCTCGGCGACGACGCCGCGGTGGTCGAGCCGGGCAGCGGCGCGAGCGTGCTCACGACCGACATGCTGATCGAGGGCGTGCACTTCGAGCGCGACGCGATCTCGCCGCGCGACCTGGGCGCGAAGGCGATCGTCGTGAACGTGTCGGACATGGCCGCGATGGCGGCGAGCCCTCGATATGCGCTCGTGTCGATCGGGCTCACACCGGACGTCGAGGCCGCCTGGGTGGTCGAGCTCTACGGCGGGATGCGCGCGGCGTGCGAGGAGTACGCGCTCACGCTCGTGGGCGGCGACACGAACCGCTCGCCGGCGATCGTGCTGTCGGTGACGGTGGTCGGCGAGGTGGCGCCCCGCCGAGCCGTGACGCGCTCGGGCGCGCAGCCCGGCGACGTGATCGTGGTCACGGGCGCGCTGGGGGCGGCCGCCGGGGGGCTCGTCGTGTCCCGGGTCGAGCCGGCGCGCGCGGCGGTCTGCCTGTCCGAGCCCTGGGGCCGCGACCTGGTGGACGCGCTCGCGCGGCCCGTCGCGCGGGTCGGCGAGGGCCAGACGCTGGCGCAGGCGGGCGTCACGGCGATGATGGACCTGTCCGACGGGCTCGCGAAGGACCTCGGGCGACTGTGCCTGGCGAGCGGCGTCGGCGCGCGGGTCGAGCTCGAGCGGGTGCCGGTCGCCGAGGCGCTCCGCGCCGGGGCGGCGACGCTCGGGGTCGACGCCCTCGAGCTCGCCGTGGGCGGGGGCGAGGACTACGAGCTGCTCGCGACGATCGACGCGACCGCCGTCGAGCGCGCGCGCTCGGAGCTGGACGAGCGGTTCGGCGTGCCGCTCACCGAGATCGGCATGATCGTCGAGGGGGAGGGACCGCTCACGGTCGACGCCGATGGGACCACGCGACCGCTGGAGCCGGCCGGATGGGATCACTTCGGCCGTGCGTGAGGCACCCAGGCCTCGGGCGCTGACGATCGCCGGGTCCGACTCGGGCGGCGGGGCGGGCATCCAGGCCGACCTGAAGACGTTCAGCGCGCTCGGCGTCTACGGCATGAGCGCGATCACGGCGGTGACGGTGCAGAACACGCTCGGCGTGAGCGGGTACGAGGCGCTGTCGCCGGACACGGTCGCGGACCAGATCCGCGCGGTCGTCACCGACATCGGCGTGGACGCGGCGAAGACCGGCATGCTCGCCTCCCGCGCGATCGTCGAGGCCGTCGCCGACGCGGTGGCCGAGACCGGCGTGCCGAACCTCGTGGTGGACCCGGTGTTCGTCTCGAAGCACGGGCACGCGCTGCTCGAGGACGACGCGGTCGTAGCGCTCCGCACGCGGATCCTGCCGCTCGCCACGCTCGTCACGCCGAACCTGCCCGAGGCCGCGGGCCTCGCCGGCTTCCCCGTGGAGACCGCGGAGGACATGGCCCGGGCTGCCGAGGCGATCCTCGCACTCGGGCCGCGGGCGGTGCTCGTGAAGGGCGGGCACCTGGAGGGCGCCACGGGTGCCGACGACCTCTTCGTGGAGGACGGCCGGATCGAGTGGATCCGCGGCGAGCGGCTCGAGACGCCGAACACGCACGGGACCGGGTGCACGCTCTCCTCCGCGATCGCCGCGCACCTGGCCCGCGGGGCGGACCTCGGCGACGCCGTGCGGGCGGGGAAGGCGTTCGTGACCGAGGCGATCCGGCACGCGCTCGCGATCGGCGGAGGGATCGGGCCCGTGGATCAGCTCTGGTCGATCTCGCCCCGCTGAGGGCGAGGACGGGTCAGCCGGCGCGCTGGACCTTGCCGGCCTTGATGCAGCTGGTGCAGGCGTACACGCGCTTCGGCGAGCCGTTCACGACGGCGCGCACGCGCTGCACGTTCGGGTTCCACCGGCGCTTGGTCCGGCGGTGCGAGTGGGAAACCTGCATGCCGAAGAACGGCTTCTTCCCGCAGATGTCACAGACGGCTGCCATGGCCGAGCAAGGGTAGCAGACGCCTACGCGGCCAGGGCCCCGACCTGCTCGCGGAGCTGGTCGCCGGTGATCGAGCCGTGGTGCGTGTCGATCACGGCCCCGTCGGCCCCGTAGAAGACGGTGTGGGGCTGCCCGATCAGGCCGAGGGAGTCCCGGATCTGGCCGGTGCGGTCGAACAGGCTCGGGTACGGCCAGCCGTACTCCTCGATGAACGCCCTCGCGTCCGGCCGAACGTCGAGGACGTCGATCCCGAGGAACCGGACGCGGTCGCCGTACTCGGCGGCGACGGCGGCGAGCTCGGGCGCCTCCAGGCGGCAGGGTCCGCACCACGAGGCCCAGATGTTCACGACGACCGGGGTGCCGCGAAGGCTCTCGAGCAGCGCCGAGTAGGAGGCGACGTCGGCGTCCGGCAGGGCCGTGGGGCTCGAGGGCAGGGTCGGCCCTGCGTCGCCGCCGCCGGCCGGCTCGTCGGTCTCCGACGCACAGCCCGCCGCGACGAGCGCGAGCACGGTGAGCGCGAGCAGCGATCGCCGGAGCCGCATGGCCTCCATGGTAGAACCGACCCATGCGACGACGTGTTCCTGGCCGGGCCGCGCCGTGGCGCTGACGCTCGCCTCCCCGGTCGCCGAGATCGACGCGAAGCTCGCCAACCGCCGGACGGGCCTCCGCGCGAAGGGCGATCCGGCGCACGAGGTCCTCGCCCGGTCGCTCGGCGTGGGGACGGTCGGCCAACTCCTGCACCACTACCCCCGCCGCTACATCGACCGTTCGGACGTGTCGCGGATCGGCGACCTCAGGCTCGAGCAGCAGGCCACGGTGATCGCCAGGGTGAAGAACGTCCACAAGCGGCTGACGCGCCATCGTCAGACGATGGTCACCGTCACCCTCTACGACGGCACGGGCTACCTCGACCTGACGTTCTTCAACCAGCCGTGGACCGCCTCGATGTACAAGGTCGGGCACGAGGTCGCCGCCTCGGGTGTCGTGCAGCGGTACGGGCGGCGCCTGCAGCTCGCGAAGCAGGAGGTCGAGCTCCTGCGGGGCGACGAGCAGGACCTCGTGCACACCGGTCGCATCACGCCGGTCCACCGCGCCACCGAGGGCATCACCACGCGGACGATCCGCGAGCTCGTGCACCGGGCGCTCGAGAAGATCCGCGCGATCCCCGACCCGCTGCCGGCCGAGCTCGTCGACGCCGAGGGGCTCTCGCCCTTCGACGCCGCGATCCGCGCGATCCACTTCCCCGGCTCGGCCGAGGAGCTGCGCGCGGCCGAGGAGCGGCTGAAGTTCGACGAGCTGTTCACGCTCGAGCTCGGCGTGGCGTTCCGCAAGCACCGGGTGGAGTCCGCCCAGGCCGGCGTCGCGCACGAGCCCGAGGGCCCGCTGACCGAGCGCCTGCTCGGGACGCTGCCGTTCGAGCCGACCGGCGCGCAGGTGCGGGCGATGGCAGAGCTCGACGCCGCGATGGCCCGTCCGAGACCGATGAACGTGCTGCTGCAGGGCGACGTCGGCTCGGGCAAGACGCTCGTGGCGCTGCACGCCGCGCTCGTGGCGATCCAGTCGGGTCACCAGGCCGCGATCATGGCGCCGACCGAGGTCCTCGCGGGGCAGCACCATCGTTCGATGGCCGCGCTCCTGGGGCCGTTCGGCGCCATCCCGTTCCTCGACCTCGCGGACGCGCCCGACGACGGGGCGCAGGTGTCGCTGTTCGACGGGTCGCCGGCGCGCTCGCCAGAGGCGGCGGAGGCGGGCGTCACGTACGCGCTCCTGTCGGCGGCGGTGACCGGCAAGGACCGGGCGCGGATCCTCGAGGGCGTCGCGAGCGGGGACGTCGACCTCGTGGTCGGCACCCACGCGCTCGTGCAGGAGGGCGTGGCCTTCGCCGACCTGTCGCTCGCGGTGATCGACGAGCAGCACCGCTTCGGCGTCCACCAGCGGATGGCGCTGAAGGGCAAGGGCGGCGCGCCGGACGTGCTCATCATGACCGCCACGCCGATCCCGCGGACGCTCGCGCTCACGTACTACGGCGACCTCGACGTCGTGGTGCTGGACGAGATGCCCGCCGGTCGGCAGCCGGTCACGACGCGGATCGCGCGGACCGCCGCCGAGCGCCGTCAGGCCTACGAGCTGGTCCGGCGCGAGGTCGAGGCGGGTCGTCAGGCGTTCGTCGTGTGCGCGGCGATCGACGAGGCGAACCGCTCCGATGTCCGCGCCGCCGAGGCCGAGGCGAAGCACCTGGCGGAGGACGTGTTCCCCGACCTGTCCGTCCACGTGCTCCACGGGCGGATGCGCCCGGCCGAGAAGGGGCGCGTGATGGAGGCGTTCCGGACGGGCGAGCACCACCTGTTGATCTCGACCACGGTGATCGAGGTCGGGGTCGACGTGCCGAACGCCACCGTGATGCTCGTCGAGAACGCCGAGCGTTTCGGCCTGGCCCAGCTCCACCAGCTCCGCGGACGGATCGGCCGCGGAGAGCACGCCTCGTACTGCGTGCTCTTCGACGAGTCCAAGCAGGACAACGAGGAGGCCCACGCGCGCCTCGAGGCGATGGTCAGCACGACCGACGGGTTCGAGCTCGCGGACGCGGACCTCGGCCTCCGCGGCGAGGGGACCCTGTTCGACGTCCGGCAGTCGGGGATGCCGGACCTGAAGCTCGCGAGGTTGGCCGAGGACCTCGACCTCGTGAAGCGCGCCCGGGCCCGAGCGTTCACGGTGATCGAGGACGACCCCGAGCTCCGGGACCATCCGACGCTGCTCGCGGAGCTCCGCTCGAGGTTCGAGCGCTCGATCGACTGGCTCTTCGAGACCTGAGCCGCCCCCCGCGTAGCATGGCCGGATGCGCGTCGTCGCGGGCAGCGCGGGGGGGGTCCGGCTCGGGACGGTTCCGAAGGGGGTGCGGCCCGTCTCCGACATGGCTCGGGAGGGGCTGTTCTCGAGCCTCGGCGAGCGAGTGGCGGGGGCGCGGGTGCTCGACCTGTTCGCCGGGACCGGAGCGCTCGGCATCGAGGCCCTGTCGCGCGGCGCCGCCGAGGCCGTCTTCGTCGAGCGCGACCGCGCCGCGCTCGACGCGCTCCGCGGGAACCTCGACCGGACGCGGCTCCGCGATCGGGCGACCGTGGTCGGCTCGACGGTCCGGGCGCTTCTCGGTAGAGATGACAAGAACGGCGCCCCCTTCGACCTGGTCCTGGCCGATCCGCCCTACCGGGTCGAGGGGGCCGAGCTGGACGAGGTGCTCGCGGCGCTCGCGCGCGGATGGCTCGCGGGCACGGGCTGGACCGTCGTCCTGACGCGCCGCAAGGGGAGTTCCACGCCTGTCATTCCAGTACACTGGGCGCCTGCCAGGCGCCTGGAGTACGGCGATACCCTGGTCCTGCTGCTGCGGGAGGCATAGCGATGAGCCTGACCGCCCTGTGTCCCGGGACGTTCGATCCCGTGACGAACGGTCACCTCGACATCATCGAACGTGCAGGTCAGCGCTTCGACGCTGTCGTCGTCGGCGTGCTCGACAACCCCGGAAAGGACCCCCTGTTCACCGCCGAGGAGCGGGTGCAGATGCTGAAGGACGCCACCGGCGACCTGGAGAACGTCTCCGTGATCTCGTTCAGTGGATTGCTCGTGGAATCGGCAAAGACGCTCGGCGCCGACATCGTCGTGAAGGGGCTGCGGGCCGTCACCGACTTCGAGTACGAGATCCAGATGGCGCAGATGAACTTCGCCCTCGCGGGCGTCGAGACCCTGTTCATGACCACCGGGCCGCAGTGGTCGTTCGTCTCGTCCTCGCTCGTGAAGGAGGTCGCGCGTTTCGGCGGTGACGTGAGCGGGCTCGTCCCGCCGGTCGTGACCGAGCGTCTGCGGGAGCGCCTGCGGGGGGGTGCCTGAGGTGGACCTGGCCGCACGCCTGCAGCAGCTCGAGGACCTGATCCGGGAGGCGAAGTCGATGCCCCTGTCCTCGAGCGCGCTGCTGAACCGCGACGAGGTGCTCGAGCTGATCGGCGAGATGAAGGGCGCGCTGCCAGAGGAGATCAAGCAGGCGCGCTGGGTCGTGAAGGACCGCGAGGAGCTCCTCGGCAAGGCCAGGCGCGACGCCGAGGCGATCGTCGAGGACGCTCGCGCCGAGCAGCTGCGGATGGCCGAGCGCGAGGCGATCGTCCAGCGCGCCGCCGAGGAGGCCGAGCGCATCGAGGCCGAGGCCGCCGAGGAGGCCCGCCGGATGAAGCTCGAGTCCGAGGACTACGTGGACGCGAAGCTCGCCCAGTTCGAGACCGTGCTCCGCAGGATCACCGAGGAGCTCGTCGCCACGAACGACCAGGTGAGCCGTACGATCGAGCAGGTGGACGCCGGTCGCGAGAAGCTCCGCGGCGTCACGCCGGCCACGAACGTCGAGATCGGGCCGGAGGTCGCGTTCCCGGAGGGCGAGGAGGAGTGATGCGCGCGATCGACGTCCGCGACCTGCTCGAGCATCCCGGGTCCTCGAAGACGGTGCGCGTGGAGGAGCCCGTGCAGGGCCTGTCCACGGAGCTCGTCGAGGTGCCGCAGGACGCGCCGATCGAGGGCGACCTCACCCTCGAGAGCGTCATCGAGGGCATCTACGTGACCGGCTCGGTCGGCGGAGTCATGGCCTTCCGGTGCGCGCGATGCCTGAAGGACTTCGAGCAGGACTTCGACGTGTCCATGCAGGAGCTGTTCGTTCGAGAGCCGGGGCCGGACGACGATTACGCCCTCGAGCCCGACCTGCGTCTGGACCCCGAGCCGATGGTGCGCGACGCCGTCGTCCTCGGCATGCCGTTCTCGCCGCTCTGCAAGCCCGACTGCCTGGGCCTGTGCGAGCGGTGCGGCGGCGACCGCAACCTCGGCGAGTGCACGTGCGGCGAGCCGGTCGACCCGCGGTGGGCCGGCCTCGAGGGGTTCACCGAGGAACCCTGACCTCCGACGATCGAAAGGAACCACGATGCCGGTCCCCAAGAGAAGGCAGACCCGTACCCGGAGCGCGAAGCGCAAGGCGAACTGGAAGGCGACGGCGCCGACGTACTCGGAGTGCCCGCAGTGCCACCAGCCGAAGCTGCCGCACCGCGTGTGCCCGAACTGCGGCTACTACGCCGGCCGGCAGGCCGTCGAGGTCGAGTAGCCGCGTGACGCCGCGACCGGGTGGCGATGGGTCGAAGGCCCTGGATCGCGCCCTCGGGGTGCGGTTCCGGGACGCCGCGCTCCGCGAGGCCGCGCTCACGCACCGCTCGTACGCATTCGAGAACGAGATCGAGGTGAACAACGAGCGTCTCGAGTTCCTCGGGGACGCCGTCCTCGGCCTGGTCGTCACGGACATGGCCTTCCGCACGTTCCCCACCCTGCCGGAGGGCGAGCTCGCGAAGCTGCGCGCGGCGATGGTCAACATGACGGCGCTCGCGGACGTCGCGCGCGATCTGGGTCTCGGCGCGTTCGTGCTCCTCGGCAAGGGCGAGGAGATGAGCGGCGGACGAGACAAGGCGAGCATCCTCGCCGACGCCTTCGAGGCGACGCTCGGCGCCGTGTACCTGGATCGAGGGCTCGACACCGCACGCAAGCTGATCGAGCGTCTGTTCCGGCCGCGGATGATCGCGTACGCGCGCGGGGAGGGCGGCCGGGACTACAAGACGATCCTGCAGGAGATGGCGTCCTCGGACCTGCACGCGCTGCCCGAGTACCGGATCGCCGAGCGCGGGCCGGACCACGAGAAGGAGTTCACGGCCACCGTGTACCTGGCGGGGGAGCCGTGGGGGACCGGGACCGGTCGCTCGAAGAAGGAGGCCGAGCAACAGGCCGCGCACGAGGCCTACCGCCGCCTGACCGAGCGCACCGCGGCCGAGGCCGAGGCCTGACGGGGGGACCGAGTGGAGCTGCCGGAAGTCGAGGTGATGCGCAGGGACCTCGAGAAGGACGTCGTCGGGCGCAAGGTCGCGAAGGCAGAGGTCCGCCCCTCGAAGAACGCGATGCGGGTGATCCGGCGTCACGGCAAGCGCAAGGAGTTCACCGACCGGCTCGTGGGCCGCAAGCTGGCGAAGGTCGAGCGTCGCGGCAAGTACATCCTGGTGCATCTGGACAACGGCGACGTGCTGGTCGTGCACTTCGGCATGAGCGGCCAGTTCGTCCGCGGGAACAAGCGTCAGGCGCTCCAGCCGCACACGCACGTGGTCATCGACTTCCAACAGGGCGGTGACCTGCGTTACGTCGACCCTCGAACGTTCGGCGAGATGTTCGTCGCGACGCCAGACGAGCTCGGCAAGGTCAAGGAGCTCCAGCACATCGCGATCGACCCGCTCGACCACGTCTTCACGTGGCAGGCGTTCGGCGCCGCCCTGGCCGAGCGCGCCTCGAAGATGAAGGTCCTACTCATGGACCAGAAGTTCATGAGCGGTCTCGGGAACATCTACTCGGACGAGGTGCTGTTCGCCGCGGGGCTGCGGCACGACCGCATGTCGGACTCCCTGTCCTCGCAGGAGGTCCGCAGGCTCTACCGCGCGCTGCAGGAGATCCTGCAGGACGCGATCCGGTTCCGCGGCACGACGCTGGACGACGAGGCGTACGTGGACCTGTTCGGCAAGCCGGGCGAGTTCCAGAACGAGCTGAAGGTCTACGGGCGCGCCGGCCAGCCGTGTCGCCGGTGCCGCACGCCGATCGAGGCCGTGAAGATCTCGGGGCGGAACGCGTACTTCTGCCCGCAGTGCCAGTCCTGAGCCGCTCGCGTGCGTCAGACGATCTCGGCGCCGGCCTCGCGCATCCGCTCGATCGCCCGCTCGCCGTCGCCGGGTTGCAGGTCCACGGCGCGGATGCCCTGGGTGAGGACCGTGACCTCGAAGCCGAGCCGCATCGCGTCGAGCGTGCTCTCGACGACGCAGTAGTCGGTCGCGAGGCCCGCGATCACGATGTGGGTCACGTCACGCTCGCGGAGCCTGCGCTCGAGCTCGGTCGCCGAGACGTCGCCGCTCAGCGGGTCGCGGACGCTGAAGCCCGAGTAGCCGTCGCGGCCGTCCGCGCCCTTGCGCTCGGCCGGGCCCTCGACCCGCAGGTCGGGGTGGAAGGCCGCGCCCCACGTCCGCTGCACGCAGTGCACCGGCCAGGTCCCGCCGTCCTTGCGGAAGTGCGGCGTCGACGCCGGGTGCCAGTCCTGCGTGTACAGGACGGGCGAGCCGGCCTCGACCGCCGCCGCGATCTGCTCGTTCGCGAAGGGAACGACGTCCTCCCCGCCCCGGACGTACAGGCTTCCGCGCGGATCCGCGAAGTCGTTCTGCAGGTCCACGACGAGGAGGGCGGTGGAGGGTCCGTACCCGGTCACGTCCGCGATGGTACCGCCGACTCCGGCGGGCGGACGGGAGAGATGGACGGCGCGGAGCGGCGCGTACGATCGGCTCGTGAAGCGGGTGCGGGTCGTGGTCACCGGTCGGGTCCAGGGCGTGTTCTTCCGCGCGTCGTGCGCGCGCGAGGCGCGGAGCCTCGGGCTTGGCGGTCACGTGCGGAACCTGCCGGACGGCCGCGTCGAGGCGGCGTTCGAGGGCGCAGACGTCGACGTCGACCGGATGGTCGAGTGGTGCCGGCTCGGTCCCGAGCACGCCCGCGTGGACGCTGTCGAGGTGACCCCCGAGGTCCCCACGGGGGACCGCGGGTTCGCCGTCACGGGCTGACGCGATTCCTGCGTCGAAATCCCCGGATCCGTGCCTGGGCACTGCTAGCATCGCGCGGAATGTTCCTTCGCTCGCTGCAGATCCGAGGCTTCAAGAGCTTCGCGGACAAGACCGTCCTCGAGTTCGCTCCTGGTGTGAGCGTCATCGTCGGTCCCAACGGAAGCGGCAAGTCCAACCTCGTCGACGCCATCAGTTGGGTACTCGGCGAACAGGGACCCCGCGCCCTGCGCGGCGGCCAGATGGCGGACGTGATCTTCGCGGGGAGCCCGGCTCGTCCGCAGCTCGGCATGGCGGAGGTCAAGCTGGTGATCGACAATTCGGCCGGGCTGATCCCCGTGCCGTTGTCCGAGATCGAGATCAGCCGCACGATCTTCCGCTCGGGCGAGTCCGAGTACCGGATCGGCGGCCAGGTCGTGCGTCTGCTCGACGTCCAGGAGCTCCTCGCCGAGAGCGGCATCGGTCGCGCGCTCCACACGATCGTCTCGCAGGGCGAGCTCGACACGATCCTGTCGAACCGCCCCGAGGACCGCCGCCAGTACGTCGAGGAGGCGGCCGGCATCGCCAAGCACAGGAAGCGCAAGGAGCGCGCCGAGCGCAAGCTCGCCGGTCTGGACCAGGATCTCCTGCGCCTGCAGGACGTGCTCGCGGAGCTGAAGCGGCAGCTGAAGCCGCTGAAGCAGCAGGCGGAGATGGCCAGGCGCCACGAACAGCTCTCGGCCGAGGCCGACGCGGTCAGCGTCCGCCTGGCCGCCGCGCGCCTGCGCAGCCTGCTCACCGAGCGCGACCGGCGCACCGGCGGCTGGGAGGAGGGGCTCGCCCGCCGCAAGCAGGCCCGCGAGCGCCTCGACGCGCTCGACGACCGGGTCCGGGAGGCGGCCGACGAGCGCGCGCGCGCCGTGTGGGCGCTCCAGGAGACCGAGGGCGCCCTCCGGCAGGCCCAGGCGACGAAGTCCGAGGCCGAGGTCTCGCTCCGGCACGCGGTCGAGGCCGAGTCCCTCGCCCGTCAGGCGCTCGCGGTCGAGGCTACCCGCGGCGTCCGGCTCCAGGCCCTCGAGGACGACGCCGGGCGGATCCAGGCTCGGCTCGCCGAGGTCGCCGCCGAGCTCACCCAGCGCGAGAGCGAGCTCGAGGAGGCCGAGATGGCCTTCCGGCAGGAGCAGGAGCATCGGCGCGAGGTCGATGAGGAGCGTCGGCGGATCTCCGAGGAGGCCGCCGCCCACCGTGCCGAGATGGAGACCCTCCGCCGCTCGCTCGCGAGCCACGATCGCGACCGTGGGCGTCTTGACGAGCGGCTCGGCGAGGTGCGCCGCAAGCGCGAGGCGGCCGACGCCGAGCGGGACCGGCTCGCCCGCGAGATCGAGCGGCTCGACGCAGAGACCGCGCCGCTGTCCGAGCGCCGGGCCGGACTGGAGCGCGAGCGTCACGGCCTGGCGGGCCGGGTCGGCGAGCTCGAGCAGGCCGTGCGGCGTCACGAGCACCGGCGCGACGTGCTGAGGGCCCGTCTGGACGACATCGAGGCGACCCCGGGGTCGAGGTTCCTCGACGGGCACCGCGGCCGAGCGCTCGGACTGCTCGGCGAGCTGGTGCGCGTCGAGGACGGGTGGCAGGCCGCCCTTGCGGCAGGGCTCGGCCCGCTCGCCGACGCGGTGGTGTACGCGAACGGTGCCGATGCGGTGGCCGACGCGCCGCAGGGCGATGGCGCGATCCTCGCGATCGCGGGCGGCGGGCCGGCATCGTTCGTGATCCATGGCGAGCGCACGCTGCTGTCGATCGTGGGCGCCGACCCCTCGGTCCGCGGGCTCGTCTGCACCGTCCTCAAGGACATCTACCTCGCGGAGACCGTCCAGGAGGCGGCCGACAAGCACGCGCGGCACCCGAAGGCGGCGTTCGTGACGCCCGATGGGGTGCTCGTCGGGCCCGCGGTGATCCGCACGACCCGCCGCGGCGACTCGCGCTCGGCCGAGATCCGTCGGGAGCTCGCGGTCGTCGACCACGACCTCGCGCAGGCCCGCGCGACGCTGCGTCCGAAGCAGGGCCGTCTGGACGAGATCCAGCGGGAGCTGACGGACCTCGCCGAGCGCATCGAGGGCGCCGACGCCGACATCACGAAGGCGGCCGAGCGGCTCTCACGCCTGGAGACGGAGCTCGCGTCCCTCGGCAAGGAGGAAGAGATCCTCGCTCAGCGGCTCGGCGGCATGGACGATGCAGCGGCGGCGTGGCGCGAGCGCCTCGCGCAGGTCGAGCCCGTCACGCCCGAGCTCCCCGAGCTGCCCCGCCTGGCCGAGCCGCCGATCCAGGCACGCGTCGCGGTCGAGACGCTCCGACGCGACCGCGCAGCGCTCGAGTCCCGCCTGTCGGCCGTGCGCGCCGAGCGCGAGACCCTTGCGGCGCAGGACCCCGCAGCGCTGCAGGCGGCGGTCGACGGGGCCGGGTCGGTCCGCGCCGCGGCGGAACGGGCGCTCGCCGAGGCCGAGGCCGCGCTCGAGGAGGCCACGGTGATGCGCAACGCGGCGGCCGCCTCCGAACGCGCCGCCACCGAGGACGAGGCGCGGGTCAACCGCGCCTGGCGCGAGGCCTCGACCGAGCTCGATCGCCTGCGCGAGGCCTACGAGGACGAGGACCGGGTCCGCGGCGATCTCGAACGCCGGATCCGCGACGCCGAGCGGCTGCTGCGCGAGGGCCACCAGCGGGATCCGCAGGAGGCGCTCGCCGAGCTGGCGGACGAGGACTCGGTCGAGTCGCTCGAGAAGCGCGCCGAGCTGGTGCAGCGGCGGCTCGGGCTGCTCGGGCGCGTGAACCTGCTCGCGGGGGGCGAGTTCGAGGCGCTTCAGGAGCGTCACGACTTCCTCGCGCGCGAGCTCGACGACGTCCGGCGTGCCAAGCGCGACCTCCTCGAGGTGATCGGCCGGATCGAGGACGAGATCACGACGACGTTCGAGTCGGCCTACCGGGACGTCGCGGCCGAGTTCGAGCGGCTGTTCAAGGACCTGTTCCCCGGCGGCGAGGGTCGCCTCGTCGCCACCGAGCCCGGCGACCTGCTCAACACCGGCATCGAGATCGAGGCCCGGCCGGGCCGCAAGCGCGTGAAGCGGATCAGCCTGCTCTCGGGCGGTGAGCGGGCGCTCACCGCGATGGCGTTCCTGTTCGCGATCTTCCGCGCTCGGCCGAGCCCGTTCTACCTGATGGACGAGGTCGAGCCCGCGCTCGACGACGTGAACCTGCACCGGTTCCTGAAGCTGCTCGAGGGGTTCGCGGGCGACTCCCAGGTCCTCATCGTCACGCACCAGAAGCGGACGATGGAGGTCGCCGGGATGATGTACGGCGTCTCGATGAGCAAGGACGGCACGTCGAGGGTCGTCGCGCAGCGGATCGACGAGCCGGGCGCGCGCGCCGAGGTCGGCGTGGAGCGGCTGCCGGAGCCAGTCGCCGTGCCGGAGCCGGTCGCCGTGCCGGAGCCGGACGCCGTCCATTAGCCTGAGAGCGTCGTGCTGATCTGGATCCTCCTCGGGACCGCGGTCGTCGTCGCCGTGCTCGCGTTCCTGCTCGTGCGAGCCTCGCGCGCCCGCGCGCGGGGCGAGGCGACCGCACCGGCGCCGTCGCCGACCGCGGCGGCGAGGGGGGACGGTCTCGGCGCCCGGGTCCGCGCGCTCTTCGCCGGCGGGCCGGCCGGGGACGCCGAGTGGGCCGCGCTCCAGGAGCTTCTCGTGAAGGCCGACGTGGGGCCCGCGACCGCCGCCCGGATCGTCGGGGACCTGCGTCGGCGATACGCGCCCGGCGACGACCCGGCCGAGATGCTGGTGGGCGAGGTCGTCGACGTGCTCTCGGGCGACGACACCGCGCTCCATCTCGCCTCGGACCGACTCGGTGTCGTCCTCGTGGTCGGCGTGAACGGCTCGGGCAAGACGACGACGATCGGCAAGCTCGCCGCGTGGCTCGGTGGGCAGGGCAGGAAGGTGAGCCTCGCGGGCAGCGACACGTTCAGGGCGGCCGCCTCGGAGCAGCTCGACGTGTGGGCCCAGCGGTCGGGCGCGCAGCTCGTCAGCCAGGAGCGCGGAGCCGACCCCGGGGCCGTGGCCTTCGACGCGGTGAGGGCCGCCGAAGCACGGGGCATGGACGTCCTCATCGTCGACACGGCCGGCCGACTGCACACGAAGGTGCCGCTGATGGACGAGCTCCAGAAGGTCCGCCGCGTGATCGAGAAGGCCTCGGGGCGCCCGCCGGACGAGACCCTGCTCGTCCTCGACGCCACGACCGGTCAGAATGGGATCGCACAGGCTCGCGCGTTCACGGACGCCGTGGAGGTGACCGGGGTGGCGCTCACGAAGCTGGACGGGACCGCCAAGGGGGGCGTGGTCCTGGCGGTCCGCGAGCTGCTCGGCGTCCCGGTGAAGCTGGTCGGGACCGGCGAGGGCGTGGACGACCTGCGTCCCTTCGACGCCCGTGCGTTCGCCGATCGGCTCATCGCGGGGTGACCATGGCCAAGGCGGACATCCTCATCGTCGAGGACCACCCCACGATGCGCGAGGCCATGCGTCTGGTGCTCGAGCACGAGGGGTTCGTGATCCGCGAGGCCGCCGACGGCCCGAGCGCCCTGCGGATGGCCCGCGAGCAGCCCCCCGACCTCATGTTCCTGGACCTCAACATCCCCGGCGCGAGCGGCGCCGACGTCCTCCGCGAGCTGAAGGCCGAGCCCGGCACGGCGCAGGTGCGCGTGATCATCGTCACCGCGACCGGCGAGGAGGGACGCGACTACGTGCTGTCGCTCGGGGCGGACGAGTACTTCACGAAGCCGTTCTCGCCCACCGCCCTGCTGCGGACGGTCGAGCGCGTCCTGGACCCGGGCGGGGCGCCTAGCTCGACGACGTGAGAACCTAGCCGTCCGATGTTCGACACGCTGACAGGCCGTCTGGACGGCATCTTCAAAAAGCTCCGCTCGCGGGGGAAGCTCCACCCCAAGCAGGTCGAGGGCGCCCTGACCGAGATGCGCACCGCGCTGCTCGAGGCCGACGTCGCCGTCGAGGTCGCCGACGACCTGCTGGAGCGCGTCCGCACGCGCGCCCTGTCCGAGGAGGTCATGAAGAGCCTCACGCCGGCCCAGCAGGTGATCAAGGTCGTGCGCGACGAGCTCCAGGAGACGATGGGGGGCACGCAGGCGCCGTTCCAGCTCCCCAGCGCGAAGCCCGCGGTCGTGATGATGGCCGGCGTGCAGGGCTCGGGCAAGACGACCGCCTGCGCGAAGCTCGCGGCGCAGCTGAAGTCGAAGGGCAAGCGCCCGCTCCTCGTGGCCGCCGATCTGTGGCGGCCCGCGGCCGTCGAGCAGCTGATGACGCTCGGCCGCGAGATCGGCGTGCCGGTCGTCTCGGACGGCAAGGACGCGGTGAGGGTCGCGAAGAACGCGATGAAGCACGCCGACCGCGAGGGGTTCGATGTCGTCATCGTCGACACCGCCGGGCGCCTGCACGTGGACGAGGAGATGATGCGGGAGGCGCGGCGGGTCAAGGACACGATCACGCCGCACCACGTCCTCATGGCGTGCGACGCGATGACCGGCCAGGACGCCGTGGTGCAGGCGAAGGCCTTCATGCGCGAGGTCGACACGACCGGGTTCGTGCTCACGAAGCTCGACGGCGACGCGCGCGGAGGCGCCGCCCTGTCGATCACGTCGGTGACCGGACGGCCGGTGTTCTACGTCGGCACGGGGGAGCGGCCGGAGGACCTCGAGCCGTTCTACCCGGACCGGATGGCATCGCGGATCCTCGGCATGGGCGACGTGCTCACGCTCATCGACAAGGCGCAGGAGACGATGGATGCGGAGCAGGCGGCCGACAGCGCGAAGCGCCTGCTCGAGGCCCGGTTCACGCTCGAGGACTTCCTGGTCCAGATGCGCGAGATGAAGAAGCTCGGCCCGCTCCAGGACCTCCTGGCGATGCTGCCGAGCGTCCCCGGCGGCAAGAACGCGCTGAAGGACCTCCAGGTCGACGAGGGCCAGATGGCGCGGGCCGAGGCCATCATGTCGTCGATGACCAGGGAGGAGCGGCAGAACCCCGCTATCATCGGTGGGTCCCGGCGCCTGCGGATCGCTCGCGGGTCGGGGACCACGACGGCCGACGTGAACGCCCTGCTGAAGGAGTTCGAGGCCGCCAGGAAGATGATGAAGACGATGATGGGCGGCAAGCGGATGCCTCGGATCCCGGGGATGCCGACGATGCCCGGGATGACGTAGGGGGACACATGGCGGTACGGATCAGGTTGAAGCGGCTCGGCGCGAAGAAGCGCCCGTTCTACCGCGTGGTGGTGGCCGACCAGCGCAGCCCGCGCGACGGGCGGTTCATCGAGAACATCGGGAAGTACCACCCGCTCGAGGATCCATCGGTCATCGAGATCGACGAGGAGCGCGCGCTCTACTGGCTCGGCGTCGGAGCACAGCCCAGCAACACCGTCCGCGTCCTGATGACGAAGACCGGCATCTGGGAGAAGTTCGAGGACGCGAAGAAGGCCGCGAAGGCGGCCGCGAAGACCTCGTGAGGGACCTGCTCGAGTTCATCGCCCGCGAGATCGTGGACGAGCCGGACGCCGTCGAGGTGACCGAGACCCACGACGACCGGGGCACGCTCCTGTCGCTCCGCGTCGCCCCCGACGACATGGGCAAGGTCATCGGCCGTGGCGGACGGACGGCCCGCGCGCTCCGCACCGTGATCCGGGCCGCCGGCACGCGCTCGGGCGAGCACGCCTCGGTCGAGATCGTCGACTGAGATGGACCCCGAGCCGACCGTTGTGGTCGGCCGCGTCGCCCGGCCCCACGGCGTCACCGGCGAGATCGCCGTCGTCGTGCTGTCCGAGGTCCCGGAGCGCTTCACCGATGGCGCCGTCGTCTGGCTCGAGGACGGACGTGCGCTCACCGTCGGGTCCTCCCGCCCGCACAAGGATCGCCTGCTCGTCCGCTTCCGTGAGGTCACCGACCGCACCCAGGCCGAGGCGCTCCACGGGGCGCTGCTCGTCGTGCCCGAGTCGATGTCGCCCCCGCTGCCCGAGGGTTCGTGGTGGGACCATCAGCTGATCGGCTGCTCGGTCACGACGGAGGCCGGTCGCGCGCTCGGCACGCTGACCGAGGTGATCCACACCGCCGCGAACGACGTCTGGTCGGTGACCGACGAGATGGGGGCCGAGACGCTGATCCCGGTGCTGCGGGACGTGCTCGTCTCGGTGGACGTGACGGCGACGCGGATCGTCGTGAACGAGATCCCGGGTCTCACCGCGCCCGAGCCACCCACCGAGCCCTGACCCCGGGCGTCCACACCGCGGTAGCCTGCGGCCGTGCGCATCGACGTCCTGACGATCTTCCCGGCCATCTTCGAGAGCCCGCTGCGTGAGAGCCTCCTCGGCAAGGCCATCGCGGACGGGGTCCTGGCCGTGCGGGTGCACGACGTCCGCGACCACACGACCGACCGGCACCGCCAGGTCGACGACGAGTCCTACGGGGGCGGACCGGGGATGGTGATGAAGCCCGAGCCGGTGTTCGCCGCGGTCGAGGCGCTCGGCGAGGGGGACAAGCGTGTGCTCCTGCTCTCGCCCGCCGGGCGGCGGCTCGACCAGGCGCTCGTGCGCGAGCTCGCGGCCGAGCCGTGGCTCGTGCTGATCTGCGGGCGGTACGAGGGCGTCGACGAGCGGGTCGTCGAGGGCCTGCCCGCCGAGGAGGTCTCGATCGGCGACTACGTGCTCTCGGGCGGCGAGGTCCCGGCGATGGTCCTGCTCGAGGCCGTGACGCGGCTGGTGCCCGGCGTGATCGGCCGGGAGGAGTCGCACGAGCGCGACTCGTTCGGTCCCGAGGGCCTCCTGGACCACCCGCACTACACGCGGCCGGCCGAGTTCCGGGGCATGCGCGTGCCCGAGGTCCTGCTCTCGGGCAACCACGCCGAGATCGAGCGCTGGCGCCGCGAGGCGGCCGTCGAGAAGACCCGCCGCAACCGTCCCGACCTGCTGGAAGAGCGGCCCGAGGGCGGCTAGCGTTCCCGTTCGTCTGCTATCGTTCCTCGTCCCGCCATGAAGAACACCGACCTGATCGACAAGGCGTACCTGCGCGCCGACATCCCGGACTTCCGGCCGGGCGACACCGTCAAGGTGCACGTCCGCGTCGTCGAGGCCGGTCGCGAGCGCGTACAGGTGTTCCAGGGCGTCGTGATCCGCCGCCAGGGCGGCGGGCTCCAGGAGACCTTCACGGTCCGCAAGATCTCGTTCGGCGTCGGCGTCGAGCGGACGTTCCCCGTGCACTCGCCCTCGATCTCGAAGCTCGAGATCGTCTCCCGCGGCCACGTCCGTCGCGCGAAGCTCTACTACCTCCGCGAGCTCCGGGGCAAGAAGGCCCGGATCAAGGAGCGCCGGATCGAGGGCGAGGACCTCGCCGCCGTGAACGCCGCGGCCGTCGCCGCCGGGCTGGCGGTCGAGGAGCCCGAGGAGGCCGGCGAGGACCTCGAGCCCGTCGAGCGCGCCGAGGAGCTCGCCGACGCCGAGGCCGACGCCGAGGACATCGAGGCCGCGGCCCCTGATGCCGAGGCCGCCGGCGACGACGAACCGGCGCAAGGCTAGGCGGGTGGAACGGCGGACCGGCTCGGGCGAGCCGGCCGAGGCGGAGGACCCGACCACCGGGCCGAACCCGCCCCCCACGTCCGACGCACGCCCCGCCGACGTCTTCGCCGCGGGGCCCAGGCCCGACGCGGCCCGCGCTCTGGTGGGCAGCAAGCAGGAGAAGGCCAAGGACGGTGGGGGGGCGCTCGCGTTCTTGCGCGAGCTGCCGGTCCTGATCGTCGTCGCGTTCGCGCTCGCGCTCGTGCTCAAGACCTTCCTCATCCAGGCCTTCTTCATCCCGTCGGGCTCGATGGAGCCGACGCTCGAGCCCGGCGACCGGGTCCTCGTGATGAAGGCGTTCGACACGCCGGAGCGAGGGGACATCGTCGTGTTCGAGGACCCGGACCCCACGCGACAGCCGGATCGCGGCGTCGTCGGCGGCTTCCTGCACTGGCTGTCCGAGGGTCTCGGCTTCGCGCGGCCGGCGGACGAGGACTTCATCAAGCGGGTGATCGGGCTCCCCGGCGAGACCGTGGAGATCCGCAAGGGCAAGCTGTACGTGGACGGGGTCCTGACGCCGGAGCCGTACCTCACCGGCCGTCCGGACAGACGTGACTACGGCCCTCAGACGGTGCCGGAGGGGACGCTGTTCGTCCTCGGCGACAACCGCCTGAACTCGAACGACTCCAGGTTCGGGCTCGGGTTCATCCCGAGGGATAAGGTGGTGGGGGAGGCCTTCGTCGTCATCTGGCCACCGTCGCGGATCGGGTGGTTGCGCTAACGATCGACCTCGGGCGGTACGAGCGGGGCCTGCGGGAGCAGGGCTTCGCTCGCATCGCCGGCGTCGACGAGGCCGGGCGAGGAGCGCTCGCCGCCGCTCGTCGCCGCGGCGGTGATCCTGCCCGAGGGCTTCGACCTCGACGGCATCGCCGACTCGAAGGTGCTCACCGCCGAGGAGCGGGCGCAGGGCTACGAGCGGATCGTCCGCGACGCCGTCGCCTGGACCGTGTGTCGGTGCATGCCGACCCGGATCGACCGCCGGGGGCTCCACAAGACCAACCTGTGGCTCCTCCGCCACTGCGTGACGACCCTGTCGATCGAGCCCGACTACGTGCTCACGGACGGCTTCCCGATCCGGCGGCTGCCGATGCCGAACCTGTCGATCAAGAAGGGGGACGCCGTGACGGCCTCGGTCGCCGCGGCCTCGATCGTCGCGAAGGTGACGCGCGACCGCATGATGGAGCGCTACCATCGGCGGTTCCCCGTCTACGGCTTCGACCACAACCGCGGCTACGGGACGAAGGAGCACCGCGACGCGATCCGCCGGCATGGGCCCTCGCCGATCCATCGCTTCTCGTTCAAGGGCCTCGCGACCGGCTACTACGACGACGACGGCGAGGGGGACGGATGAACCACGACGACGACATCGAGCGGTTCGAGGAGGAGCGCGAGCTCGAGCTGTACCGCGAGTACCGCGACGTCCTGCCGATGTTCTCCTACGTCGTCGAGACGGAGCGTCGCTTCTACCTCGCGAACGAGGTCAAGATCCACGAACGACCGGACGGTTGGCTCGAGGTCGACCTCGGGGACGCGTGGGTCTGGGACATGTTCCGTCCCGCTCGGTTCGTCTCCAGCGTCCGGGTCATGACCCGCCGGGACGTGAACGTCGAGGAGCTCCGCAGGGAGGAGGGCCTGCAGCTCCCCGACTGACCGACCTTGCGACGATCGGGTCGACGGCACACGATGGTCACGGGAGGACCCGATGCCCGAGATCGTCGGACGCGAGGCCGAGCTCGCTGAGTCGTACGCGTTCATCGAGGAGCTCCCGAGCGGTCCTCGCGCCCTCGTGTTGGAGGGCGAGGCGGGGATCGGGAAGACCACGCTGTGGGAGGCCGCGATCGCCCGGGCCGAGCGGAGCGGTATCCGCGTCCTCCGCTGCCGGCCCGCCGAGTCCGAGGCGCGGATGGCCTACTCGGGGTGGATGGACCTGTTCCGCGATGTCGGCCACGTTGAGCTTGACGGGCTCCCGGAGCCACAGCGCTCCGCCCTCGACGTCGCGCTTCTCCGCTCCGCGCCATCCCGGAAGAGGGCGGATCCAAGGGCGGTCTCGGCGGGGACGCTCGGCGTCCTGCGGTCGCTCTCGGAGCGCTCGCCCATCCTGATCGCGATCGACGACCAGCAGTGGCTCGATCGGGAGAGCGCGTTCCTCGTGGAGTACTGCGCCCGACGGCTCGGGGATGAGCCGGTCGGTTTCCTGGCATGCGGCCGTCTCATCGAGGGTCGGTCGGACCCGCTCCACCTCAGGGCTGCCCTGCGGGACGAGCGCTTCCGTCACGTCGCGATCCACGCCCTCCCACCGAGCGCGATCGGATCGCTGCTCGTCGCGCGCTTCGGGGTGACGCTGCCATACCCGACGATCCGTCGCATCCACGAGGCGGTCGGGGGCAATCCCCTCTACGCCATCGAGGTCGGACGCGCGATGCAGGAGTCGTGCGACTGGACCGATCACGAGATCCCCGTGCCCGCCGACGTTCGCGACTTGGTCCGGTCGCGGATCGCAGGCCTGGATGCGGGAGCGCGCGAGATCGTCGAGATCTCCAGCGCGTGCGCGCGGCCGTCCGTCGCGATCCTCGCCTCGATGCTCGGTGGGGACGCAGCGCTCCGGCACCTCGCCGATGCGGAGAGCGCCGAGATCCTCGTCTCGGAACACGACGTTGTCCGGTTCGTCCACCCGCTGTTCGCGGCCGCCGCGTACTCGGCGATGTCGACGGCCCGCCGGTGTACCGTCCACCGCCGCCTCGCGTCCGCCATCCCCGACGCCGAAGAACGAGCGCACCACCTCGCCCTCGGCTCCGAACCTCCCGACGAGACCGTGGCCGCAACGCTCGAGGCCGAGGCGGAGCGGACCGCGGGGCGGGGAGCGCCGATCGCTGCAGCGGAGTTGTTCGAGGAAGCCGCACGGTTCACGTCGCCCGACCGCGCCGACACGATCGGTCACCTGATGATGCGTGCGTCCGATCAGCATTTCCTGGCCGGCGGTCATGAGCGCGCGGTGGAGTTGGTCGAGGAGTGTCTCGCCGTCGTCCACCCGGGGCCTGACCGAGCTTCGGCCCTCCTGCGGCTCGGGCGCCTGCTCTTCTACCGGGACCTTCCCCGTGCCGCCGAGGTTCTGGGGGAAGCCGAAGCCGAGGACGCCCCGCCGGCGATCCAGAGCCAGGTGCACGTCCTGGCGACCTGGGTGGCGCGAGACCTGCTCGATCTCGATGACGCCGTGCGGCACTCGGAAGCGGCGGTGCGTCTGGCCGACGAGGCGCGCGACGACGAGGCGTTCGTGTGTGCGGTCGGGGCGTTGTGTGCTGCGCAGGAGTACTCCGGCACACCGGTCGACCGAGAGCTCCTCGACCGGGCCGTTGTGTTGGAGGGTTCGGTTCGGCTCCTCACGCCGACGGACGGGGCGAGATGGATCCTCGCCGGTGAGCTCTGGACGAGCGGCCGGTACGAGGAGGGCCGGCGGATCTACGAGGACATCCTCGCGACCGCCCGAGCGCACGGCGACGAGATGAGCCTCACGGACATGCTGCTGAACCTCGGCGAGCTCGAGGCCACCGCGGGCAACTGGGACGCGGCCCTGGAGTACTGGCGCGAGATGTACGAGTTCGATCTGCAGATCGGGTACCCGGCAGCGGTGCCGGCGTGCAGGCTGGCGACGATCGAGGCCCATCGGGGCGATCTCGATGACGCCGACCGCCACGTCGCCGAGGCGCTCGCCTCCGTTCGGACCCATGCCGAGCAGTTCCGAGGCCTGCGGGAGTTCGACGCGATCGTCGCACGGGGGACGGTGGACCTCGTCGCCGGAGATCTCGAGGACGCCGCCCGATGTCTGGAGGACGCACACGACCGGCTGATGGCGTCCCGGATCCGCGAACCATGGACGGTGTGGCGGCTCGTGGCGGACCTCTGCGAGATCCTCGTCGAGCTCGGCCGGGCCGACGAGGCGGAGGGGGTCCTGCACTCGGTCGAGGCCATGCCGAGCGACATCTACGCGCTCGGTCTGGCAGGCAGGGCGCGCGGCCTCCTCGCGGCCGCGCGGGGCGACCATGCCGGCGCCGCGGACGAGCTCGAGGCCGCGCTCGAGCATGCACGCGCCGTCGACGCGCCGTTCGAGCGGGCTCGAACGCTGCTCGTCCTCGGCACGGTTCGTCGGCACGCGAAGCTCAAGTCGGCCGCGCGGGAAACGCTCCAGGCTGCACGGGCGATCTTCGAACGGGTCGGCGCCGCCCCGTGGGTCGATCGCGTCGACGCGGAGCTCGCGTCGATCGGGGGTCGGCGCCCTCCGCCGGCGGGCCAGCTCACACCGACGGAGGGGCGCGTGGCGCGTCTGGCCGCCGCCGGACGAACGAACCGTGAGATCGCGGGCTCGCTGTTCCTGTCGGTCCGCACCGTCGAGAGTCATCTCTCGCACGCGTACGCGAAGCTCGGCGTCCGCTCCCGCACCGAGCTCGCCGCGGTTCTCGACCCGCTCGAGGGCTCCGCGTAGCGCCGCCCTCCGTGGTCCGACCGGCAAACATCGGTGGTACCCCGGATTCCCCAGCTCGTCGCCGCGCCTACCGTCGGGCGTGGGCGAGGACGGATGAAGGAGGCGGCGACGATGAAGGCGGCAGGAGCGATCAGGATCCCGGTCCGCCGCCGCCGGCTGTCGATCGTGCCCGTCATGATCGTGGCTGGCGTGGCGCTGGTGGCGGTCGGGGCCACGTACCTGGGGGGCGGACCCTCCCCGGTCGAGGGCGCGGCCGGGAAGGCGCCGGTCGAACGGGTCGGAGCGGTGAGCGAGGACTGGGTGTTCGTGCTGCGGGCCGACACCGCACAGGTGCTCCGGCACCGGCCGGGGCTCGAGCCGGCCGACTTCCTACGGACCCAGGCGTTCGGATGGGACGGCGTGACCGTGAGGGAGGTCCTCGCGAGCCCGGCGCTGGTGAAGGAGCTTCGGCTGCAACCTGAGCTTTCGCCGATCGAACTGATCCGACTCGAGGCCCGGGGAACCTGATCTCACGGACCTCGAGATGTCGGAGGGCCGAGCTAGCCTCGGCCCTCTGATGCATCCGAACGCCGCCACCGACGAACGGCCCCAGCGCGGGCGCGCGGGCGAGGACGCCGCGCTCGCGGTCTACCGCCGTCGGGGCTTCCGCCAGGTCGCGCGGAACTGGCGCTGTTCGCTCGGAGAGATCGACCTGGTCGTGGAGCGCGACGGGCTGCTCGTGTTCTGCGAGGTGAAGGCGCGCTCGGGCGCCGCCTTCGGCGGCGGGTACGAGGCCGTCACGTGGTCCAAGCGCCGCAAGCTGCGGCAGCTCGCCGAGGCGTTCCTCGCGGCCGAGCGCCCGCCGCAGGCCGCGATCCGCTTCGACGTCGCCAGCGTGTGGCTCGCCCCCGACGGCGCGGACGTCGAGATCTTCGAAGACGCCTTCTGAGCCCTGGGTCGTGCCATCATCCGGCCGATGAGGCGGTCCCCGTGAGCCTCGCGTTCGTGCTGTCCGTCGGGATGGCGCTCGCCTTCGCGCTCACGAACGGCTTCCACGACGCGGCGAACGCGATCGCGACGCTCGTGGCGACCCGTGCGGCGCGACCGCTGCCGGCCGTCCTCATGGCGTCGGCGTTCAACCTGCTCGGGCCGCTGCTCCTCGGCGCCGCCGTCGCGAACACGGTGGCCAAGATCGTCGAGCCACCGGCGGACGTCGCGATCCCCGTCATCGGCGCGGCGCTCACGGGGGCCGTCGTGTGGAACGTGGTCACGTGGCTCCGTGGGCTGCCGTCGAGCTCGAGCCACGCGCTCGTCGGCGGGCTCGTCGGAGGCGCGCTCGTCGCGGCGGGCGCCGACGCGGTGAACTGGGGTGGGATCGAGGACGGCCGTCCGGTCGGGGTCTTCGGGATCTTGATCGCGCTCGCGATCTCGCCCCTGCTCGGCGTGGCCGTGGCCGCCGCGCTCGAGCTCGGGGCACGCCGGCTGCTCCGACGGGCGGCGTACGCGATCGGCGTCCCCGTGCGACGCGCGCAGTGGCTGACGTCGGCCTGGCTCGCCTTCTCGCACGGCTCGAACGACGCGCAGAAGACCGTGGGGATCGTGGCGGCGCTGCTGCTCGCCAACGGGACGACGGACACGCTCGATGCGCCGGTGTGGGTCGTGCTCGCGTCCGCGTCGGCGCTGACCGTGGGGACCGCGTTCGGGGGCTGGTCCATCGTTCGGACGATCGGACGCCGGATCTACCGGCTCCGGCGGCTCGACGGTCTCGTGGCGCAGACCAGCTCGGCGGCGGTCATCGTCGGAGCATCGCTGATCGGCGCGCCCGTGAGCACGACCCAGGTCGTGTCGTCCGCGGTCGTCGGCGCCGGCGTCGGACGGCGGCGGCTGCGACGCATCCGGTGGCAGGTGGTGCGCGACATCGGCGTCGCGTGGATCACGACGATCCCCGCGGCCGGCGCGCTCGCCGTCGTCTCGTATCCCCTGTGGAGGTGGCTCGCATGACGCGGAGGTCGTGGTTCCTGCCGGAGACGCCGGACGTGCTCGGCATGCTCCGGGAGCAGGCGGACGTGACGATCGAAGGGGTGGAGGCCCTCGTGGCCTGGGCGGCCGGCGACCCGGGAGCCGCGGACGTCGTGCGCGGGTGCGAGCACCGTGCCGACGACCGCAAGCGCGAGCTCCGCCGCGCCCTGACGGAGGCCTACACGACACCGATCGACGCCGAGGACATCTACACGATGTCCGTCCGCCTGGACGGCGTCATGAACGGGGCGAAGGACGCCGTCCGCGAGGCCGAGGTGATGGGGATGGGGCCGGACCAGCACGTCCGCGCGATGTGCGAGCTGCTCGCCGAGGGCGTGCGCGACCTGTCCGAGGCGTTCGCGCGGCTCGGGCCGCAGGGACGCGAGGACGGCGACGGGCGCTCGGCGACCGACGCCGCCGACGCCGCGGTGAAGAGCCAGCGCAACCTCGAGCGCGTGTACCGCGGCGCGATGTCCGCGCTCCTCGAGATCGACGACCTGCCCGAGGTCATGGGCCGTCGCGAGCTCTACCGGCGGTTCTCGCGCGTCAGCGAGGACCTCGTCGAGGTCGCCGAGCGCGTGTGGTACGCGACGTTCAAGGAGGGGTGATGTCGGTACCTCGCGCTACGGTCCGCCGGTCGTGTACGGGCGGGTCTTCGGCGTCACCGTCGTGGGCGTCCACGGTCATCCCGTGGCCGTCGAGGCCCACATCGGGCGCGGTCTGCCGTCGCTCACGCTGACCGGGCTTCCCGGTGCCCCGGTGCAGGACGCCCGTGACCGCATCCGTCCCGCGGTCGAGAGCTCGGGCCTCGAGTGGCCGCTGCGGCGAGTCGTCGTGAACCTGTCGCCGGGGAACCTCCGCAAGGAGGGTGCGGGCCTCGACCTCCCCGTGGCCATGGGCGTGCTCGTCGCGTCGAAGCAGGTACCCGCCCCCCGCGTGGCGGGGTACGCGTTCGCCGGGGAGCTCTCGCTGAAGGGCACGCTCGTGGGGACGCCCGGCGTGCTCTCGGTCGCGATGGCCGCCGCGCGCGCCGGCCTGCGGGGCGTCGTCGTCCCGGCCGACAACGCGGCCGAGGCCGCCCTGGTCGAGGGCCTGGACGTCGTCGCGGCGCCCGCGCTCCGCGAGGTCGTCGGCTTCTTCCGCGGCACGTGGACGCCGTCGGCGTCCGAGGCCGCCCCGCCGGACGGCGGCACGGTCGGCCACGCGGTCGACTTCTCCGAGATCCGCGGGCAGGCGCAGGCGCGCCGCGCGCTCGAGATCGCCGCCGCAGGCGGCCACAACGTCCTGCTCGTCGGCTCGCCCGGGGCCGGCAAGACGATGCTCGCGCGCCGCCTGCCGACGATCCTGCCCGCGATGTCGCGCGAGGAGGCGCTCGAGGTCACCCAGCTGCACTCGGTCGCGGGCCTGCTCCACGGCGGGAGCCTGCGGCAGGAGCGGCCGTTCCGCTCGCCCCACCATTCGATCTCGCTCGCCGCGTTGCTCGGCGGCGGCTCGCCGTTCCTGCGGCCAGGCGAGGTGAGCCTCGCGCACCACGGCGTGCTGTTCCTCGACGAGCTCATGGAGTTCCGGCGCGACGCCGTCGAGGGTCTGCGGCAGCCGCTCGAGGACGGCCGCGTCGTCGTCTCTCGGATGGCGGGCTCGGTCGAGTTCCCCGCCCGGTTCACGCTCGTGGCCGCCGCGAACCCGTGCCCGTGCGGCTTCCGCGGCGATCCGCGACGCCGATGCGATTGCCGCGACGACCGCCTGCAGACGTATCGGCAGAAGCTCTCGGGGCCGCTGCTCGATCGGATCGACATCCAGCTCTTCGTCCCCCGGCTGACCAAGCAGGAGCTGCTCGACGAGGCGCCGGGGGAGGCCTCGGCGCCGATCCGGCAGCGCGTCGAGGCGGCACGGGCCCTCCAGCGGCTCCGGTACGCGGGCACCGGGTACCCCTGCAACGCACAGCTCCCGGGGCCGCTCGCGCGGCGGGTCGCTCCGGTGAGCCGGGCGGCGTGGGACCGGTTGGCCAACGCCGTCGACGGGATGGCGCTCACCGGGCGCGGGTTCGACCGAGCCCTGAAGGTCGCGCGGACGATCGCCGACCTCGGCGGCGCGGGGGAGGTCCTGCCGGACCACGTCTCCGAGGCGCTCGTGTACCGGATGAACCTCGTCGACGAGGGTCTCGCGCGTGCGGGGTGACCGCGCGCGCGATCCGTGGCCCGTGTGGCCGGACGGGTTCACCGCCGGGGAGCGGGAGCGCCGCGCCGCGATCGTGCTCTCGGCGCTCGCGGGGCTCCGGCCGGCCACGCTGATCCGCGCCGCCGCGGAGGCGCCGACCGCGAGCGCGTGCCTGCGCCTCGTCGCCCGGGGCCGGCTCGGCAGCGAGGAGGACCAGCGGCACGCCCGCCTCCTGCGACCGGAGCGGATCGAGACGGCGCTCGACCGCTGCGGGGCGCGCACGGTGGCGTGGGACGACCCCGAGTACCCGCCGCAGCTCCGGACGATCCACGACCCGCCGCTGCTCCTGTACGTGCGTGGGGGACGGCTGCCCGAAGCCGAGCGCGCGGTCGCGATCGTCGGGGCTCGTCGGTGCACGGATCTCGGCCGCGAGCTGGCGCGGGCGATGGGCGAGGGACTGTCGGCCGCCGGGGTCACCGTCGTGAGCGGGGCCGCGCGCGGGATCGACGCGGCCTCGCACGAGGGGGCGCTCGACGGGGGTGGGCCGACCGTCGCCGTGCTCGGCGGCGGGATCGACGGGAGCGGTCCGGCGGCGAGCCGCCAGCTGCTCGAGCGCATCCGGCGCCACGGCGCCGTCGTGAGCGAGTACCCGCCCGGGGTGCCGCCTCGCGGGTTCCGGTTCCCGGCCCGGAACCGCATCGTCGCCGGGCTGTGCCGGGCGGCCGTCGTCGTCGAGGGCGAACGCAGGAGCGGCTCGCTCATCACCGGCTCCCACGCGCTCGAGTTCGGCCGAGAGGTCTTCGCCGTCCCGGCCGCGCTCAACAACCCGCTGTCCGTCGCCCCGCTGATGCTGATCCGCGAGGGCGCGACGATGATCCGCGGGGCTCAGGACCTGCTCGAGGAGCTCGATCTCGACGCCGCGTCGGGTGGGCCGCCGGCCGACCTGACGCTCGCCGAGCTCGCGACCCTCCGGGCGCTCACCGGGCCGACGCTTCCCGAGCGCGTCGCGCGCGAGCTGCGCCTCGGCCTCGCAGACGCTCTCGCGCTCCTGATCGACCTGGAGATGCGCGGCCTGGTCCGCAGCGTCGGCGGTCGGTTCGAGGCCACGCTGGCGGCGTCTGCGGCGACCGGGCGGTGACTCAGCCGATGCGGCGGAGCGCGTTTGGGATCCCGCCGCGGGCGACCAGGCGGACGGCGCCGCCGGCCCCGTACAGCAGGCTCGCCGCCATCGCCGAGCGGTAGCCGCTCGCGCAGGCGACGACGACCTCGCCCGTCGTGGCGAGCTCGGACAGCCGGGCGGGCAGATCGCCGACGAAGCAGTGCCGGCTCCCCGGCAGGTGGCCGTCGTCCCACTCGGTCCGTTGGCGCACGTCGAGGATGTGCTCCCCGCCGGTTCGTGCCTCGGCGATCAGGTCGGCGACGCTCGCGACCGGGTAGGACGACACCGGTCGGCCGGCCCGGAGCCACGCGTCGATGCCCCCGTCGAGCGATCCGAGCACGCGGTCGTACCCGATCCGGAACAGCTGCGTCGTCGCCTCGGCCGCCGCCTCGTCATCGTCGGCGAAAAGCACGAGGGGCGTCCCGAACGGCACGAGCCATCCGACGTAGCTGCAAAACGAGTCCTCGAGCGGCACGTTGAGCGAGCCGGGGACGTGGGCCTCCGCGAACGCGCCCCCCGGCCTCGCGTCGACGAGCCGCGCCCCCGCCTCGAGGTGGGTCTCGAGCTCGTCCGCGGACAGCCGCGGCGGCGAGGGCACCTCGCCGAAGACCTGCGGGCCGGCGCGATTGATCGGCGCCATGTGCGCGTAGTACGTAGGGAACGCCAGCAGGCCCGAGAGCTGCTCGCGCACGAACGTCTCCTCGTCCGGCGCTCGGAGCGCGGGGTTCGCGGCACGCTCGCGCGCGATCGTGGACGTGCGGTCGTCCTGGGGCGGCCCGCTCGCGCAGAAGCTCCCCGCGCCGTGCGTCGGGAGCAGGATCGCGTCGTCGGGCATCCCGCCGAGCCGGCGCATCGTCCGGAACTGGGCGCGCGAGAGCTCCTCGGCCCGCTCGGCGCCGAGCAGGTCGGTGCGGCCCGCGCTGCCGACGATGAGACTCCCGCCCGAGAAGACCGCCAGGACCTCGTCGGAGCCGCCGCGGTGCACCGCGTACGAGATGTGCTCGGGCGTGTGGCCGGGGGTGTGGAGCGCCACGAGGCGCAGGTCCCCGACCTCGAGCTCGGCGCCGTCGTCCATCGGGACGAACGGGAAGGCGTAGCCGGCCCCCCCGGGCCCCGCGATCTCGGCCCCCGTGGCCGAGCGCACCTCGGCGGCACCCGAGACGTAGTCGTTGTGGACGTGGGTCTCCAGGACGAAGCGCACGCGCGCGCGCCGAGCCTCGGCCTCGGCGAGCAGCCGGCCGACGTCCCGCTGCGGGTCGACGACCACCGCCTCGTCACCCGAGGTGAGGAGGTAGCTCGCGTCCCCGAGGCCGGGCGTCGTCTGCAGGTGCAGGTCCCGTTCCAGGTCCATCGGCGCATCGTAGTCGGCCCAGAGACCGAAGCGTCCATCGCGGACGCTTGCACAGCCCCGGTCCCGTTGGTACAAGAGGGCGACCCCACGACAGGCGAGGACGATGGCTGCCCGCGAGACCCTTCCCCACCCGGACGACGGAGCGCTCATCGGCGCGTTCTGCGAGCATCTCGAGCTCGAGCGCCGGCTGTCCGCGCACACGGTCGCGGCCTACCGGCGGGACCTGACCCAGCTCGCCGTGTTCCTCGCACGCCAGCGTCGGAGCCTCACGGCCGTCACGTATCCCGAGCTCCGGCGGTTCCTCGCCCAGCAGGCGACCCTGGGATACGCCCGCTCGTCGATCGCGCGGCGGGTCGGCGCGATCCACACGTTTTATCGGTGGGCCGCCGCCCGCGGCATCGTCGAGCGGGACCCCGCGGCCCTGCTCGGGCGGCCGAAGGTCGCGAACCGGCTGCCCGGCGTCCTCCGACCTCGGGAGGCGGCCGAGCTCGTCGAGAGGCCCGACGCCGCCGAGGGCGCCTCCCCGCTCGAGCGCGCGATCGCCCTGCGCGACCGGGCGATCCTCGAGCTGATGTACGGGTCGGGCCTGCGCGTCGCCGAGGTCGCGGGTCTCACCGTCGACCGTCTCGACCTGCCCCGCGGGCGCGTGACGGTGATGGGCAAGGGGTCGAAGGAGCGCGAGGTCCCCCTGTCCGACCCGGCCCGCGAGGCGCTCGAGGCGTACCTGCGGCAGGCACGCCGGGAGCTCTCGGACGGCTCGTCGAGCGCCTTCTTCAACCGCAGGAAACGGCCGATCGGGACGCGCGACATCCGCCGCCTTGTGGGACGATACGGCGAGCGAACGCTCGGGGGACGGCACGTGACCCCGCACACCCTGCGGCACTCGTTCGCGACGCACCTGCTCGAAGGAGGAGCCGACATCAGGGCGGTCCAGGAGTTGCTCGGCCACGCGAGCGTGGCCACGACGCAGCGGTACACCCACGTGTCGAGGACGCGCCTGTTCGAGGCGTACCGGCGGAGCCACCCGAGGGCGTGATGGCGAGGACGACGAAGACGCCCGAGCCGAAGAAGGTCACGAAGCCCGCGGTCAAGGCCTCGAAGACGGCGAAGACGTCGGCGAAGACGCCGGCCCCGCGGAAGCGCGCCGCGGCCGCGGCGACGGTCACGGCCGAGGCGGACGCCGCCCTCGCCGAGCTTCGGGCGCTCTGGGACGAGTTCAAGGCCACCGGCTCGGCCGAGATCCGCGAGCGGCTGATCCTGCACTACGCGCCGCTGGTGAAGTACGTGGCGAGCCGTGTCGCGACCGGTCTGCCGGCCAGCGTGGAGCAGGCCGACCTGGTCTCGTACGGGATGTTCGGGCTCATCGACGCGCTCGAGAAGTTCGAGCCGGCGCGCGGCAACAAGTTCGAGACCTACGCGATCCCTCGGATCAAGGGCGCGATCATCGACGAGCTCCGCGCGATGGACTGGGTCCCGCGCTCGGTCCGTTTCAAGGCCCGCGAGATCGAGAAGGCGTACGCGGACCTGGAGTCGATGCTCAAGCGCGCGCCGAGCGAGCGCGAGGTCGCCGAGCGCCTGGGCGTGACCATGAGCGAGCTCCACGACGTGATCAACCAGATCTCGTTCGTGTCGGTGCTCGCGCTCGACGAGCTCCTCGCGGTCGGGAGCGATCGCGGCGAGCACGTCTCGCTGATGGACACGCTGGCCGACCGGAGCGTCGATCCCACGACCGGGCTCGAGGGGCAGGAGACCCGCGGGCTCCTCGCCGCCGCGATCAACTCGCTGTCCGAGCGCGAGAAGATCGTGGTCACGCTCTACTACTTCGAGGGCCTGACCCTCGCGGAGATCGGCGACATCCTCGGAGTGACCGAGTCGCGCGTGTGCCAGATCCACACGAAGGCGGTGGGCCAGCTCCGCCTCCAGTTCGTCGAGACCGACTGATCGACCCTCCGCTCGACGCGGTATGACGGATCTCACTGCGGACGGCGACGCCGACCGATACCGTGCCGCTTCCTCACGAACGGAGGTCCCGATGGCTCCCACCTGGTGCCTGGTCCTGCCCCTGCTGGTCGGCATGCTCTCGCCCAGGGTCGCGTCCACGCCCCCCCGGGCGCTCGATGGGACGTCCGCCACGGTGACGGCGTCGGCCGCCGCCGACGGGACATGGACCTGGCCGGTGCTCGGGCCGGTCGTCCGCGGCTTCGACCCGCCGGAGGACCCGTACGGATCCGGCCACCGGGGGATCGACATCGCGGCGCCGATCGGCACGCCGGTCCTCGCCCCGGAGCCCGGCGTGGTCACCTTCGCGGGGAGCGTCGGCGGGCAGCTGTTCGTGACCCTCGACCACGGCGCCGGGCTCCGGAGCTCCTACTCGTGGCTGTCGGCGCTCGCCGTGCGGGAGGGCGACGTCGTGCCGCGCGGGGCCACGGTCGGCACCACGGGCGCCGGCCACCCGGGCTCCACCGCTCCACACCTGCACCTCGGCGTCAGGCTCGACGGCGTGTACGTCGACCCGCTCGCGTTCCTGGGCCCGGCGCCGGTGGCGGACCTGGTCCACCTGGCGCCGGATCTCCCGACGCCGGCGCCGGCCGCCTGAGGGGTCGGCGGGGGGCGCGGTCGCGAGGCTCGACCCGGCGCTACGATGTGCGCCCGCGACCGAGGACGGCCCGCCTGCGCTCGAAACCGATCCGCCCCTTCTCCCGCGCCGCGCTCGCGGCGCTCGTGCTGGCGTGCGCGGGCGCCTGGCCTGCCCTCGCGCAGGAGGGCGGGTTCGCCTGGTCGCAGTTCCAGGGCGGACCCGGTCGTCCGGGGACGGCCGCCGACGCGCCGGCGCCGCCCTACCGCCAGCGCTGGCGCTTCACGCCGCCCGTGGGGGCGCTCTCGGGAGCGGTGATCGCCGATGAGGTCGCGGTCGCCGTCGCCGAGCAGGCCGTCTACGCGCTCGACCTTGCCGACGGGGTCGTCGCGTGGGAGATCCCCCGCGACGGAGGCCCGCTCTCGTACCCGGCGCTCGGCGCCTCGGGCGAGCGCCGGATCCTCGTGTACCTGGACGGCCCGCCCGGCGAGGACGATGCGTCCGCGACGACGACCCCCTCGGCGTCGCCGGCGGACGGTGCGACGGACGCCACCGTCTCGGCGAGCGAGATCGTCGCGGTCGATCTGTCCGATCGCTCCGAGCTGTGGCGGACCCCGCTCGAGCACCGGAGCCGTAGCGGGGTCACGATCGACGGCGAGCGCGCGTACGTCGGGGACGACGAGGGGACCGTCTACGCCGTCGATCTCGGGGACGGCGGGGTCGCGTGGACGGCGAAGGCCGGCGGCGTCGTCGAGTCGCCGCCCGTGGCCTCGGGCGGGACGGTGTACGTCGTGGCGCAGCCCGAGGCCGATCCGCGCGTCGAGATCCTGGCGCTCGACGGCGCGACCGGCGAGCCGGCCTGGCCGAGGCTCTCGGCGTCGGGCTTCCTGGCCTCCGCCGCCGCGGCCGGCGACGGGTCGCTCCTGGTGGCGATCGATCGCACCGTGCGGGCCTTCGGCGCGGAGGAGGGCGGCGCGCGGTGGGAGGCGCGGGTGCACGGGTACTTCTGGCCGGCGAGCGCGCCGCTGTCGTCCGACGGGGCCGTCTACGTCACGGACGAGCCGGGCGGCGTGTATCGGATGGATGCCGCGGACGGCGCCCGCGGCTGGGAGCACCAGACGAACGAGCGCATCGTGCGCGGCTCGCCGGTCCTCGTCGGTCCATACGTCGTCGTGGGCCTCGGCAGCGGCGAGCTGGTCGCGATCGAGACCTCCACGGGCGACCTGGTCTCGACCACGCCGTCCGGCGACGGGTACATCGGGGCGATCGCCCTGTCGGGCGAGGTCCTGGTTGCCGCCAAGGGCGGCGGGGGACCGGGCCTCGTCGCCTTCGAGCACGATCCGGACGGGTCCCTCGAGCGTCGGGTCTCGCCCACCGTGCTCGACGTCGGGGCGCTGGTCGGCCGGTTCGCTCTGGCGTTCCTCCTCGTGGGGGTGGTGATCCTCGTGCCCTTCCACCTGCTGCGGACGAGGATGTCGCCGGCGTTCACGCGGGAGGACGACGGGGCCGACGCCGGACCCGACGAGGAGCCCTCGTGAGCCGCAAGCGCAAGAAGCCGTCGGGCTACCGGGCCTCGCCCGCGACGTCGGCACGGACGCCGAGCGCGGCCCCACGGGAGGCTCCCGCCGTCCCCAGGTTCCTGAGCTGGCTGGCCCCACCGGCCTCCGACAGCACGTGGCCGCGGATCGGGCGGTCCCTCGCCCGTGGCTTCATCACCGTGGGGTCGTCGCCGGTGATCCTGCTGTCGGCGTTCGGCCTGCTGTTCGCGCTGTGGCTCGGGCTCGTGGCGCTCGGGCTCCCGGGTCCGTTCAACGTCCTCGTGAACCTCCTCGCACTCCCACCCGTGAGCACGTACCAGGACGCGAACGCGTCGTTCGAGCTCTACGGGTCGGGCGGCGCGGGTCTCCTCGCGACGGGGGCGATCCTCCTCGTCCGCGCCGTGGTGCTCGCGCTCCTCACGGCGCTGATCGTCCGCGTCTACGAGGGGGAGGGCACGGTCGGCGAGACCGTCGGTCGAGGTCTCCGCGTGATCCCCGTCGCGGTCGTGTACGGCCTGATGTCGATGGCGCTCATGCTGGTGGGCAACATGCTCCAGCAGTTCCTCGGCGCGGGCCTCGGGCTGCTCGGGTCGCTCCTCAGCATGGTCGCCGCCCTGTTCTTCTTCGTGTTCGCCCCGGTCATCGCGCTCCGCGAGCCCGACGACCCCGTCGTCGAGGCCGTCCGCCGAGGGGCTCGGGCGGCGCTGATGCCCGGCAGCCGGCACCTCCTGATGTGCCTGCTCTACATCTTCCTGTCGCTGCCGCTCCTCGCCGTGTTCATGCCCGGCGGACCGCTCCTCGGCGCGAACCCGCCGCTCGCGACGTGGATCTACGCCCTCGTCGGCACGTACGTGCACCTGTCCTTCCTCGCCGCCTTCGTGTACCGGCTCATGGCGATCGAGGACGAGATCCCCGACGAGCCGGTCAAGCGCCGGCGACGCTGAGGGTGGCCGCCTCCCGCCGGCGCCGAGCCCGCCGCTGCTAGACTGCCCGCCGCCGGCGCGAGATGCGCCGAGCACACACGCCCGGGGACCGTGCCCCGAGGGTCCCGGCCGCGAGCCGGGTCGGGGGCGGGACGAGCCGGGCGGAGGGACAACCGGAAGGAGGAAGCCCGTGCCTGTCGTGACCAGGCGGGAGCTCCTCGAGGCAGGCGTCCACTTCGGGCACCAGACCAGGCGCTGGAACCCGAAGATGGGTCGGTTCCTGTACGGGGAACGCTCCGGGATCTACATCATCGACCTCGAGAAGACGCTGACCGGCCTCGAGGAGGCCTACGCGTTCGCGAGGGACCTGGGTCGCCGCGGCGGCATCGTCCTGTTCGTCGGCACGAAGAAGCAGGCTCAGGAGGTCATCTCCGAGCACGCCACCCGCGTCGGCATGCCGTACGTCACCACGCGGTGGCTGGGCGGGATGCTCACGAACTTCCAGACCGTCTCCCGCCGGCTGATCCGGCTCCGGGAGCTCCGCGAGATGGAGCGGACCGGCGCCTTCGACTACCTGCCGAAGAAGGAGGCGATCCGCCTGCGCCACGAGGCGGACAAGCTCGAGCGCAACCTCGGAGGGATGCAGGCCCTGGACCGTCTGCCCGACGCCGTCTTCGTGATCGACACGAAGAAGGAGCAGATCGCGGTGAACGAGGCCCGCAAGCTCGGCCTGCCCGTGATCGCGATCGTCGACACGAACTGCGATCCCGACGAGGTCGACTACGTGATCCCGGGCAACGACGACGCGATCCGCTCTGTGTCGCTCGTGACGAGGATCATCGCGGACGCGCTCGCCGAGGGCCGTCAGGAGGGGCGCGAGGCCATCGTCACGCGCGCCACCGGCCCCGAGATCGAACCCGAGCCCGACGAGGTCGTCGCCCCGGCCCCCGCGGTCGAGGCCCCTGCCCCGGCGCCCGAGCCCCCGGCGCCCGAGCCCCCGGCGCCCGAGCCCCCGGCGCCCGAGCCCCCGGTCCCCGCCGCGGAGCCGGTCGCGGAGGCGGCCGCCCCGATCGAGACCGCGAGCGCGGCGTCGGCCCCGGCCGCGGACGAGACGACCTCAGGCGCTCAGCCGCCGGCCGACGCCACCCACGTGACCCAGGAAGAGAGCTGACGTTCGATGCCCGAGATCAGCGCAGACCAGGTGAAGGCGCTCCGGGAGCTGACCGGGGCCGGGATGATGGACTGCAAGGCCGCACTGCAGGAGTCCGAGGGCGACGTGGACAAGGCCGTCGAGCTCCTGCGGCAGAAGGGGCTCGCCTCCGCGGCCAAGCGCGCCGGCCGCACGGCGGACCAGGGCCGGATCGACGCGTACATCCACTTCAACAACACCGTCGGGGTCCTCGTGGAGGTGAACTCCGAGACGGACTTCGTGGCGAACACCGATGAGTTCACGCAGCTCGTGAAGGACATCGCCCTCCACATCGCGAGCCCGGCGGCGCCGAAGTACCTGCACCGCGACGAGATCCCGGCGGACGTGCTCGACCACGAGCGGAAGATCTTCGAGGCACAGGCCAGGGAGATGGGCAAGCCCGAGAAGGTCGTCCCGAACATCGTCGAGGGCAAGCTGAAGTCCTTCTACGAGCAGACGGTCCTGCTGGACCAGAAGTACGTGAAGGACGACTCGCGGACGATCCAGGAACTCCTGGACGAGATGAGCGCGAAGGTGGGCGAGAAGATCGCGGTGCGCCGGTTCGTGCGATACAAGCTGGGCGAGGAACTCGACTAGGCTAGGGTCGCGCATGGACGACGGAGAGCGGTCGGCGGAGGGCTCGGCCCGGACGCAGTACCACCGGGTCCTCCTCAAGCTTTCCGGGGACGCCTTCTCGCCGGCCGACACCGGTTACGGCATCTCGACCGACTCGACGACGCTCATCGCGCACGAGCTCGCGGACGTCGTCGACCTCGGCGTGCAGGCGGCGATCGTCGTCGGCGGCGGGAACATCTTCCGCGGGCGCCAGGCGCCCGGGATCGAGCGCGCCCGCGCCGACTACATGGGCATGCTCGCGACCGTGATGAACGCGCTCGCGCTGCAGGACGCCCTCGAGAAGATCCACGTGCCGACCCGCGTGCAGACGGCGATCCACATGGCGCAGATCGCCGAGCCCTACATCCCGCTGCGCGCGATCCGGCACCTCGAGAAGGGGCGGATCGTGATCTTCGCCGCCGGCATCGGCGCGCCGTTCTTCTCGACCGACACGACGGCGGCGCAGCGCGCGCTCGAGATCGGGGCGCAGGCGATCTTGAAGGGCACGAAGGTCGACGGCGTGTACACGGCCGATCCGCACGTCGATGCCTCGGCGGAGCGGTTCGAGTCCATCGAGTACCTGGACGTCCTGCGCGAGGGCTACTCGGTGATGGACGCGACCGCGATCTCGTTGTGCATGGAGAACATGCTGCCGATCATCGTGTTCGACGTTCGGCAGGCCGGGAACATCCGGCGGGTGGTGTCGGGGGAGCCGATCGGGACCCTGGTCCACGGGGGTGTGCGGTGACGATCGAGTCCGTGCTCGCCGATGCGGCGGACAAGATGGACAAGGCCGTTTCCGTCCTGAAGGAGGAGCTCGCGGGCGTCCGCACCGGACGGGCGACGCCGGCCCTGCTGTCGCGGCTCACGGTCGACTACTACGGGACGCAGGTGCCGATCCAGCAGCTCGCCTCGTTCTCCGTCCCGGAGCCCCGGCTCCTCGTCATCCAGCCCTTCGACAAGAACGCGATCGGCACGATGGAGAAGGCGATCCTCGCGAGCGACCTCGGCATCACACCCTCGAACGACGGTCAGGTCATCCGCCTCGGCTTCCCGCCGCTCACCGAGGAGCGGCGCAAGGACCTCGTCAAGGTCGTGCATCACCGGGGCGAGGAGGGGCGGGTCGCGGTTCGGAACATCCGGCGCCACTCGAAGGAAGAGCTGGAGAGACTTGAGCGCGAGGGTTCCATCTCGGAAGATGACCTCGTCCGCTCGGAGAAGGAGCTCCAGAAGCGGACCGACCAGCACGTCACGCTGATCGACGAGGTCGTGGCGCACAAGGAGCAGGAGCTCAAGGAGATCTAGTGGCCGACGACGAGGGGCGCGAGGACCGCGAGGACCTGTTCGAGGACCTGGACAAGTTCTTCGCGCCCATCCAGGACGTCGACTGGCCCGAGGCCGTCGAGCCCTCGTCGACGACCGAGCCGCCGGGCCCGGCGCCGGAGGCGCCGGCGACGCCCGCCGAGCCCGCTCCCGAGGAGCCCGTGCCGCCCACCGAGGAGCCAGAGACCGAGGCGCTGTTCACCGAGCCCTCGGAGCCCGAGCAGCCGTCCTGGAGCGAGGCCGCGGAGCAGGAGGAGCCGGAGGAGCCGCAGAGCGACGTCGAGGCGTTCCTGTTCGCGGAGCAGGAGGAGGAAGAGGAGGTCGACATCGGCGCCGCCATCTCCTCGGAGCGGGAGCGGGCGCCCGACGCGTACGTCGACCTCCCGGCTGGCTCGGGCGAGGAGGAGGCGGTGGCCGAGCCGATCGAGGAGCCGGAGGAGGCGCCTTCGACGGCCGACCTGGAGGCGGCGGCCGAGCACTTCGCCGCATCCGTCCGCGAGGAGCCCCCCGCCGAGCAGGGGTCGCCGACGCAGGAGTACGAGGCCCCGCAGGAGCCCGGGATCGAGGAGCTCCTCGCTCCGTCCGCCGAGCCGGGTGCCCCCGGCGAGGAGGAGCCGCCGACGCCCGTGCGGACGGTCCGCGTCGGCGCCGAGGGCCTGGGTGGACCGAGCTGGCAGGAGCCGACGGCGGTCGAGGTCGGCCCAGATGCCGAGCGACGCGCCCCCGGCCGCAACGTGCAGATCGCGTTCCTCACGGGAGTGGTCCTGGCGTTGCTCGCGGTCGGCGCGATCGCGATCGGTCCGGCGCCGTTCGCGGTGCTCGCCGGTGCCGTGATCCTGATCGCCCAGGGGGAGTTCTACTTCGCGCTGCAGAAGCGGCACTACCAGCCGGCCACCGCGCTCGGCCTGGTGACGGGCGCGCTCGTGCTCGCGGCGGGGTACTTCCACGGCGAGCCGGCGATGCTCGCGATGACGGCGCTCGGCGCCATGGCGTCGTTCCTCTGGTACATGACGGTGCCGGCCACCCACCGGAGGAACGTCGTCTCGAACGTCGGCCTCACCGTGCTCGGGATCGCGTGGATCCCGCTCTTCGCCGGCTACGTCCTCGCGACGCTCTCCCTCGACGAGGGGTCGGGCCTCGTGGTCGCGATCCTGGGACTCACGGTGGCCTACGACGCGTCGGCGTTCGCCGTCGGGTACTTCTGGGGCAGCCGACCGCTCGCCCCGACCGTGTCGCCGAAGAAGTCGTGGGAGGGGGCGATCGGGGCCTCGCTCGTCGTCGTCGCGGTCGCGGTCGGCGTCGTCGCGCCGGCGGTCGACCTGCTCGACACGATCCCGCGGGCCGTCGGCCTCGCCCTCGTGGTGGCGGTCTTCGCGCCGCTCGGGGACCTCGCGGAGTCCCTGGTCAAGCGCGATCTCGGCATCAAGGACATGGGCAGCATCCTGCCGGGACATGGCGGCGTCCTGGACCGGATCGACGGGATGCTGTTCGTGCTGCCGGCGGCGTTCCTGTACCTCCGCCTCGTGCTGGCCTGAGCCGCGCTCGACATCCGATGCGTGGTTTCGTCGGTACCCGGGGTAATCTTCCTTCGATGCGCACGCTCGTGATCCTCGGGTCGACCGGGTCTGTCGGCACGCAGGCCCTGGACGTCGTGCGGCGGAACCCCGACCGGTTCAAGGTCGTCGGGCTCTCCGCAGGCACGAACCAGGAGCTGCTGGTCGGCCAGATCCGCGAGTTCCTGCCCCCCTTCGTCGCGATCGCCGACGGGGACGCCGCACGCGACCTGAAGGAGAAGCTGTCCGGGATCCGGGGCGTCGAGCTGCTCGTCGGCCCCGAGGCGGCCGAGACCCTCGCGCGCGACGCGGAGGCCGACCTGGTGCTGAACGCGCTCGTCGGTTCCGCGGGCCTGGCCCCGACGCTCGCGGCGCTGCAGGCCGGCAAGACGCTCGCTCTCGCGAACAAGGAGAGCCTGGTCATCGGTGGCGAGCTCGTGCTCGACCTCATCAAGGGCGAGCCCGAGCGCCTGATCCCGGTGGACTCGGAGCACGCAGCGCTCGCGCAGTGCCTGCGGGGCGAGCGACGCGAGGACCTGAAGCGCGTGATCCTGACCGGCTCGGGAGGTCCGTTCCGCGGGTGGTCGCACGCCGAGCTCGCGAAGGCATCGGTGAAGGAGGCCCTCGCGCACCCGGTCTGGCAGATGGGGCCGAAGATTACGATCGATTCGGCCACGCTCATGAACAAGGGCCTCGAGGTCATCGAGGCGCACTACCTGTTCGGGATCGACTACTCGCAGATCCACGTCGTGATCCACCCCGAGGGCCTCGTGCATGCGATCGCCGAGTTCCGCGACGGGTCGATGTCGGCCCAGCTCGCGATCCCGGACATGAAGCTGCCGATCCAGCTCGCGCTCGGCTGGCCGGAGCGGCTCCCGACGGGTGTCGCGTCGGTGCCGCTGACCGACCGCTCGCTGACGTTCGAGCCCGTCGACCGTGAGGCGTTCCCCGCGATCGACCTCGCGTACCGGGTGGGCGAGCTCGGGCTCACCTTCCCGGCCGTGATGAGCGCCGCGAACGAGGTGGCGGTGATGGCGTTCCTCGAGGGCAAGATCCCTCTCACGCGCATCGTCGAGATCGTCACCGGGGTGGTCGACGAGCACGAGGCGCCCTCGTCCGTCGTCTCCGTGGTGAGCCTGGAGCGAGCCGACGGCTGGGCCCGCCATCGGGCGGCCGAGCTCATCGAGGCTCGGTGACCGGAGCCCGCTGATGGACGGGACCCTCGGCATCGTCGGGCTCATCGCGGCCCTCATCGCGGTCATCGTCGTCCACGAGCTCGCGCACTTCGGCGTGGCGAAGGCCTTCGGCATCAAGGTGACCGAGTTCTTCGTCGGCTTCGGCCGGCGGATCTGGTCGATCCGGCGGGGCGAGACCGAGTACGGGCTGAAATGGATCCCGGCGGGCGGCTACGTGAAGATCGCCGGGATGAACCCGTACGAGACGGTCGAGCCGGAAGACCTGCCCCGCACGTACGGAGCGAAGCCGATCTGGCAGCGGGCGCTCGTGATCGTGGCCGGCCCGGCGACGCACTTCGTCCTGGCGCTCGTCCTGTTCGCGCTGTGGCTCGGCATCGTCGGGGAGCAGGTGGCGAACAGTCCGATCGTCGCCGAGGTGGCGCCGACCCTCGGCGAGGAGCCGTCGCCGGCGTCGGTGGCGGGCCTGCGGTCGGGCGACCGGATCGTCGGCATCGGCGGCATCGACGACCCACTGGACGAGGAGGTGGTCGCGTATACGCGCGAGCACGTCGGCGAGCCCATCGAGTTCGTCATCGAACGCGACGGCGAACGGTTCACGGTGACGATCGCACCCGTGCTGGCGACGGACGGCGGGGAGCAGGTCGGGCGGATCGGCGTGTTCCTGGACTGGGCGCGGGAGGAGCGCGGGGTGATCGCATCCGTCACGGGCGGCGCGAGCCTCGTGTGGCGGTCCGTGGGCGACATCGCCGGGAACCTGGGCGCCGTCTTCGGCCCCGAGGGCATCGGGCGCGTCGCCGAGCTCATGTTCACCGACGCGGAGCGCGAACCGACGGACGCGGGGAGCGTCGTCGCGATCGGCCAGGCGGCCGGCCAGACGGCCTCAGCGGGGAACCCGGCGGACCTGCTCGCGCTGTTCGCGTTCGTGAACGTCGTCATCGGGTTCCTGAACCTGCTCCCGCTGCCGCCCTTCGACGGCGGTCACCTGGCGGTGCTCGCGATCGAGAAGGTGCGGGGCCGGGCCGTGGACATGCGCAAGGTGATCCCGGTGTCGCTGGCGGTGGCCGCGTTCTTCATCGTGCTCACGGTGTCGTTCGTCTACCTCGACATCGTCAAACCGATCCCGCTCGGCCCGTAGCGCCGCCACAACTTCTCAACACGGCGGCCGAAAGGCGGCCACGACCTGTGGATACGATGGGGCCCGTGAGCCGATCGACGGTGCTCGTCGTGGACGACGAGGAGGCGATCGCCGAGGCCGTCCGGGCCAGGCTGCAGAGCGAGGGCTACGGGGTCCTGGTGGCGGCCGACGGTCCCGAGGCGATCAGGATCTGCGACGAGGTGCATCCCGACCTGGTCGTGCTCGACCTCATGCTGCCGGGGATGGACGGGCTCGAGGTCTGCAAGATCATCCAGCGCGATCGCTGGGTCCCGGTGCTCATGCTCACCGCGCGCACGGAGGAGTCGGACAAGGTCGCGGGGTTCGCGGTCGGCGCCGACGACTACCTCACGAAGCCCTTCAGCCTGCGCGAGCTCGCGGTGCGGGTCCGCGCGATCCTGCGGCGGGTAGAGCGGGCGGCCGGGATGGAGAGCGCCGCCTCCGAGCCGCTCCGCCGCCGAGGGCTCACGATCGACGCGCACCGTCATCGGGCCAGCGTCGAGGGCGAGGAGATCGCCCTCACCCCGCTCGAGTTCGAGATCCTGCTCACGCTGGCGCAGGAGCCGGGCGTGGTGTTCACGCGCGAGCAGCTCATGGATCGCATCTGGGGCTACCGCGACTACGCCGGAGGACGGGTCGTCGACTCCCACGTCGCGAGGATCCGGCGCAAGCTCGGCGAGGACGGAACGGACGGCGGGTTCATCCGGACCGTGCACGGCGTGGGCTACGCGTTCCGCGAGGACGGGGAGTCCTGACGTGACGTTCCTCCAGCGGCTGCCGACGATCCGCGCGAAGTTCGCGACGATCATCGTGTTCGCGGTCGGGCTGACGATCGCCCTCGTCTACGTGATCCTCGGCCTCGGGTTCCGCGTGTTCGCGATCCGCGACCACTGGTGGGAGCTGCTGCTGGCCGGGGCGCTCGGCGCCGGGATCGCCCTCGTGATCGCCCGATGGGTCGCGCGCGGCATGACCCAGCCGCTGCGCGACATGGCGCAGGCGGCCCGGCGGATGGAGACCGGCGACTACCGCGCCCGCGTGCGGACGGCCTCGGTCGACGAGGTCGGCCAGCTCGCGCACGCGTTCAACCGGATGAGCGAAGAGCTCGAGCAGTTGGAGCGGCTGCGCCGCGACCTCGTGGCCAACGTGAGCCACGAGCTCAAGACGCCGATCTCGGCGCTCCGCGCCCACCTCGAGAACCTGCTCGACGGGGTGGAGCGCCCGGATCCGGAGACCCTGCAGGTCATGCTCGTGCAGTCGGACCGGCTCGGTCGGCTCGTCGACCAGCTGCTCGAGCTCTCGCGGCTGGAGTCGGGGGACCTGCCCCTGCAGCGCGAGGAGCTGGCGCTCGCCCCGCTCGTCTCGGAGGTCCTGTCGGAGATCGAGGTGTCCCGCGCCGACCGGGGCGTGGCGCTCGAGCGCCGGCTGGCCGAGGACCTGCCGCCGGTCCTCGCGGACCGCGAACGGATCCACCAGGTCCTCTTCAACCTGCTCGACAACGCCGTGCGGTTCACGCCCGAGGGCGGCAGGGTCACCGTCTGGGCCGAGCGCCACGACGGCGCCGTCGACGTCCACGTGGCCGACACGGGTCCGGGCATCGCGCCCGAGCACCTGCCGCGGCTGTTCGAGCGCTTCTACCGCGTGGACCCCGCCCGCTCGCAGAAGGAGGGCGGGACCGGCATCGGTCTCGCGATCGCCCGCTCCGTGGTCGAGGCCCACGGCGGTCGGATCTGGGCGGATAGCAGCCCGGGGCGTGGGAGCGTGTTCACGTTCGAGCTACCGGTCGCGCCCGCGGCCACAACGACAAGGAGGGAACCGTGAGATCGGTCACCACCACGGTCGAGGTCGCCGCGCCGCAGCGCTACGCCTACCTCGACCTCACCGAGGAGCTCCAGCGCGCGATCAAGGACTCGGGCGTCACCGAGGGCGCCGCGATCGTGTTCTGCGCGCACACGACGTGCGCGCTCCTGATCAACGAGTGGGAGGACGGCGCGATGCAGGACTTCCGCCAGCGGATGCTCCACCTCGTGCCCGAGGACATCTACTACGCGCACGACGACCTGGATCGCCGGACGCAGAACCTCGACGAGTCGCACGAGCGCCGCAACGGCCACTCGCACGTGAAGTCGATGCTGCTCTCGGCGACCTCGCAGGCGATCCCGGTGCTCGACGGCGAGCCCGCGTTCGGCCGGTGGCAACGACTCATCCTGTTCGAGATGGACGAGCCGAAGGACCGCCAGGTCATGTTCCACGTGTTCGGCGAGTGAGCCGCTAGCCTGGGAGCGAGATGCTCGTGCAGCGCAGGACCACCCGGCAGATCCGCATCGGCGACGTCGCGATCGGCGGCGACGCCCCGATCAGCGTGCAGTCGATGACGACGACGAAGACCGCGGATGTCAACGCCACGCTCCAGCAGATCGCGTCGCTCGTCGCCGCCGGGGTCGACATCGTGCGCGTCGCGGTGCCGCACTGGGAGGACGCCGAAGCGCTGACGGCGATCGCGGCGAAGTCCACCGTGCCGGTGGTGGCCGACATCCACTTCCAATGGAAGTACGCGATGGCCGCGCTCCAGGCCGGCGTCCAGGGCCTGCGGATCAACCCCGGCAACATCAGGTACCACGACAAGGTGCGGCTCATCGCGCGCGAGGCGAAGGCCCGTGGCGTGCCGATCCGGATCGGGGTGAACGCCGGGTCGCTCGAGAAGGACCTGCTCGCGCGGTACGGTTCGCCCACGCCGGAGGCGCTCGTCGAGAGCGCGCTCGCCGAGGCGCGGATCCTCGAGGACGAGGACTTCCTCGACGTCAAGATCAGCGTGAAGCACTCGAGCCCGCGCGTGATGATCGAGGCCTACCGCCAGCTCGCCGAGAAGTGCGACTACCCGCTCCACCTGGGCGTGACCGAGGCCGGCCCGATGCCGATGGGCGGGATCAAGAGCGCCGTGGGCATCGGCGCCCTGCTCGCCGAGGGCATCGGCGACACGATCCGCGTGAGCCTGACCGACGACCCGGTCGAGGAGGTGAAGGCCGGGACGTGGATCCTCCAGTCGCTCGGCCTCCGGAAGCGTGGGCTCGACCTCGTCGCGTGCCCGAGCTGCGGCCGCGCCGAGGTGAACGTCCTCGAGCTCACGCGGAAGGTGAACGATGCGATCGAGCGCGAGGGGTTCGAGGTGCCGATGCGCGTGGCGGTGATGGGCTGCGTCGTGAACGGCCCGGGCGAGGCGCGCGAGGCCGACGTCGGCATCGCGGCCGGCAACGGGCTCGGCTTCATCGTCCGCCAGGGGGAGGTCGTCGCGAAGGTGGCCGAGGCCGAGCTCGTCGACGCGCTGCTCGTCGAGGCACGCAAGGTCGCCGCCGAGAAGGTGACCGAAGCCGCCGACGTGTAGGCGATCAGCCGCGCGCGAGCGCGAGGAAGCTCCGCACGATCCTCGGGCCATCCGGCGTGAGGATCGACTCCGGGTGGAACTGGACGCCGAACCGGGGGAGCGACCGATGCTGGGTCGCCATCACCAGGCCGTCCTCGCTCCAGGCGGTGAGCTCCAGCTCCTCGGGCAGGCCCTCGCGCCGGACCACGAGGGAGTGGTACCGGGCCGCCTCGAACGGGTTCGGGAGCCCGGCGAGGATGCCCCTGCCCTCGTGGAAGACGAGGCTCGCCTTGCCGTGCACCGGCTCGGCGCGGTCGACGTTCCCGCCGGCGACCAGGCCGAGCGCCTGGTGCCCCAGGCACACGCCGAGGACCGGCGTCTCGGCCGGCAGCAGGCCGAGCAGGTCGGTGAACACGCCTGCGTCCTCCGGCCGCCCGGGCCCCGGCGACAGGATCACGGCGGCGGGTCGGCGCGCGACGAGCGCGGCGGCGGTCTCGACGTCGCTCTTCACGACCTCGGTCTCGTGGCCCAGGCCCTCGACGAGCTGGACGAGGTTGTACGTGAACGAGTCGTAGTGGTCGACGACGAGGATCACGAGGCGTCCCCTCCATCCAGCACCGCCGGGAGCAGCGCCAGCGCCTTGCTCTTCGTCTCGCGCAGCTCGGTCTCGGGATCCGAGTCGGCGACGATCCCGGCGCCGCTCTGGACGTGGGCGCTGCCGTCCGCGACGACCGCCGTGCGGATCGTGATGCAGAAGTCGAGGTCGCCGGCGAACGTGCAGTAGCCGACGGCCCCCGCGTACGGGCCCCGCGCGGTGGGCTCGTGCTCCCCGATGATCTCCATCGCGCGTCGCTTCGGCGCGCCGGTCACGGTGCCGGCCGGGAAGGTGACCGCGAGCGCGTCGAGCGCGTGCATGTCCTCCGCGAGCTCGCCCTCGACCGTGCTCACGATGTGCATCACCTTCGAGAAGCGCTCGACGACCATGAGCTCGGTGGGGCGGACCGTCCCGGGCGTGCACACGCGGCCGAGGTCGTTCCGCGCGAGGTCCACGAGCATCGCGTGCTCGGCACGCTCCTTCGGGTCCGCGAGGAGCTCGTGCTCGAAGAGACGGTCGCGCAGCTCGGTCTCGCCCCGCGGACGGGTGCCGGCGATCGGCCGTGTCGTGACGGTCCTCCCCTCGACACGCACGAGCGGCTCCGGCGAGGACCCGGCGAGCTCGAGCCCGAGCATCCGGACGAAGAACATGTACGGGGCCGGATTCGAAACGCGCAGGCGCCGATAGATGGGGAAGCCGCCGCGCGGGGCGGGGAAGGACACGCGGCGCGAGGGCACCCCCTGGTAGATGTCGCCGGCCGCGATGTGTTCCTTCATCGCGCCCACGATCTGGCGGTAGCGTTCGTCCGGCATGTTCGGCTCGCCGGTGTCGTCGACGTACGCCGTCCCGCCCCCGAGCGGCTCCGGTGGGGGAGCGGACGGGGTCGCGAGGCGCGCCTCCAGGTCCTCGAGCGCCGCCACGCCCGCGTCGTAGTCGGCCCCCGCGACGTGGGCGACGAGCAGCAGCCGCTGCCGCCAGTGGTCGAACACCACCGCGCGATCCACGACGAGCAGGCCGATCGGCGGGGCGCCGGGGTCGCCTGCGGGGGACGGGTGACCGTCGAGGAGCCCCGCCGCCTCGTAGGACAGGAACCCCATGAGCCCGCCCGTGAGCGACGGCAGGCCCTCGAGCCGGGGGGCGCGGAGGCCCTCGGCCAGGGCTCGCAGGTCGGCGCGGGCGCTCCCCGAGTCGCGCAGGTCGGCCGGCAGCGGCCGCGCGACGTCCCGCACGCGCAGGCCGTCGGCGCTCGCGACGACGACCGCGGCCGGGTCGCCGGCGACGAACGAGTACCGACCCCAGCGCTCCGAGCGCTCCACGCTCTCGAGCAGGATCCCGGGGCCCTCACCGGCGAGGGCAGGGAACACGCCGACCGGCGTCGAGACGTCGGCGAGCAGCTCCGTCCACACGGGGACGAGCGGCCACGACGCCGCGAGCGTCTCGAACGTCGAACGGTCCGGGCGGACGTCCATCCCGGGTATCCTTCCAGGCCCATGCGCCTGTCGCACCTGTTCGCACCGACCCTGCGGGAAGATCCGGCCGAGGCCGAGGTGGCGAGCCACCGCCTGTTGCTCCGGGCCGGGTTCGTCCGACAGCTCACCGCCGGCGTGTACACGACCCTGCCGCTCGGCGTTCGCACGATGCGCCGGATCGAGGAGATCACGCGCGAGGAGATGGACGCCTCGGGCGCGCAGGAGATCCGGATGCCGATCGTCCTCCCGGCCGAGCCGTGGAAGGCGACGGGACGTTTCGAGCTCTACGGCGAGCTGCTGTTCAAGCTGACGGACCGACACGGCCGACAGTTGCTGCTCGGCCCGACGGAGGAGGAGGTCGTTGCGCCGCTGGTCGCGGCGAACCTGCCCTCGTACCGAGACCTCCCGGTGAACCTGTACCAGGTCGAATGGAAGTACCGCGACGAGTTCCGGCCGCGGTTCGGGCTGCTGCGCGTCCGCGAGTTCCTCATGAAGGACGCGTACTCGTTCGACCGCGACGAGGCGGGCATGCGGGCCTCGTACGATGTGATGTACCAGGCGTACGAGCGGGTCCTGGAACGCTGCGGCTTGGACTTCGTCGTCGTCGAGGCCGATCCCGGCCAGATCGGCGGCGGCGTCAATCACGAGTTCATGGCTCGTGCGGACATCGGCGAGGACCTGTTCGTCGAGTGCGCGAACGGCGACTACTTCGCGGATGTGGAGGCCGCGCGTCCGATGGCGCCCGAGCCACCTGAGCAGAGCGACCTGCTACCGCTCGAGGTGCTCGACACGCCGGACACATCGACGATCGATGCTCTGGTGTCGCTCCTCGGCGTGGATGCGGCCGAGACGCTCAAGTGCGTCATGTTCGATGCCGGCGGGCAGACCGTGGCGGTGCTCGTCCCGGGTGACCGGGAGGTGGCTGAGCCCAAGCTGGAGCACCTGTTCTTCCCGACGCCGCTCCGCCCGTTCGAGGACGCCGACTTCGCCGCTCGTGGCTTCGTCAAAGGGTACGTGGGGCCGCAGGCCATACCCGACGACGCCGTCGTGCTGGCAGACCACACCGTGCGGGGCGGGCGTGACTGGATCACGGGCGCGAACGAGCTCGACCACCACGTCCGCGGGGCGAACACGCCGCGCGACTTCCGCGTGGACCGGTTCGAGGACCTCGTCCAGATCCGCGAGGGCGATCGCTGTCCCCTCGATGGCGGAGCGCTCCGCACGGGGCGGTCGATCGTGGTCGGACATATCTTCCAGCTGCACACGAAGTACTCGGAGCCGCTGAAGGCGACGTTCGTCGACGAGGGCGGCATGGCCAAGCCGTTCCAGATGGGCTGCTACGGGATGGGGATCTCGCGGATCATGGCCGCGGCGGCCGAGCAGTTCCACGACGACGCCGGGCTCCGGTGGCCGAAGGCGATCGCGCCGTTCCAGGTCGAGGTCGTGCTCGCGACGCGCGACCACGACGCGTCGGTCGCCGAGGCCGAGCGGATCTACGGCGAGCTCCTGGACCGGGGCGTCGAGGTGCTTCTCGACGACCGTGAGGAAGCGGCGGGCGTGAAGTTCGCTGACGCCGACCTGATCGGCTGCCCGGTGCAGATCGTCGTCGGCAAGCGAGGCGTCGATGGCGGCTCGGTCGACCTGAAGCTCCGGGCGACCGGCGAGCGAACGCAGGCGCCGCTCGCCCAGGCGGTCGAGATCGGGCTGGACCTGCTCGCGTCGGCACCGTAGGCTCCGGCCGTGACCGCGCGTCCGGCCGGGCGACTCGTCGACTTCGTGAAGCTCCGACCCGAGGTCGAGGCCGTCCTGCAGCACGTCGGACGCCAGACGTGGGACCTGCTCCTGATCGCGGTGGACGGCACGTGGACCCGCGAGGAGTACCCGAGCGCCGAGGCGGCCGAGGCCGCCTGCCGGGCCCTCGGCGTGCGGCTCCACCTCGGATGGGACGACCCGCGCATGGCCCGCCGCATGAACGCCCGGGACCACTGGAACACGCCGGAGGGTCAGCGCCGAGCCCTCTGACCAGCGGTTCCGGCCCCCATCGCGCCGCGCTCCGCTATACTTGGTGGGTCAACGGAGCGGTTGCACCAGGAAGTGGGCTCGCGCCCACTTTCTTTTTCGAGGGGCGGAGCATGGACGCCGAGGCGCTGGTCCGGCCGGTGGTCGAGTCGTCCGGCCTGGAGCTGTGGGACGTCACCTTCCGTGGCGAGGGAGGGCGGAGCGTGCTTCGCGTCTCGGTCGACCGCGAGGGCGGGGTCGACCTCGACACGATCGCAGAGGTCTCCGAGCGCCTGTCGAGGCGCCTGGACCTCGAGGACTTCGGTCCCCGGGGCTACACCCTCGAGGTGAGCTCGCCGGGGCTCGAGCGGCCGCTCCGGACGCCGCGCCACTTCCGGTGGAGCGTCGGGCAGCGGGTGAAGGTGAAGACGGTGGAGCCGATCGACGGCTCCAGGGTGCACGAGGGCGCGTTGGTCTCGGCCGACGCGGAGGCGATCGCGATCGCTTCCGAGGGCGGAGAGCGACGCGTCCCCTACGCCGACATCGGGTCGGCGCGCACGGTCTTCGAGTGGGGAACGGCGAGGAGCGGGAGATGAACCAGGAGATGATCGCGGCGCTCCGAGAGCTGGAGCGCGAGAAGGGCATCGCCTTCGAGACGATCCTCTCGGGGCTCGAGGAGGCCATGGCGTCCGCCTACAAGTCGTGGTGGAAGCAGCAGCACGTCGAGGCCGACGAGGACGCCATCGGCGTCCGCGCGAGCATCGACGCGGAGTCGGGCGACCTCCGCGTGTGGCTCCAGCAGCTCGAGGAGATCGAGCACGAGGACCCGGAGACCGGCGAGAAGACCGTCGAGGACAAGGTCCTGTCCGAGGACGAGGTCGAGGTCACCGACGAGTTCAAGGGTCGGATCGGCGCGCAGACCGCGAAGCAGGTGATCTTCCAGAAGCTGCGGGACGCCGAGCGCGAGATGACGTACGAGGAGTTCGCCGGCCGCGAGGGCGACGTCGTGACCGGAATCGTGCAGCAGCAGGACCGCCGGTACATCCTGCTCGACCTCGGTAAGGTCGAGGCGCTCATGCCCGCCTCGGAGCAGGTCCCGGCCGAGTCCTACCGGCACGGCGAGCGCGTGAAGGCCTACATCACCGAGGTCCGGCGCGGCACGAAGGGTCCGCAGATCGTCGTCTCGCGGACGCACCCGGGGCTGCTCAAGGCCCTGTTCGCGATGGAGGTGCCCGAGATCGAGGAGGGCATCGTCGAGATCAAGGCCGTCGCTCGGGAGCCCGGGCACCGCTCGAAGATCGCGGTCGCGTCGCGCGAGCCGGCGGTCGACCCGGTCGGCGCGTGTGTAGGGCCCAAGGGCTCGCGTGTCCGAAACGTCGTGACCGAACTCCGGGGCGAGAAGATCGACGTCGTCCCGTGGAGCGCGGACCCGGGGCCGTTCGTCGCGAACGCGCTCCAGCCCGCGAAGGTGAAGGAGGCGCGGGTCGATCCGGAGACGCAGACCGCGACCGTGATCGTGCCCGATTACCAGCTGTCGCTCGCGATCGGCAAGGAGGGACAGAACGCCCGACTCGCCGCGCGCCTGACCGGGTTCCGGATCGACATCAAGAGCGAGACGCAGCAGGCCGACGAGGGTCGCGCGCCGCGTCCGGCCGCGCCCGAGGCTGTCGCGGAGCCCACTGCCGACTCGTCCGCCGAGCCGGAGGCCGCGACGGAGCGGCCGGCCACCGCCGAGACCGAGCCCGCGGCCGCGGAGCCTGAGCCGGAGGCCGCCGCCGAGGCCGGCCCCGACGACGCCGGCGAGGCCGGCCCCGTGGACACCGCCGAGACCGAGCCCGGCGACGCGGCCGAGCCGGAGCCCGCGGGAGCGGAGGAGCCGGCGGAGGCGTGAGCCGTGCGCGTGCGCAGGGAGCCGGAGCGGACCTGCGTCGGGTGCAGGGAGAAGGAGCGGAAGGCCGGGCTGCTGCGGATCGTCCGCAGCCCGGACGACGTGCCGCGTGTCGACCCGTCGGGCTCGGCGTCCGGCCGAGGGGCGTACGTGCATCGGAGCCGCGACTGCGTGCGAGTGGCGCTCGCGAAGGGCGCGCTCGCGAGGGCGCTGCGCACGGGCCTCGGGCCGGAGGAAGCCGCTAGGCTAGGGCGGGAGATCGAAGGAGCGCTGCAGGGTTGAGGGTTCACGAGCTGGCCAAGGAACTGGGGGTCGCGAGCAAGGAGCTGCTCGCGGTCCTGAAGGAGATGGGCATCGACGGCCTGACGGCGTCCTCGTCGGTGCCCGACCAGGCCGTGCCCAGGCTCCGGGCCTCGGGCGGCAAGGCGGTGCCCGAGGCGAAGATCCGTGAGGTCACCGAGGAGCCGCTCCCGAAACGGCGCCCCAGGAAGAAGGCGGAGGAGGCGCCCGCGCCCGAGGAAGCTCCCCACGCGGCGGCTCCCCCGGCCCCCGAGATGCCGGCCCCGGCTCCCGAGGCGCCCGCGCCCTCGCCGGCCCCGACGCCGGGCCCGGCACCGCAGACCGAGCGCCGGAAGCCCGAGCTGCCGACGCTGAAGCTCCTGCGGGGCTCGACGGCGCAGGACGTCGCCGACAAGGCGAACCGGACGGCGGCGGACGTCGTGAAGATCCTGTTCACCATGGGGGAGATGGCGACGGCGACGCAGTCGCTGTCCGACGACGCGCTCTCGCTCGTCGCCGGAGAGCTCGGCTACGAGGTGGAGCTCGTCGGCATCGAGGAGGAGGAGGAGCCCGAGGAGGAGCCGGTCGACACGGCGCGGCTCGTCCCGCGCGCGCCGGTCGTCACCATCATGGGCCACGTCGACCACGGCAAGACGAAGCTCCTCGACGCGATCCGCCAGACGGACGTGGTCTCCGGCGAGTTCGGCGGGATCACGCAGCACATCGGCGCCTACCAGACGCACGTGAGCGACCGTGAGATCACGTTCATCGACACTCCGGGGCACGAGGCCTTCACGGCGATGCGGGCCCGCGGCGCCGAGGTCACGGACATCGCGGTCCTCGTGATCGCCGCGGACGACGGCGTGAAGCCGCAGACTATCGAGGCGTTGGATCACGCGAAGGCCGCCGGCGTGCCGATCGTCGTCGCGGTGAACAAGATCGACAAGCCCGAGTCCGATCCCACGCGGGTGCGCCAGCAGATGGTCGAGCTCGGCGTCGTGCCCTCGGAGTGGGGCGGCAGCCACGAGTTCGTCGACGTCTCCGCGAAGGCGCGCACGAACCTCGACGCGCTGCTCGAGACGATCCTGCTCGTCGCGGACATCGAGGAGCTGAAGGGCGACCCCGAGGGGCGAGCGCGCGGTGCGGTGCTCGAGGCGAACCTCGACAAGGGCCGCGGGCCGGTCGCCACGGTGCTCGTGCAGAAGGGGACGCTCGACGTCGGCGACACACTCGTCTCGGGGACGACGTGGGCGAAGATCCGCGCGATGCAGGACGAGCACGGCAGGCCGGTGAAGCAGGCGGGACCGAGCAAGCCCGTCCAGATCCTCGGCTGGTCCCACGTCCCGAACGCGGGGGACGAGTTCCGGGAGGTCGAGGACGAGCGCGAGGCGCGTCACGTCGCGCAGGAGCGGGAGGCGAAGGTCCGTGCCGCCGAGCTCGTCGCCACGCGGCCACCGACCCTGGCAGAGCTCATGGCACAGGCGAGCGCCGCCGAGGTCCCCGAGCTCAACCTCGTCGTCAAGGCCGACGTCCAGGGCTCGATCGGGGCGCTCGTGGACGCGTTCATGAAGCTGCCGCAGGACGAGGTGCGGGTGAACATCATCCGCAGCGCGGCCGGCGCCGTGACGGAGAGCGACATCAAGCTCGCGATGGCCTCACGCGCGATCGTCGTGGGGTTCAACGTCCGCCCCGACGCCACCGCCCGCGAGCTCGCCGAGCGCGAGGGCGTGGACGTGCGGCTGTACCGCGTGATCTACGACGCGATCGACGACATCCGCGGCGCGCTCTCGGGCATGCTGAAGCCCGAGGAGCGCGAGACCGAGCTCGGCCGCGCCGAGGTCCGCGCGCTCTTCCGGGTCCCGAAGGTTGGGGTCGTGGCCGGGTGCATGGTGCTCCAGGGCACGATCGTGCGGAACGCCCGCGCCCGTGTCGTGCGCGACGGTGTCGTCGCCTACGACGGGCGGATCGGATCGCTCCGCCGCTTCAAGGACGACGCACGCGAGGTCGCCGAGGGTTTCGAGTGCGGCATCGGCATCGAGAACTTCAACGACGTGAAGGAAGGCGACATCATCGAGGCCTACGAGGTCCGTGAGGTCGCCCGCGAGCTGTAGCCCGGCCGACGGGAGCCCCGATGCTCGTCGCGTTCGAACGGTTCGATCTCCGCATCCCGGCGTGCGGCTCGCTGAAGCAGAAGCGGCACGTCGTGAAGACGCTGACCGCGGCGATCCGCCAGAAGTTCAACGTCTCGGTCGCCGAGATCGATCACCAGGACCTATGGCAGCGGACGACGCTCGGCGTGTCTTTGGTTGCCACGGACGGGTATCACGCGAAGAGGGTGCTGCACGAGGTGGAGAAGCTCGTGGACCGTTGGGGCGAGGTCGACGTCATCGATGCCGAGCTGTCGCTCCACTATCCGGACGACTGAGATGACCGAGGGAACCCGACCGAGCCGCGTCCAGGAGGAGTTCCGCGAGATCCTCGCCGAGGAGATCCCGAGGCTGAAGGATCCCCGCGTGGGCTTCGTGACGGTGACGGGCGTCAAGGTGACGCCGGACCTGCGGCGGGCGATCGTGTTCTACACGGCGCTCGGCGACGACCGGGACCGCCGGGCCACCGCCGCCGGCCTGCGCTCGGCGACGCCACACCTGCGCCAGGTCATCGGGCACCAGGTGCGGATGAAGACGCTCCCGGCCCTCGCCTTCGAGGAGGACGAGACCCTCGAGACGGCCGAGCGGATCGAGCGGCTGATCCAACGGCTCCACGAGGAGGACCGGTGACGTACGAGCTCGAGCGCGCGGCCGAGGTCCTCGCCTCGGCGCCCGAGGTCGCGATCGCGTGCCACGTGAACCCCGACGCGGACGCGCTCGGCGCGACGCTCGGGCTCTCCGGGTTCCTGCGCTCGCGTGGTGTCCGGACCGTGTGCTCGTTCCCCAACGAGCCGTTCCAGCTGCCGCGCTGGGCCGAGGAGCTCCCCGGCCACGAGGCCCTCGTCGAGCCGCGATCGTTCCCCGACGCCCCCGCGGTGATGGTGACGTGCGACGTCGCCTCGATGGACCGCCTCGCGTCGCTCGGGCGATCGGCCGACCGGGCCGGCGAGGTGATCTGGATCGACCACCACCGGAGCAACGACGGGCTGGGGACGATCCCGCTCGTCGACCCCGAGGCCTCCTCGACGTGCGAGATCGTGTTCCGGCTCGCTCGTCGGATCGGCGGCGAGCTGCCCGACGCGGCCGCCGTCTGCCTGTACGCGGGGCTCGTCACCGACACCGGTCGGTTCCAGTACCAGGCCGTCCGGCCGGAGACCCTCCGCGTGGCGGCCGAGCTCCGCGAGCACCCGTTCGATCACGCGCACCTCGCTCGGGTCCTGTACGAGGACAACCGAGCGGCGTACCTGCGGGCGCTCGGCGTGGCGCTCGCGCGGGTCGAGCTGGACACGGAGGCGGACCTGGTGTGGACCTACCTCACGCTCGACGATCTCGAGCGGGCGGGCGTGCGCCCGGCCGAGGCCGACGACCTGATCGACGTCGTCCGGACCACGCGCGAGGCCGACGTCGCGGCGGTGATCAAGCAGCAACGCGACGGACGCTTCAAGGTGAGCATGCGCTCGCGCGGCGCCCACGATGTCTCCGCGGTTGCGGAGGAGTTCGGTGGCGGCGGCCATCGGCTCGCGGCCGGGTACACCTCGAGGCACGGGCTCGCCGGCACGGTCGAGCGGCTCAAGACGTCGCTCCGGGGGGACCCCGTCGAGCCCTAGCGTAGGACGGCCTGCGCGATCGCGACGGCGATGGGCGCGAACAGGAGCGCGGGCAGGAGGCTCCCGACCCGCACCTGCTTGAGCTCGAGGAGCCGCAGCGAGATCCCGAGGATCAGGATGCCGCCCGCCGCCGTCAGCCCGGCGACGACCTCCGGCGTGAAGGCGTCGGACAGCCCCGACGCGGCGAGCGTGATCGTGCCCTGATAGACGAGGACGGGGAGCGCGGAGAACGCGACCCCCCACCCCAGCGCGGACGCGAACGCGAGGGCGGCAAACCCGTCGAGCAGCGACTTGATCCCCAGCAGCTGGACGTCGCCCGAGAGCCCGTCCTGGATCGAGCCGAGGATCGCCATCGGGCCGACGCAGAACACGAGCGATGCGACGACGAACCCCTCGGTGAACCTGGCGTGGTGCTCGTGGTCGCCGGCGAACCGTCGCCGGAGCCGCTCGCCGAGCGCGGCCAGCCCGTCCTCGATGCGCAGGAGCTCGCCGACGACGCCGCCGACGAGCACGCTCGCGAGCACCAGGAGCACGCTCGCGCGGGTCAGCTCGGACAGCGGCGGTCGGAAGTCCGCGAGCGCCCCGTCGACGCCGACCGCGAGCGTGACGAGCCCGAGCGCGTGCATCAGCGTCTCGCGCAAGCGGTCGGGGAGGCGGTCGCCCAGGAGCGTGCCGGCGAGCGTCCCGGCGAGCACGGCGCCGACGTTGATGAGCGTCCCCGTGAGCGGCATGCGTTGAGAGCCTAGCGGTCGCCGCCTGGGGTAGCCTCGCCGCATGGCCCCGGAAGGACTCCTGCTGGTCGACAAACCGCAGGGGATGACCTCCCACGACGTCGTGGATGCCGTGCGCCGCGCGCTCGGCACGCGGAAGGTGGGGCACGCGGGAACGCTCGACCCGATGGCCACCGGCCTGCTGCTCGTCGGCGTCGGGCGGGCGACCCGACTGCTGCGCTTCCTCGGGGACCTGCCGAAGACGTACGAGGGCAGGGGCCTGCTCGGGGTCCAGACCACGACGCTCGACGCGGACGGCGAGGTCACGCGGACGGCGAGCGTCACCGCGAGCCGGGAGGAGATCGAGGAGGCGGCAGCGGCGCTCGTCGGCGACTCGCTCCAGCGCCCACCCGCGTTCTCGGCGGTGAAGGTCGGCGGACGCAAGCTCTACGAGGCGGCGCGGCGAGGGGAGGCGCTCGAGGCCGAGCCCCGCCCGATCCGCGTCGACGCGTTCGACATCCTCGACGTCGCGGGGGCGGCCTTCGGGTTCCGGGTCACCTGCTCGAGCGGCACCTACGTCCGGGTCCTCGTCGCCGACGTCGGGACCGCGCTCGGCTGCGGCGCGCACCTCGTCCGGCTGCGACGCACGCGGATCGGTCCGTTCCGGGTGGACGACGCGAGACCCCCCGAGGAGCCCGGTGACCCGCTGCCCCTCGAGCTGGGCGTCGCGCACCTTCCCCGAGTGGACCTGGAGGAGCCGGAGGAGGCCCGTGCGGCGGCGAACGGCAGCATCCTGGCGCCCGCGGGGATCGAGGGCCCGTACGCGGTCCACGCGCCCGACGGCCGGCTGATCGGCGTCTGGCGGGACGTCGGGGCCAAGGCGAGGCCGGAGATGGTGCTCGCCCCCGGATGAGCCGTACCCCAGGGCATGCGAAGATGCGACGATCGGAACGCTGGACAGGAGGTCCGTCGTGAAGACGGAGCACAAGCGCGACGAGCGGAAGCACGGCAAGCACACCGACGTCGAGGATCACCGGACCCGGCTGCCGAAGAAGGTCTACGAGAAGGAGCTCCGCCGGCTGCAGGAGGAGCTCGCGAAGATGGAGCAGTGGGTCTCGGATGTCGGCGCCCGGGTCGTGGTGGTCTTCGAGGGACGTGACGCCGCGGGCAAGGGCGGCACGATCAAGAGGATCACCCAGTACATGAACCCCAGGATCACCCGTATCGTGGCCCTCCCGGTGCCGACCGAGCGCGAGCGCTCCCAGTGGTACTTCCAGCGGTACATCCAGCATCTGCCCGCGGCCGGTGAGATCGTCCTGTTCGACCGCTCCTGGTACAACCGGGCCGGCGTCGAGAAGGTCCTCGGCTTCTGCACGCCGGAGGAGCACCGGCGCTTCCTCCGCCAGTGCCCGATCTTCGAGAGGCTCCTCGTCGAGGACGGGATCGTGTTGATTAAGTACTGGTTCTCGGTCTCGGACGAGGAGCAGGAGCGGCGCTTCCAGTCTCGCATCAAGGACCCGATGCGTCGATGGAAGCTCTCGCCGACCGACCTGCACTCGCGGAGCCGCTGGGTCGACTACTCCCGGGCGAAGGACGAGATGTTCGTGTTCACGGACATCCCGGAGGCGCCGTGGTACACGGTCGAGGCGGACGACAAGCCGAGCGCGCGACTGAACTGCATCGCCCACCTCCTGTCGACGATCCCGTACGAGGCTCGTCCGGAGATGGACATCGAGATCCCGCCCCGCCAGAGCGACGAGGGCTACGTGCGACCCGCCCGTGAGGCGTCCACCTACGTGCCGGACCACGCGGCGACACTGGTCGAGTGAGCGAGCCGGCCACCGAGACCCGGCGGCGGTCCACGACCAAGCGAGTGGTGCAGGCGCTCGTGTCGCTCGTGCTCGTCGTGGGCATCTTCGCGTACGCGATCCCGCGCATCGCCGACTACAACGACGTGTGGCGCACGATCTCGAGCCTCACGCCGATCGAGCTCTGGTCGCTCGTCGCGGCCACGGTCTTCAACCTCTTCACGTACTGGCTCGCGAACATGGCCGCGCTCCCGGGCCTGCGGCTCGGTCAGGCCGCGGTCGTGACGCAGACGACGACATCGGTCGCGAACACGATCCCGGCCGGCGGCGCGGTCGCCGTGTGCCTCACGTACCAGATCCTCGGGTCGTGGGGCTTCACGCCGTCGGCGATCTCGCTCTACGTCCTGGTCACCGGCGTCTGGAACGTCTTCCTGAAGCTTGGCCTCCCGATCCTCGCGCTCGGCATGCTGGCCATCACCGGGGACCTGACGCGGGGGCTGGTCGTCGCGGCCATCATCGGCGTCGTGGTCCTCCTCGTCGCCGTGACGCTGTTCGGGCTCGTCCTGTGGAAGAAGGCCTTCGCCCGCCGCATCGGCGACGGGCTCGGCCGTGCGGTCTCCTGGGTGCTCCGGCTCATGCGCCGGCCGTCGATCTCGGGTTGGGGCGAGGCGGCCGTGCGGTTCCGCAAGCAGACGATCGTGCTCGTCGCGCGGCGATGGCCGTGGCTCACGTTCACGACGGTCCTCAGCCACCTCGCCCTATACTTCGTCCTGCTCCTGTCGCTCCGGCACGTCGGCGTCTCCGAGCAGGAGGTGAGCTGGGCGCAGGTGCTGGCGGTCTTCGCCTTCGGCCGGCTGATCGCGGCGCTCCCGATCACCCCCGGCGGCCTCGGCGTGATCGAACTCGGGTACATCGGCGGGCTCGTGGCCGCGGGGGGCGACGAGGCGCAGGTCGTCGCGGCCGTCCTCCTGTTCCGGGTGCTGACGTATGGCCTGCAGATCCCGATCGGTGGGTTCACCTACCTGATCTGGCGGGCGAAGCGCGACTGGCGGTCCGCTCCCGTTCCGGCTCCGGACGAGCGGGGCGTGCCGGTCGTCGAGTGACGTCAGCCGGCCTCGGGCTCGGGCTCCGGCTCAGGGGTCGGCCACCAGCGGCGGATGACGTGGTGCCGGACCTCGGACACCGTCGCCGCCACGCCGAGCGCGACGCCACTCCCGAGGAGCACGCCCGCGACGACGTCCGAGAGCCAGTGCGCGCGCAGGTACACGCGGGAGAACGCCATGACGAACGCGAACGCGACCGCGAGCCACTCCCAGCGCCGGCGCTCGGGCCCGGCCGGGAGGAGCACGAGGACGAGGGCGACCGCGATCGAAGCCCCGGCGACGGCGTGGCCGGAGGGGAACGAGAAGCCCACCGTGTCGACGAGGGGGAGGTCCGGCCGGCCGCGGTGGAACAGGTCCTTCGCGACCTCCACGATCAGCTCGGCCGCGGCCCAGGTGAGCACCCAGACGGCGAAGGCCCGCCACCGACGCCGCCACATCAGCCAGGCGGCGACGACGATCCGGAGCGGGATCGTCACCCACCCCCCGCCGAGCACGTTGAGCGCGCGCGCGAGACCCGTCGCGACGACGCTCCGGATGTCGTCCATCGCGCGGTAGACGGTGTGGTCGATCTCGCCCACGAAGGCGATGGTCGTCGTGGGGGCGTCCTCGGGGGGATGCACCCCGACCGAGTAGAAGATCGCGGCCATCGCTCCGAGCAGGACGAGGGCGTGCACGAAGGTGCGGCGGTGGTTCCTCAGCATGGGAGCCCCACCCTACCCGTCGCAGGGGGGCGCCTCGGCACCGCACAGCGTGAGGCCATAGCGCTCCTCGACGTCCTGCACGAGGGCCGAGCGAGGGAAGAACCCGAGGGCCTCCTCGGCCTCGAGCGAGAGCGTGGACGGAGCGCCCGCCGCGAACCGGTATCGGTACGTCGCGCATCCGCCGGAGAACACGACGTACCGGTTCGCCCACAGGGCCGGGTCGAGCGCGATCGGCTCGGCGTACACACGGGCCCCGATCTCGTCGGGCGCCGGCCGCACCTCGACGGCGTCCGACGTGTCGCACGAGGGGGTCAGCTCGACCTCGACGGCGTGGAAGCCACCGCGATCCGAGTCCAGCCAGAAGCGGGCCCGGCCGCTCCGGATGTCCGCCCCCGCGTACGACCATCCCGCCGGGAGCTCTGCGACGCAAGGGACGAGCGTCGCCGAGGGCACCGCCTGCGCCGTGAGCACCAGGCTCCGCTCGTCGAGCCCACACGAGACCACCGCGTTCCTGCTGTTCGCGCATCCGGGCAGGAGCGCGGTCGCCACGAGCAGACCGACGAGCGCCGCGCGGATCCTCATGCGAACACCGCCCAGTTGCTCACGACCATCCCGAGCGCGACGAACGCGGCGATCGCGACGCCGATCGTGAGCGCGATCCGGCGCAGGCTCCACCGCTGGATCTTGATGGGCTCGCGCGCCGGAGCGAGCGCCCGGAACTCGCCGAGGAGATCGCGCCCGTCGCGCTTCAGGCTGGCGCGGAGCTGCGTGGGGCTCGCGACGCCCCGGGTGGCCGCGAACGCCTCGGCGATCTCGTCCTCGCTGAAGTACCGCAGGGCGAGGCGGTACACCGTCGGGGCGTCCGAGCGGAGCGCCAGCACGAGCATCATGTTCGCCAGGTCCACCGCCTGCCGCCACGGCGACGGGCGGACCTGGACGAAGAACACGTCGATCAGCCGCAGGTGGCCGTCCTGCACCATGAGGTTCGCCGGCTTCACGTCGCGATGGGCGAGGCCCGCGTCCCACATCTCGCGCACCAGACGCAGCCCCTCGTCGATCACCCGCTCGTCGACCGCGGCGTCCCCCAGCTCCACCGCGTGTTCGAAGAACTCCATCACGATCATGTACTCGCGCTCGGGGGTGATCTCGACGACGCCGTACGGCTTCGGCGTCGTCAGGTCGTAGTCCTCGAGCAGTCGCAACGTGTAGTCCTCGTACTCGACGAACCGGCGCACCGTCTGGAACGGCGTCTCGTCCTCGAGCGCGCCGTACAGGATCGTGCGCCCCGCCTTGTACCAGCGGTCGGCGCGGACGTGGCTCTTCGCGTAGAGCTTCGCGAAGACGTAGCGCTCGGGGCCGTCCTCCCCGCGGACCTGGAGCCGCAGCGGCGTCGAGCCGCCCGAGCCCTCGAGCCCGATCGGCTTGATCTGGAGCACCGCGAGCCCGAGCTGGTCGCGGACGGCCCGGACGATCGCCTCGCCACGCCGGCCGCCCACGTCCAGGTGCGCGGTCTTCCCGCGCCGGTACGCGACCGGGAACGCGTCGTTCGGCGCGAACCAACGGAACGCCGTGACGCCGAGGGCCACGCCGACGACGGCGCCGGCGATCGCGCTCGAGGGATGGTCGACCGCCAGGTACATGCGCACGAGGCAGAGCACCCCGAGGACGATGGCGATGGCCCACTTGGCCACGTAGCGGGGCCGGCCCGGCACGACGAGGGCGTAAGCGATCCCGATCAGCGAGATCGCGAGCGACACGAGGGGCCGCGAGGGCATCGCGAAGCCGCTCCAATCCGCGAGGATCCGCACGTCGAACGCGCGGGCGTGACCGATCGCCAGGGTCAGCTGGTACGCGACGACCTCGACGGCGACCACCGCCCCGAGGAACACGAGCAGATGACGCCATCGCCGGAAGACGACGAGGGTCCCGATCGTGCCCCAACGCAGGATCCGGATCGTCCAGCGAGAGGTGAGCGCGTTCAGGAGGAGCGCCCCGTCGGTGAGCCGTGGACCGCGGTGGTCGGCGAGGAACCGCAGCTGCACGGCGTCCCAGTGTTCGACGGCCGCTCGGAACGGACCGTACGAGATGAGCAGGACGATCGCGAGCGCGAGGTACAGCCAGAAGCGTCCCGTCCGACCGAGCTCGTGGGGCAGCGGCGGCGGCTCCCCGGACGGTCGGCGATGGAACCCCCCGCGTGTGGTGGCGGCCGGGGGCGGAGGATCCGGGAAGCGTTGGGGGCGGATGGTGCCGTCCACGTCCTCTCCTTCGGTCGGCCGACTCTACCCCAGCGGTTCGTCCGGGCCGTGCTCGCGGAGCCACGTCGTCGCCACCGACCGCGGGGATGCCCCGGCGGTGACGGCGGCGTTCATCCTGCGCAGGTCCGATGTGGTGAGCCTCGCCGACATCGCGTTCAGCACGTCGGCCACCTCCACTCCGAAGCGCTCCAGCACCTCCGAGCGGATCACGGGCGTGACGTTCTCCGCAGGCTGGAGCTGCCCGTCGTCCTCGAGGAGCACGAAGCCGTTCGTCTCGATCGCCCCGGCGCTCGTGAAGAGCAGCGCGACGTCGACCTCTCCGGAGCGCAGGGCGGCGACCGTGAGCGGCCCGCCCTCGTCGAGCGGCACGAAGGCGCCGAACTGCATCCCGTAGGCCCGCTCGAGCCCGAGGAGGCAGAGCGGACGGCTCGGGCACTCGGGCGGGCCGCCGAAGGTCAGATCCGGCGAGAACGGCACGAGCTCGCTGAGCGTCCGCACGTCGAGGTCCTGGGCGGTGGCGGCGGTCATGACGAAGCCGTTGCGGTCCTCGGCGGGGGCGGGGTCGAGCGCCGCGAGCCCTCGCTCCTCGAGCGCGTCCGCCAGCGCCTCGTGGGTCGCCCCGGGGTCCGGAGAGGCCGAGCCCTCGAGGAACTCGAGCGCGCTCCCGCTGTACTCGGGCACGAGCTCGACGAGACCGCGGATCACCGCCGGCGCGACGAACTCGCGCGGTCCGAGGTCGAGCTCTCGGTTCACGTTGAACCCCGCCCGCCCGAGCGCGAGCGCGTACAGCTCCGCCAGCAGGACGCTCTCGGGGAAGTTGAACGAGCCGATCGTGATGGCGTCGTCGTCCAGGACGGTCGTCACGGGGTCCGGGGCCGGCTCGCAGGCCGGGGCCACGAGCAGCGCGACGAGGATCGCGACGGCGGCACCGCGGGCCCGAGACATGCCACCTATCATCGCCCGACGGCCGTCGAAGCGTCTGTCCGAACGATACCCTGCGTGGCCATGGAGCCCGTCCGCGGTCTCGAGGCGCTGCCGCCGCCCGACGGCCCGTCCGTGGTCACCGTCGGGTTCTTCGACGGCGTTCACGTCGGCCACCAGGCGGTGCTGCGGCGCGCGGTCGCCGAGGCGACCCGGCTCGGCGTGCGCTCGGTCGCGGTCACGTTCGACCGCCACCCGCGCGAGATCCTCACGCCGGGCCGCGAGCCCCGCCTGCTCACGACGGTCGAGCGCAAGGCGGACCTGATCGCGTCGACCGGCATCGACACGGTCGTCGTGCTCGAGTTCACCGAGTCCTTCTCGCGCTGGCCGGCCGAGGACTTCGTGACGCGGGTGCTCGTCGACGGGCTGCACGTGCGGCACGCCGTCGTCGGGGCCGACTTCACGTTCGGGTTCAAGGCGCTCGGCACGCCCGAGATGCTGATCGAGGTCGGCCCCGCGCACGGGTTCACGGCCGAGCGGGTCGAGCTCGTGCACATCGGCGACCGGCGCGTGTCGTCGTCCTCGATCCGCGCCGCGCTCGGGGAGGGTGATCTCGGGTGGCCGGAGCGGGCGCTCGGCCGGCGGTTCGCGCTCGACGGGACGGTGGTCCCGGGCGCCGGACGCGGGGTGGGGCTCGGATGGCCGACGGCGAACCTGCGCACGTCGCCGCGCCTTCTCCTGCCGGGCAGCGGCATCTACGCGGGACGCGCCCGGGTGCCGCACGGGGAGTGGACCGCCGCGATCAGCGTCGGCACGAATCCGACGTTCGGGATCGAGCCCCTCCACGTGGAGTCCTATCTGCTCGACTTCGACGGGGACCTGGTCGGCTCCCCGATGGCCGTGGAGTTCTGGGTCCGATTGCGAGACGAGGCGCGCTTCGAGACGGCCGGGGAGCTCTCGCGAGCGATCGGGGAGGACGTACGCAGGACCCGCGAGCTCGTCCCGGCTCCGTGAGACACTGCGGGCGATGACCGCTCGCCACGCACGCCGGTCGAAGATCCCGTTCGGCGCGGTGGTGCTCCTCCTGCTCGCCGTCTCGGTGGGTGTCGCCGCCGTGGTCGCGTACGCGGGCGACGACGAGCCGCCGCCCGCGCGGGCGCAGGGCAGGTCCCCGAGCGACTCGCCGAGCCCCGACACGAGCCCGTCCGACACCGGCACCCCCGGCCCGTCGCCCAGCCCCGAGCCGAGGGGGACGATCGTGATCCACGGCACGGGCGACGTGAGCCTGGACCCGAGCTACATCCCGGCCTTCCGCTCGAACGGCTACGGGTGGGCGTGGAGCGGGCTCGACGGTCTGTTCCGCGAGGACGACCTCACGGTCATCAACCACGAGTGCCCATCGACCGACATCGTCGACCCGATCCCCAAGACGTTCAGCTTCCGGTGCGACCCGGAGGCGCTCGACGAGGCGCGGGATGCCGGGGTCGAGGTCGCGAGCCTCGCGAACAACCACGGGTTCGACCAGGGCCCCGACGCGCTCATGGACTCGATCAGGAACCTGCGGCGGGCGGACATCGTGCCGCTCGGCGCCGGCGCGAGCGAGGAGGAGGCCGACGCCCCGCGGTACGTCGAGGTGAAGGGGTGGCGCATCGGGCTGGTCGGCGTTGGCGAGGTGATCGACCCCGACTACCAGGTGGCCGAAGGCAACGAGGTCGGCACCGCCGTCGGCCACGACTTCCCCCGGGCGCTCCGCGCGATCCGCGAGGCGGAGGCGAACGCGGACCTCGTGATCGTGGTGATCCACTGGGGGGTCGAGCTGGACACGCAGCCGCGCGACTACCAGGTCCAGGAAGCGCATCGCATGATCGACGCGGGCGCCGACGTGATCTTCGGGCACCACGCCCATCGGCTCCAGCCGATGGAGGTCTACGAGGGCAGACCGATCTTCTACGGCCTCGGCAACTTCGTCTGGCCGAGCTTCTCGGCCGAGGGCTCGACGACCGCGGTCGCGCGGGCGGTCGTCCGTCCGAACGGGACGATCCAGGGGCGTCTGCTGCCCGCCTCCATCGTCTCGGATGGTCATCCCGTGCTCCGGTAGCGCCCACCACGGCCTCGCCCGGACGCCGCAGCACCCCGGCTGGTAGCCTTGGCCACTGCATATGACACTCACCACCGAGCAGAAGGCGACGATCATCGCCGAGCACCGGCGGAGCGACTCGGACACCGGCTCTGCCGAGGTCCAGATCGCCGTGCTCAGCAAGCGGATCTCCGACCTGACCGAGCACCTGAAGGCCCACAAGAAGGACCACGCGTCCCGCCGTGGGCTCCTCATGCTCGTCGGCCGGCGCCGCCGGATGCTCGAGTACCTGAAGCGCGAGGACATCAACCGCTACCGAGAGCTGGTCGCACGCCTCGGCCTGCGGCGATAACGACCGTGGAGGCGCCCCGCGGCGGGCGCCGTTCCCGAGGAGGGATGCGAACGACCCACTGACCGGACCGGAGGTGGGGCAGCCCGCGGTCGGTTCTCAGTCGCGAGCCTCCGAGCACCGTATCGGCGGTTCACCACTGACAACCGGCCGGGTCCCACCTCCATCACCCGCGCGACGCGTCCGCGTCTCGCACGGCACCCAAGGAGGAACCAGGCCGATGGCCACCACCCTTTCCCGCAAGATCGGGAACCAGACCATGGCGTTCGAGTCGGGTAAGCTCGCCCGGCAGGCGGAGGGATCCGTCGTCGTCACCTACGGCGAGACGCAGGTGCTCGGCACCTGCACGACCGCCGCGCCCCGCCAGGGCATCGATTTCTTCCCGCTCACGATCGACGTCGAGGAGCGGATGTACGCGGCCGGGAAGATCCCCGGCGGCTTCTTCCGCCGCGAGGGGCGGCCGTCCGAGACGGCGATCCTGACGGCACGCCTCACCGACCGACCGATGCGGCCGAGCTTCAAGGACGGCTACCGCGACGAGGTCCAGGTCGTGCTCACCGTCCTGTCGGCCGACATGGCGAACCCCTACGACATCCCCGGCATGAACGCCGCGAGCCTCGCGACGTGCCTCGCCGGCCTGCCGTTCGAGGGGCCGGTCGGTTCGGTGCGGATGGGGCTGATCGGCGGCGAGTGGGTGGTCAACCCGACCTTCCAGGAGGTCGAGGACGCCACGTTCGACATCGTCGTCGCCGGCCGCCGCAACGACGAGGGCGGGATCGACATCCTCATGATCGAGGGCGAGGCGCCGGACAACACGTGGCAGCTGTTGCAGGCGGCCGAGAGCGCCGCCGCGCCGACCGAGGAGATCGTCGCGGAGGGGCTCGAGGCGGCGAAGCGCGCGATCGCCGAGATGATCGACTTCCAGCGCGAGCTCATCGACCAGCTCGGCGTCTCTGAGAAGGAGTGGACGCCTCGCCCCCTCTACTCGGCCGAGACCTTCGACGCGGTCTCCTCGTTCGGGAGGTCGCGTCTGGAGGGCGCGATCGTCCCGGACAAGGTCGAGCGCGAGGCGAAGCTCGATCAGCTCAAGGAGGAGCTGAAGGAGCACCTGCTCGAGACCTGGGGCGAGGAGACCTTCGCCGCCCGCGCGTCCGAGATCTCGGCCGCGTGGAAGGACCTGCAGAAGAAGGTCATGCGCAAGCGGGTCGTCGACGAGGGCGTGCGGCTGGACGGCCGCGGCCCGCGTGACATCCGTCAGCTCTTGGCCGAGGTCGGCCTCGTGCCCCGCGCCCACGGCAGCAGCCTGTTCCAGCGCGGCGACACGCAGGTCCTGAACGTGACGACGCTCGGCATGCTCCGCATGACGCAGATGATCGACACGCTCGACCCCGAGGACACGAAGCGCTACATCCACCACTACAACTTCCCGCCGTTCTCGACCGGCGAGGTCGGCCGCATCGGCAGCCCCCGCCGCCGCGAGATCGGCCACGGCGCGCTCGCCGAGCGGGCGCTCGTGCCGGTGGTTCCGCCCGAGGAGGAGTTCCCGTACGCGCTGCGCCTCGTGTCGGACGTGCTCGGGAGCAACGGCTCGACGTCGATGGCCAGCGTGTGCGCCTCAACGCTCTCGCTGATGGACGCCGGGGTGCCGATCAAGTCGCCGGTCGCAGGGATCGCGATGGGCATGATCGCCGACGACGGGAAGTTCATCACGCTCACGGACATCCTCGGAGCGGAGGATGCGCTCGGCGACATGGACTTCAAGGTCGCGGGCACGCGGGAGTTCGTCACCGCGATCCAGCTCGACATGAAGGTCACCGGGTTGCCGGGGGACGTTCTCGCGGGCGCGCTCCAGCAGGCGAAGGAGGCGCGGCTGAAGATCCTCGACGTGATGCTCGGCGCGATCCCGGCCCCGCGCTCCGAGGTGAACCCGAAGGCGCCGCGCATCCTCACGATCCAGATCCCCGTGGACAAGATCGGCGAGGTGATCGGGCCGAAGGGCAAGCGGATCAACGAGATCATCGCCGTCACCGGCGCGGACATCGACATCCAGGACGACGGCACCGTGTTCATCGGCTCCCGCGAGGGTGCGGGCGCCGACGAGGCGGCACGGATGATCGACGAGATCGCGAACCCGAGGCCGCTCTCGGTCGGCGAGACCTTCAGCGGCAAGGTCGTGAAGATCGCGACGTTCGGCGCGTTCGTGAACCTCGTGCCGGGGCGCGACGGCCTGGTCCACATCTCCAAGCTCGGCAAGGGCAGGCGACTGTCCAGCGTCGAGGAGTCCGGCCTCAAGGAAGGCGACACGCTCGAAGTCGAGATCCAGGACATCGACGCGATGGGCAAGATCAGCCTGAAGCCGATCGGCGAGGAGTGGGCGATCCCCGAGGGGATGGAGGTCGAGCAGGCTCCGCGCGAGCGCCGTCCGCGAGAGGGCGGCGACCGCGACCGCCGCGAGCGCCGTCCGCGCCGCGACCGCAACCGCGAGCCGCGACGGGACGCCTAGCGCCCGATGGCGATCCGTCGGACCGAGTTCGGCTCCGGCCTGCGCGTCGTCACCGAGCGGATGCCCGCCGTCCGCTCGGTGGCGCTCGGGCTGTGGGTGCTCGCGGGCTCGCGCGACGAGCCGCCCCCGATCAGCGGCTCGAGCCACTTCCTCGAGCACCTGCTCTTCAAGGGGACGAAGACGCGGAGCGCGCGCGACATCGCCGAGGCGTTCGACGCGGTCGGGGGCGAGGTGAACGCCTTCACGGCGAAGGAGTACACGGCGTACTACGCGCGCGTGCTCGACCGAGACCTGCCGATGGCCCTCGAGCACCTGTCCGACATGCTGCAGAACTCGGTGATCCGGCGGGCGGACTTCGACGGCGAGCGGCAGGTGATCCTCGAGGAGATCAACGTGCACGAGGACACGCCGGACGACCTCGTGCACGACCTGTTCACCGAGACGCTCTGGCCGGGCCACCCGCTCGGGCGTCCGATCCTCGGCACGCCCGAGAGCATCCGGGCCGCGACGCGTGACCAGGTCCGGCGCTTCTTCCGGAAGCACTACGTGCCGGGCAACGTGGTGGTCGTCGCCGCGGGCAACGTCGACCACGACGACCTCGTCGCGCGCCTCACCACGCTGATGGACACGGGGCCGGTGCGCTCGGAGGGGCCGAGCGGCTGGAACCTCCGCGGGGCGGGGACGCCGCCCGAGCCCTCGGGACGCGCCCGCGTGAAGCGCCGGAAGACCGAGCAGGCGCACATCTGCATCGGCACGAGCGGCGTCTCGCGCCACGACCCCGACCGATTCGCCTTCGGCATCGTGAACAACGCGCTCGGCGGCGGGATGTCCTCGCGTCTGTTCCAGGAGGTCCGCGAGCAGCGCGGGCTCGCGTACTCCGTCTACAGCTACCACTCGATGTACGCGGACGCGGGACTGTTCTGCGCGTACGCGGGCACCACGCCGGTCCGAGCCCAGGAGGTCGTCGACCTGGTCCGTCGAGAGATCGCCGACCTCGCCGAGCGCGGCCTCACGCGGGCGGAGTTCGACCGCGCGAAGGGCCACGTGAAGGGCGCGCTCGTGCTCTCGCAGGAGGACCCGGGAGGGCGGATGTCGCGCCTCGGCAAGTCGGAGATCGGCCACGGCGAGATCCTCACCCTCAGCCAGACCCTGCGCCGGGTCGAGGCGGTGACGCTCGAGGATGCGCACCGTGTGGCCGAGCGCGTACTCTCGCAGCCGATGTCGCTGACGGTGCTGGGGCCGTTCCGCAGGGGCGAGGTCGCGTGATACGGGTCGGCGTCGTCGGCGCGTGCGGGCGGGTCGGCCAGATGGTCTGTCGATCGGTCGCGGAGGCGGACGACCTGAAGCTCGTCGCCGCGATCGACCGGTCCCGCGTCGGCGAGTCGATCGGGGGGCTGATCGGCCACCCGAAGGTCGCCGTCCCGGTCGCCGACGAGCTCGACCGTCTCCTGGAGGCCGAGGCCGAGGTCGCCGTCGACTTCACGCACCCCGACGTCGTGTTGGACAACGTCCGCTGGTGCGTGACCCACGCGATCCACATGGTGGTCGGGACCACGGGCCTGTCGCGCGAGGACCTGTCGGAGATCCGGGAGCTGATCGAGACCGAGGGCGGCGAGTCGAACGTCGTCGTCGCGCCGAACTTCGCGCTCGGCGCCGTGCTGATGCAGCGCTTCGCGGCGCAGGCCGCCCGGTACTTCTCGGCGGTGGAGATCGTCGAGCTGCACCACGACGCGAAGGCGGACGCGCCCTCCGGGACGGCGATGGCCACGGTGAGCCGGTTGCTCGAGGAACGCGGCGAGACCTACCGCGGACCGTCCGCCGAGACCGTGGAGGGCGTTCGCGGCGGCGACGTCGAGGGCATCCGGGTGCACTCGATCCGGCTCCCCGGGCTCCTCGCGCACCAGGAGGTCATCTTCGGAGGGCAGGGACAGACCCTGACGATCAGGCACGACTCGACCGACCGCTCCTCGTTCATGCCCGGCGTGCTCATGGCCGTGCGGGCCGTCATGACGCGGCCCGGGCTCACCGTCGGGCTCGAGCCGCTGCTCGACCTCCCCGCGCTGCCGTAGCCCCGGACATCCGGGACCGTCCGCGCGGCCGCTCCGGCCGCGTAGGCTGTGCGCGCCATGGGCATCGAAATCCGACCGATCCGCGAGGACGAGTTCGACGAGGCCGTCACCGTCGTCTCCACAGCCTTCGGTGAGGTCGCTCGGCCCGAGTCGATCCGGAACGAGCGCCTGGTCGCAGAGATCGGTCGATACCTGGGGGCGTTCGACGACGGCCGGATGGTGGCGGGCGCGGGCGCGTACTCCTTCCGGCTCAGCGTTCCGGGCGACGAGGTCGCGACCGCTGGCGTCACCTCCGTCGGCGTGCTGCCGACGCATCGTCGTCGGGGCATCAACACGTCGCTGATGCGTCGCGTGCTCGACGACGCGCACGACCGCGGGGAGCCACTCGCGGCGCTGTTCGCGTCCGAGGGCGGGATCTACGGGCGGTTCGGGTTCGGTCTGGGTTCGTTCTCGTGCGCGATGGACCTGGAGACGGAGCGGTCGCGGTTCGTCCGCGGGTACGAGCCGTCGGGGTCGATCCGGCTGCACGGCAAGGAGGAGGCGATCCCGCCGATCCTGGCCGTGTACGGGGACGTCCGCCGGGCGCGACCCGGGATGCCGGCGCTCGACGAGCGATGGATCGAATATCGCGTGGAGCATCGTCACGACGAGGGGGAGCCCAAGCCGTTCTTCGCGGTGCACGAGACGGACGGTGTCGCCGACGGCTACGCGATCTACACGGTGAAGCACGCATGGCCCGACGGCATCCCCGGGCTGGAGATCTCGGTCTCGGACCTGATGGCGAGCGGCCCCGGCGCGTACGCCGACACCTGGCGGTTCCTGTTCGACCACGACCTGGTCCGTCGCGTCACGTCCTGGGCCCGTCCGGTCGACGAGCCGCTGCTGCACCTCCTCGCCGAGCCGCGGAGGTTGCGGCTCACGGTGAAGGACGGGATGTGGGTCCGTCCCGTCGACGTGCGATCGGCGCTCGGGGCGCGGGCGTACACGGGTGAAGGCCGCATCGTCGTCGATGTTCGCGACCCGTTCTGCTCCTGGAACGAGGGGCGCGTGGCGCTGGACGCCGGCCCCGACGGCTCGAGCTGTGAGCCGACGCGGGAGGAGGCGGACCTCGCCTGTGACGTCAACGTCCTCGGGGCCGTGTACCTGGGAGGCGTGGGCTTCGGGCAGCTCGCGCGGGCGGGGCGGGTGACCGAGCTCCGTGCCGGCGCCCTGGCGCGGGCCGACGCGGTCTTCGGGTGGGACCCCGCACCTTGGTGCCCCTTCGTGTTCTGAGCATCAGCCGGTCAGGCCCTGCACGACCAGCCACACGCCCAAGACGCCGAGCCCCACCGCCAGCGCGTCGCCGAGGATCAGCAGCAGCCGGTCGCTCACGCGGTGGGCCCCCGCCCCCAGCAGCACCATGCCCGAGTCCATCAGGGAGACGCCGACGAGCAGCGCGAGCGCCGTGGCGAGCGCGAGCGATCGTCCACCCGCGTCGGCAGCGCTCGCCGTCACCGCGGCGCCCGTGGTCGCAAGGAAGACGTACACGCCCGGGTTCAGGAGCACCGCCACGACCCCGCGCGTCGCCGGGTGCATGCCCGGCCTCGGTCCCTCGGTCACCTGCGGCCGGCGGTTCTCCAGCAGCGCGTCGGTCGCGAGGAAGAGCAGGAACCCGCCCCCGACGACCTTGACCGCCCGCAGGAACCCGGCGCCCGGCTCGAGCGAGGACAGCCCGGCGGCGAGCAGGAGCAGCATGATCCCGAAGGTCGCGTTCGCCCCGGCCATCGCGCGCAGGCCGCGGCCGACCCCTCCGCGCGAGGCCTCCGAGAACAGCAGCAGCTGCACGGGCCCGGGCGACGTACCGAGCGCGATGCCCAGACCGAACGCCGAGAGCGGGATGCCGACCTCCATCAGCGCGAGACGGCGATCCGGATCTCCTCGACGCGGACGGGGCCCTCGTCGCCCTCCTTCGTGAGCAGCACGCCCTCGCACTCGGCGAGCGGCTCGATCTCCTCGGCCACGAGCCCGAGCACGGCCCGCTCGATCAGCGGCGTGTGCCCGACGGCGAGACCGCGGCCGCCCTCGGGGACCGCGTCGAGCAGCGCGGCGAGGACGCCGGCCATCGCGAGGGGCGAGCGGTCCGTGCCCTCGCCGGCGAGCCCGGGGATCACGCCGTGCGGCGGGAGCTGCGCCCCGAGCCCGCGCAGGAACCACGCGATGGTCTCGGCGGCGCGCTGCGCGGGGGAGACGAAGACGATGTCGAACGGTCCTCCGAGCGTGCGGCCGACATGCTCGGCCTGTGCCCTGCCCTCCGGCGAGAGTTCGTCGGCGTCCGGATCGCGTCTCGCGTGTCGCCTGACCTCCAGGGTGCGCATCGCGGGGTTCTCCCTCCTCGCGTTCGTGTAGCATGCCGCGCGCCCATGAAGACTACCGGCCGTTTCGTCGCGATCGCGCTCGCGATCGCGCTCACGCTGGCCGGGTGCACGGACGACGGGGACCCGAGCGGCGACCCGACGGGACCCTCGGGCGGGACGGCGGGGACCGGCGCGACCGCCCCGACCGGTCCGACCGGCACGATCAGCGTCCCCCCGGGCTCCACCGTGTACCGGTACGTCAACGCCGGCCTCGTCGCGACGCTGGACCTCGACGCCGCCACCCTTGAGATCCGGAACGAGACCGGCTCGGACCTCAAGAAGCCGGACTTCTACGTGCTCGACGCCCGTGACGGTACCCAGGTCGAGGGACGGGTCGTCGAGCCGGCGGAGATCCCGGCCGGCCAGACCGCGACGTTCGCCGTGGAGCTCGAGGGCATCGAGGCCGGGAACATCGGGCTCGTCGTCCTGCTCGTGGGGCAGGACAACCTCGGGGCCTTCGTCCAGCAGTAGCGCTCGGTCAGGTGCGGCGCGTGCCGGGCTCGGCCTCGCCGGCCTCCACCCTCGCCAGCACGAAGAGCAGGTCCGAGAGGCGGTTCAGGTAGCGCAGGACCACGTCGTTCACGGTGGCGCCCGCGTCACGGAGCTCGACCGCCCGGCGCTCGGCCCGCCGCGCCACGCTCCGCGCGGCGTCCAGGCACGCCGAGACCGGGTTCGCGCCGGGGACGATGAACGCGTTCGGCAGGGGGTGGGCCACGACGAGCTCGTCGATCCACGTCTCGAGCCGCGCGACCATCGCCTCGGTCACCAGCGACACCTCGGGCTCGAGCCGGGCCCGCTCGGCGGGGTTCGCGGCGAGGTCCGCGCCGACGACGAACATCTCGCGCTGCAGCCCGAGCAACCCCTCGCGGACCGCCCCCTTGCCCGAGAGAGCCCTGGCGAGGCCGAGCGCGGCCACCGTCTCGTCGACGCTGCCGAACGCCTCCGCCGCAGGGTCGGCCTTCGAGATGCGCCCGCCGTAGAGCCGCCCGGTCGTGCCGTCGTCGCCGGTCTTGGTGTAGATGCGAGGCATGCGGCTATCCTAGCCACCGGCACGCTCGGCGGGGAGGTAGCATCATGGGCCGCAACGATCCGAGGGAGCCGCGCGCAGCGCAGGAGCCAGGGATGGCCCAGGATGCGAAGGAGCCACGCTCACGACGTGTTGAACGTGTGGCGCATGTGACTCTTGTGCGAGGTGAGGCAACGGTGCTAGCATCCGACCGCACACGTGGGGGCGAGCGGCCGCGGCAAGCCAGGTCGCCTGAGCGGGGCCCGACCGCCCGGCCCGACGTTCGCGGCGCCGCCGCCCACCTCCGCACCCAGCTCGGAGCAAGGAGGCAGCATGGCCGGTAGGTTCGGAGCGGTCGTCACCGCGATGGTCACCCCCTTCCGCGAGGACCACACCCTCGACCTGGATCGGGCGCAGGAGCTCGCCGTGCACCTGCTGGAGCACGGCTCGGACGCCCTCGTGGTGGCCGGCTCCACGGGCGAGGCACCGACCCTCACGCACCGGGAGAAGGTCGAGCTGTTCCGCGTTGTGATCGACGCGGCGAGGGGCAAGGGCAAGGTCGTCTGCGGGACGGGCACGTACAGCACGGCCGAGACCGTGGAGCTCTCGCGCGAGGCCGAGGACGCCGGCGCCGACGGGCTCCTGCTCGTGACGCCCTACTACAACAAGCCGCCGCAGCGCGGGCTCCTCGAGCACTTCACGCTGGTGGCCGGCGCGGTGAGCATCCCGATCGTCGCGTACAACATCCCCGGGCGGACGGGAACCCGCATCGAGCACGAGACGCTGCTCGCGATGAGCCAGGTCTCGAACATCGTCGGCGTGAAGGACTCTACCGGCGATTTCCAGGCGATCAGCCGGCTCATCGGCGAGGCGCCCGCCGACTTCGAGGTCTACTCGGGCGACGACTGGGCGACGTTCGGCTACGTGTGCCTGGGCGCCGTCGGCGTGATCTCGGTCGCCGGGCACCTCGTAGGGGACCGGATGAAGCGGATCGTCGAGCTCGTCGCCGCCGGGGACGTGCCCGGCGCCCGCGCGATCCACGAGGAGCTCACGCCGCTGTTCAACGCGCTGTTCATCACGAGCAACCCGATCCCCGTGAAGACGGCCCTCGAGCTGGTGGGGCGCCCCGTCGGTCCGCCGCGCCTGCCCCTGGTCCCCGCGACCGCCGAGGAGCGCGCGCGGATCGAGAAGGCCCTCGCCGATGCCGGACTCCTCTAGCCGGCGGACCGACGCGCCCGCGCGCGTCGTGTTCCTGGGCGGCGTGGGCGAGGTCGGCAGGAACATGGCCTGCGTGGAGCTCGAGGGGCGCGTGCTCATCGTCGACGTCGGCCTGTCGTTCCCGAACAACGACCAGCCCGGCGTCGACCTCGTGCTCCCCGATTTCGAGTACGTGCGGGATCGGATCGACGACGTCGAGGCGGTCGTGCTGACGCACGGCCACGAGGACCACATCGGCGCGTTCGCGTACCTGCTCCGCGAGTTCGAGGGCCGGGTGCTTCCCGTCTACGGCACGGCGTTCACGCTCGCGCTGCTCGAGGGCAAGCTCGAGGAGCATGGCGTCGGCGACCGCGCCGACCTCCGGACGGTGGTCCCCGGCGAGGGCGCCGCGATCGGGCCGTTCTCGATGCGGTTCATGCGCGTGACGCACTCGATCCCCGACGGCATGGCGCTCGCGATCGACACCCCGTTCGGGGCGATCCTGCACACCGGCGACTTCAAGGTTGACCAGACGCCGCTGGACGGCCGACCGACTGACCTGCACGCCCTCGCCGAGGAGGCGGGGCGGGGGGTCCACCTGCTGCTCTCGGACTCGACGAACGCCGAGGAGTCCGGGTACACCTCCTCGGAGCGCAGCGTCGGACCGGTGCTCACCGACATCGTCGCCCGAGCTCCGCAGCTCGTCGTGGTCGCCTGCTTCAGCAGCCACATCCACCGGATCCAGCAGGTCGTGAACGCCGCCCGCGCGAACGAGCGCGTCGTGGCCTTCCTGGGCCGCTCGATGCACCAGAGCGTCGAGGCGGCCAGGCGGCTCGGCCTGCTGACGGTGCCCGACGCCGACGTCGTCCCGATCGAGGCCGTCGACTCGCTCGACCCCGCGCGGGTCGTCGTGATCTGCACCGGCTCCCAGGGCGAGCCGCTCTCGGCGCTGTCGCTGATGGCGGCCCGCGAGCACAAGTGGGTCGAGCTCCGCCAGGGCGACAGCGTGGTGCTCTCGAGCAGCCTGATCCCGGGGAACGAGCCGGCGATCCACCGCGTCGTCGACGGGCTGTATCGGACGGGCGCCGACGTGTTCCACCTGCCGGCGTACCCGGTCCACGCGAGCGGGCACGCCGCTGCCGAGGAGCTGCGGCTCATGCTGTCGCTCGTGCGCCCGAGGTGGTTCGTGCCGATCCACGGCGAGCGCCGTCAGCTCGCGCACCACGCGAAGCTCGCCACCGAGGTCGGCATCCCGCCCGACCGCGTGTTGATCTGCGAGGACGGCGACGTGCTCGAGGTGGGCGAGAAGGTCCACATCGCGGACCGGGTGGCGGCCGGCATGACGTTCGTCGACGGCCTCGGCATCGGCGACGTCGGCGAGGTCGTGCTCCGCGACCGGCGCAAGCTCTCGGGGGAGGGCGTGGTCGTCGTGGTGCTCGCGATCGACGCGCACCACGGCCAGGTCGTGTCGGGCCCGGACATCGTGAACCGCGGCTTCGTGTTCGAGGAGACCTCGGCCGACATCCTTGAAGAGGCCCGGGAACGCGTCATGCTCTCCTTGCAGGAGAGCGCCGAGGCGGAGGTGACCGACCGCGGCGTGCTCGAGCAGAACATCCGGCGCGTGCTGGGCCGGTACTTCTACGATGTCACCCAGCGCAAGCCGGTCATCCTGCCCGTGATCATGGAGGTGTAGGTGGCCGCGAAGTCGAAGCGTCAAGGCACCCGTCGGGCCGCCGGGCGGGGGCGGGTCCGCCAGCACCTCGCGCCGTGGGCCCGGGATGCGCTCGGCATCGGGCTCGTCGTATTCGCCCTCATCTCCGTGCTCGCGCTGTGGTTCGACGCCGCCGGGGTCGCCGGGCGCGGGGTCCACTGGACGTTGCACGGCGCGGTCGGCGCCGCGACCGTGGTCTTCCCGCTGCTCGCCCTGTACTGGGGCGTCCTGCTCCTGCGCGGCACGGCCGAGGACGACCGGACGCGGATGTTCATCGGCTTCGCGCTCGGGCTGGTCGGCGCGCTGGGGCTCCTGTCGCTCTGGCGGGGCAACCCCTCGCCGCTCGGGGGCTGGACCGCCGTCGAGGACGCCGCGGGCGTCGTCGGGGCGGTCGCGGCGTGGCCGCTCGGCAGGCTGGTCTCGGAGGTGGGCGCCGCGATCGTGCTCGCCGGCATCACGGTGCTCGGCCTCCTGATCTTCACGGGGACGCCGCTCGCCGCCGTCGGGCGTGGCGTGGTCGACCTGTTCCGGCGCGCCGAGGAGGACAGGGAGGCGGTCGTCGAGGAGGTCGAGCCGGAGCCGAGGCGCAGGTCGCGCAGGCGGCACAAGGACACCCTCGAGGGCGTGCCGGTGGTGGAGCTCCCCGACGAGGCCCCGGCGGAGCCGGAGCTCGAGCCGGTCGAGGTGCCCGAGATCGTCCGCCGCATCCCGAAGGCCGGCCGGTACGAGCTGCCGCCGATCGACCTGCTGCGGACCTCGCCGGCGTCGGCCGGGAACGAGCGGGACGAGGAGCACACGACCGACGCGCTCGAGCGCACGTTCCACACGTTCGGCGTCCCCGCGCACGTCCGGGCCGCCCACCGGGGACCCACCGTGACGCTGTACGAGGTCGAGGTCGAGGCGGGGACGAAGGTGAACAAGGTCCTGTCGCTCGCGGACGACATCGCCTACGCGCTCGCGACGCCCGACGTCCGGATCATCGCGCCGATCCCGGGCAAGTCCGCGATCGGCGTCGAGGTGCCGAACCGGGTCCGCGACTTCGTGATGCTCGGCGACATCCTCCGCGCGAAGGCGGCCAAGGACGACCGCCATCCGCTTTCGGTCGCGCTCGGCAAGGACGTCCACGGCCGCGCGCAGCTCCTGAACCTGACGGCGATGCCGCACCTGCTGATCGCGGGCGCGACGGGCGCGGGCAAGTCGAGCCTCATCAACTCGTTCATCACGTCGATCCTGATGCGCACGACCCCCGACGAGGTGAAGCTCGTGCTCGTGGACCCCAAGCGGGTCGAGCTCGCGCACTTCGAGGACCTGCCACACCTGCTCGTCCCCGTGATCGTGCACCCGAAGCGCGCGGCCGAGGCGCTCTCCTGGGTCGTGCGCGAGATGGAGCAGCGCTACGAGCTCCTCGCGATGGTCGGCGTCCGCGACATCGACGGCTACCGACAGGGCCTGGCCGAGGGCACGCTCCGCATCCCGCCCGGGAAGGAGGAGACGGTCGTCGACTTCCCGTACCTCGTGGTGGTGATCGACGAGCTCGCGGACCTGATGATGGTCGCACCGCGCGACGTCGAGGAGACCATCGTCCGCATCGCGCAGATGGCGCGGGCGGTCGGCATCCACCTCGTCGTCGCGACGCAGCGACCGAGCGTCGACGTCGTGACCGGCCTCATCAAGGCGAACATCCCGAGCCGCATCGCGCTCATGACCTCGAGCCAGGCAGACAGCCGGGTGATCCTGGACATGAACGGCGCGGAGAGGCTCGTCGGGCACGGCGATCTCCTGTTCGCGCCCTCGAACGCGTCGAAGCCGACCCGGCTGCAGGCCGCCTGGGTGACGGAGAAGGAGATCCAGCAGATCGGCGAGTGGATCCGGACCCAGCGCGAGCCCGAGTATCAGACGCACGTCGAGGGTTTCGGCCGGCCGCCGGTGGAGGGCGACGACGAGGTCCTCGAGGGCGACGAGGAGCTGCTCCGTCAGGCGACCGAGCTCGTGATCCGCTCGCAGCTCGGCTCGACGAGCATGCTCCAGCGGAAGCTGAAGGTCGGGTTCGCGCGCGCGGGGCGGATCATGGACCTGCTCGAGGAGCGTGGCATCGTCGGACCCTCGCACGGCTCGAAGGCGCGTGACGTCCTCGTCACGCCGGAGGAGTGGGAGGAGTCCCGCTCGGCGCACGCGGGCTGACGCCCGGCGCTACAGCGCCGACACGAGCTCGTTCAGCAGGTGAAGGGACTCGGTGGTGCGTCCCTCGAGCACCGTGTATCCGCGGGGCCACACCTCGCGCTCCCAGTAGCCGTAGACCTCCTGCGGCGTCCATCCGCGCCGCAGTGCGCTCCGGTAGCCGCGGACGATCTCGCTCCCCTCCCACAGCGCCCAGGGGCTCACGAGGACGCCGCCGCGCTCGCCGTCCTCGGACAGCCACACGGCGCCGATCGGGCCCCACAGGCCGTCGTCCTGGCGGCCCGACAGGAGCACGTAGCTGACGCGCCCCTCGCGCTCGAGCTCCCTCGTGCTCGGGGCGGGCATGACCGAGAACGGCGACATGCCGTCCAGGTCGGGCATCATCAGCTGCTGTGCCACGTCGTCGCTCCGTGCCGTGGGCGCTTCCGAACGTCCCCCACGATATCCGCGGCCCCCGGCGCGCACATCGGGCGTGCGGCCTAGGCCCTTGGCACGCGCGGACGTCTATCCCGCGGCCGCGGCGCGCGCGTCCGCGATGACCTCGAGCGCCTCGGCGCGCTCGCCGAACCCGCCGATCGCCACCTTGTGGCCCTCGAGGTCCTTGTAGACGGCGAAGAAGTGCTCGATCTCGTTCAGCAGGTTCGGGTTGAGGTCCGAGAGCTCGCGCACGTGGGACCACATCGGGTCCCTGAGCGGCACGCACAGGATCTTCTCGTCGGGCCCCTTCTCGTCGCGCATGCGGAACAGCCCGATCGGGCGGGCCGTGATCCTGCAGCCGGGGAAGGTCGGCTCGCCGACGAACACGAGCGCGTCGAGCGTGTCGCCGTCGCCCGCGAGGGTCGACTCGATGAAGCCGTAGTCGGCCGGGTACTGCATCGAGGTGAAGAGCATCCGGTCGAGCGTGATCGCGCCGGTCGCCGGGTCGAGCTCGTACTTGTTGCGCGACCCCTTCGGGATCTCGACGACGACGGTGACGACCTCGGCCTCCACGGCCGGAGCGTAGCAGGGGCGTTCGGCTAGCATACGGGGGACCCGTGGCCGGGAGGATCGCGTGCAACGATCGAGCATCGGGCTCGGTTCGGCGCTCAAGAAGATGCGAGAGCGACGGGGCGTCTCCCTCGCCGAGGCGTCCCGAGACACGCGTATCCGCGCCGAGTTCCTGGAGGCGATCGAGGCCGAGGAGTTCGACCGGCTCCTCGGCGACGTGCACGCTCGCGGTTGCCTGCGCTCGTACGCGACGTACCTCGGCGTGCCGGCGGACCGGGTGCTGGAGGTGTACGGGCGCGACGCCGACGAGCCCGTCCTGTCGGCCACGCCGCCGAAGCCGCCGGCCGACACCGATCTGACGCTGCCACGGCGGCGCGACAACGCTCGGCTCGTCGTGATGGTTGCGGCGACGCTCCTGGTCCTCGCGGCGGCGTTCGGGATCCTGTCGGCGCGCGACCCCGCGCCGACGCCGGCCGACCTGTCCACGCCGACGTCGGCCGCGATCGGGCAGTCGTCGCGTCCCGGCATCACGCTCGCGGTGCTCGCGCGCGAGTCGGTGGAGGTGACGGTCACGATCGACGACGCCGAGCCGCTTGCCTACGACCTCGAGCCCGGCGAGGGCCGTTCCTTCGAGGCCGACACGACCCTGGCCATCCGCCTGTCGAGCGGCTCCACCGCCCAGGTGACGGTGGCCGGCAGGGACCTGGGCTTCCCCGGCAAGAAGGGCAAGCCCTGGCACGAGACGTTCACGTACGAGGCCGATCCGACCCCCGCGGGGTGAGCCGTGCGGGCGGAGATCCTCGGCGTCGGCACCGAGCTGCTCCTCGGCCAGATCGCGAACACGAACGCGCGCTGGATCAGCGAGCGTCTGGCCGAGATCGGGGTCGACGTCACGCACCACGAGGCCGTCGGCGACAACCTCGAGCGGATCGTCGAGGCCTTCCGCCTCGGCGTCGCTCGCGCCGACGTCGTCATCGCCACGGGCGGTCTCGGGCCGACGCAGGACGACGTGACGAGGCAGGCGCTCGCGGAGGCGGCCGGCGTGCCGCTCCGCCGCCGGCCGGAGATCGAGGAGCGGCTGCGGGCGCGGTGGACCGCGTCGGGCCGCGAGATGCCCCCGTCGAACCTGGTCCAGGCCGACGTCCCCCAGGGCGGCCGGGAGATCGAGCCGGTGCGTGGGACGGCGCCGGGCCTCGTCGTCGAGGTCGACGGTCGCCGCGTCTACGCGCTCCCCGGCGTCCCGGCCGAGATGGGCGAGATGATGCTCGGCACCGTGCTGCCCGAGCTCGCCGCGATCGCGGGGCCCTCGGCGCTCGTGTCCCGGATCGTGCGGTGCGTCGGCATGCCGGAGTCCATGATCGCCGAGCTCCTCGACGACCAGTTCCACGGGTCCGCGAACCCCTCCGTCGCGTACCTCGCCGGCGGCGGCGAGGTCCGGGTGCGGCTCACGGCCAAGGCCGCGACCCGCGAGGAGGCGGAGGCGCTGATCGGCCCCGTGGCGGACGAGACCGTCTCGCGGCTCGGCGACGTCGTGTACTCGACCGAGGACGAGACGCTCGAGGAGGCGGTCGGCGGGCTCCTACGGGTCGGGCGCCGAACGATCGCGTGCGCCGAGTCGCTCACGGGAGGCGAGCTCGGCGCACGGATCTCGAGTGTCCCGGGCGCGTCCGCGTACTTCCTCGGCTCCGCCGTGACGTACTCGGCGGAGGCGAAGCGGACGGTGCTCGGCGTCTCGAGCGCCACGCTCGAGCGCCACGGGCCCGTGAGCCGCGAGTGCGCCGCCGAGATGGCGGCCGGCGCCCGACGGCTGTTCGGGTCGGACCTGGCAGTGGGTGTCACCGGCGCGGCGGGCCCGGAGCCTCATGCGGGGGCCGAGCCCGGGCTCGTGTGGATCGCGCTGGAGACGCCGGACGTCGCCCATCAGCGGTCGCTGCGGTGGCCCGGCGACCGGGAGTTCGTCCGCCGCCTCGCCGAGCAGGCGGCGCTCGACCTCGTGCGGCGGCAGCAGACGGGGCTGCCGCTGCCGGCGTGATGGCCCGCGACCGCGCCTCGCGCCCGGAGACGAGACCGCTGCGGCTGTTCGTGGCGATCGACCTGCCCGAGGACGTCCGGGCGCTCGTGGAGCGTGGCGTCGCGCCCCTGCGGGAGCGCTTCCCGCGCGCCCGCTGGGTCCCCACGCGGAACCAGCACGTGACGCTGAAGTTCCTCGGGACGACGTGGCCGAGGCTCGTCGACGGCGTGATGCAGGCCGTGGGGGAGGTGGCCACGGCCCACGCGCCGTTCGAGACGCGCGTGGCCGAGCTCGGGGCGTTCCCGTCGGGCCGCCGGGCCCGGGTGCTCTGGGTCGGCCTGGAGGACCCGGGCGGCCGCCTCGCCGCGATCGCCTCGGCCCTTGACGAGGCGCTCGCCGGGAACTTCGCGCCCGAGAAGCGGGCGTTCACACCGCACCTCACCGTCGCGCGCTTCGACCCGCCGGTGCGGCTGGACGACGACCTGTCCGACATCGGGGTCGAGAGCCGCCCGTTCGGCGTCGAGTGGCTCGTGGTGTACCGGAGCCATCTCGTGCGGCCGGCGCCCGTGTACGAGGCCCTCGCGACCTTCCCGATCGGCGGCGGGCGCGACGGTGCTTGACCTCGAACAGGCGTTCGAGTAGCCTGCGCTTGCCAGTTCGGAGTTCCAGGGGTGTAATCACAGGGGTGTGAGTCGTGTCAGACCCTCGCGGTAGCGTTCGCCCCGAAGTCGGGGAGGGGCTCGCCGGCAACGTCGCTCGGTGGGCGAGGGACCAGAAGGGAGATCGGCGGATGGACCGGGACAAGATGCTCGACGTCGCGCTCTCGCAGATCGAGAAGCAGTTCGGCAAGGGCGCGGTCATGAAGCTCGGGGAGCACCCGATGGGGGCCGGGATCTCGGTGATCCCCACGGGATCGCTCTCGCTGGACATCGCGCTCGGCGTCGGGGGCATCCCTCGCGGCAGGATCGTCGAGGTGTTCGGCCCGGAGGGCTCGGGCAAGACCACCGTGTGCCTGCACATGATCGCCGAGGCCCAGCGGCAGGGCGGCATCGCGGCCTTCGTCGACGCGGAGCACGCGCTCGACCCCACGTACGCCCAGCGGCTCGGCGTGAACATCGACGAGCTGCTCGTCTCCCAGCCGGACTCGGGGGAGCAGGCGCTCGAGATCGCGGACCTCCTCGTGCGCTCGGGCGCGCTCGACATCGTCGTCATCGACTCGGTCGCCGCGCTCGTCCCGCGGGCCGAGATCGAGGGCGAGATGGGCGACACGCACGTCGGACTCCAGGCGCGTCTGATGTCGCAGGCGATGCGCAAGCTGAACGGCTCGCTGTCGCGGTTCGAGACCACGGCGGTCTTCATCAACCAGCTGCGCGAGAAGATCGGCGTGATGTTCGGCAACCCGGAGACCACGCCGGGCGGCCGCGCCCTGAAGTTCTACTCGTCGGTGCGGTTGGACGTCCGGAAGGTGGAGAACCTGAAGGACGGGACGGACGTCGTCGGGTCGCGGACCCGGGTCAAGGTCGTGAAGAACAAGGTCGCGCCCCCCTTCCGTCAGTGCGAGTTCGACATCATGTACGGGCTCGGCATCTCGAAGGAGGGCAGTCTCCTCGACGTCGGCGTCGACATGGAGATCGTCCGCAAGAGCGGCGCCTGGTTCACGTACGAGGGCGACCAGCTCGGTCAGGGTCGGGAGAACGCGCGTCAGTTCCTCGTGGAGCACCAGGACATCGCGGCCGAGATCGAGCGCAAGGTGCGCGAGGCCGTCGGCCTCACCGCGTTCGGCGTCGAGGGCGACCAACCGGCGATCGAGGCGGCCCCGGAGATCGTCGTGGCCGACGAGGAGTCGTCGGCGAAGCGGGGTTCCAAGGAGCGCGAGACCAGCGCGGTCTCAGCGGGCTGACGGACGACGTGGTGACCGAGGCTCGGCGCCAACGACAGCCGAAGCATCCGCTCGACTGCCACGAGCGGGCGCTTCGCCTGCTCTCGGTGCGGCCGCGCTCGCGGCGCGAGCTCGAGCGGCTCGAGACCGTCGGCCTGATCGACGACGAGCGGTTCGCGCGCGAGTTCGCCGAGCACCAACTCGTGGCGCGGCGGGCCGGTCGTCGGGCGGTGGCCTCGGGGCTCGCGGCGAAGGGGATCGATCGGGAGACGGTGGAGCGCATCCTGGCCGAGGCGCCCGAGGACGACGCCGAGCGGGCCGACGAGCTGGCCCGGGCCCGGGCGGAGCGGCTTCGAAGCGTCGCGCCGGACAAGGCCTACGGGCGCCTGGTCTCGTTCCTCGTCCGGCGGGGGCACGACCCCGAGACCGCCCGGCGGGCCGCCCGGTCGGCGCTCGGGCTCGGCGGGGCGTAGGCCTGAACCCTTGCCTCACCTGCGGCGAAGCCGTACGCTGATTACCCAAAGCAAGGCCTCATCGAAGAGCGACTGTTCGCCTGTGCCTGACACCGTGAAGAACCCGACACCGCAGGAAGAAGACACGATCGGAGGGCGCGAGCCGCCTGTGGGCGCGCTGCGCTGATCGTCCATCCGAACGCACGGCCGGGCAGGGCCTCGACGAGGCTTTGCTCGGCTTTCGCGTATCGGAGGAACGTTCATGGAACCGGTGCTGGTGGGGATCGTGGCCCTGGTGGTGGGCGTGGGGCTCGGCTTCCTCGTCCGCAAGGCCGTCGCGCAGTCGCAGGTGCAGAGCGCGGAGGCGCGCGCCCAGAAGGTGGTCCTCGAGGCGGAGCGCGAGGCCGAGCGCCTGACCCGTGAGGCGCTCGTCGAGGCGAAGGACGAGATCGGCGCCCTGCGCGGGGAGGCCGAGGAGAGCCTTCGCTCGCGACGCGAGGAGGTGGAGCGGCAGGAGCAGCGGCTCGCGACGAAGGAGGATGGCCTCGAGCGCAGGGCGACCGAGCTCGAGGCGCGCGCGGAAGAGCTGACCGATCGGGACAAGAAGCTGCAGATGGTCCGGCAGCAGCTGGAGCAGGCCGCCGAGCAGCATCGGACGGAGCTCGAGACGATCGCGCGCATGACGCAGCAGGAGGCGCGGGACGCGCTCGTGGCCCAGATGGTGGACGAGGCGAAGCGCTCGGCCATGCAGCAGGTCCGCGAGATCGAGCAGCGCGCTCGTGAAGACGGCGAGGAGCGTGCCCGCAAGATCGTGACGATCGCGATCCAGCGGGTCGCCTCCGAGCAGACGAGCGAGTCCACGGTCTCGGTGTTCGCGCTTCCGAGCGAGGACATGAAGGGCCGGATCATCGGGCGCGAGGGACGGAACATCCGCGCGTTCGAGGCGGCGACCGGCGTCAACCTCATCATCGACGACACGCCGGAGGCCGTCGTGCTGTCCTGCTTCGACCCCGTCCGGCGGGAGACCGCCCGGATGACGCTCGAGAAGCTCGTGGCGGACGGGCGCATCCACCCGGCACGGATCGAGGAGATGCACGAGCGGGCGCAGCGCGAGATCGAGGAGCAGATCCGCCGAGCCGGCGAGGAGGCCGCGATGGAGGTCGGCATCACCGACATCCACCCCGAGATGATCAAGCTCCTCGGGCGGCTCCAGTTCCGGACGTCGTACGGCCAGAACGTGCTGAAGCATCTCGTCGAGTCCGCGCACCTCGCGGGGGCGATCTCGGCCGAGTTGGGCATCGACCCGGCGGTGCCGAAGCGCGGCGCCTTCCTGCACGACATCGGCAAGGCGGTCACGCACGAGGTGGAGGGCAGCCACGCGATCATCGGGGCGGAGATCGCACGCCGATTGAAGGAGGCGCCCGAGGTCGTCCACTGCATCGAGTCGCATCACGGCGAGGTCGAGCAACGGACGATCGAGGCGGTGATCGCCCAGATCGCCGACGGGATCTCCGGCGGGCGCCCCGGCGCCAGGCGCGAGAGCCTGGAGACGTACGTGAAGCGGCTCGAGCGCCTCGAGGAGATCTGCACGTCGTACCCGGGCGTCGAGAAGACCTACGCGATGCAGGCGGGTCGCGAGGTCCGCGTCATGGTCAAGCCGCTCGAGATCGACGACCTCCAGGCGCAGGTGATGGCCCGGGACATCGCGAAGCAGGTCGAGGAGGAGCTGCAGTACCCCGGCCAGATCAAGATCACGGTCGTGCGCGAGACGCGTTCGATCGAGTACGCGAAGTAGCCTCCGCGAGGTCTCGGCCAGGCCTCACGGACGGCCGTCCCATCCGTGAGAGAAGTCTCATCGCCCTCTCACGGGTGCCTCACGCCCGGTGGATACCTTGGACTCGTAGGAAGGAAGCCGACGAGACGGGAGGTATCCGATGGGACCCAGGCTCCTCACCTTCGCGATCGTCGCGGCGTTGGCGCTGTTCACGGTGGCCGGTACGTCGATCGCGGATGTGACCCGGGGCGACCGGGAGGTCGTCCTTTCCAGGGACGAGGACGCGAGTGACGTGGTCGTCGCCGACGATGACGACGGCGACGACGATGACAGCCGCAGCCGCGGCTTCACCAGCGGCGTCGACAGCAACGACGGGACGAACAGCCGCGTCACGAGCGTGACCCGCGGCGACGACCGGAGCCGCGGCGACCTGACGCGCGATCGCACGAAGGACGGCCCAGGTGGGCCCACGCGCGACCGCAGCCGTCACCAGACCAACGACCGGTCGCGTCACGACACCCGATGAACCGGATCGCCCAGGGCCCGGGGGCGACGAGCCCCCGGGCCACCGGCGGGAGGACCCGATGAACGCGATGACACAGACCGAGCGGCCGCGGGAGGCCTGGAGCTTCGACGAGGGCGACGAGATCGCCGAGGACCTGTATGCGCTGCGCCTGCTCGGCGGCGGCACCCGGTACGAGGCGTACCTCGCGTTCGACGCCCGGCTGCATCACGCCGTCGTCGTCAAGGTGCTCCGCCCCGATCGCCGGCAGGACGAGGGGGCGCTCCGCGGGCTCCGCGGCGAGGCCGACGTCCTGCGGTCCGTCAACCACCCCGCGATCGCGCGACTCCTCGGCGAGGACCTCGAGGGGGAGCGCCCCCACATCGTGCTCGAGCTCGTCGAGGGCCCGCGCCTGTCGACCCTGATCCGTCGGTTCGGCCCGCTCGAGCTGGAGCAGGCCGCGCCGCTGGCGGTCGAGGTCGCCTCGGCCCTGCACTACCTCCACGGCTCGAGGCTCGTGCACCTCGACGTGAAGCCCAAGAACCTGATCATGGGCGCGCCGCCGAGGCTGATCGACCTCAGCATCGCCCGCTCGCTCGAGGCGGCCGCCGCCATCACGCAGCCGATCGGGACCGACGCGTACATGGCGCCGGAGCAGTGCCGGCCGGTGCCGAACCGGATCGGGCCGCCCGCCGACGTCTGGGGGCTCGGCGTCACGATGCACGAGGCGCTCGCGGGCAGGCCCGTGTTCCCAGCCGGCGCGGAGGAGGACGACGCGCCGCTCGAGGCCCGATACCCGCAGCTGGTCGAGCGGCCCGCGCCGCTGCCGACCAACGTCCCCCCGGAGCTGCGCGAACCCGTGGAGGCGGCGCTGGCCCCGGACCCGACGGACCGCCCGACGGCGCGCGAGATGGCCGAGGCGATCGAGCCGATCCTTCGTCGCCCGCGGCGTCTCGCCCTGAACCGCTTGAAGCCCAGATGACGATGGGGACCGGAAGGAGTGGAGGATGATGAGGCTCGGGAAGCTGGCAGTGATCGGCCTGGCCGCGCTGGTCGGGCTCGGGCTCGGCCTGATCGTCGCCCAGCCGTGGCACGGCCCGACGGACGTGGAAGCCGTCGAGCTGGACGACGAGAAGGCATGGCGCGAGGATGATGGCTCGGACGCCGAGGTTCGGGAGGATGACGGCGACGATGCCGACCCCGCGGGATCCGGAGGCGGAGATTCCCGCGCAGCCACCGACGACGGACGCGACGGCACGCGTGACGGTGACACCCGAGGCAACCGGGGAACCGGCACGCGCGACGAGCGAGCCGTCACCGACGACGGACGCGACGGCACGCGGGACGGTGACACCCGGGGCGGCAGGGGAACCGGCACGGGCGACGAGGGCGGATCGGTCCGAGTCGGGGCCGGCGGCGGGGACGCCTCCCGGGACGGGAGCGCCTCGGGCGGCGGCGACACTTGATCCTGATCGGCGTTCCGGGACGACGGCAACGCTGCAACGCCTGCGATCGAGCATCACCGTCAGGATCCTGGTCGGGTTCGTGCTCCTCATGGCGACGGCGACCATCCTGTCGGTGGTGCTCGTTCGGCAGGCGTTGCTCTCCGGTCTAGACGACCGGATCGACGGCGACCTGGTCCAGGAGTCGCGGGAGCTCCGTCGCCTCGCGGAGGGCACGGATCCGCGGACCGGCGAGCCGTTCGGGACGGACGTCCGTCGCATCTTCGAGGTGTTCCTCGAGCGCAACGTGCCGGCCCGCAACGAGGCATTCCTGACGTTCGTCGGGGGGGAGCTCTACCTGCGGAGCCGCAACGTCCTGCCCTACCGGCTCGACCAGGACCCCACGCTCGTCGCGCGGTGGTCGACCGTCACGGACTCGGTGGCCGGAGCCGCGCAGACGCCGGGCGGGACCGTCCGATACCTGACCGTGCCGTTGCGGGCGGGTGGCGAGACGCAAGGCGTGTTCGTCGCGGCGCTGTTCCGCGACCTGGAGGCCGAGGCGCTCGACCCGGGGCTGCGCGCGGGCGTCCTCGTCGGGGTGGCGGCCGTGCTGATCGGCTCCGTCCTCGCCTTCGTGATGGCGCGCCGCATCATCAAGCCGGTGCAGGCGGTCGAGGCGACCGCGCTGACGATCTCGGAGAGCGACCTCAGCCGCCGGATCGAGGTGCACGGCGACGACGAGATCGCGCACCTCGCGATGACGTTCAACGACCTGCTCGAGCGGATCGAGACCGCCTTCACGGCCCAGCGGGCGTTCGTCGACGACGCCGGGCACGAGCTCCGCACGCCGATCACGATCATCCGCGGACAGCTCGAGACGCTGGACGAGGATCCTGAGCAGCGACGACGCGCCATCGAGCTGGTCACGGGCGAGCTCGATCGCATGAGCCGCATGGTGAACGATCTCCTCCTCCTGGCGAAGGCACAGCAGCCGAGATTCCTCGAGCTCGACCTCGTCGACGTGGGGTCGCTCACGCGGGAGGTCCGCGAGAAGGTCGAGGCGCTCGGCGATCGTCGGTGGGTCGTCGACGAGGTCGCTCAGGGCGCGGTCGTGGGCGATCGTCAGCGGCTCGAGCAGGCCATGATCCAGCTGGCGCAGAACGCCGCCGAGCACACGGAGGCCGGGGCGGAGATCGCCGTCGGGTCGTCCGTCGAGGACGGTTGGGCGACGCTCTGGATCCGCGACACGGGTCCCGGGATCCCGCCGGAACAACAGGAGCGGATCTTCGAGCGTTTCGCGCGGTCCGACGTCCGGCGGGCCGAGGGCGCGGGGCTCGGGCTCGCGATCGTCCGCGCGATCGCCGAGGCGCACCACGGCCGCGCGGATATCCGGAGCGTCGTCGGTGAGGGCTCGACGTTCTTCATGCAGGTCCCGGTCGATCACCATCCCGGCGGGGCCGGGGAGGACGTGTGATGGGCGCCGCGAGGATCCTCATCGCGGAGGACGAGGCGGGGATCTCGTCGTTCCTCGAGCGTGGTCTGCGCTCGAACGGCTTCACCACGACGATCGTCGAGGACGGCGCGTCGGCGTTGTCGATGGCAAGGAGCGGCGCCTTCGACCTGATCCTGCTCGACCTGGGGCTGCCGGTCCGCGACGGGCTCTCGGTCTTGGAGGAGCTGCGCCGGTCGGGCAGCAGACTGCCGGTCGTCGTCCTCACCGCGCGCTCCGAGGTGCACGAGACCGTCGAGGGACTCGATCTGGGCGCCGACGACTACGTGACGAAGCCGTTCCGGTTCGAGGAGCTCCTCGCCCGGATCCGCGCGCGCCTGCGGCGGGAGGGGGACGTGGAGGAGACCGAGCTGGACGCGGCGGGCGCGACGCTCGACCTTCGGACGCGACGCGTACGGGTCGGGGACCGCGACCTCGAGCTGTCGGCGCGCGAGTTCGCCCTGGCCGAGGTCTTCTTCCGCAACGCCGGCCAGGTGCTCTCGCGCGAGCAGCTCCTCAGCCTCGTGTGGGGATACGACCGGGATCCCGGATCGAACGTCGTCGACGTCTACGTCGGGTACCTGCGGAAGAAGCTCGGCGGCGACGCCATCTCGACCGTGCGGGGGATGGGGTACCGGCTCGAGGCATGAACGCGCTCGGGACGCATCGTCGGGTACCCTCGGGACGATGGGCGAGCGCCGATACCTGTTGCGCACCTTCGGGTGTCAGATGAACGAGCACGACTCCGAGCGGATCGCCGGGCAGCTGTCGGCCGACGGCTACGTGCCGACCGACGAGGCGGCCGAGGCCGAGGTGATCGTGTTCAACACGTGCGCGATCCGCGAGAACGCAGACAACCGGCTCTACGGGAACCTCGGGCACCTCCGCCCGCTCAAGGAGCGGAACCCGTCGTTGCGGATCGTCGTCGCAGGGTGCCTCGCGCAGAAGGACGGCGGGACGATCCAGGAGCGTGCGCCGTGGGTCGACGTGGTCCTCGGCACGCACGCGCTGCCCGAGCTCCTCGACCTCCTCGCGCGCGCGAGGGCCGAGGGGCCGCAGATGGACGTACGCGAGTACACGGAGGTGTTCCCGAGCGCGCTGCCGGCGCGACGCGAGGTTGCGCACCACGCGTGGGTTTCGATCTCGGTCGGTTGCGACAACGCGTGCACGTTCTGCATCGTGCCGCTCGTCCGCGGCCCGCAACGCTCGCGCGCGATCAGAGACGTGCTCGCCGAGGTGCAGGGGCTCGCGCGACAGGGCGTCGTCGAGGTCACGCTCCTCGGCCAGAACGTGAACACCTACGGCCGCGACGTGACCCTGCCGGGCTCCCCCCGGCGGCCGCTCTTCGCGAACCTGCTCAGGGCGGTGAACGAGGTCGAGGGCATCCGGCGGATCCGGTTCACGAGCCCGCACCCACACGACTTCACGCCAGACGTCATCGAGGCGATGGCCGAGAGCGAGAAGGTCTGCGAGCACATCCACCTGCCCTTGCAGTCGGGGTCGGACCGGGTGCTGAGGTCGATGCAGCGCTCGTACCGGCGCGAGCGCTACCTGGGGTGGCTCCGGGCGATCCGCGAGGCGATCTCCGGAGTCGCCGTGACGACCGATCTCATCGTCGGATTCCCCGGCGAGACCGAGGAGGACTTCGAGGGCACGCTGGAGGTCGTCCGGGACGTCCGCTTCGACCAGGCGTACATGTTCCAGTACTCTCCGCGGCCGGGCACGCGCGCGGCGCAGATGCCCGAGCAGGTGCCGAAGGACGTCGTGCAGGCGCGCTTCGACCGGCTCGTCGAGCTCCAGGAGTCGGTCTCGCTCGAGCTGATGCGCGAGCAGGTCGGTCGCACGTTCGAGGTGCTCGTCGAGGGAACCGGCAGGAAGGGCGGCGTGCAGGGTCGCACCCGCACGAACAAGGTCGTCCACCTCCCCGGTCGGATCGCGCCCGGCACGTTCCTCGACGCGCGGGTGACCTCGGCGCACCCGCACCATCTCCTCGGCGAGCCGGTCGTGCGGGAGCCCGCCGCCGTCGGCTGATGCCGGGGGCCCCGCTCCTCGCGATCGTCGGCCCGACCGCCTCCGGCAAGACCGAGGCCGCGATCGCCGTCGCCGAGGCGTTCGGCGCCGAGATCGTGAGCGTCGACTCGATGCTGTTGTACCGCGGCATGGACGTCGGCACGGCCAAGCCCACCGCCGAGGAGCGGGCGCGTGTCCCGCACCACCTGATCGATGTCGCGGACCCTTCCGAGCCGTTCAGCGTGGCCCGGTACCAGCGGCTCGCTCTCGCCGCCGTGACCGACGTGCGCGAGCGGGGGAGCCGGGCGCTGCTCGCGGGTGGCTCGGGCCTGTACTTCCGGGCGGTCGTGGACGAGCTGGAGTTCCCCGGCACGGACCCGTCGACCCGGGCCGCCCTCGAGGGCGAGGCCGCCGCGGTCGGCGCCGAGGCCCTGCACGCGAGGCTGGCCGAGCTCGACCCGGTGGCGGCGGGCAGGATCCGGCCCGAGAACGTCCGGCGGACGATCCGGGCGCTGGAGGTGGCCACCGTCACCGGGCGTCCGTTCTCGAGCTTCGCCGAGGCGTGGGGCCGGTTCGAGCCGGAGCGCGTCCGGGCCGCCGGTGTCGAGATCCAGCGCGCCGTGCTCGCCGAACGGATCGAGCGCCGGGTGCGCGACATGCTCGAGCGCGGGCTGCTGGACGAGGTCGCCGCGCTCGTGCGGCGCGGGTTCGGCGCGTGGCTCACCGCGTCCCAGGCCATCGGGTACGCTGAGTTCGCTCGTCACCTGGCGGGGGAGATGACGCTCGCCGAGGCGGTGGGGAGCACGGTGAAGCGCACGAAGGAGCTCGCGCGCCGTCAGATGGTGTGGTTCCGCAGGGATCCCCGGATCCGGTGGTTCCCCGGCGGTGCCGACGGCGCCGGTGCGCTCGTGGACCGGCTGGTGGGGTACCTGGATGGCTGAGCCGATGCGCATCTGGAAGTACCACGGGACGGGCAACGACTTCGTGCTGCTCGAGGACCTGGAGGACGAGCTCCCGCTCACGGCGGAGCTCGTCGCGGCCCTCTGCGACCGCCACCTCGGCGTCGGCGCCGACGGCGTGATCCGCGTGACCCGCGGCCGCGGGTCCGGTGAAGACTTCTTCATGGACTACCGCAACGCCGACGGCTCGCTCGCCGAGATGTGCGGGAACGGCATCCGGTGCCTCGGCAGGTTCGTCGTCGACCGTGGGCATACCGCGGCGGCCGAGCTCGCCGTGGGGTCGCGTGGAGGGTTGCGACGCCTGTCGCTGGACGTGGTCGACGGCGTCGTGCGCTCGGTCACCGTGGGGATGGGCCCGCCGGCGTTCGCGCGGGCGCGGATCCCGATGACCGGCGATGGCAACGACCCCTTCCTGACGGAGCCGTTCGAGGTCGACGGTCGCACGTACAGGGCCACCGCCGTCTCGATGGGCAACCCGCACCTCGTGCTTTTCGTCGAGGACGACCCGGCGGGGATCGACCTGCGTTCGATCGGCCCGCGCGTCGAGCACGACCCGCGGTTCCCCCAGAAGACGAACGTCGAGTTCGTGGCGCTCGAGGGCGACGCGCTGCGCGCGAGGGTGTGGGAGCGGGGCTCTGGCGAGACGATGGCCTGCGGGACGGGGGCCTGCGCCGTGCTCGTGGCGGCGAACGAGGCCGGGCTGGTGCCGCCGCGCGCCGAGGTACGTTTCCCCGGCGGCACGCTCGTCGTCGAGCGCACGGACGGGGACGTCCTGCTCACCGGGCCCGCCGAGCGCGTCTTCGAGGCCTCCGTCGACCCCGGGTGGCTCTCGGCGAGGAAGCTCGGATGAAGGTCGCTCGGCGCATCGAGACGCTGCCCCCGTACCTGTTCGCGGAGCTCGACAAGAAGCTCGCGGCGAAGCGAGCGCAGGGCGTCGACGTCATCTCGCTCGGTGTCGGCGACCCCGACCTGCCGACGCCGGAGCACGTCGTCGAGGCCATGCGCGAGGCCGTCCGGGATCCCGCGACGCACCGGTACCCCAGCTACTTCGGTAGCCTCGAGTTCCGAACGGCGGTGGCGGCCTGGTACGGCAGGCGCTTCGACGTGGACCTGGACCCCGAGACCGAGGTCATGGCGCTCATCGGGTCGAAGGAGGGGATCGGCCACATCGCGTTCGCGTACCTCGATCCGGGCGACGAGGCGCTCGTGCCCGACCCCGGCTACCCCGTGTACGGTGTGTCGACGCTCCTGGCCGGGGCGACACCCGTTTCGCTGCCGATGTCCGCGGAGCGGGGGTTCCTCCCCGACCTTTCAGCCGCAAGGGTCTCGGACCGCACCAAGGTCGTGTGGCTCAACTTCCCCACGAACCCGACCGCGGCCGTGGCCGACCGGGCGACGTTCGAGACGGCCGTCGGGTTCGCGCGCGAGCAGGACCTGCTCCTGCTCCACGACGCCGCGTATTCGGAGATCACGTTCGATGGCTACGTCGCGCCCTCGGTGCTCGAGGCGCCGGGCGCCAAGGACGTGGCGCTCGAATTCGGATCGACCTCGAAGCTCTTCAACATGACCGGGTGGCGGATCGGGTGGGCGGCGGGCTCCGCCGAGGCGATCCGCGCGCTCGCCGTCGTGAAGACGAACCTGGACTCGGGGCAGTTCACCGCGATCCAGCGGGCGGCGATCGCCGCGCTCGAGGGTCCCGCCGAGCACCTCGACGGCGTGCGCGAGACCTATCGGCGCCGCCGCGACCTCGTCGTGGCGACCTTGAACGGGCTCGGGTGGTCGCTGGAGCCGCCGAGGGGATCGTGCTACGTCTGGGTGCCGGTGCCGACTGGGGAGAGCTCGACGGGGTTCGCCGACCGGCTGCTCGACCGGACCGGGATCTTCGTCGCGCCGGGCAACGGGTACGGCGAGCGCGGCGAGGGGTACGTCCGCCTCAGCCTCACCGTGCCCGACGACCGGCTCGAGGAGGCGATGGAGCGCCTTCGCCGGACGCTCGCGTGATGGCCGCCGATCGCAGGAGACGCCGGGGGGTCCACGAGGCATCGATGCTCGAGTCGCCGCTCGCGGCGACGTGGCGTCCGCGCGTCACGGAGAAGGCGGTCCTCGTCGGGGTGGGCCCCGGGATGCAGGAGTCCGACCTGGACGAGCTCGCCGCGCTCGCGGACTCGGCCGGCGCCGAGCCCGTCGCGCGCATCGTCCAGACGCGACAGGACCCCGACCCGGCGACCTACGTCGGGAAGGGGAAGTTGGACGAGATCCATCGCGTCGTCCACTCGTCGGGTGCGGAGGCGGTGATCCTGGACCGCGAGCTTTCCCCGGGGCAGCTCCGGAACCTGGAGGAGCGGCTCAAGGTGAAGGTGGTCGACCGGACGGCGCTGATCCTGGACATCTTCGCCCTCCACGCTCGGAGCCGCGAGGGCAAGGCGCAGGTCGAGCTCGCGCAGCTGAACTACCTCGTCCCCCGCCTCCGCGGCTGGGGAGAGGCGATGAGCCGGATGGGCGGCGGAATCGGGACCCGCCGGGGCCCGGGTGAGACGAAGATGGAGATCGACCGCCAGCACATCCGCCGCCGGATCACCAAGCTGAAGCGCGACATCAAGGACCTGGCTCGCACCCGCGACGTGAAGCGGGCGAGCCGCGAGCGCTCGGGCGTCCCCCAGGTCGCGATCGCCGGGTACACGAACGCGGGCAAGTCGACGCTCATGCGGGCGCTCACCCGGGCCGACGTCGTCGTGGCCGACCAGCTGTTCGCGACGCTCGACCCGACGACCCGACGGCTGCGGCTCCCGAACGGGCGGGACGCGACGATCTCGGACACGGTCGGCTTCGTCAGCAAGCTCCCGCACGACCTGGTCGAGGCGTTCCGGTCCACCCTGGAGGAGGTCACGCGCGCCGACCTGATCCTCCACGTCGCCGACGCCTCGAGCCCGGAGATGGAGCGGCAGATCGAGGCGGTGCGCACCGCCCTGGACGAGATCGGCGCGGGCCGGATCCCGGAGGTCCTCGCGCTCAACAAGATGGACCTGCTCGATGCGGATGAGCGCGATCGTCTTTCGGCGCGGTTCCCGGACGCAACGCCGATCTCGAGCGTCACCGGCCAGGGCCTGGACGACCTGCTCGAGCGTGTCGCCATCGCGATCCCGCGCTTCCCGGTCACGATCGCCGTGCTGCTCCCGCACGGCCGGGGCGACCTCCTCGCGCGGCTCCACCGGGAGGCCGAGGTGCTGTCCGAAGAACCGGGGGAGGACGGCGTGCTCGTCCGCGCGCGCGTGGGACAGTCGGTCCACGCGGCCATCCGCGACTTCGGGGTCGAACGCGATCGGTCGGCGGCCCCGGCGGCGGGGAGCTAGCCGCTCGTCGGGCCAACGCCCGGCGCGCCGATCGCCCACAGACCCTCGGCCGCCCAGGCGCGCTCGATCACGACGTCGGGGTCGGTCCCGCGCTCGAGCGCCAGGCGCAGGGCGAGCCGTTGGAGCCGGACCGTGAGCGGCACCTGCGCGAGGACGGGCGGCAGGTCCGCCGCGTCGGTCAGGTCCGTGACCGTGACGCCCTCCGCGCGCGCCGCCGAAGCGACCGCGGCGCTGAGGCCGTCCCCGTCCGGCGGCGCGAGCGAGACCAGGTGGTCTCGACCGTCGAGCGGCACGGCCGAGCCGTGGAGCAGGTACTCGACGTCGTAGCCCTCGGCCAGGACGCGGGCGGCCTCGCGGACCTTCAGCGCGCCCTCGCGGGCCGTGACGCCGGCGGGCCCCTCGCCGAACAGGACCAGAGCGCGCTCGGGCTGGGGGATCGACCCCGGCGTCGGGTCCTCGAGCGCCGCCTGGACGGCGTCCGGCAGGCGCTCGAGCGCCTCGGGCGCGTACGCCTCGGCGCCGAGCGCGTGCGCGAGCCGTGCCAGGATCAGGAGCGCCGACGTGTAGCTGACGGTGTAGGTGTGCGAGCGCTCCTTGTCGACGGTCTCGATCGCGCTCACGAGCCCGCCGCCCTTGCGGACGATCGGGATGACGCGCAGCCCCGCGTCCATCCCCATCGTGTAGGCGGCCGCCGCGTAGGAGGTCTCGGCCCCGGCGTTGTGGCTGATCACGAGGACGGCGTCGACGGCACCCATCGGCGGGGCCCAGTTCACGAACCGCATCGAGGACATCGCGTAGGCGGCGCGCCCGGCGTCGTGGAGCATCATGGCGCCGAGCTCGGCCGCGTGCTGGCTCGTGCCGGTGCCGACCAGCCAGATCCGGTGCGCCTGGCGGAGCCGCTCGATCGTGTCGTGCGGGATCGGCGTGCGGAGGAGGCTGCGGAGCTCCTCGGGCTGACTGACGATGGCGCGTTCGAGCTCTGTCGATCGCTGGTCGGACATCGGCGGACGACCTCCTGGGGCTCGGCTCTGACGGCGGAGCCTAGAGCTTCCGGAGGACGGCCACCACCTTGCCGAGGATCCGTCCCTCGGGATCGAGCTCGAACGGCTCGAACGCGGGGTTCTCGGGGACGAGCGTCACGGCCCCGTGCGAGCGACGCAGACGCTTCACGGTCGCCTCGTCCTCGGCCGGTCCGGGCACGAGGGCCGCGACGATGTCGCCATCGTCGCCGTCGTCCTGGCGACGGACGACCACGACGTCGCCGTCGATGATGCCCGCCCCGAGCATGGAGTCGCCGGCCACCCGGAGCGCGAAGTGCTCGGTGCCGTCGACGAAGCCCGTCGGGACCGAGAGGTACTCCTCGATGTGCTGCTCGGCCAGGACGGGGGCGCCGGCCGCGATCCGGCCGAGGAGCGGCACGGGGACGGCCTCGGCCCTGGGGGCCTCGAGGGCCATCGCCCGCGGCTTCGCCGGGTCCTTGTGCAGGAGCCCGCGCCGCTCGAGGTTCGCGAGCTGGGCGTGGACGCTCGATGAAGAGGTGAGGCCCACCGCCTCGCCGATCTCGCGCACGGTGGGCGGGTACCCTCGCTCGCGCACGGTTCGCGCGATGAACTCCAGGATGCGCTGCTGCCGTGCCGTCAGTCCGCTCGTGTCCATGGTCGCCATGTCGGTGCCTCCTCCTACCCTCGGGGACGCTAGCACGGCCCGAGGAGGCGTTCAAACATATGTTCGGTCCAGCGCTTGACTCCGAACATCCGTTCGGTAGCATACGATGCATGGCTCGAACACGCGTTCGTCGACGCCGGGTCGCCGTGCTCCTGTCGGGAGCGCTGCTCGTGGGCCTGTGGTCGGGGCCCGTGGCGAACGCGTTCGACGCATCTGCCCCCACCGCGCGGTCTGTCCGAACCGTGGTGGTCCGACCCGGGGACACGCTGTGGTTGATCGCACGGCGGGTCGCCCCCGGACAGGACCCCCGGGGCGTCGTCGACGCGATCGTCGGCGCGAACGGCGTCGAGGCCGGCTCCCTCGTGCCCGGGCAGACCCTGGTGCTGCCGGCCTGAACCCGGTCCTGCCGGCCTGGCCCCCAGCATCTCGTGGTACGGTGCGCCTGGCCACCACATGTTGTGGTGAGGGCGAGGAGCCATGCGCTGTCCGTGGTGCGGTCGCGAGGACGACAAGGTGGTCGACTCCCGGCCCGCCGAGCAGGGAGCGGCGATCCGGCGCCGACGTCAGTGCCGTTCGTGTGGGCGGCGGTACACGACCTTCGAGCGGATCGAGGAGGTTGGCCTCGTGGTCCTGAAGCGGGACGGCACGAAGGAGTCCTGGGATCGCGACAAGATGGTGGCGGGCATCCGCAAGGCCATCGTCAACCGGCCGGTGAGCCCCGAGCAGGTGGCGCAGGTCGCCGATCGGATCGAAGGGCGACTGCGGCGCAAGGGCCCGATCGTCACCTCCCAGCAGGTCGGGCTGGAGGTCCTGCAGCATCTCCAGCGGCTGGATCAGGTCGCCTACATGCGCTTCGCGAGCGTCTACAAGGACTTCCAGGAGCTCACGGACTTCGAGCGCGAGCTCGGGGGTCTGGCGGCCAAGAAAGAGCCCGCCAAAGCTCGACGCCGCTGACCTGCGGAAACGGCCCGAGGTACAATATCTTGTGGTTCGAAACCCGCAGAACCACGATATCTTGCATCCGAAACCCTTGACGTGACGGCGTCGCGGGAGCAGAATCACAGTCCTGTGATTCGAGCGGCCGGGACCCGGTCGGACGGGTCCGTGCCGGATCGATCCAGGGAAGGGCTTCCCCGCCGGGCCGTGCAGGAAGGGGGCATCGCACGTGGCGATCAAGGAGAACGACGTTCGGGTGATCCGACGTGGCCTCGGGTTCAAGCGCTACTTCACGAAGGACGGGGTTCACCCGTACGACGAGGTCGAGTGGGAGCGTCGCGACGCCGTCATCCCGAACTACAAGGAGGGCGGCAACGCGTTCGAGCAGCGCGACGTCGAGTTCCCCGCGACCTGGTCGCAGAACGCGACGAACATCGTGGCGCAGAAGTACTTCCGCGGGACGCTCGGCACGCCCGAGCGCGAGTCCAGCGTCCGTCAGCTCATCGGCCGGGTCGTCGACACGATCACGGGCTGGGGGCGCGAAGGCGGGTACTTCGCGACGGACCACGACGCCCAGGTGTTCGCGGAGGAGCTCACGCACCTGCTCGTGCACCAGAAGGCCGCGTTCAACTCGCCGGTGTGGTTCAACCTCGGCGTCCCCGGCGTGGCGGCGCAGGCGAGCGCGTGCTTCATCCTCGCGGTTGATGACCACATGTCGTCGATCCTCAACTGGTACGTCGAGGAGGGGATCATCTTCAAGGGCGGCTCGGGCGCCGGGATCAACCTGTCGGGCCTCCGCTCCTCGAAGGAGCGCGTCGCCGGCGGGGGAACCGCGAGCGGCCCCGTCTCGTTCATGCGCGGCGCGGACGCCAGCGCCGGCACCATCAAGTCGGGCGGCAAGACGCGCCGAGCCGCGAAGATGGTCATCCTCAACGTCGACCACCCCGACATCCACGACTTCATCTGGTGCAAGGCCACCGAGGAGCACAAGGCACGCGCGCTCCGCGACGCCGGGTTCGACATGGACCTGGACGGCAAGGACAGCTACTCGATCCAGTACCAGAACGCCAACAACTCGGTCCGCGTGAGCGACGAGTTCATGCGGGCGTACGAGCAGGATCAGGACTGGAAGCTGAAGACGGTCACCACGGATGAGGTCGTCGAGACGGTGCGCGCTCGCGACCTGATGCGCCAGATCGCGCAGGCCGCGTGGGAGTGCGCCGACCCGGGCATGCAGTTCGACACGACGGTGAACGAGTGGCACACGTCCCCGGCGAGCGGCCGGATCAACGCATCGAACCCGTGCAGCGAGTACATGCACCTGGACAACAGCGCGTGCAACCTGGCCTCGCTGAACCTGATGAAGTTCCTCGACGGCGAGGGCAACTTCGACGTCGCGGCCTTCAAGCACGCCGTCGAGATCGTGTTCATGGCACAGGAGATCATCGTCGGGCCCTCGGACTACCCGACCGAGAAGATCGCGAAGAACGCGCGCGACTACCGTCAGCTCGGGCTCGGCTACGCGAACCTCGGGGCGCTGCTGATGGCGCGGGGGCTCCCGTACGACTCCGACGCCGGGCGAGCATGGACGGGCGCGATCACCGCGCTCATGACCGGGCACGCGTATCGCACCAGCGCGAAGATCGCCTCGGCGATGGGCCCGTTCGCCGGGTACGCGCCGAACGCCGACGCCATGCTCCGTGTGATGCGCAAGCACCGCGGGGCGGCCGACACGATCGACGGCGACCTCGTGCCCGAGGCGCTCCTGTCCGCGGCGAAGAACTCGTGGGACGAGGCCGTCTCGCTGGGGGAGGCGCACGGGTTCCGCAACGCGCAGGCGACGGTGCTCGCGCCGACCGGGACGATCGGGCTGATGATGGACTGCGACACGACCGGCATCGAGCCGGAGCTCGCGCTCGTGAAGACGAAGAAGCTCGTGGGCGGCGGCACGATGCAGTTCGTGAACCAGACCGTGCCGCGGGCCCTCGAGCGGCTCGGCTACCAGCCGGATGAGGTCGAGGACATCGTCGCGTACATCGCCGAGCACAACTCGGTGGTCGAGGCTCCGCATCTGCGGCCCGAGCACTACGCGGTCTTCGACACGGCGATGGGGGCGCAGCCGATCCACTACATGGGCCACGTGCGGATGATGGCCGCGGCCCAGCCGTTCATCTCGGGCGCGATCAGCAAGACCGTCAACATGCCCGAGGACGTGACGGTCGAGGAGGTGGAGGAGCTGTTCGCCGAGTCCTGGCGTCTCGGCCTGAAGGCCGTGGCGATCTACCGGGACAACTGCAAGGTCGCGCAGCCGCTCTCGGCCGACAAGAAGAAGGGTGCGCGGTCCGACCCCGCGGCCGCCGAACACACGCAGCCCGTCCGCAGGCGCCTCCCGCGCTCGCGCCCGTCGATCACGACGAAGTTCGAGGTCGCCGACGCCGAGGGCTACATCACGGCCAGCTCGTACCCGGACGACGGCCTCGGCGAGATCTTCCTGAAGACGTCGAAGCAGGGCTCGACGCTCGCGGGGATCATGGACGCGTTCTCGATCGCGATCTCGATCGGCCTGCAGTACGGCGTCCCGCTCGAGGCCTACGTCTCGAAGTTCATCAACATGAAGTTCGAGCCGTCCGGCATGACGAACGACCCGGACATCAGGTTCGCGACCTCGCTCGTGGACTACGTGTTCCGGCGTCTGGCGCTCGACTACCTGCCGGAGGACAAGCGCGAGGCGCTCGGCATCCGTTCGATCGAGGAGCGGAAGCAGCTCGCGGCGGCCGAGGCGGCGAGCACGGTCGAGACTTCGGCGCCGGCCGCGGCACCGCCGCAGCCGATCGAGTTCGAGAGCAGGCCGCAGGGGCAGGCCGCGGACGCGCCCCTCTGCTACGCGTGCGGCTCGAAGATGCAGCCGTCCGGCTCGTGCTACGTGTGCCCGAGCTGCGGCAGCACGAGCGGCTGCTCGTAGACGAGACGATGCGCTCGAGGGCCGGGGGTTCGTCCCCGGCCCTTGGCGTTCTGCGAGACTCCGTGGCGATGGAGCTGCCCTTCAAGCGGCTGGGCCCCGAGGCCGTGCTCCCCGAGCGTGCGCATCCCGGCGACGCCGGCCTCGACCTGCGCTCGGCGATCGACGTCGAGGTCGGCCCCGGCGAGCGCGCGATGGTGCCGACCGGTCTGGCCGTCGCGATCCCGGACGGCCACGCGGGCCTCGTCCTGCCGCGCTCGGGGCTGGCCTCCCGGCAGGGCCTGACGCTCGCGAACGCCCCTGGCCTGATCGACGCCGGGTACCGCGGCGAGGTGATCTGCGCCGTCGTGAATCTCGACCGGAGCGAGCCGGTGAGGGTCACGCGCGGGGACAGGATCGCCCAGCTCGTGATCGTGGCCGTGCCCGAAGTCCGATCCGTGCTCGTCGACGAGCTGCCCGACTCGACGCGAGGGGTGGACGGCTTCGGCTCGACCGGCACGCGATGAGCGCGGCCGAGAAGCGCGCCGGTTGAAGCTCGGCACACCGGAGCCTAGACTCGGGTGCACGCGGACGTGGCTCAGTTGGTAGAGCACCACCTTGCCAAGGTGGGGGTCGCGGGTTCGAGTCCCGTCGTCCGCTCCAGGGAAGTCCGAGGTCAGGGCCGGTGGGAGCCGCGGCAGCTGCGCGCGGCGTTGTCGTTACAATCGGCGCCATGCGGAAACTCATAGTCCAGCAGTGGGTTACCGTCGACAACATCGCCGCGGAGGAGGACGGCGGGCTCAGCTTCGTGTCAGGGGAGCCCTTCTCCGAGACCACCAACGATGCGTTCAAGGCACGCGTGATGGGGCTTATCGACTCGGTCGACACGATGATCCTCGGCGCGAATACCTACGCCGAATCCGTGGGCTACTGGCCGTACGCCGACGAGCAGGGCGAGTACGGCGAGAAGCTCAACAACCTCACGAAGTTCGTCGCCTCGTCGAAGCTGGAGGACGCCCCCTGGGGCGACTTTGCCGCCGCGACCGTGACGCGCGACCCGGCCGCCACCATCCGGGAGCTCAAGGAGCAGAGCGGCAAGGACCTCTGGCTGTGGGGGAGCTTGAAACTCATGCACTCCCTGCTGGACGCCGGCGTCGTCGACGAAGTCCGGATGCTGGTCTGCCCGGCGTCACGCGGCAAGGGAACGCGCATCTTCGAGGATCGGCAAGACCTGAAGCTGGTCGAGGCCACCTCGTTCGAAAACGGTGTGGTACTTCTGCGCTACGAGATCGAGAGATAGGCGGAAAGTCCGCACTTTCGAGCCAGCTTCTCGCACGCTGTCTCCTTCGCAGCGATCGGTCTTCCTGTCGAGGGATGGGTCACAGGATCGAGCTTCCTGGCGACTCGGCTGACACCGATCGTTGGGTTGGACGTGGATGTCCTCGTCGTCCTTGCTCCGGCAGCGATGCTGCTCGCCCGAGCGCCTAGCCAACGAGTCGAAATCCACGGCCGCATCGTGCCCGTGGTCGCGGTGTCGGCGGTGCTCGCGATGCTGGTCGGACAAGCAGGACCAGACGTGCCGCTGTCTGTCGACATTGCGCTGCTGCTATTCGGCGCCTGCTCACAGTCGTCGTCCTGGCGGCGGGCGGCCACGTTCGTCGTGATCGCGCTGGCACTCGGAGCGCAGGTGCCCGCCTCATCCGCAGACGCGATCAGTCAGGGGAACCTCGGCCCAGTCGCGATT
>Ga0105100_10000004_pt1 | contig 120125 bp, 116 predicted proteins | sample PPLLak12cMay2015_2_FD_87033 | JGI IMG/M metagenome (GOLD analysis project Ga0105100, IMG submission 87033) | Freshwater sediment microbial communities from Prairie Pothole Lake near Jamestown, North Dakota, USA - PPLs Lake P8 Core (1) Depth... | ecosystem: Environmental > Aquatic > Freshwater... | reverse complement strand
CTATCGTGCTGGCGTCGACCCAGGTGACCGCGCGCGGCCGGCACGCCCAATAGCTGCAGGCGGTGGCGCTCTCCGGCGCATCCGTGGAGCGAATCGCCACCGAGATCCGCCATCTGCAGCGCTCGGAGGTGTCCGAGGTGATGGAGCCTTTCGGAAAAGGGCAGAAGGGCTCGTCGGCGATGCCCCACAAGCGTAATCCGATCATCTCCGAGCGCTTGACAGGTATGGCGCGCCTTCTCCGCGGCTATGCCCAGGTGGGGCTCGAGAACGTGGCGCTCTGGCACGAGCGTGACATCTCACACTCCTCGGCGGAGCGGGTGGTGCTCCCCGACGCGTCGATCGCCCTCCACTACATGCTGGTCAAGCTCACCGGTCTGATCGAGGGAATGACGGTCGATGCCGAGCGCATGAAGGCGAATCTGGCGGCAACCCGGGGACTGGTGTTCAGCCAGGCGGCGCTTCTGGCATTGGTCGAGAGCGGGATGACCCGCGACCAGGCATACCGAGTCGTCCAGCGAAACGCGATGGCCGCCTGGGAGGGGGATCAGCATCTGCGCGATCTGTTGGCCAGTGACCCCGAGGTTCCCCTCGCAGCCGACGAGCTCGACGCCTGCTTCTCCCTCGACCGGGTGCACGACTCGGCCCATATCGTGTTCGAGAGATTGAGGGCCCTCGAGATCTAGCCCGGGGCATCGCTCGTCTGCTCGAGCGGCGTGATGTGGACGGTGCCCGTGAACAGGGCCACCCTCCGCCCATCCTGACGGGAAACGTCGACGCGATATGTGCCGAGAGTCCTCCCCCGTGATTCCTCGGTGACACTGGCGCGAAGCCGGTCTCCCAGACGGGAAGCAGCCGTGAACACGAGATGAGTATCGATCGCTACGGCCCGATCACCGGCAGAGTTGGCACCGAGGGAGAAGGCACAATCGGCCAGCGAGAACACCATCCCTCCGTGACCGACGCCGAGGAAGTTGAGGTGCTCGGGCTTCACCTCCATCTCGACGACGATCTCTTCGTCAGAAATGGAGACCAGCTCGACTCCGAGGAGCCGCGCGTACGGGTCACCGCCGAGCAGCGACTCGGCACGCGGGAGCGAGAAAGGCACAGGGCGAGATTAGGAGCAACCGCCTCCGGTGAGGCGCCCCTGCGACAGGAGAAGGCTCACAACCCCTTGGGCATCCCCATGCCCATCGGCGGGCTCACCATCTCCAACTTGGTGTTGTCGATCTCGTAGTCGAGGTGATTCGCCACGGCGATGACCCCGTCGACCCGGGCCGACAGCCTGGCGAGCAGATCGGCATCCGTCTTGGTCTCGAGGCGGCCCCGGAGGGTCACATTCCCTTCGTCGCAGACGATCTCGACCCGTCGTGGGTCGATCCACAAGACATCGCCCATCACGTGGCCCTCGATCTCCGAGATGATCTCCCGATCGGATCTGGCGAATACCCGGAGTATGTCGGAGCGACTGACCAGGCCGACCAGGCGACCTCCTTCCAACACCGGGATCCGCTTGATTCCCTCCCTTTCCATGAGTCTGGCCGCCTCGGCGTGATCGGCGTCCGGGCCGAGCACGACCAGATCGGTGCTCATCACGTCACGGACGAGACGCTCCTGGGATGGGAGCTCGGTGTCCCGGTACAGAAAGCGAAGAAGACCGGCTCTCTCCTTGCGACGCCGGTCGGCCTCGGTTGCCACGAAGTCGGCCTCGGTGATGATGCCGACGAGGTGATCGTCGACTTCGGTCACAGCCAGGCCGCTGACGCTCGCCTCGATCATCCGTCGCGCCGCCTCCTTCAGGGAGGCATCCGGCCCGACGGTGATGACATCGCGTGTCATCAGGTCTCGGAGTTTCATCGGCTCTCCTTTCTCTTGCTCACCCTAAGGAGGGAGCGTTACGGGTGGCTAGGGCAAAAGGACCCTTGGCGACAGGCAATCGCCGGCAGCCGGGGCGGGATCAGCCGACCGCCATGAAGCCGTTACCCTCAGGTGACGTGCCCGCGTTACCTCACATCGGATCGGGAAAGGTCAGGGAGATCTACGAGGTCGACTCAGACCGTCTCCTCTTCGTAGCCACCGATCGCATCTCGGCCTACGACGTCATCCTCGGCCAGCTGATCCCGGACAAGGGCCGGGTCCTCACCGGAGTCAGCCTCCACTTCTTCGACCTCCTCGACACCCCGAACCACCTGTTGACGACCGACCTCTCCGATATCCCCGGGTTGTCGGGCCCGGAGCTGGCCGAGCTCAGAGGGCGGGCGATGGTGGTGCGCCGCGCCACGGTGATCCCGGTCGAGTGCGTGGTGCGGGGCTATCTCTACGGGTCATCGTGGCGTGAGTACCAGGACGGCGGCGGTCCCACCACCGAGCACCTTCCCCCCGGTCTGAAGCTGGCGGACCGGCTCCCCGAGCCGATCTTCACTCCGGCCACCAAGGCCCAGACCGGCCACGACGAGAACATCACGGAGGCCCGAACACGGGAGATGCTCGGTGACGGGCTCTATGAGGAGCTTCGGAAGAGATCCATCGACATCTACCTTCGGGCGTCCGAGTACGCCGCAACGCGAGGGGTGATCCTCGCCGACACCAAGTTCGAGTTCGGCTTCGCCGGCGACGAGCTCCTGCTCATCGACGAAGTGCTGACCCCGGATTCCTCCCGATACTGGCCGGCCGACGAATGGGTGCCGGGTCAGGAGATTCCCTCCTTCGACAAGCAGTACGTGCGTGACTGGCTCGACTCCACCGACTGGGACCGAAGCCCACCGCCACCGAACCTACCGGCCGAGATCGTAGAAGGCACCAGATCTCGCTACGTCGAGGCTTACGATCGGATCACAGGCCGGAGCTTCGAGGATTACGTGGCCGCGACCAGATGAAAGTCACCGTCGAGATCACCAGGCGCCCCGAGATCGCCGACCCTCAAGGGACGACCATCCAGCGCGCCCTGTCCGACCTTGGCCACACCGGGGTTGTGTCGTTGCGTGTGGATCGGGTCATCCATCTCGAGGTGAACGGCGACGACCCCGAGCGGGTCAAGGAAGAAGTCGAGGCGATGTGCCGTCAGGTCCTGGCCAATCCGGTCCTCGAGGACTTCACGGTCGAGGTGCTGGGATGAGGGTCGCCGTCGTCGTGTTTCCCGGCACCAACTGCGAGCTCGACGTCGCCCATGCCCTCACTTCCCTCGGGGGTGAGGCCGAGCTCGTCTGGCACCGGGAGACCGATCTGTCCGGGTTCGATGGGGCGGTCCTCCCCGGAGGGTTCGCCCACGGCGACTACCTGCGGACCGGGGCGATAGCCCGTTTCTCGCCGGTGATGAGCGAGGTCGGTCGCATGGCCGCTGAGGGTCGGCCGGTGCTCGGGATCTGCAACGGCTTTCAGGTCCTTTGTGAGTCGGGTCTCTTGCCGGGCGCGCTGATCGCCAATAGGGACCTGGCCTTCATCTGCCGATTCGTCGACCTCGAGGTAGTAGACACCGGAACCATCCTCACCGGGGCGGCCGAGCCCGGGCAGCGGATCAGGATCCCGTTGAACTCATACGAGGGGAATTGGGTGGATCCGAGCAGGACCGGGCGCATCGCAGTCAGGTACGTCGACAACCCCAACGGATCGCAGGGCTCGGCCGCCGCTGTCTCCAACCGAGAGGGGAACGTGGTCGGGATCATGCCCCATCCTGAGCGGGGCAGTGATGAGCTCCTCGGGTCCGCCGATGGTCTGGTCCTCCTCGAGGGATTCCTTCGCTCCCTGGTGCCGGCGTGACGGCAGAGACCCTGCCCATTCACCGTCAACTGGGAATGACCGACGAAGAATACCGATCCGTCACCGGCATCCTCGGACGTGACCCGCGGCCTGCCGAGCTCGCGATGTACTCGGTGATGTGGTCTGAGCACTGCTCCTACAAGTCGTCCCGGGTGCATCTCCGCCGTTTCCCCACCAGCGCGCCCTGGGTCGTCGTCGGCCCCGGGGAGAACGCCGGCGTGGTCGATCTAGGCGACGGCTGGCTGGCTGCCCTGCGCATCGAAAGCCACAATCATCCGTCGTTCGTCGAGCCGTATCAGGGGGCGGCCACAGGGGTGGGCGGAATCCTCCGTGATGTGTTCACGATGGGCGCCCGGCCGATCGCGTTGTGGGATCAGATCCGCTTCGGGCCGCTCGAGGATCCCAAGAACCGATATCTGTTCAACGGCGTGGTCTCGGGGATCGCCGGCTACGGCAATGCAGTCGGTGTCCCCACTGTCGGAGGGGAGGTCGAATTCGATCCGAGCTACACCGGGAATCCATTGGTCAACGTCATGTGCCTCGGGATACTCCGCCGCGAGCAATTGGTACTCGGCACCGCAGGCAGCCCGGGCACGATCGCAATCCTCCTCGGGAACGCCACCGGCCGGGACGGCATCGGCGGGGCCTCGGTGCTCGCCTCGGCGTCATTCGACGAAGCGTCGGAGGACAAGCGGCCGAGTGTCCAGGTCGGGGATCCCTTTGAGGAGAAGAAGCTGATCGAGGCATGTCTCGAGCTCTACGAGAGGGGTCTGGTGGTCGGAGTACAGGATCTCGGCGCGGCCGGGCTCTCCTGTGCCACCTCGGAGCCGGCCGGGCGGGCAGGTGTGGGCATGGAGGTCGATCTCGACGCGGTGCACACTCGCGAGACCGGGATGACCGCACCCGAGCTGCTCATGTCCGAGTCCCAGGAGCGGATGATGGCCTTTGTCTCACCCGACCTGGTGGATCAGGTCCTGGCCGTCGCCGACAAGTGGGAGATCGACTCTGCCGTCCTCGGCGTGGTCCGGGAGGGGGCCACCTTGACGATCCGTCACGATGGTGAAGTTGTCGCAGAGGTGCCGGCGGCATCCCTCGCCGAAGACGCCCCTCTCTACGACCGACCCTCGGCGAGACCGGAGTGGATGGACGGGCTCGCCGCGAAGCCCGCCCGGGCCCTCGACACCGACCCGGCAACAACCTTGCTCCGGCTCCTCGATGACCCGGCCCTCGGCTCGACGGCATGGGTACATGAGCAGTACGACCACATGCTCTTCCTCAACACGGTGATCGGTCCAGGGTCGGACTCCTCCCTCATCCGGATCCGGGGCACGGAGAAGGGGATGGCGGTGTCCACCGACGGCAACGGGCGTCTCTGTCATCTCGACCCGAGAGGTGGAAGTGCCCGCCTGGTCTACGAGGCAGCTCTCAACGTCGCAGTGACCGGGGCGCTCCCCCTCGCCTTGGTGGACAATCTCAACTTCGGCAACCCGGAGAAGCCCGCCGTGATGTGGCAGTTCCGCGAGACGGTGGAGGGGATCTCATCTGCATGCGAGACGTTGGGAATACCGGTCGTCGGGGGCAATGTGTCCTTCTACAACGAGACCGAGGGTGAGGACATCCACCCCACTCCGGTCATCGGATTGCTCGGGCTCGCCGACCCGATGCCGGCCACACCTCCTCGTTTGTCCAGCGCGGCTGAAGGCATGGAGATCTGGGAGGTGGGCCCACGGGCCACTCCCAACCTGGCCGGTTCGTCGGCTCAGAGGGTCATCCACGGCGAGCTGACCGGGACGCCCACCCCACCCGACCCTGGCCACGGTGAGCGGATAGTGGCCCTGGCAGGCAGCCTGGCCCACCGGGTCCCCGTTCTCCATGACATCTCGGACGGCGGGCTGGCCGTGGCGGTCGCCGAGATCTGCATCGCATCCGGACTGGGAGCGGTCGTCGACGACCGTGCCGCCGACCTCCTCTTCTCGGAAGACCCTCATCGCTTCGTCGCCGTGTTCGAGCCGGGGGCGGTGGAGCTCCCCGGGGACATCAGCCGACGGGTGGGGATGATGACCGGGAGCTCGCTCGTCCTCGGTGGGTCGTCACCGATAGAGGTCGGCGAGTTGAGCTCCGTCTACAGCGACGCCATCCCGCGCCGGATGACGGGCTGAGCTCGGTCGGAGAGGACACTTCCACGGCACACGGGTCTGAGCAGAGAGTCGGCCTGGTCATCGCGAGCGACGGCCGATTGAACCGCCGGCCGGAGTCGATACCATCGAACCATGGCAAGGAGCATCGGGATACTCACTGCCGGGGGTGACAGCCCCGGGTTGAACGCCGCCATCCGGGCCGTCGGCAAGGCCGCCCAGCGCGCCTACGGGATGCATGTCATCGGATTCCAGGACGGCTTCCTCGGCTTGATGCAGAACCGGTTCGTCCGACTCGACTCCGATTCCCTGTCCGGAATCCTCACCAAGGGCGGCACGGTGCTGGGCACCAGCCGGGCCAAGGTCGACAGGATGGAGATGGGGGACGGCCGGAAGATGGACATGAGGGCGCTGATGCGCGACATCGTCGATCAGCACGAGTTGGAGGCTCTGGTCGTGCTCGGCGGCGATGGCACCATGCGCAACGCCCTCAAGCTCGAAGATGTCGGCATCAAGGTGGTCGCCCTGCCCAAGACGATCGACAACGATGTCAGTGGCACTGATGTCACCTTTGGATTCGATACGGCGATGGGCATCGCCACCGAAGCGATCGACAGGCTGCACTCCACCGCACACTCCCATCACCGGATCATCCTGGCCGAGGTGATGGGCCACGAGGTCGGCTGGCTGGCCCTGGGTGCCGGTCTCGCCGGCGGGGCGGACGTCATTCTCATCCCGGAGATCCCCTACGACATCGAGGCCGTGGCCGCATCCATTCAGTCGCGCAAAGCGGCCGGAAGCGCCTTCTCCATCGTCGCCGTGGCGGAAGGGGCATACTCGCGGGAAGACGCGAAGGCGCGGACGGCCCTGCTCGAGGACCTCGAGTCCGCAACGGGCGAGGACAGGTTGCTCTTGAAGGAGAAGCTGAGGGGCCTGGAGAAGGCGCCACGCACCCAGAATCTGGCCGGCGCCCTCGAAGGAGCCACCGGCCTCGAGTCACGGGTGACCATCCTCGGCCATGTACAGCGTGGTGGGACCCCCTCGCCCGCCGATCGGCTGCTCGCCACCCGGCTCGGCACGGCAGCCGCCTCCTATGCAGCCGAGGGAGTGCACGGGGTGATGGTGGCAGCGCGAGGCGAGTCGACCGAGCCGGTGCCCCTGAAGGAGATCGCCGGGATGACCAAGTTCGTCCCGCTCGATCATCCCTGGGTTGCCTCGGCGCGAAGCCTCGGGATCGTGTTCGGCGATTGAAGACGGATCTTCTCGGCGCCGTCCTGGCCGGTGGCCGAAGCTCCCGGATGGGAGCAGACAAGGCCATGATCGAGATCGCCGGCCGCCCACTCCTCGCCCGTGTCCACGAATCGGTCGGCCAGGTGACCGCGCATGTGGTCGTTCTGGGTGGAGAGAGACCGGGTTATGAGTCTTGGCCGGACCAGGGCGCGATACCCGGGCCGCTCGCCGGTGTGGCCACCGCCCTCAACCGCATGTCGGAGAACCGGGCATTGGTCGTCGCAGTCGACAATGCCTTCGTGACGGCCGGAACCCTGGCTCACCTGGCGGCGATCGAATCCGACCTCCCGGTGGTGCCCGTCGACGATGAAGGAATCCGGCAGGTCACCTGTGCCGTCTACCCGAAGGGCATCGCGGATGTGGCCACCGAGGAGGCCGAGGCCGGTGGCTCGATCCAGACCCTCCTCGACCGGGTGTCCTTCCATCCGGTCACACCCGAGGTATGGATGAACTGGGGAGAGGACGGCCGGAGCTGGTTCTCGGTCGACACCCCGGAGGACATTGCCACCGGTCTGGGCAGATTCACCTGAGCGGCGAGTCCGCTCTTCACGCCCGGCTCACAACGGATAGTCTCATCTCCCACAGAGAAAGGTGGTCGAGTGGGTTGTTTTCTGCTGCTGTTGGTGATCATCAGCCCTCGCCTCGCGATGGTGGGCATCTGGCTGCTGACAGACTGGGAAACGAGGGTCTTCAACGGTTGGCTCATCCCACTGGCCGGGATCATCCTGCTCCCATGGACCACGCTGCTTTACACCATCGGGTTCATCGCCTCCGGGGACACCGCCGCCCCGTGGGGCATCCTGGGGATCATCATCGGGCTGTTCCTCGACATCGCGGTCCATGCCGGGTCGGCCGTCCAGGGGCGGCAGCGCTACCAGACCTGAGCCGGTTGTGAGGGTTCGTCGGGTTCGCCGGGATGGATGAGACACGCCTACCCGAGCCGGCGATCGACCCGACTGCGGTCGTCTCGGCGGGCGCCCATGTCTACGGCCAGGTGACGCTCGGCCCCCGGGTGCTCATCCTCTTCGGGACGGTGATCCGCGCCGAGTTCGATCGGATCCTGGTCGGAGCCGAGACCAACGTCCAGGACAACAGCGTCGTCCACTGTGACGAGGGGATCCCATGCTCGATAGGGAGACGGGTCACGGTGGGGCACTCCGCTGTGGTCCACGGGGCCACCGTCGGCGATTCCTGCCTCGTCGGCATCGGAGCCATCCTGCTCAATCGGTCCAGCCTGGGAGAGGGCGCTTGGCTCGCATCGGGGTCGGTGCTGACCGAGGGCCAGGAGATACCACCATGGACGCTCGCCATGGGCACTCCGGCCAGACCGGTGCGCGAGCTCACCGAGGCCGAGATCGCACGGGCCGACGACGGGGTGAATCACTATCTCGAACTGGTCGATCTCTACCGGGAGATCAACGATCGGCGGTGAGTGGGCCAACCCTGGGATCTCACTACGATGGCCAGGTGCCCAAGGAGGCGATCGTGCGGATCAGCGAGAGGCCCCGAGAGGCATGCGGGGTCTTCGCCGCCTACACCCCGCGACAGAGAGTCTCGAGCCTGATCTACTACGGCCTCTTCGCCCTCCAGCACCGCGGCCAGGAATCGGCCGGCATCGCCACCTCCGATGGTGAGACCGTCACCGTCTTCAAGGACCTCGGTCTCGTCGCCCAGGTCTTCGACGAGCCTGCTCTGGCCGGGCTCGACGGCCATCTCGGGATCGGTCACACCCGCTACTCGACCACCGGGTCCAACAACTGGGCCAACGCCCAGCCGGCACATCGTCAGGTGGGCCACACCAGCATCGCCCTCGGTCACAACGGGAACCTGACCAACACCCGCGAGTTGGCCGAGCACCTGGGGATCAAAGGCTCGACCACCGACTCCGATCTGATGGCCGAGGGCATAGCCCGCGCCCTCGACGATGACCGCTCCGATGCCCGCGGGCTCGAGATGGCCATCCTGAAGGCTGCACCGACCTGGGAAGGGGCCTTCTCTTTGGTCATCATGGACCAGGGCCGAATCGTCGGGTTGCGTGACCCGCACGGCTTCCGCCCACTGTGCCTGGGGTCGCTTCCCGAAGGAGGGTGGGTCCTCGCCTCGGAGACCGCAGCCCTCGACCTGGTCGGCGCCCAGTTCGTCCGTGAGGTAGGGGCGGGAGAGATGGTGGTCATCGATGCGGTCGGGGTGCACAGCTACTCCCTGACCCCGTCCCAGAAACCGGGGCTTTGCCTGTTCGAGTTCGTCTATTTCGCCCGTCCCGACAGCCACATGTACGGGAGGGGGATCCACGCCGCCAGGCGCCAGATGGGCGAGACGCTCGCCGAAGAGCACCCGGCCGACGCCGATGTGGTGGTGCCCGTGCCCGAGTCGGGGCTGCCCGCCGCCCAGGGTTTCTCCGCGGCCAGCGGGATCCCCTACACCGACGGGCTGGTCAAGAACCGATACATCGGGCGCACCTTCATCGAGCCCACCCAGAGCCTGCGTGAGCGTGGGATCCGCCTCAAGCTGAACCCGATTCCTGACAACCTGAGGGGAAGGCGCGTCGTGCTCGTCGACGACTCGATCGTCAGAGGGTCGACCACCCGGAAGCTGGTGCAGATCGTCCGTGACGCAGGTGCCACCGAGGTGCACCTCCGGGTCTCCTCACCTCCATACCGGTGGCCCTGTTTCTATGGCATGGACACCTCGGATCGTTCCACGTTGATCGCGGCGAGGCTCGACATCGACGAGATCCGCGACCATATCGGCGCGGACTCCCTCGGATACCTCTCCCTCCAGGGGTTGCTCGACGCGACAGGAGTCGCCGATGCCGGGTTCTGCACGGCCTGTCTCTCCGGTGAGTACCCGACGGAGATCCCCGAGGTGACTGACAAGTATCAGCTCGAGCGGTCCTGACATGGCCGGCTATCGAGAGGCCGGTGTCGACCTCGAGGGCGCCGACCGTCACGTTGCGACCATCACCGATGCAGTGACCGCCACCTGGGGCGACGGGGTCGTCGGTCGGTTCGGTGGGTTCGCCGCCGGTGTGGAGATCCCTGCCCGATACAGGCACCCGGTCCTGATGATGTCCACCGACGGCGTGGGCACCAAGCTCGAGCTGGCCAGGCGCGCCGACCGCTGGGATGGCGTCGGATTCGATCTCGTGGCCATGTGCGTCGACGATCTCGCCGCTGTTGGCGCCGCACCGATCGGCTTCGTCGACTATCTCGCCGTTGGAGGCCTCCACCCCGACCGAGATCACTCCATCGTTGCCTCCATCGCCGCTGCCTGTGCCGCTGCCGGTTGCCCGCTTCTCGGAGGGGAAACGGCCGAGCACCCCGGGGTCATGGCGATCGAAGCCGTCGACCTGGCCGGCGCGGCCATGGGTGTCGTCGAGAGGGGTGAGGAGCTCGGCCCCGCTCGGGTGGTCGAGGGCGACGTCGTGATAGCCCTTCGCTCTCCGAACCTCAGATCGAATGGCTTCTCCCTGGTTCGCTTCGTGCTCGGCGACCAGATCGACGAGCATCTCGATCAACTGCTGGATCCATCGGTGATCTATGCGCCCGCAGTGCTCACGGCAGTTGCCACCGGTGGCGTCCATGCCGCCGCTCACATCACAGGTGGCGGATTGCCCGGCAACCTGAAACGGGCCCTCCCCGAAAACCTGGGCGCCGAGATCCAGACCGGATCCTGGCAGCCACCCCCGGCCTTCGACCTGATCGCGTCCAGAGGGGTGGGCCCCGATGAGATGTTCTCCACCTTCAACATGGGGGTCGGGTTCTGCCTGGTGGTCGAGCCCGAGCAAGTCGAAGCGGTGATGGAGGCCACAGCGGCTCATTCACCCTGGTGGGCTGGTCGGGTCGTGGCCGCGCCGGGAGTGGCGCTGATTTGAGGTTCGCCGAAGCTTCTGCTGTCTGGCAGGTCGACGAGGAGACCTGGAAAGCAGAGGTCCAGCCGGGCTGGGACATATTCGGCGTCAGCAACGGCGGGTACCTGATGTCGATCGCGGCACGGGCGATGTCGGAAGCGTCCGACGGGCGGTTGCCGGTGAGCGTCAACGCCCAATTCATCCGCCCCGTCTCCGCCGGGCCGGTCGAGGTGTCGGTGGGCACGGTCAAAGTGGGGAAGAGCTTCTCCACCCTGAGAGCCACTCTTTCCTCCGACCTCGACTCCCTGGTCCTGCTGGGAAGCTTCGCCTCACCTGGAAGCCTGCGTGACGATGTGACCTACATGACCGGGGAGCCCCCGGACACCCCCTCTCCCGACCAGTGTGTTCGTGCCCTGCCCGGGGTAGATGCGCCCTTGCCACCACCTCTGATGGACAAGTTCGAGGAACGAATCCATCCGGAGGACGCGTCGGCGCTGGAGGGGAGGCCCACCGGTGTGGCCCGGGTGCGAGGCTGGTTTCGGTTTCTCGATGACGAGCCTTTGGACCCGTTCGGCCTGCTGCTGGCCGCCGATGCCTTCCCTCCCGCGGTGTTCAATGCCAATCTGCCCCTGGCATGGACCCCGACCATCGAGATGACCACTCACATCAGGGCGACCCCGGCCACGGAATGGCTGAACTGCAGCTTCAACACCCGGTTCGTCACCGGCGGTTTCCTCGAGGAGGACGGGGAGATTTGGGATGAGGAGGGCCGTCTCGTCGCCCTCTCTCGACAGCTAGCCCTCGCTCCGCGCTGAGGCCGACTCGAACTCGTCGATCAGTGACTGCTTCCCGGCTTGGTCGAGGAACGAGGACATTATCGAGTTGCGGACGATGCCGACGATCACCTCGTCGCTCAGATCGAGCGCGGCCTGAGCCTGGCTGTAGTTGTCACGGATGTAGCCCCCGAAGTAGGCCGGGTCGTCGGAGTTGATGCTGACATTGAGCCCTGCGTCGATCATGGCGGGAAGGGGGTGATTGGAGAGGCCGTCGACCACCTGCAGGGCGACATTCGAGAGCGGGCAGACCGTCAGCGGGACTCGATCCCGGGCCAGTCGGGCCACCAGATCCGGGTCCTCGAGACAGCGCACGCCGTGGTCGATTCGCTCCGCCCCGAGGATATCCAGGGCACCGCTTATGTACTCCGGAGGCCCCTCCTCCCCGGCGTGAGCCACGGTCCGCAGGCCGAGCTCACGGGCACGATCGAAGGCCGACCGGAACAACTCGGGGGGCCGGTCACGCTCGGAAGAGTCGAGCCCCACCCCGATGACACCCTCCAGGAACGGTTCCGCCTCGCCAAGAGTTGCCAGGGCCTCCTCTCCGGACAGATGACGAAGAACACAGAGGATCAGATCGGCAGTGATGCCGAGACGCCGACGCCCGTCTGCGATCGCATCCCGGAATCCGCGCATGAACACTTCGAATCCGACGCCTCTGGCGGTATGAGTCTGCGGATCGAAGAAGATCTCGGCGTGGCGGACCCCATCGGAGGCGGCGCGGTCGAGATAGGCGCTCATCAAGTCGTAGAAGTCCTCTGGAGTCCGAAGCACCTCCGCCGCCTTGTAGTAGATGTCGAGAAACGACTGGAGGTCGGTGAACCGATATGCGGCATGGACCTGATCGACGTCCTCGAACGGGAGGTACATCCCGTTCCGGGTGGCCAGCCGGAACATCATCTCGGGCTCGAGCGTCCCCTCGATGTGCACATGCAGCTCGGCCTTGGGGAGCCGGGTGATGTCGCTCGTCGCTCCCGTCAAAGTGCGATGTCCTGTGGTCGGATCGGCACCCGGTCGAGCTGCCTGCCCGTCGCGTCCCGAATCGCCGCCGCCACCGCCGCCGTCGAGGAGATCGCCGGCGGCTCCCCCACCCCCTTCGCCCCGAACGGGCCCCAGGATCCACCCGCCTCGACCAGCAGTGCCTCCACTTCAGGTGCGTCGAGGACCGTCGGGAGAAGGTAATCGGTGAAGGTCGGGTTCAGGATCACCCCCTCCTCGATCACCAGCTCCTCCATGATCGCCAGCCCGACGCCCTGGAGGATGCCACCTTCGATCTGACCCCGGATCGACTCCGGGTTGAGGGCGAATCCGACGTCCTGGGCGGTGTCCACCCGCACCACTTTGACCAGACCGAGCTCGACATCCACGTCGACCACCGCCCGATGGGCGGCCACGGCGAAGTCCGCATGAGCGACGCCCTGCCCCTCCTCGTCGGGCCGGATCGTGGGAGGGTGGCGGAAGGTCGCTGCCTCTGCCCACTCCCCCTCGACGACCTGCTGCCAGGGCGCAACCAACTCCTCACCGTTCCAGACACCCTCGTCGTCGAGAGCGTCGCCACCGAAGTGGCCGAGTACCCGCGTCCGCAGTCGTGTCGCAGCTTCGAGCGTCGCGCCGCCGGACATCTGGGTCTGTCTCGAAGCCGATGTCGACCCGGCCGAATCGATCTTCGAAGTGTCGACATGAATCACGCGCACACTGCTCACCCCGAGCGCGGTGCGGGCGATCTGGGCGAGAACGGTCACCAGCCCCTGGCCGACCTCCATCGCGGCCGTCTCGACGATGGCACCATCGTCGACAAGCCGGACCCGGGCCTGGGCATAGTCGTCGAATCCCTCGGAGAAGCCCAGGTTCTTGATCCCTACGGCGTATCCAACTCCCCGCCTGACGTGCACGGGCTCGGTGGTCAACCCCGATCCGCCCGGGAGGAGGCTGTGGTGCGACACGAGCCCTTCGTCAGGCATGGGCATTGCCTCGAGGCTGTCGATCACCTCCCTCGTGGGGAGCGGGATCTCGATCAACTGCCCGGTAGTCGGCAACCGGTCACCGGTGACCAGGGCATTGACCCTGCGCAGCTCCAGCGGGGGCATACCCAGGGCGGCTGCCAGCCGATCCATCTGCGACTCGTAGCCGAAGCACGACTGAACCGCCCCGAAGCCACGCATCGCCCCGGACGGAGGGTTGTTGGTGCGCACTCCCACCCCATCCACCGCCACCGATCCGCACCGGTAGGGGCCGACGGCGAAGTAGGAGGCGTTGGCCAGCACCGCCGAAGTGGTCGACGCGTAGGCGCCCCCATCGAGAACCAACTTCGCCTCCACCCTCACCAACCGCCCGTCCTCCTCGGCCTGATGGCGGTACCAGAGCCGGGCCGGGTGGCGGTGGACGTGACCCGTGAACGACTCCGAGCGGTGGTAGACCATCTTCACCGGGCGACCGGTGTGCAGGGCCAGCATGCAGAGATGGATGTGGAGGCTGACGTCCTCTCTGGCCCCGAACGCCCCGCCGACCCCCGCCGGGTGGGAGCGAACCTGCTCCGGTCGCAGGCCAAGGCTGGCCACCACCTGCTCCTGATCGACGTGCAGCCATTGACTGGTGGCATAGAGGTCGACCCCACCCTGGCCGTCCGGTATGGCCAGCCCGGCCTCGGTACCCAGCGGGGCCTGATCCTGCATCCTGAGCTCGTACCGGCCCTCGACCACCACAGGTCCCTGTGCCGCCTGGTCTCCCCGGCGGATCCGAATGCGGCGAAACACCAAATCACTCGCATCGGCCTCCTCCGGGTCGGTTACCGGCGGCAGGGGTTGATACGTCACCTCGACCAACGACGCGGCCCGAACCGCGGTACGGGGGTCTTCGGCGGCGACCAGCGCCACCGGCTCGCCCCAGTAGTTGATCTCGTCCCCTGCGAGAACCGGCTGATCCGGATGCTCGAGGCCGAAGGTCGCCCGGCCCGGCACGTCATCGGCAGTCAGACATGCATGCACTCCACCCATCGCCAGGGCAGGGGCGAGATCGATGGAGATGATGCGGGCTCTGGCATGGGGGCTGCGGACCGTCGCCGCCCAAAGCATCCCGTCCGCCTTCAGGTCCTGGACGAACTCGAACTCACCGAGCAGCTTGGGCACCCCGTCGGGCCGTGAAGGGGACTGCCCGATCCCGCCTTCCGGTATCGCGGTTCGGCGGATGGTGTCGAGCGTCATCCGTCCACTCCCGAGGCAAGCCCCTCGAGGGCTCGCAAGATAGCCCCATACCCGGTGCAGCGGCAGATGTTCCCGGCCAGCGCCTCCCTGATCTCGGTCGGGCTCGGATGCGGGTCTCGTTCGAAGAGGTCGACCGACGCCACCACGAAGCCAGGAGTGCAAAACCCACACTGGATCGCCCCGGCGCTGTGCAACGCCTCCTGCACCGGGTGCAGCGCCCCTTCGGCGCCCACACCCTCGATGCTGGTGACCGTTGAGCCCTCCATGTCGGCGGCCATCACCAGACAGGAGCAGACCAGTTCGCCGTCGAGTATCACAGAACAGGAGCCGCACTCGCCTTGCTGGCAGGCGCTCTTCGACCCAAGGAGGCCCAGATCGTCGCGCAGGACGTCGAGCAGGCTGCCCGGGTGGCTGACCCGGACCGAGACCGGCTCGTCGTTCACGGTGAAACCGACGATCACCGCAGACACCTCTCGAGAAGACGGCGGGCCAGCACCCCGGCCCCGTGTCTTCGATACTCCTCGGTGGAGCGATGATCGGTGATCGGACGCACCTCCTCGGATACGAGCCGTTGGAACTCGCCGAGGTCGCTCGAGGTCGGCTTCGAGATCGTTGAGATCATCGCTTCGGCCTGTCTCGCCCGAATCGGTGTCGGGGCCACCGAGCCAAGGGCCACCGTGGTCCGCCCTCCCGCGGTCCGAGTCACGACGCAGTTGACCGCGGCGATGACCATTGCATTGCGGAACCCGATCTTGCCGAACGCCTGTCGCTCGGGCAGTTCCTGGGGGAGCCGGACGGCCGAGATGAGCTCGTCGTCACGCCGGGCGGTCTTCTTGACGCCGGTGAAGAACTCGTCCCATCTCAGAGCTCGGGTACCCGCCAACGACACAAGCTCGATGGAGGCATCGACGGCGGCGAGGAAAGGATGGCCATCGCCCGCAGGGCTGGCGGTGCCGAGGTTGCCCCCGATCGTCCCTGCGTTCCGGATTTGAGGTGATCCCACGGTTCGGGCGGCCTCGGCGAGGGCCGTCGGGCCGTCCCTCTCGATTCGCCGCCAGGTGACTCCGGCGCCGATCCGGTCACCCTCCCAATGCGCGAGCTCCTCCAGCCGACGCAGCCCGATCACCCGCTCGGGATGGGCGTGCCCGAAGTTCACCTCCACCATGAGGTCGGTGCCACCGGCGAGGGGGGTCACGCCCTCGGTGAGCCCGGCCAGGGCCTCGGTGATGGTCTTTGGGTGAACGATCTCCATTGGCGGGGAGACGCTAGTTGAGCGGTCTCGTCGCTCGGCTCACAGAAGCGACCGGGCGAGCGCGTTCTGCTCCCTGATCAGGGCGTCCACGTCGACACCGGTGACACGTCGGTTCTCCACCACCCTGCGTCCCCCTACCCAGGAGTGGTCGACCGTCACCGGCGCACACATCACGACGGCTGCCACAGGATCGTGCACCGCGCCGGCGAAGTCGACCCGGTTCAGGTCATATGCAATGAGATCCGCAGCCTTGCCTTCGGTCAGAGCCCCGATATCGGGCCGGCCCAAGAGCTCGGCTCCGCCGACCGTGGCCAGCTCGAGAGCCTGCCGCGCCGTCATCAACTCGTCCTCCCCCATCCCAGGGGAGACCCCGAGGCGGCTGAGCAGGAGAGCCTGGCGGGTCTCGGCCATCAGATGTGACGAGTCGTTGGACGCCGAACCGTCCACGCCGAGACCGACCGGGACCCCGGCACGCAGATACCTGGCGATCGGGGCGACTCCCGAGGCGAGTCGCATGTTGGACGTGGGGCAGTGGGCCACTCCTGTGCCCGAGGCCCCCATCCGGGCAACCTCGTCGGCAGCGACGTGGACGGCGTGGGCGAACCAGACGTCGGGGCCAACCCACCCCACGCTTTCCATGTACTCCACGGGGCGATACCCGAACCGCTCCAGACAGAACTGCTCCTCGTCGATGGTCTCGGCGAGATGGGTGTGCAGCGACACATCGAGCTCTCTCGCCAGATCTGCGGTCGCAGTCATCAACTCGGTGGTGACGCTGAAGGGGGAGCACGGAGCCAGCACCACCCTGGTCATCGACCCTGGCTCCGGGTCGTGGAACTGCTCCACCACGCGCCGACTGTCCTCGAGTATCGCCTCGTCACTCTCGACGACGGAGTCCGGTGGCAGACCGCCCTCCGACTGACCCAGGCTCATCGAGCCGCGGGACACATGGAAGCGGAGCCCGACCGGAACGGCGCCCTCGATCTGGTCGTCGAGTCTCGAGCCGTTCGGCCACAGATAGTGGTGGTCGAAAGCGGTGGTGCAGCCGCTCAACGCCAACTCGGTGAGCCCGAGCCTGGTCGAAGTGCGCACGTGATCGGGGGTCATCCGGGCCCATATCGGGTACAAAGCCGTCAGCCAGTCGAACAGACTGGAGCTCTGCGCCGCCGGGACCACCCGGGTCAGGGTCTGGTAGAGGTGATGATGGGTGTTGACCAGCCCCGGCATGACGACATGGGCGGGCAGGTCGACGACCTCATCTGCCTGGCCCGGCAGATCCGCAGTTGCCCCTACCTGCTCTATCCAGCCGTCACGGGCAAACAGGCCGCCGTCGGCGATCTCCCGCCCGTCCATCGTGATCAGGACCTCGGCATGCCGAACCAGCAGCGTTCCCATCGGCATCAAGTTACCGGTGAACTTAGAGTCGCCACACCATGACTCTGCGTGAGGATTCGATGGCCGGATGGAGCGATCGCCTGGCCGCGGCGGCGAGCCGGGTTTCCCGGTCGTTTCCCGGGGAGAGACCGGAACGCCAGCCGGTGCACACGGTCTACGGAGGTGCTCATCTCTTCTCGGGCGGGACCGCCGGCCGGCTTGGCGAGCTCGCCCTGGCCGCCCTCGATGACTGGGCTGCCACACCAGACCAGCTCGGCTTCATCCTCGGTCTGCCCCCGGACCTGTCCTCCCGGGTTCACCCCCTGGTAGCGGAGAAGCTGAACCGGGAGCCGGTTGAGGACTTCCGCATCGACTTCGAAGACGGTTACGGCCACCGACCCGACACCGAGGAGGACGGGCACGCGCGATCGGCGGCAGAGCAGGTCGTGGCGGGCATGACCGCGGGGTCTCTGCCCCCGTTCATCGGGATCCGGATCAAGTCACTGTCGGGAGAACTGCATCGCCGCGCACTGCGAACACTGGATATCTTCGTCACCACAGTGGTCGAAGGGGGGCACGGCCTCCCCCCCGGGTTCACGGTGACCCTTCCCAAGATCCAGGACGTTGAGCAGGTGATGGTGCTCGACGAGGCCCTCGATGAGCTCGAGCAGGATCTCGGGCTCGATCGAATCCCCATCGAGCTGATGGTGGAGACACCACAGACCGTGATCGACCGCGATGGGATGTCGGGGGTGCGCAAGTTCGTCGAGGCGGGGCAAGGGCGGGTCCGCGGGGCGCATTTCGGCACCTACGACTACACCGCGTCGCTCACCATCACGGCGGCATACCAGACGATGACCCATCCGGCCTGCGACTTCGCCCGACATACCCTCCAGGTGAGTCTCGCCGGATCCGGAGTGTGGATCTCGGACGGGGCAACCAATGTCATGCCGGTCCCCCAGTACCGGGGCGACGGTCTCTCGGCCGCCCAGAAGGAGGAGAACAATCGGACCGTCCATCAGGCGATGCGCCTCCACTATGAGCACATCCGGCATTCGCTGACCCACGCCTACTACCAGGGATGGGACCTTCACCCCGCCCAATTCCCCACCCGGTATGCCGCCGTCTACGCGTTCTTCCTCGAAGGTCTCGACCAGGCGGGGGCACGTCTCAGCAACTTCGTCGAATCGGCGGCGAAGGCCACCCTCGTCGGGGAGGTGTTCGACGACGCAGCGACCGGCCAGGGCCTGCTCAACTACTTCCTGCGCGCCATCAACTGCGGGGCGATCTCCGAAGAGGAGGCGACCGAGCGTTCCGGGCTCACACTCGACGAGATCCGCACCCGCTCGTTCCTCGCCATTCTCGAGGGGCGGACCAACGGCTGAGCACGGTTTTCAGCGGGTGACGGTCAGCCCGATGTCACCGTAGGGCTCTGACACAGGCTGGAACACCGTCCCCTTGTGCTCCATCCCGAACCGGGAGAGGTCGAAGGGAAGATGGTGCTGGTTCGGCATGTGCAGGTCGATCTCCTCCATCTCGGGGATCGCATCGAGCAGTGCCGTGCCCATCAACCACCCCTGGTGCTGGACCGAGGCCGACCACTCGCCGAAGAAGCTCTCGAGGAGGATCGAACGCGCCATCTCCCATGTAGCGGTGGTGTCGGACGGGCAGTTCGAATAGCGCCAGATGGCAGTCACCGAGGTGGCCAGGATGCGGTCCTCAGCCTCGGGCAGCACCGTGAACTGATCCCTGGGGAAGCCAACGAAGGCCGAGCCGGTGGTCTTGAGCACGACCAGACCCTCGATCCCGGCCCAGATTCCGGTCTCACCGGACCCTTGCGCGACTGTTGCAGTCCTCGTCTCGGACCCGCCACCGATGAACCCGGTCGGCCCCGACCGGGACCAGAGTCGCTCTGAGATAGACACCTCTGCCCTGGTCACGTCGTCGCGGCTGAGGAAGTGCTCGCAGAGCAACCCCGCAAAAGCCTCCCGGTCGTCGGTCAGGCTGTCCTGGGCGAGACAGTAGACAGTGTTGCGCATGGTGTCGGTGGGGAGGACGGATCTGTTGTCGCCCTCGATGTGAGCCGGTTCGACGTCGCCCTCGAGCAGGATTTGGAGGGTGAGGTCTGAGATGGAGTCCTCGTGGTCGGAGCGATGGATCTTGGAGATGCGGACTCCGCTCTTGCCCCATCGGTTCTCGCTGAGCTTGACCATCTCAATTCCCCCGGTAGGTCGTGAACCCGTACGGGCTGAGCAGCAATGGCACGTGATAATGGCCCTGGGAGTCGTCGAGATCGACGATCACGTGGACTTCGGGGAAGAACGGGTTGCCGGCATCACCGGTGGCGAACACCAGGCGATATACACCGGCTCCGAGGGCGACACCCACTGCCGCGATGCGCCCGTCGTGGTCGGTGACTCCCTCTCCAACGTGCTGCCATCCCCCGTCCAGCTCCCGCTCCAGGTTCACCGCCACTCCTGCGAGGGGGCGACCCTCTCCCGTGTCGAGGACGTGCGTGCTCAGACTGATCATGATGTCCCTCCGAGACAGAGCATGCGACGCAGTCTGGTCGCCGTGATGGCGCGTTGCTGGTCGGCCGCGATGGCGACCTCCTCCTCGCGGGTGTTGTCGAGACGACCGAGCGCGATCTCGAGCATCTCCTCGGCGCTCTTCCCCGTGGCGTAGACGATGTATGTGAACCCGAACCGCTCCTCATAGGCGCGGTTCGCCTCGGCCAGGGAAGCCCGCACCGTCTCGTCGGCGGCTGCAGCACCGGACTGCTCTCGATCGGTCACCACGTCGCGGTGCTCCCCGATCCGGGGGTGGCCGGCGAAGGCCTCCAGCCAATCGCCCTCCTCGAGAGACGCAAAGACCCTCCCGGCGCCGGCGAGCAGCATCGACACGTCGGAGAAGGGCCTGCCGACCGTCATCCCGTCCACCCATTTCTTGGAGGCACAGGCGCTCTCGAAGAAGCGCCCTGCCTCGACGTCGAAGAGGCTATTGAGGAACTCGAGACGCCGTTGCCCGGCCACGGCCGGATCGGGCCTGCCCCGGGCCCGTAGTCGGGCCAGACCGCCATCCGGGTGGATGTCGAGCCGGAGGAAGGCAGCAAAGACCGGTTCCGGCACTTCGATCACGTTGACCATGTCCGGTAGAACCTCAACCATCCCCGCCAACCCGGTCCAAGTGGCCCCGTCATCGGAGACGTGGATCGAGACCCATCCGGGGGCGTTTCCCCTGAAGTGGCGCGTGTCCACCTCGACCGATTCGACCTTCCCGGGCAGGCCGAGCCGGAAAGTGGCCCAGTCATGACCGGGCCCACGACGTCTCTTCGTCTCCCATCCGTCCCACATCCCGGCCGGGTCGGACGGGCGCAGCAGATTCGACGGCTTGGAGTAATGCGTGTCCGACGCATCGAGCGCCTCGCCGCCCACGAGTGCCGAAACCAAGTCGACGGGGGAATCGTCCGGGCAGACCTGGTCCTTCGACGGGATCGGCTGACCCTCGACACGGAGTCTGGCCACACCACCGTCTGGGAAGATGTTGAGACGCACATAGGTGACCCGGTGTGGGTCGCCGACCCGGAATCGGGCGGTGGCGTCACCGGCGAGACCGGTCTGCGGTATCAATTCGACCCACTCGGACGAGCCGAGACCATCGTCGTCTTCGGCTCCACATGCCTCCAGGGAGAACGACTCGGCGTAGTTGCCGGTGAAGAAGGAGGTGTCGACCGTGACATCGTCGATCCGGCCAGGGACCCCCAAGGCCAGGATGCACCAATCGTGCCCCGGGTCACGCCGGCGACGGGTCTCCCAGCCGTCCATCCATTTGCCCCGATCGGTGTAGACACCCTCTCTCCACTCAGCATCGGAGGGATTGAGCAAGTTCTCGGCCTCGGCGAAGAACTCGTCGTTGAACGAGACGACCCGCCCGCCGGCGACATTCGAGATCAGATCGGTCATCTTCGACTCAACATCCTTCCCATCCCGGAATGGATCCTGCTCCCGTCGAACACAGTCTCCCCACCCAGGATGGTGGCATGCGCTCGTCCCCTCAACCGCATTCCTTCGTAGGGGGTGATCGGCTGCCTGTGCTCGAGGCGCTCGCCCCGAACTTCGGTGACGCCGTCCGGGTCCCACACCACGAAGTCGGCGTCCATCCCGATCGCGATGGATCCCTTCCGGTCGTCGAGACCGGCGAGGCGAGCCGGCGCCCCGGACAGCCAGCGAGCCAGCTGGGGAAGCGTCGCACCTCGGGCGACAGCACCGGTCCAGGTCGCTTGGAGCCTGAGCTGAAGAGAGCCGATTCCACCCCAGGCACTCCCGAAGTCGCCGCCTGCCAGATCCTTGATCTCCGCCGGCGCCGGGGAGTGGTCGGAGACGACCATGGAGAGTCTGTCTTCGAACAGGCCCTTCCACAGCGCCTCCCGGTGCTCGGAGCTCCTGATCGGTGGGGCGCATTTGAACGGTGTGGACCCGGGCTCGATCTCCTCCGCGCAGAATGTCAGGTAGTGAGGGCAGGTCTCCCCGGACACCGAGGCAGGCCCGGCCGAGAGGACATCCACGGCCTCGGCCGACGAGACGTGGAGCACATGGATCCGGGCGCCGCTGGCGAGGGCAAGGTCGCGGACGACTTCCACCGCCGCAGCCTCGGCGTCGGCGGGTCTGGAAGAGAGGTATGCCCCGTAGTCTCTGCGGTCCCCGACCAGGGTGAGCAGCCGGGCGGGGTCCTCGGCATGGACCAAGCAGGGCACCCCCAGCCGCGCCAGTTCCGGCAGCACCCGAGCCAGCCCTTCCCGGCTCATCGGCGGGAACTCGGGGACGCCCGAATCCACCAGGAAGGACTTGAACCCGCAGACCCCCTCCGCCGTCAGAGGGACGAGTTCGGCTTCGGAGCCGGGGATCAGCCCACCCCAGAATCCGACGTCGACGGTCAGTTTTCCGGCCGTGGCAGCTCTCTTCTCATGCAGGGCGGCCGTGCTGACCGTGGGCGGGATTGAGTTGAGCGGCATGTCCACGATGGTGGTGGTGCCGCCGGCGGCCGCTGCCCGGGTCGCGGTGGTGAAGCCCTCCCATTCGGCCCGACCCGGCTCGTTGACATGCACATGGGAGTCGACCAAGCCGGGCATGACCACCAGGTCACCGAAGTCGACGTCTGCCATACCGCCGTGGATCTCGACGACCTTTCCCGCGTTGATCTTGATCGTTGCCGGCCCCAACTCGTCACCGACCACGACCCGGCTACTGCGGATGCTCGACATCGGCGGCAAAGCTAACCGGGGGTGGGCCGGGAACAACCGCGCTCGGAGCGACCAGCCATGTAGCTTGATTTGGCCTACCGCTGCAAGAAGTAAGGGAGAAGACGCAGATGGTCACTGAGACCCCACCGGATCGCACTCTCAACTACGCCTTCCTGATGGGGGGTGTCACCGCAATCATCTTCGGCATCATCCTGCTCATTCGTCAGGACGAGGCCCTCTCTCTGCTCATGGTCGTCCTCGGCCTGTGGTGGCTGATCCACGGCGTGTTCCTGGTATTCGCGGTCTTCGTCGACCGCACCGACATGTGGTGGAAGCTGGCAATCGGGCTCCTAGGCATCGTTGCGGGTGTCTTGGTGCTGACCAACCCGGGCACCGCGGCGGACGCCTTTCAAGGTGTGATCGGGATCGTCCTCGGTGTCATCGGGGTCCTGGTCGGTGTCAGCGCCCTGATCGGCTCGTTTCGTGGCGGCGGCTTCGGCGCAGCGATCTTCGGCATCGTGAGCATCCTGATCGGGATCCTGATCTTGTTCAACGCCGAGTTCACCACGACCCTGCTCATCACGCTGTTTGGAGTCCTGCTGCTGGTGGACGGCGTCGTGGCGATCTACATGGCGGTGAAATACCGGTAGCGCCCTCTGCCCAATTCCGGTGATGGGGCATAATCATCGTCGAGATGCGGGCGAAGCGGAGCCGGGTCGTCAGGGTGGGGGCGTCGATGATCGTCCCGTTGCTGGCGGTCGCCTGTGCAGGCAACGGGCTGTCCGACTCCGAGACTGCGACGACCATGGTCGGCACGACCACCGAGTCGTCTTCGCCGGGTGGGACCAAAGCAGTGCCCGGGGATTGCCCGGCCCCCGATGATGGTGTGGCCTGGCGAGACGATGGCACGGTGACTCTCGCGCAGATCGCCTCAGAGGACGGCGTGGAGGTGTACGCGGCCGAGTACCCCTTGCCCGGCCCGACCGACGGGCTTTGGTCCCAGTGGGGGCAGGGGATAGCCCTCGGGGATGGTCGCCACCTCTCCGCAGTCGGCGATCATCTCGGTGTCGACGGCAACTCCCATTTCTTTGTCTACGACTCCGCTGATCGCACCCTCACCAGATTCGCCGACGTCCTGTCCACCGTGCCCCATGAGTCAGGGGGATTCGGTTACGGGAAGATCCACGCCCAGATGGTGATGGATCGATGCGGGACGGTGTGGGCGGCGACCTATTGGGGCACCCGGGACGACCTCGCCTACGAGGGTGGCTATGAAGGCGACCGGCTCCTGGCCATCGACCCCAGGGGGCTGACCATCAGCGATCACGGCGCCATCGCAGGCGAGTACGGGATCCCGACGATGACGATCACCACCGACGGGGCCACCGTGGTCGCCGGCTCGGTCGACGTCGAGTCGGGTGACGTGGACCGGGGAGTGCTCACTGTCTTCGACACATCGAGCGGCGAGGTGGTGAACCGGGCCGACGACCCGCGCCAGGAGGGATTCCGGGCACTGGCCATCGACCCGGTGAGCGGTGGAGTGGCCTACTCCATCGGCGACGCGAGCCTGGCCGCCCTCGATCCCGGATCGGGTCAGATCACCGACCTCGATCTCACCCTGCCCGGTTGGTGGCTGCGGGCCGTGACCCGCCCGACCCCCGACGGCACCGTGTACGGGGTCACCGACGATGAGCCCATCCTCTTCTCGACGGCAGGTGATGGATCGCTCGAAGAGCTCGGCGACCCGGGTGGGACCACTACCTCCCTGGCAATGACCCCTGACGGGGCCACTTTGTTCTGGATGCCGGAGGCTCATGGCGGCGCCTGGGAAGTGGGGGCCAACATCATGTCGATGGACACGGCCACCGGAGACATGACCGAGGTCGTGTCGCTGCTCGACCCGTTCGAGGAAGCCCTGGGGCTGCTTCCGGGCGGGACCTACTCCGCCGTCTACGACCAGGGCAGGCTGATCCTCGGTGTCAACGCATCTGCGCTGGACGACGATTCGGGATTCGGGACCGTCGTGCTGGTCGTCGTGGAAGGAGTATGACGAAACGGGCCGTAGTGCTGGCAGCGGCCCTCCTGGCCGTGGCATGCACCACCCCTGGCACCACGTCCGGGACACAGGGCCCCGCCGAGACGACCGCGCCCCCTCAGACCGCCGATACGATCACCCCCGGGACTCAGGGTGAGATGACCTGCTGGTCGAGTCCCGTGGCCACCACCCCGGGCACGATCCGGTTCGAGGACGTGACCGACCAGCTTGGATTGATCGAGCCCTTGGTCGGCATGTACGGGCACGTAGCGGCTTTCGGTCTGGTGAACGGCGACCTGTTCGCCGACCTGGTGGTCGGGACGTTTGGCGACCGGGATCCCGAGGAATACCAGGAACGTGGCGCCGACGGCCCAGCACCCGACCGCCTGTTCCTCACCGACCCGAACCTGACGCTCGACGAGCAATGGAGCACAGAGTTGGGCCGGACCTCGGGAGCGGTCTTCGCCGACTTCGACGCAGACGGGGATGACGACCTCTTGGTGGTGCGCCATGCAGGCAGGGATGGCGACTTCCCCGTCCCCAGCCGAATCTATGAGAACCTCGACGGAGCCCTCCAGCCTCACAGTGAGCCGTTGCCGGGTGACTTTCGCGGCCGCACCCCCGCGGTGGCAGACTTCGATGGCGACGGGATGCTCGATGTCTATGTGTCCGAGGACAACTCCGGTGAGACGGGGGGCCTCCTTCTCCACAACGACGGCTCCCTCGGGTTCTCCGACGCAACCGATGGATCGGGACTGGAGGGGCTTTTCGCCCTCAGCGCCGCTGCCGGTGACCTCAACAACGACATGCTGCCCGACCTGGCCACTTCGACTGCGGTCTTCATCAACATGGGCGGGATGGAGTTCGAGGACGTCACTCCGGCCGGCTATGAGGCCGAGCCCATCGGAGATGAGGATGATCCAGCCGGAGTCGCTGTCGGCGACCTGAACCGGGACGGCCTCACCGACATCGTCGTCGGTCAGCATTACCGGGCGACGGTCGAGTTCGACGACGAGGTCCCGGTGCGGCTCTTCCTCGGGACCGGCGGCGACGTCCCCGAGTTCGAGGAGGCGACGGAGACCGCCGGTCTCACTCCCCTCCCGACATTGGCCCCCCATGTCGATATCGCCGACGTGGACAACGACGGCTGGCCGGACATCGTGACAAGCGCATCGGCCGAAGATGGGACCGCACCCGCGATCTACCGCAACACCGGGTCGGGCCAGCTCTCCTTCGAGGTGTCTGCCGGGCTCGGATCGGACCAGTACTGGATCGGCGGGCCGATGACGGACATCGACCACGACGGGCGATTGGATCTGTTCGCGGTGGAGTGGGAGCCGTCGCTCCCGTCGATCATGTTCCGGAACACCGGAGACACCGGCCACTGGCTGGAAGTGTCGATCGGGCTGCCCGGGGATGGCATCGGCTCACTGATCGGCGTATCGACCACGGACGGGTCGGTCGTCGGACAACTCGAGATCGGCGTCGGCGGCGGCTACTCGTCGGGTCGGCTCCCGGTGGCCCATTTCGGGCTCGGAGACGAAACGGTCGTGGACCTGACCATCACCTTGCCCGATGGCACCGGCACATCTCTGCCCGGCGTGACCGCTGACCAGCACCTTCGCTGGCCGAACGGGTGCTGACTCCCCCATTGTCGGTTCCCGCGTCCGATCCTCTTGGGTAGCATCCCGGCCATGACCGACCTCGTCAGCAGACACTCCGACGTGATCGCTCCCGTGATTGCCTTCGACACCGAGGTTCACGCCGTCAAAGCCGAGGGCATCTGGATCACCGACATCAATGGCCGCCGTTGGGCCGACTTCGCTTGTGGCATATCTGTCACCAATCTCGGCCACAACCACCCCGCCGTGGTCGAGGCCGCCCATCGTCAGATCGACAAGCAGATGCACTCCGGTTCGATCGTGCGCTACGACGCCATCGTCGAGGCCGCCGAGCGTCTGCGGGCCATCACCCCACCGGGGATCGACAAGTTCGCCTTTGCCAACTCGGGGGCCGAGGCGGTCGAGGCTGCCGTGAAGCTGGCCAAATACTCGACAGGCCGTCAGGGAGTTGTCATCTTCCGTGGGGGCTTCCACGGCCGGACGATGGGCGCGGTCAGCTACACCACCTCCAACGCCCGCTACCGGGATGGGTATCACCCGGTTCTCGGCTCGGTGTTCATTGCCCCGTTCCCCCACCCGTACCGGTGGGGAAAGAGCGAGGATGAGGCGGTCGATCATTCGCTCACCGAGTTGGGCCTGCTGTTCAAGCACGTCGTCTCACCTCACAACATCGCCTGTTTCCTGGTCGAGCCGGTCCAGGGCGAAGGCGGGTACTTCCCGGCCCCGGCCAGGTTCATCAGTGCCCTGCGGGAACTGGCCGACGAGCACGGGATCATGCTGGTGTTCGACGAGGTGCAGACCGGGTTCGGTCGCACCGCCGAGTGGTTCGCCGCCGATCACTACGAGGGCAAACCCGACATCATGGCCATGGGCAAGGCCATCGCCAACGGTCTCCCGCTATCGGCCTATGGCGCCTCACGCGAGATGATCGATGCCTGGCCGCGGGGGGCGCATGGCACGACTTTTGGGGGCAACCCTGTCTCCACCGCGGCCGCGGTCGCGGTGATGGACACCATGGAAGGCCTCCTCCCCCACGCCCGGGATCTCTCCAAGCAGGCCTTCGAGAGATTCCACGAGTTGGCCGGGAAGCACCCGACGATCGGAGACGTGCGGGGCCTGGGGTTGATGATCGGCGTGGAGTTGGTGACCGACCCGAAGAGTCGCGCCCCGGATGAGCTGGCCTTCAAGCATGTCGAGAAGTACGCCTTCGATCGGGAGCTGATCATGATCAGCTGTGGGTCGGATCACAACGTGATCCGATTCATCCCGCCTCTGATCACGACTCGCGAAGAGCTCGATTGGGCCATCGACCTGGTCGACGAGGGCCTCACCAGCTGGGAGAGCAACTCCTAGATCGCCCCGAAGAGCGGGAAACTCATTCTTCGAAGATGCCGGACCGCGGGATCGCCCAGATCACGAACACATTGAACGCGATGATGAGTAGTGCCCAGAACGGGTAGTAGGGGATGAAGGCGAAATTGGTGAGGACGCTGAGGACGGCGACCACGATGGCGAAGATGCCGGCGACCCGGCTCGCCGAGAACAGGTAGAAGCCTGCGATCGCCACCAAGACCCCGAGCACCAAGTGCACCCATCCCCAGGTCGACAGATCGAGGTCGAGCAGGTAGCCCGGGGTTGCGGTGTAGAACTCCTCACTCATGATCGCGGCGAGGCCCTGGAATACCTGGAAGATGCCGACCATGATCATCATGGTGGCGGCGAACATGACTCCGATCCCGGCGGCCAACTCCGCCCCGGAGATCTCGGAAGTTCTTTCCCTATCGGTCATTCTCGATCCTCTCGATTCGGACGACGGAAGCTACAGCACAGATCGCGATGCACGCGGCCATCCGCAGCGAGATGACACACTCTCTTCATGAGCCGACGGGGTTTGGCTGCGATCGGGGTTCTGCTGTCCCTCGTCGCAGGATGCAGCACGGCCGAGATGGCGGAGACCGGGACCTCGGTCGAGCCCACTCCGACGACGCACCCGGTGCCGGTCTCCACTGTGTCGACCGTCGACTCCGTGACGACCACCACGGATCCACCCACATCGACGACGCAGTCCGCCGGCGCCACGACGACCACCGCATCGCCGCCTACCACAAACGCTCCACCCACCACCGGCGGTCCGACCACGGCTCCTGCACCCGGGTTCGAATCGTCGGTCGGCGCGATCACCGCCGATGACCTGTATGCGTCCTGGCTTCCCGGCTGCCCGGTGCCTGCGGACCAACTGCGGGCTGTGAACGTGACCCATTGGGGATTCGACGGCCAGACGCACAGGGGCAGGTTGATCGTCGCGGCGAGTGTCGCCGAGGACATGGTCGATATCATGCATGAGCTGTACTCGGCACGCTTCCCAATCGAGCTGATGCAGCCGGTCGACGTATACGACGGTGACGACAATCGGAGCATGGCCGCCAACAACACCAGCGCATTCAACTGCCGCCCGGTCACCGGCGGATCGTCGTGGTCAGAGCACTCGTACGGAAGGGCGATCGACGTCAACCCACTTGTCAATCCCTACGTGAGAGGTGGGACCGTTCTCCCCCCGGCAGGCAGGCGCTACGCCGATCGCAGCCTGAACGAGCCGGGGATGATCCACGCGGGTGATGACGTTGTCGACGCATTTGCCGATCGAGGTTGGGTGTGGGGCGGGACGTGGTCGTCTCCCAAGGACTACCAGCATTTCTCCACCACAGGTCGCTGAGCGGGAACCGATCGTCCCGGTCCGCCATCGAACCGTCATGCGAAAGCTGATCGGACTGGCGGTGGCGACGATGATGACCGTGTCAGCCTGTGGTGAAGGCGGGCTCGTCCTCACCGAAGACGCCGATGCGCCGGTGCTTCAGATCCGCTCGGAGGGTGGTCTCGTCCCGATCGAGCGGATCGACACGTGGGGACCAAGCTACACGCTGCTCACCGACGGGCGTCTCATCCACGAAGGGCCGGTGACCATGATCTACCCCGGGCCCCTCCTCCCCAACACGCAGGTGGCCACGGTGACCGGTGAGGAGATGGACCGGATCCTGGGCCTCATCGAGGAGATCGGCCTCCCTGGGATGGTCTCGGAGCGTGACGACTCGGCTTCAGGAGACATTGCCGACGCCACCACCGAGGTCTTGACCTACTGGGACGCCGACGGGGAGCACACCTATTCGGTCTATGCCCTCGGGATGCACTCCGACCCCACCCCTGCCACGGCAGCCGCGGCCGAGCTCGTCGAGACCCTGTCCGCCGCAACGTTCTCCGGCGAGTCCGAGCCATACGCCGGCGATCGGGTGAGAGTGATCGCCGGTGTCTCCCAACTCGTTCCCGAGCCCGGATTCGAGGACATACGGCCATGGCCCCTCCCCGGAGAGGACCCGGGCGAATGGGCCCGGGTGGCGTCGGGCCGATCCTGCCAGGTGTTCGGGCCAGGAACTTTCGAGATCTTCACTGACGCCACCCAGGTGACCCAATGGCTGCACCCGAACCCGATGATGGATGCGCCCACCTACACCCTCGTGGTCAGGCAGCTACATCCTGGCGAGCCGGACTGCCCGGTTTGATCACGACGGGAGCCATTCGGCCAAAGCCAGCCAGTATCGAGTCAGCCGCTGATGATCGGGACTCTCTCCATCGCGGCGGCGATCCGCTCCTCAGGGTAGGCGTAGTCGACCAGCTCCCCGGCGAAGTAGGCCTGATAGGCGGCCATGTCGAAGTGGCCATGCCCGGACAGGTTGAACAGGATCACCTTCTCCTCCCCGGCTTCCTTGGCCTTCTCCGCTTCGATCATGGCCGCGGCCACGGCGTGGGTCGGCTCCGGTCCTGGGATGATCCCCTCACAGCGAGCGAACTGAACGGCCTTGTCGAAGGTCTCGGTCTGATGCAGTGCGACCGCCTCGATGATCCCCTGGTCCTTGAGCAGAGAGACCAGTGGCGCCATGCCATGATAGCGAAGACCACCGGCGTGAATCGGATCGGGCACGAAATCGTGACCCAGGGTGTGCATCTTCACCAGCGGGACCATCCCAACTGTGTCGCCGAAATCGAACTGGTAGCTGCCCCGGGTCAGGGAAGGTGCCGCCGCCGGCTCTACCGCGATCACGGTCGGGTCCATCCTCCCCGCCAGCTTCTCCCGCACAAACGGGAAGCTGAGCCCGGCGAAGTTGGACCCTCCGCCGGCACATCCGATGACGACATCGGGTGTCTCTCCCACCAGGGCGAGCTGCTTGAGCGCCTCTTCACCAATGATGGTCTGATGCATCAGCACGTGATTGAGCACTGATCCCAGGGAGTAGTTGGTGTCGTCATTGGTGGCCGCCACCTCGACCGCTTCGGAGATGGCTATGCCGAGACTGCCGGGAGTGTCCGGGTCGGCGTCGAGGATCCTTCGCCCTGCCTGGGTCCGGTCGGACGGTGAAGGGTGGACGGTTCCGCCCCAGGTCTCGATCATGGCCTTCCGGTAGGGCTTCTGGTCATAGGAGGCGCGCACCATGAACACCTCGCACTCGATCCCGAACAATGCGCTGGCGAACGAGAGCGCCGAGCCCCATTGTCCGGCGCCGGTCTCGGTGGACAGTTTCTTGACTCCTGCCTTCGCGTTGTAATAGGCCTGGGCCACAGCCGTGTTCGGCTTGTGAGACCCGGCGGGGCTCACTCCCTCGTACTTGTAGTAGATGTGTGCCGGGCCGCCGATCAGCTTCTCCAGGTTGTGGGCGCGATAGAGAGGGCTCGGCCGCCACAGCCGGTAGACCTCCCGAACCTCCTCGGGGATTTCGACGAATCGCTCCGTGCTCACCTCCTGGAGGATCAGATCCATCGGGAACAGAGGAGCGAGATCGTCGGGGCCGACCGGCTGGTGGGTGCCGGGGTGGAGCACCGGGGGCGGGGGGACCGGGAGGTCGGGGACGATGTTGTACCAGTGGGTGGGGAGCTCGGATTCGGGGAGGACGATCTTGGTAACCATGACCTGAAAGGTACACAGATCCTCGATGGAGTAGCTTGGCCATCGCCAGCGTTCTCAGGAGAATCGATGACCGCTCAACGCCTGGTGAATCGTCGTGTGGCGATCAAGGAGATGGGCAAGGCCGGCCTCGCCATCGTCGTTTTCGGTGCAGCCGCCTGCGCCGATCAAACCGGTGCCGGATCCACCACCACCATCCCATTCACCACCACTTCGGGGCCACCGGCGACGAGCGTCACCACCTCCGGGGGTGCGACCACGACCCTCACGACCGGCTCGACCGCATTCCAACGTGTGGACCTGGACGTCGTGTCCGCCTACGTCCTCTACCGGGAGGGCGAGGCAGCCCTGATCGATACCGGCGTGGATGGAAGCGCCGAAAGTATCGAATCAGCCCTCACCGAAGCCGGGCTCGGCTGGGCCGCGCTGGGTCACGTCATCCTCACCCACAAGCACCCAGATCACGTCGGGAGTCTCGGGGCGGTGCTGGAAGCCGTTCCAGATGCGGCGGTCTATGCAGGCGCCCCCGACATTCCTGCCATTGCCTCGGTCATCGTGCCCCAGCCGGTCGCCGACGGCGACGTTGTCTTCGGTCTCGACATCATCGAGACCCCCGGTCACACCGCAGGGCACATATCGATCCTGGACAGCGCCGCCGGGATCCTGGTCGCCGGCGACGCCCTCAACGGGGCCGGTGGCAGCGTGGATGGGCCAAATCCCGCTTTCAGCGAGAACATGACGTTGGCTCTCGACTCGGTTCGGAAACTGGCCGGGTTCAGCTACGAGGTGGCGCTGTTCGGGCACGGTGAGCCGCTGCTCGAGGGGGCTTCCGCTGCCGTCGCCGATCTGGCCGCCGGCGGGGGCTGACCCCCCGCCCCCACACCGCATACCATCGCGGGATGGACGAACTCGGTGAGCTGGCCATCGGTCTCCTCATCGTGCTCGGTCTTTTCGGAGTCGTCGTCCCGGTGCTCCCCGGACTTGCCCTCGTGGTGGGCGTCGTCTTCTTGTGGGCGTTCGTCGAGGGGACCGGGCTCGCTTGGGGTGTGGCGGCCCTGTCACTCGTCATTGGCGGAGTGGGGACCTTCATCAAGTACTCGATCCCCAAGCGGAAGCTCAACGCGTCGGGAATCCGGAACAGCACTCTGATTCTCGCCACCGCCGTGGCAATCGCCGGCCTGTTCGTGATCCCCGTGATCGGGGCCCCGGTCGGGTTCGTGCTGACGATCTACCTGGTCGAGCGCAGCCACGGCGACCACGAGCACGCCTGGCAACGCACAAAGCAGTCGTTGAAGGCGGTAGCCGCCTCGATCGGCATCGAGCTCGCTGCCGGCCTGCTCATCGCCGCAATCTGGTTCGGCGTGGCCATCTTCACCTGACCTAGTCCTCGGTGGCCTCCGCAGCCTTCGAGGCGATCTCAATGACCACCGACTCGTTGGCCAGAGTGGTGACGTCGCCGAGATGACGGTTCTCCGAGATGTCCTGAAGCAGCCGGCGCATGATCTTGCCCGACCGGGTCTTGGGCAGGTCATCGGTGAACACGATCGATTTCGGTTTGGCGATAGGGCCCAGGGTGTGAGCTACGTGATCGCGAAGCTCGGCCAGCAACTCCTCATCGCCGACCACATCCATCCTCAGGGTGACGAAGGCGGCAATCGCCTGACCGGTGACCTCGTCCTTGCGACCGACGACTGCGGCTTCCGCCACGGAGATGTGCGAGACGAGCGCCGACTCCACCTCGGTGGTCGAGATGTTGTGTCCGGCGACCAGCATGATGTCGTCGACCCGCCCGAGGAGCCAGTAGTAGCCCTCCTCGTCCCGTTTGGCGCCGTCCCCGGGGAAGTATCGGCCCGGAAACCTCGACCAGTAGGTGTCGGCGTAGCGCTGGTTATCGCCGTAGATGGTGCGGGCCATCGCCGGCCAGGGACGGGTCAGGACCAGATAGCCACCTCCGCCCAGGGAAACCGATTCGCCCTCGTCGTTGACCACGTCGGCGGCGATCCCGGGGAAGGGAATGGTGGCCGAGCCCGGCTTGGTGGCGGTGATGCCCGGTAGGGGTGTGATCATGATCGCCCCCGTCTCGGTCTGCCACCAGGTGTCGACCACCGGGCAGGTGCCCCCGCCGATGGTCTGCTGGTACCAGATCCACGCCTCCGGGTTGATCGGCTCTCCCACCGTCCCGATCAGACGCAACGAAGACAGGTCGTGCTTCAGCACGTGCTCCTCGCCCCATTTCATGAAGGTGCGGATCGCAGTCGGGGCGGTGTAGAAGATGGTGACGCCGTAGTCCTCGATGATCTGCCAGAGCCGATCGAGATGGGGATAGTTGGGAGCCCCTTCGTACATGACACCCGTGGTGCGATTGGAGAGGGGCCCGTAGACGATGTAGCTGTGCCCGGTGACCCACCCGATGTCCGCTCCGCACCAATAGACGTCGGTGTCCGGCTTGAGGTCGAACACGTAGTGGTGTGTCGTGACGATGCCGGTGAGATAGCCGCCCTGGGTGTGGACGATGCCCTTCGGCCGGCCGGTGGTGCCGGAGGTGTAGAGGATGTAGAGGGGATCCTCGGCGTTGAGGTTGACCGGCTCACATTTGGTCGGCTGGCCTTCGACCAGGTCGTGCCACCAGATGTCACGACCTTCCACCATGTCCACCCCGTGAGCGGTCCGCTCGAGGACAATGACGTGCTCGACGTCCGGTGTGCTCTCGAAGGCGATGTCGGCATTGACCTTGAGCGGGACGACATTGCCACCACGCCAGGCGCCGTCCTGGGTGATCACGACGTGGGCCTCGGCGTCGAGGATCCGGCTGGACAGGGCGTCCGAGGAGAAGCCGCCGAACACCACCGAATGGACCAGCCCGAGACGGGCGCAGGCGAGCATGGCGATGGGCAGCTCGGGAACCATCCCCATGTAGATGGCGACCCTATCCCCCTTCACCAAGCCCAAACCCTTCAACCCGTTGGCGAACCTGCACACCTCACTGAATAGCTCTCGGTAGGTCAAGGTGCGGCTGTCGCCTGGCTCGCCGACCCAGTGGTATGCGGCCTGATCGCCGTGATCGGCGAGATGCCGATCGAGGCAGTTGACCGACAGGTTGAGCTCACCGTCGGCGAACCACTTGAAGAAGGGCGGGTTGGAGTCGTCGAGGATCTGGGTTGGCTCCTTGTGCCAGGTGATCCGGCTCAGGGCCTGCTTGTGCCAGAAGCCGAGATAGTCGGCCTCCGCCTCCTCATGGATGCCGGGTTGGGCGTTGGCCTGGGCGACGAATTGGGGGGAGGGCTCGAACTTTCGATCCTCCGAGAGCAGGTTCTCGAGGGCCTGGGACATCTCCGCCTATTCCTCCTCATCTGTGTCGGCTGCGGAAACTACCAGCGGTTTCCTGGCCTGCCACCAGGTGGCCAGACCGGTGAGGGCGGCAAGGATGATCAACACGTCGCCGACTAGGGCGTAGAAGGTGGTGTCTGGCCGCCCGGCGAACACCCCGTAGAGGATCTCCTCCGTTCCCAGCCCGGTTTCTTCGAGGAGCTCACCCGAAGGGGGAATCACAGTTGACTTCCCGGTGACTGCGGCGTGGATGACGTCGACCCCGAGCTCGGCAGCCCGCATCCGGGTCATCCCGATGAACTGGTCAGAGCCCGGCGTGGTCCCATAGGACCCCTCATTGGTCGCCACGACGATCAGATTGGCCCCGGCCTGGACATGTTGGCGGGGATAACGGGAGAACCCGCCTTCGAAAGAGATCACCGACCCCATCCGGTGCCCCCCATCGAGGTCGAACACCACCGGGCCGTCGCCGGGGATCATGTCCCGGGGCACCTGGTCGAGATCGGGGATCCACTCGAAGAGGGGGCGCCAGGGGATGTACTCCCCGAACGGGACCGGATGTTGCTTCCGGTACTCGCCCACGATCTCCCCCTCGGGGTTGAACACGACGTTGGCGTTGACCCAGTGGGTCTCGTTGAGAGGACGGTCGCTCCCCACCAGGAACCAGGCGCCGATGCGCCGGGCTTCATCGGCGATCGCCGCTCCGATCTCCGGGTTCTGCACCGGGTCGGCGTTCGTAGATCCTGTCGAGCCCTCCGACCACACCACCAGAAACACCGATCCGGGCTCGATCTGCCGGGTCAGCTCAAGATGCTGCTCGAAGGTGCGCAGCCGCTCGTCCGGTGGGCAGTGCTCGAAGGGACATGGGGTGGAGCCTTGGACGATGGCCACCCGCTCGCCGGCGAGCAGATACTGCTCCTGCTGGAACTGGGGGATCAACGAGCCGAGTGCAAGTACCGGCAGGGGTGCGAGCAACCACCAGTTCCTCGGTTTTCGGAGAAAGGTCACGATCGCCGCCCCGACCATCACCACCATCACGGTGAGACCGGTGGTCCCGTAGACCGGGGCAAGGGCACGCGCCCAGGCCTGATCGGAGAGGGCGTAGCCGGCCGCACCCCATTCGAACCCGTTCACCGGGAACCGATACCGGAGCAGCTCCATCAGGGCCCACCCACCGACGGCGAGTAGGAACCAGATGCCCGGAGATCGGTCGTTGTACTTGGACAACCACCAGCCATAGGCGGCGAGGAACGCGCCCTGGATGATGACCAGTGGGATCACTGCGATCAGACCCAGCTCGGACAGCCACCAGATGAGACCGCCGAAGAAGGCCAGACCGTACAGCGCGCCGTAGAGCAAGCCCTGTCTGCGACCGAAGGTGGTTCGCAACCCGGCCAGGAACAGAGCGATCCCGGGCAGGATCAGCCACCCCGGGCCAAGGCGGGGAAAGGCGAATACCGAGAGACCCGCCCCGGCCAGGACGAGAACGGCACCGATCATCGCCGGCAGGGTAGGAAGACGCCGTCCCCACCGTAGAGTGACCTCGATGTGGGAAGGTGATGTGTGGGTGGCGGTGCGAGCGGCACGGGTCGGTGCCGAGATCGTGCGGCGCGGCTTCGATGAGGATTTCACCACCGAATTGAAGGGTGCGGTCGATCCGGTGACCGAGGTCGACCGGGATGCGGAGGAGGCGATCAGGGCCGTCATCGCGAGCCACTTCCCGAGCGACGCCATCCTCGCAGAGGAAGCGGGCGGGCCCGACTGGCGGAGTCATCGCGTCTGGATCGTCGACCCTCTCGATGGCACGGTCAACTTCGTGAACCGGATTCCTCAGGTCGCGGTGTCGGTGGCCCTTTGGAGCGACGGCAGGCCCCTGGTCGGGGTGGTGGTGGACGTGGCCCGTGGGGAAGAGTTCGTTGCCGCCCTCGGCGAGGGGTCGCACTGCAACCAGAAGCCGATCCATGTCTCGGAGACCTCGCTCCTGCAGGACTCGCTGCTCGTCACCGGCTTCCCATACGACCGGCAAGAGCACGCCGGCGCCTATCTCGCCGTGATGGAGCAGGTGATGATGCGAAGCCGGGGAACGAGGAGAATGGGGGCGGCCGCCCTCGACATGGCCTGGGTCGCCTGCGGGCGCTTCGACGGCTACTGGGAGCATGGTGGGCCTCATGGGGTGAAGCCGTGGGACACGGCGGCGGGCACGCTCCTGGTCACCGAGGCCGGGGGGACAGTCACCGACAGCAAGGGATCGGTCAACCAGTTGGAGCCTGCGGCATTCGTGGCAACGAACGGGAAGATCCACGAGGACCTGCGCCAGATCGTCGACGACTTCATGCCGGCGCATCTTCAATGACGTACCACGACCACCACTTCCATCCGCTTGGTTACGCCGAACTCGTCAATGGGCTCGAGCTGATGGATGCCTCCGACATCGGCGAGGTGCTCCGGCGGGTCGCGACCAGGGCCGACCAGGTGGAAGGGCCGGTCGTCGGCCAGCGCCTCAACGACGAAGGTCTCCACGAGAAACGGCTGCCAACCAGGAAGGACCTCGACGAGGTGGTGGCCGAGCGCCCGGTGCTCCTCTACCGATACTGCGGTCACATCGCCGTGGCCAACAGTGCGGCCCTGAAGCTGGCAGGGATCGGATCGGGCACATCCGACCCTGAAGGCGGGTCCTTCGACCGCAACGCCGATGGCGAGCCGACCGGAGTGCTGCGGGAGACCGCGATTGCAGTTGCGTCCAGGGCAATCAGCCCTCTCGTCCCCGGCCCGTCCGACGCGGAGATCCTGCGCGCCCTGGGTCAGCTGCCGGCGATGGGGATCGGCTCGGTTACCGGGATCGTCTCGGTGGGCGAGCCCCTCTGGTGCGGTGTGCCGAACGAGCTCGATGTCCTCTGCCGCCTTGCCCCTGCCCTCCCCATCGACGTGGACGTGCTGGTGATCGCAGGCAACCCGGCAGAGCTGGCCGATGCTGCCGAGCAGATACGGAGAAGCGCCGGCAGGATCCGCTTCCTCGGCTGGAAGGAGTTTGCCGATGGGAGCTTTGGCGGCCATACCGCCGCGATGCACGAGCCGTTCAGCGACCGTCCCGACACCCGTGGCACCGACCGGCTCGACCGGGAGCACGCCATGACCATGTCCCGCGCCACGACCATGCTCGGTGGCTCCGTCGCCATCCATGCCATTGGCGATCGGGCCAACGACGCGGTGCTGGACCTGTTCGGGGACCTGATCAAAATGGGGGCGGATCCCACCCGACTCAGAGTGGAGCACGCCTCGATTCTGACCGACGAGGCGATCGAGCGGATGGCGAGGCTCGGGGTCACTGCTTCCGTGCAGCCCGCCTTCCTCGCCTCGGAGTCTTCCTGGCTGGAGAAGAGGCTCGGGCCAGACAGGATCGATCGGGTCTACCCATTCCGATCACTGCTCGAGGCCGGTGTCCCGCTACTCGGTGGCAGCGACTCCCCGGTCGAGCACCCCGACCCCGAGATTGGGATCCGGGCGGCTATCGACCGGCACGGCCTCAACCCGTCCCAGGGCATCACCCTGGACCAGGCAAGGGCCCTATTCGGCCCGGCGGGCCGCTTCTGAGGGCGGGCGGCCTCAGACACGCAGGACGTCGGCAAGGGCCTGATACTCCCCGATCTCGTTGTAAAGACAGGCAGATATTCGGAGCAACTGGCTGGGCCATTTCGGCCAGTTCATCACCAGCGTCACGAACCCAGCGTCGATCAGCTCGTCCATGCGGGGCGAGAGGTCACCGATCGGGTCGGGACCCTCAGCCTCCGGCAGTCTGATCGCGGCCATGCTGCCCACCATCCCGTCCGGGGCGGGTAGGGCGGTACCGACCGCAGTTGCGATGATGCGCCGGCCTTCGAGAACCAGCTCGTGGTTCCGCTTCATGACCGCCTCCCAACCTCCTGACTCGAGCGAGCCGACCAGCTCGAGAGCATCGGGGACCACCGCCCATGCGCTGAAATCGTCGGTGCCGAGCCAGTCGAATAGAAGCTGATAGCGGTCGTCGAGCTCGGCGATTGGGGCGTTGTACCCATGTGAGATGACCGTGGGCATAGTCACCTTCCGGCGGTCCCTCCTGGCGTGCAGGAATGCGGCGCCTTTCGGGGCACAGACCCACTTGTGGAGGTTCCCCGTATACCAACTGGCTCCGAGCCGATCGAGCTCGAGTGGGACCTGGCCCGGGCCATGGGCGCCGTCGATCAGCACCGGGACCTCCGGTTCCAACGCGGAGACGATCTCGTCGATGGGGAACACGAGTGCGGTGGGAGAGGTGATGTGATCCACCACCGCCAGCTTGGTCCTGGGGGTGGTCGCGGCGAGCACCGCATCGGTCACCTGTGAGGGGTCTTCTATGGGGAAAGGCACCCTGGCCACCGCCACCTCGGCGCCGGTCCGCTCCGCAGTGAAGCGGAGGATCTGCCGTACGGCGTTGTAGTCATGAGCGGTGGTGAGGAGCTGGTCTCCGGGCTCGAAATCGGGCTCCATCGACCTGAGCACCGAGGCAACCCCGGTGGTGGCGTTGCGAATGGGTGCGATCCCGGCCGGGTCCGCCCCCACGAACCCTCCGATCGACTCACGTGCCCTGTCCATCGCCGCGGACAGGTCGCGGGCGACGAAGCGGGTTGGGTTGGCCTCGAATCGCCGCCGCCAGGAGGTCTGGGCGACCAGGACTTCCTCGAGCACCGCCCCGAAAGACCCGTGGTTGAGATGGTGGGTTCCTGGCTCGAGCGCCCACATACGGCGAACCTTAGGGAGTATCGACAGCCCCCTGGCTACCGTGCCCGCTCATGTTCGATTTCACCAAAGTGACCCCGCAATACATCAAAGACGAGGTCGCCGAAACCGTTGCCAGGGCCGAGGAGATCGCAGCGCGGCTCACCGACCCGGACATCCCGGGCACGTACGACGAGGTCATCGCCCCGCTCGACGAGATCATCGAGTTGGTTCGCCGCACCCAGCATCACACCGAGTTCATGAAGGAAGTCCATCCCGACCCTGATGTCCGCGAGGCCGGTGTCGAGGCGGCCGAGATCCTCAAGCGGTGGTGGCAGTTCCCCGAGTCACCGTGGTCGGTGGAACTGGCCTTCCGACCCGAGCTGTACCGGGCCGTCGAGAGATTCGCTGCCACTGCGGAGGCAGCTTCGTTGACTGGAGAGCGGGCGCGATTCCTGGAGACCATACGTGCCGACCTCCGTCTGGTGGGCCACCAGTTGAGCCCTGAGGATCGCAAGGCCCTGGAGTCGATGTCGAATCGGCTGATCGTCCTGCAGAGCCAATTCGCCAAGAACATCGCCGACGACGAGACGCACTTGCTGATCGGCGATGACGACCTGGACGGGCTCCCCGGAAGCTATGTCAAGAGCTTGGATCGGGACGAGAGAACCGGCTCGTACAAGGTCACGATGGCCTACCCCGACTATGTCCCTTTCATGGAGAACTCGTCACGACGGGACCTCAGGGAGGAGCTTCGATTCCGATATGAGAACCGGGCAGCAAAGGCGAATCGCGCGCTCCTGCAGGAGGCTGTCGACCTCCGTCTCCGGATGGCAAGGCTGCTCGGCTTCGAGTCATGGGCCGATCGGGTCCTCTCGACCCGGATGGCCAAGAGCAAAGACCGGGTGCAGGCGATGTACGACGCTCTGATCCCGAAGCTGAAGGTCAAGGCAGAGCAGGAACTGGCCAAGGTCGCCGGTCTCCTCGAGACAGACACCGGGGACCGCCAGGTCCGGGGATGGGATTGGAACTACTACGACACCCAGATCAGGAAGAACGAGTACGGGGTGGACCCGATGGTGGTCGCCGAGTACTTTCCGATGGAACAGGTGCTGGACGGCATGTTCGGCCTGACCTCTGAGGTATTCGGTCTCGACTATCGGAGGATCGAGGCGCCCGTCTGGCATGAGGACGTCCTCGTCTATGCGGTCACCGACTCGGCCACACACGACCTGATCGGGCACTTCTATCTCGATCTCTATCCGAGGCCGGGCAAGTTCACCCACGCCGCCGACTTCCCCGGGGTCTCCGGTAAGCGACTCAGCGATGGGACCTACCAGACACCGACAACGGTGATGGTGTGCAACTTCACCAAGCCGACCGCGGACACTCCCTCCCTTCTCCAGCACGGGGAGGTGGAGACCCTGTTTCACGAATTCGGCCATGCTCTCCACGACCTGGTCGCTCACTGCGACCTGGCCCGGTTTTCCGGAGCGGACACCGTGTGGGACTTCGTCGAGGCGCCGAGCCAGATCATGGAGCACTGGACCTGGAAGCCCGAGGTCCTGGCCAGGTTCGCCCGCCATCATCGGACCGGTGAGCCCATTCCGGCCGAGTTGGTCGACGGCCTGGTGGCGGCCAGGCAACTCAACTCCGGCATTTTCTATTTGCGTCAGATCCAGTTCGGTCTCCTCGACCAGGATCTCCATGGGCCGGACGAAGTGAAGGACCTCGATGCAATCCTGCTCAGCGCGGTCGCCGTCTCCCTGCTCCCCTACCAAGATGGGACCTTCTTCTTGGGCTCGTTCGGCCACCTGATGGGCGGGTACGACGCCGCCTACTACGGGTACTTATGGGCCGAGGTGTTCGGTGACGACATGTTCTCCCGCTTCGAGGAAGAGGGGATCACCTCGCCTGTGGTCGGCAGGGCGTACCGGGAGAAGGTCATCGGACGGGGCGGTGCAGTCGATCCCGACGACATGCTGCTGGAGTTCCTGGGCAGAGAACCAAACAACGATGCATTCATACGCAAGGTGGGGATTTCCTGATGACAAAGCTCGATTTCGGTTTCTCGTCGGTCACCGCGGAGAAGGTGGAGAAGGGAGTGGACGCCGCTCTGGCCGAGGCGCAGCGGATCCTCGATGAGGTTGTCTCCCCGAAGGAGCAGCGGACCTTCGTGAACACGCTTCTTCCTCTCGACCTGATCAGCGACACCCTGGCCAAGGCCTTCGCCCGGTATGTCTTCATGGGATACGTCCACCCGGACAAGGAGGTGAGATCGGCCGGGAAGGCGGCAGAGGAGAAATTGGGCAACTTCGGCGTCGAAATGGTGTTCCGTGACGACCTCAACGCCGCGGTCCAGGAGTACGCCGCAACCGACGAGGCAAGGGCGCTCGAGGGTGAACGGGCCAGATTCCTCGAATTCGGGGTACGTGACCTGCGCCAGGCAGGCCATGAGCTCGATCCCGAGGCCCGCGCCCGGGTGAAGGAGAGAACCCAACGGCTCGTCGAGCTGGGTGTGCGGTTCCAGGAGAACATCGACGAGTGGGAGGATCACATCCTGGTCACCCGGGACGAGCTCGAAGGTCTTCCCCTCGCCTTCGCCGAGTCATTGGAGACCGATGAGGAGACCGGCAAGCTCAAAGTGACCCTTGCCTACCCCCACGTGATTCCGTTCGTCGAGAACGCCAAGCGGAGGGACCTCCGGGAGGCGCTGTCGTTCAAGTTCAACACTCAGGCGGTAGAGGCCAACCGGAAGATCCTCGAGGAGGCTGTCGAGCAGAGACACCAGATCGCCACCGAGTTCGGTGTGCCCAGTTGGGCTCATCACCGTCTCGAAGAGCGAATGGCCAAAGACCCCGAGCGAGTGTCGGCGTTCTACCAAGACCTGATTCCGCCGCTCACCAAGCAGGGCGAGATCGACCTCTCCGCCATGGGCGAGCTGCTGCGAGCCGACACTGGTGACACCCAGGTGCAGACCTGGGACTGGCGCTTCTACGACACTCAGCAGCGGCGGACCGATTACGGGGTGGACCCATTCGAGGTAGCTCAATACTTCCCCCTCGACTCGGTGCTGGCCGGTATGTTCGAGCTGGTCGAGGAGACCTTTGGCCTCGAGTTCCACGAGGTTCCTGATCCGGATGTCTGGCATCCGGATGCCCGACTATTCGCGATACACGATGCTGCTTCCGGGGAGGAGCTCGCCCACTTCTATCTGGACCTGTTCCCCAGGGAGGGCAAGTACGGTCATGCAGCCGAGTTCCCCATGATCCCGGCACGTCGCATGGAAGACGGTTCGTACCAAAACCCGGTATGCGCCATGGTCGCCAATTTCACCAAGCCGACCGCCTCCGCCCCCTCTTTGCTCCAGCACGGGGAGGTGGAGACCCTGTTCCACGAGTTCGGTCACGTCCTGCACCAGAACCTGGGGCGGACCGAGCTGGCCCGCTTCGCAGGGACCAACGTGGAGCGAGACTTCGTCGAGGCCCCAAGCCAGATCATGCAGCATTGGGTGTGGCGCGCCGATGTCCTCAGCCGGTTCGCACGCCACCACGAGACCGGGGAGCCGATCCCCGAGCGGCTCGTCGAGCAGCTGGTCGCGGCCCGTCAGCTCAATGTGGCGATCCATCAGCTGCGACAGCTCCAGTACGGATGGTGGGACCAGTCGATCCACGGCATCGAAGACGAGATCGACCTCGAGCGGGTGCTCCACGAAGGGGCCCAGATCGGGCTGATGCCGTTTCACGAGGGAACCTTCGCCCTTGCCTCGTTCGGCCACCTCATGGGTGGTTACGACGCGGCCTACTACGGGTATATGTGGGCCGAGGTGTTCGGTGACGACATGTTCTCGCGCTTCGAGGAGGAGGGAGTCACCAACCCCGAGGTTGGAATGGCCTACCGACGCGAGGTGTTGGAGAAAGGCGGCTCGCTGGACGCAGAAGAGATGCTCACCAGTTTTCTGGGACGGGAGCCGGAGAACATCGCATTCCTGAGGAAACTCGGAATCGAGTGACCTCTGTCGGGGCTTCAGTTACCTCTGTCAGGGCCTCGCAGTGGCCAGGATTGGCCAATCCCGGTCGGTGACCGTCTAAAATGATCGGGTCGGGAACCAATCCGGCCATCCCGACGTCTCAATCCATATAGAAGTGGTCGTTTATCGCCCATTTACCGGGCGAACTGCACAGTAGGAGTGCGGGGGGAGGATCCCAACGATCCGATCCCAGGAATCACAACGAACACAGACACGTTCTATTTATTAGCGGCCCGGTCAAGGAGGGCCTTCAAATGACAGACATCGTTAGAGGTGCGGCCATCAAAGGCATGACACGGCCTTCCAAACGTTTCAACGAGGGAAGGGTGTGCGCCAAGAAGGGCTGCACGACCAAGCTCTCCCAATACAACAAGGCGGAGTACTGCCACGCCCATGCCCCGGTCCGGTTTCCCCGGGTTCGCGGGAAGATCATGGATGGACAGGACGCCTAAAGCATTCTGGCCGGGACAGGTCCTCTCCCCCTCCCCGTCCCAAGCCAGATAACCGAGAGCCCCGGCCTCGTGCCGGGGCTCTCCCTTGTCTGCGCCGGTCCGGCGTGGGAATACTCGACCACGGCGAGACGTAGACTCGGGTGACATGACAGACGTCCTTCTCCAGGCACCCGAGATCCACTGCGACCACTGCAAGATGAGCATCGAAGGCGCCGTGGGCGCCCTCGATGGCGTGGAAACAGTCGACGTGGCCATTGCCGACGCGACGGTCCGTGTCTCCTACGACGACGAGAGGCTCGACCTCGATTCGATCAAGAGAGCCATAGAGGAGCAGGGTTACGCCGTCTTCGGCTGACACGCGGCCCACCGGCGGCGTCGACACCCTTCTCTTCGACGTCGACGGCATGACCTGCGCCACCTGCGCGGTCCGCATCGAGCGCGTCCTGGGACGCCAGGAGGGCGTGGAGGCGGCCAGCGTCAACCTGGCCGGGGCTTCGGCTCTCGTGCGGGTGACCGACGGAGTCGACGTCGAAGACCTCGAAGCCGCGGTTTCCAAGATCGGTTACACCATTGCCCCGCACGAGGGTGGTGGCGATGCACCCAGGAACATGGTCGACCACTACCACGACGACGAGGACGTGCAGTGGCGCCGTTTCTGGATCGACCTCGCCCTCACCCTGCCGGCGATGTTGCTCGCCATGTTCGGCCCGGACGAGCTGTGGAACCGGGTGGTGCAGGGGATCCTGGTCACCCCGGTCGTCATCTGGGGTGGGTGGCAGTTCCACCGGGTGGCGTTGAAACAGGCTCGCCACCTCAGCGCCAACATGGACACGCTGATCTCACTGGGCTCGATCGCCGCCTACCTCTACTCGATATGGGCGCTGTTCAGCGACGAGCACGTCTTCTTCGAGACTGCGGGCGTGATCATCACACTGATCACGCTCGGACGGGCCTTCGAGGCCAGGGCAAAAGGTCGGGCCTCCACCGCGGTGCATCGCCTCCTCGAGCTCAGGGCCAAGGAGGCCCGTGTGATGGTCGATGGCGAGGAGCGCCTGGTCGCGGTCGACAAGATCATCCCGGGCGACCTGATGGTGGTCCTCCCCGGAGAGAAGATCCCAACCGATGGGACCATCGGGTCGGGGGCATCCTCGGTGGACGAGTCGATGCTCACCGGCGAGTCGATGCCTGTCGACAAACAGCCCGGGGACCACGTGTTCGGCGCCACGGTCAACCAGGTGGGCCGGATCACGGTGCTGGCGACGGCAGTAGGGGCGGACACCGCCCTGGCGGCGATCGTGCGCCTGGTCGAGCAGGCGCAAGGCTCCAAGGCCCCCATCCAGCGTCTCGCCGACCGGGTGTCGTCGATATTCGTCCCGGTCGTCATCCTCATCGCGATCGGCACCACAGTTACCTGGATGCTCTTGGGCAATCCCTTCTTCGAGGCTTTCCGGGCCGGCGTCGCCGTGTTGATCATCGCTTGCCCTTGCGCCCTTGGCCTGGCCACGCCGACCGCGATCATGGTTGGCAGCGGGCGCGGAGCCGAGCTGGGCATCCTGTTCAAGGGGGCAGAGGTGTTCGAGCAGGCCGGGACGATCGACACCGTCGCCTTCGACAAGACCGGCACCCTCACCACCGGAGTGATGACCCTCACCGACGCAATCACCGACGATGACCGGCGGGAGTTCGTCCGGCTGGTCGCATCCGTGGAGGCGGCGTCGGGCCATCCGATCGGCAAGGCGGTCGCCCTGGGCGCCGATCAGCTCGACATCGAGCTGGCGGTGCCGGATCGGGTGGAGAGCCTCGCCGGGTTCGGGGTGACCGGCTCCATGGATGGCAAGGAACTGGTTGTGGGGAAGGCCAAGCTCCTTGCCGATCGTGGCATGGCCATTGCCGACGAGTGGTCGGGCGAGCTCGCCCGTCTCGAGGACGAAGGCAAGACCGTGTTTCTCGCCGGATGGGACGGCGAGGCGAGAGGGGTGATCGCGGTGGCCGACACCATCCGGGAGGAGTCGGCCGAGGCGGTGGCGCGCCTGAAGACACGCCAAATCAGCACGGTCATGGTCACCGGCGACAACCAACGAACCGCGGCGCGTATCGCCGAACAGGTCGGAGTCGACGAAGTCCACGCCGAAGTTCTCCCCGGGGACAAGGCCGACCTGGTCGCCCGCCTGCAGTCACAGGGTCGCAAGGTCGTCTTCGTGGGCGACGGGATCAACGACTCTCCGGCGTTGACCCAGGCCGACCTGGGCATGGCGATGGGATCGGGCACGGAGGTCGCGGTCGAGGCCGGCGACGTGGTACTCCTCAACAGCGACACGCTTTTGGTCCCGGCCGGGATCGAGTTGGCCGAGGCCACCCTCCGGGTGATACGGCAGAACCTGTTCTGGGCCTTTGGCTACAACACTGCGGCGATCCCCATCGCTGCACTCGGGCTGCTCAACCCCATGATCGCCGCGGGGGCGATGGCCTTCTCGTCGGTCTCGGTGGTGCTGAACGCGCTGCGGCTGCGGAGGTTCGCCCCCTCCCGGGGCTGACGGCTACAGCACAGTGTGGAGTAGGTTGGGCACATGGCCTCCCTGCAATGGTTGGACAGACCGGTTCTCCAGGACCCTGTCGCCCTGGTGGCGTTCGAGGGGTGGGGGGACGCCGGGGAGTCCGCCAGTCAGGCGGCTTCCGAGTTCCTCGACAAGCTCGACGCCGAGCTGTTCGCCATCATCGATCCCGACGACCACTTCGACTTCCAGGTACGCCGTCCCATCGTGGAGCTGGACGCCACCGGGATCAGATCCATCTCATGGCCACGTAACGAGCTCTACGCGGTGAGGGGCGGAGAAAGGGACCTGGTCGTCCTTCTCGGCGAGGAGCCCCACTATCGGTGGAAGTCGTTCACCAACGACGTGCTCGAGGTGATGCGAGTCACCGGGGTCACCCGTGCAGTGACCATGGGCGCGTTCATCGGTCAGGTGGCCCACACCTTGCCGGTGCCACTGGTCGGGTCGGCCAACCGGCCGGATGAGCTGAGCATCCACGGCCTGCTCCCCTCCGGTTACGAAGGGCCCACCGGGATACTCGGCGTGCTCAACCATGCGTTGGGAAACGCAGGCATCGATGTGATCTCGGTGTGGGCAGCGGTCCCCCATTATCTGTCCAATCAGGAGTACCCCCCGGCAACCGAGGCACTGGCGATGAAGGCCTCCGAGTTGTGCGGGGTGAGCCTCGACATCGGCGAGTTGGCCACCGCGTCGCGTCAGTTCCTCTCGACGGTCGATGCGGCGATCGAAGGTAACGCCGAACTGGAGGAGTACGTGGAACGGCTCGAGCAGGAAGCGGACGACGATCGGGGAGATCGGCTGGTCGAGGAGATCGAGAAATACCTGCAGGGCGAGTAGGCACCGATGACGGTCGTCTTCTACCTGCACGTCCTGGCAGCCACAATCTGGGTTGGAGGCCTGATCGTGCTCGGCGCCACCATCTCCGCCGTTCGAGAGGTGAGCGACGACCGCAGGGTCATCTCCGCCATTGCCCGCCGTTTCGCTGTCCTCTCTTGGACGGCAATGGCTGTGCTGGTGATCACCGGGTTGATCCAGGCCACCCGCTATGGATGGACCGGGCCGCTCCTGGTCAAGGTGTCGCTGGTTCTGGCCTCGGTCATCCTCACCATATGGCACACCATCAGCGCCCACTCGCAGAGCCCGGCCACCAGGGGGATGATCCAGGGGCTGATCCTGATCCTGGCCCTGGTCATCCTCGGCATCGCGGTGACCCTGTAGACGAGCACAAGGAAAGGGGCCGGCGGATGCCGGCCCCTTTCCTTGAAGTCACTTCCGCTTGTGGCGATTGGCCTTCAGACGCTTGCGGTACTTGTGCTTCGACATCTTCTTGCGACGCTTCTTGACCAGCGATCCCATGCAAAAACCTCAAATCCGAAAGGGGAGAACTGTTCTATGGTCGCGCCGTCACCGCGTTAGGTCAAACCGATCCAGGCAGCGAGAAGGTTCATGGGTGGCAGATACACCCGAAGGGGACTCGCGGCGAGTCCCGTGCGCAGCAATGCCCTGAGTCTGTAACCAGCAATCCATCGAGCCCTTGAACGAGAAGGTGCCCGGCCAGAATCGGGTCGTCGAAGGTTTCAGGCGTCAGGGGGGCCATGGGTCCGTCTTCTGCCCTATCTTTCGTGGCGAAACGGCGATTCGCTACAGAATGCGAGCAATCCCGGGGACGCGGCTGATGAGAAGCCAGGCGAGGGCGAACGACCCCGCCACACCGCCGCCGGCGACGATGATTGCCTTGAGCTCTGCCGGTATCGCCAGCGGGCGCAGCGCCACGGCCAGTCCGATCAACACCAGACCCTGCAGGATGAACGCGCCATAGGCGCTTCGGCCGACCATGGGGCCGGCCCAGCGGCGCGGTCGGTCGAGGTGCCGCTGCGCCACGGCGATCAGCCATATCGAACCGAACACGGAAAGGGTGCTCTCCAGAACCGCAAACGCGAATGCCTCCCAGTGCCATCCCCCGGCCCAAACCTCTTCACCGACCCCACCCTCACCGACGGCACCCGTGGCGACGCCAAATGCCACGAAGCCGGCCAACCCGGCGACGGCCATCAGCGTCACGGCGCGACTCCGCCCTCGCAATCGATCCGGGACTGCCCTCAGCCAGCCCATCCTCGAAGCTGTGATACCGATAGCGAACAGCGCCACGCATTCAGGCCACTGATACAGGTTCAGATCGACGTACCTCTCACTGTCGAATGGGAACACCAAGCGGACCAGGAAGGTCCCGATGGTGACGATGACCGCGATGGCAACCAGATGGCCCACACCTATCTCACCCCACCTCGGCCGACGCGGCTCACCGGATCGCAGTCGGGTCCAGCCCGCGTACGCGAGGGAGAAGATCAGCAGGTCGGCCACGAACCACAGGTAGCCGGTGTCGAGGCTCTCCTCCGCAGTGCCGATGAGCTCGGCCCAATAGGAACCGGGTGCATTACCCAGCGGGCGATAGAGGGCATACAGCAGGAGCGGCCAAAGCAAGAACGCGAAGAACGCCAACGGCACACCGAGACGGACCAGCCGGTCCTTGACATACGGTCCCAGTCCCTTTCGCTCCACAGACGGCGGAGTGAGCAGGCCGGCGACCAGGAACAGCAGCGGGATCAGGAACAACCCGAACGGGGCAAGCACGGCAAGCACAACCGCGTTCGTAATCGGCGACATGGTCACTTCCCGAACGTCGGTGTACGCCCACAACTCCAGGGCCGCATAGCTGGCCACACCGTGACCGGCGATGATTCCTGCGATCAGGATGACTTTGAGGTTGTCCAGATAGAGGAGTCGCTTCGACCCCCATTCACCGGCCGCAGCAACGTGCTCACCGGGCTCAGGCCCGCCAGGCACGCCCGCCGGTACCGCTCTTGACTGCGCAGGTAAAGGTGTCGCTTTGCTCGTACCGCGATCCTCTTGCCCCTTCAGGGATGCCGTCCAGAGGATTCAGTCCCTAATCCATGGCGCCGACCGGGGCCTTACGGTTCGCCCGACCTCGGATCAGGGTTCTGGGACGGCGGGCGGAGGGCTCGCTGCCGCGGCCCGGAGCAGCCCGACCGTGATCCCTTCGGCCAACGCCTGCCAGGAGGCCTCGATGATGTTCTGATGGACCCCCACGGTCCCCCAGCTCGACTCGCCGTTGGTGGTCTCGATCAGAACGCGGACCCGGGCGGCGGTGCCGTCCTGCGAGTCGAGGTCACGGACCTTGAAGTCGGTGAGTCGGAGCCGATTCACTTCGGGATACGTGTCCTCGAGCGCCCTGCGTAGTGCCTGGTCCATGGCATTGACCGGTCCATCTCCCTGGGCAGAGACCTCGACCAGCTGGCCGTCCACGTTGAGCCTGAGTTTGGCGGTGGCGGTCACCTCGCCGTTGGCCTGGATCTGAACCGAGAGGGCGTCGAGCTCGAACAGCTCCCGATAATCGGCCGTTGCCCGCCGAACCAGCATCTCGAACGAGCCGTCCGCCGCCTCGAAGTGATAGCCGGCATGCTCGAGGTCCTTGACCCGATCGACCAGCTCCTGGGCGGTGGCCGGGTCGATGTCCCAGCCTCTCTTCTCGGCCATCGACATCACTGTGGCTCGCCCCATCAGCTCGCTGAACAGCATCCGGGCCGAGTTGCCCACGGCGCCCGGGTCGATGTGCTCGTAGGCGCCTTCCAGCCGAGCCAGACCCGACGTATGCAGCCCTGCTTTGTGGGCGAATGCGGAGGTGCCGACATAGGGGCGACGGGAGTCGATCGGTGCGCCCAGGATGTCGGCGATCTGCTGTGCGATCGGGTAGAGGCGGGGCAGCGACTCGGCAGGGATGGTCTCGACCCCGGATTTCAGGCTGAGGTTGGGGATCACCGAACACAAATCGGCGTTGCCAGTCCGCTCCCCGTATCCGTTGATGCATCCCTGTACCTGGTGCACACCCAGGGACATAGCAGTCAACGAGTTGGCCACGGCGCAATCGGAGTCGTTGTGGAAGTGGACCCCGAGGGCAGTGTCGATGCGGGTCTGCACTGCTTCGATGGCAGGGGCGATGGCAGCCGGGAGGGCCCCACCATTCGTGTCGCAGAGCACGACCCGCTCGGCTCCGGCGTGAGCGGCAGTTTCCAGCACCGATAGGGCGTACTCCGGGTTGTTGCGATACCCGTCGAAGAAATGCTCGGCATCGAAGAAGACCCGCTTTCCCCGGTCCCGCAGGAACTCGATCGATTCACCGACCATGGCCAAACCCTCTTCGAGTGAGGTGTTCAACGCTTCGGTGACGTGCCGATCCCAGGATTTGCCCACGATGCAGATGAACTCGGTGTCGGCATCGAGCAGAGCCTGAAGCTGGGCATCCCGGTCCACCGGTCCGCGCGGACGTCTGGTCGAGCCAAAGGCGACCAAGAGGGAGCGCTCGAGTGACAGCTCCTTCTTGGCCCGGTAAAAGAACTCGTCGTCCTTGGGGTTGGCCCCGGGCCATCCGCCTTCGATGAAGTGCACCCCGAGCTCATCGAGCAGCCGCACAACCCGAAGCTTTTCGCCCACGGTCGGCGAGAGGCCCTCGGCCTGGGTCCCGTCCCTCAAGGTCGTGTCGTAGATCTCTGCTGTCTTCAGCATGTCATCGCCTTCGGCAATAGAAAAGACCCCCGCAGTCTGCGGAGGTCTGAGCAGGGGCAGCGCCTATGAAGAGGCGCAGGCCCCTAAGGAATGATGATGTGTGCGCTCGGCAGGGACGTCCTTCTCATTCGGCTGTGAAGTATGGGGGTGGGGTCCTGCTTAGTCAAGACGGGGTGGAAGAGCCACCCGGGCGCGTCCTCCCCCATATCCTATGTGTCCGACCGCTCCCGGCCGTTTCCCGTGCCCTTCTCCTCGTCGGTATGAGAGCGCCGGAAACTGAACATCGACCCCCCGTCCGAACGTCGCAGCTGGAAGGGCAGGAGGTCGAGGGCCGGCCGCATCGTGTGCTTGTACAACGGCTTCACGGAGTCGACCAGCAGATACCCGCAGAGAACTCCAACCGCGATGGCCACCATGGCGCCGACGGTCCCGAGGAAGTTCTCGAATCCCATGGCGGGGCCAGCGGTCATGTACTCGGTGACACCGATCAACCCGAGGGCGCCCGGGACCAGCAACCAGAACCCGGGTAGGAAGGAGACAAGGGCGGGTGGTCCGAATCTGGTGCGCTCGACGAGGCGAGCGGTAGGCGTCATGACGAACGCCCCGATGAACCCACCCACGTAGCCACCGAAGAGCGCGCTCCCCGCCTGCTGGCCGATGAAGGCCACCAGGAGGACCAGGAACAGCCCTGGGAGCGTGCGCTGCGGCGCCGAGTGAAAGACCGCCACGCCGATCCCAAACACGACGACACCGAGCCAGGGGGCCCACCAACCGATCAGGTTCTGTTGAAGATCCACGAGGTCGGGGGCCAGCGGTTGGGCAAAAGCCTGGGTGGCACTCACGATCCCGAAGGCGAGGAAGACCAACTGGAGTGATCCGTACACGAGGCGACTGGCGCCGGTCACCATCTGAGCCGCGGCGATCTCGATCACAGCCATCGTCAGGGCGGCGCCGGGAAGGAAAGTGACCAGCGGAGCGATCATGGTGCGGAGATTGGCGCTGGCCCACCCTTGGCCGGCGAGGATGAAGGTGAGGGCGGTCACGATGAAGGCCGCTACGACCGGGAGCAACGGCTGAGATGCTGCCCAACGCTCCCCGATCAACTTCAGCAGTCCGACGAGTAACCCGAAGATGGCGGCCAGGAGGATGTCGGACCAGGTTGGCTGCAGGATGAAGCAGATCCCTACCGTCAGCAGCACGTGCCCGGCCACCGTGAACAGCCTGCGGTAGTGCGGCGGCTGTGCGATCACCTCGACCACCCGACGGCTTCCTTCGGCGGGATCGATCTCGGCAGCGACTGCGAGCTTGAGGATGTCGAACAGCGACGACGTCTGATCGAGGCGGAGCACCCCTCTCAACTGCGGTGTGGGCTCCAGGGTGGCCGGCTGGTTCGGGTGGAGTGCCGCCACGACAAAGGTGGGGAGCACGGCGAACCTGGCGTCGGGAGCCCCGTAGGCCGCCGCCACAGCGTGGAGGTGATCCTGGATCTCGTTGACCGCCTCCCCGGCCGCCGTGAGTGCGCTCCCCAGATAGAGCAAGAACTGCTGCAACTCGACCGCGTCGTAGGCCGGAGGCCGATCAGGTCCATCTGAAGGCTGGTTCACGACAAAAGCATGCCACGCGTGTGGTCGGTGGTCTGCGTTTGGCCGACAGGGGCGGCCCTTCAGCCTGCTTCGAGAACCTCTCCGATCAACGCCGAGTGCCGCCGACGGGCCTCATCGGAGGAGATATCGAACCCAAGAGCCTGCCAACCGGGCACCCAGACCGCGATGTCGGGCATGGGACGGCACATCGCCTGTAGCTGCCAGTACGCCAGGTTGGCCAAGGACCGTCCGGAGTGCTCTCGATAGACCTCGACGAAATGGCGGGCAGCATCGTCTCGCCCGAGCATCCTGATGTCCAGGGCGCAGTAGGCGACATCGAGCGCCGGATCCCCTACCGCGCCTCCCTCCCAGTCGACCACCGCCACCAGCTTTTCGCCTCCCCAAAGTGTGTTTCCGGGCCAGAAGTCGTGATGGACATAGACGGGAGGCTCCGGTTCCAGGTCAGGGCGTAGAGCGGTCACTCTCGCCCACAGATCCATGCCGAGCGGGTGCTCCTGCAAGGCCTCGATGGTCTCAGCCTCCGAACGGTGACCGTCGGAATGGCCCAACGTCGGGAAGAGACGACCGTCGGAGGGTCCCGGGCGGATGCCGTGGATCGCATCGAGGGCGACGGCCAACTGCTCTGCCCAGTCGTGCCAGTCGGCGGGATCGAGCAGCACCCTCCCCTCCACGAAGGACATCACGATCGCCCTCTCCGGGAACAGGTCGATGTCATCGGTCCAAAGCGGGGTGGGCGCCTCGACGCCGTGCTCTGCCGCCAGCTCCAGGGCACGGAACTCCGACTCGGCCGGGTTCACCTCATCGGCCTCGGGGCGCCAATACCGCTTCAGCACCAGCCTCGTTCCATCGCCGAGTCGCAGCACATCGACGGTGCCGCCGGCACCGCCCAGAACCCGGTGGTCGAACCGGATGGAGGGGCCGAGCTCCTGGGAGAGAACCTGGAGCTGTTCGTCGGTGGGCAACGGTGCGTATTCGGGCATCGATCTCCGTGTGCAGGGACCGGGAAACTACGCAAGCACGACCCAGAACGCAGAAGAGGAGAGGCCCTCACCGGCCTCTCCTCTTCCGTCACCGGGATGTGGCTTCAGCCGGCGAATGCCTCTTCGAAGGCTGCCCGGAACTCCGGGGCGCTCGGCCCGCTGAACCCGCAGTAGTTGACGGTGCCGTCGTAGGCGGTGATCAGGTACTGGCCGCCCTCCTCGAAGGGGATGCCGCCGATCAGCGCCTCCATTCCGGCGGGAGCATGGAGCACCACCTGCTCTGCCTCACCGCCCTTGAACCACTCGTCGACGTCGAGCGTGACTGTCTCACCTTCCACCGAGGTGACGGTGCCCTCGAACGCGAGTGGTGCCCTGGCCAGCTCCTCGACGCTGAACATGATGCACATCGCCATCGGGTCGTCGGCGCCGGCATCGAGCTCGAGTGGCGGGCCTCCGGCCACCGGGCCACCGTCGGTGTCGTCGCCAGTGAGGGCGATGACGCCGCCAACAGCGACGACCAAGACGGCCGCAGCGGCGATCCCCACGAACCAGGGGTTCTTCTTCGGTGCGCGCTCGGATATGGTCTGTTCGGTCGGGGATGTGCTCATGATGTCCTCCAAGAGTCTTCGGGACGACGGAGTCGTCACGGATTCGGTGGGCACCCTGGAGCTCATCGGATCGAGACGGGCTAGGCGCTCGCGTAGTTCGTCCTTCATCTCTGATGCTCCTCGGCGTGTCTATCCCCTATGTGTCCACCGGAGGGAGGATCCTGTCGTGACATGGCCTCGGCCAGCTTGCCCTTGGCCCGGCCAAGACGAAGGCTCACCGCGTTGGGGGTGCTCCCGAGGACCAGGGCGATCTCTCTCGGCTCCAGTTGCTCCCAGGCCCAGAGTCGGAGGACCTCCTGGTCGGCAGCCGGAAGCCCTCCCATGGCGTCCACCAGGCCTCCATCCTGAAGAGACTCGGCCGGGTCGAGGATGAGCTCCGGCGTCGGCTCGGCCTCCAGACGGCCCACCAAGCTGAGCCTGCGTTGCACGCTGCGACGATGATTGGACAGGGTGCGTCGGGCGACGGCGTAGCACCAGGGCAAAGGCTCGGGCATCGGAACGTCCTCGACCCGGCGCCAGATAACCGTCAACACGTCATTGAGCAGGTCGGGAGCATCCTCGGCTTTGGCGCGACGACGTAGATAGCGCTGCAGCGGCTCATACGCCTCGGCGGCAATCGCCTCGAAGCGGTCACGCCGCTCGGCTGGACTCACGATGGATCTCTGTCCGGCACGTGGCTGATTCTGTCATCTTGACATCTGGGTCCGGGGGCCTATGAAGATTTCGCGCTCTCCCGTCGAATCCTTGGTCAGCAGCAAGGCCAAGTGCCAAGCGATCGGCTCCCCCCGATCGAGCCTCCCTGGAAGCAGGTGCGGAATCCACCACCCCGCACCTGCTTCGTCATTCGGGCCGTACCCTGACGGGCATGGCTGAACGAGCCCTCGACGCCCGTGCACTCAACCGGGCACTCCTCGCCCGCCAACTCCTCCTCAACCGGCCGAAGTCCCCCGTCGTCCGCGCCGTCGAGAAGGTGGGCGGCCTTCAGACCCAATACGCCCCATCTGCCTACATCGGGCTCTGGTCCCGGTTGACTGGATTCGAGCGGTCACACCTGACCCGAGCCCTGGAAAGGGGTCGAATCCTCCAGGGGACATTGTTGAGAGTCACCATCCACATGGTCTCGGTCGGTGATTACCCCCTCCTCACCGCCGCCGTGCGCCGCTCGCGTCGTGAGTGGTGGCTGCGGGTGGCGAGATCCCGGGGTCTGGGTGAGATCGAATATCGGAAGGCGGCGACGCTCCTTCGCGACATCCTGAGGGACGGCCCCCGGCCGAGGGACAACCTGATCGAGATGCTCGCTGCCGAAGGGTTCCCGAAGGAGATCTGGGAGGGAGCCGGGCTCTGGATCGACATGATCCGGGTGCCGCCGTCGGGGACCTGGGAACGACGAAGGGCGGACCTGTACGGGCTGGCACCGACCGAGACCCGTCAGGTGACCGAGGAAGAAGGTCTCCAACACCTGGTGCGCAGATACCTCGGTGGCTTCGGCCCCGCTGCCATCGCCGACATCTCGAGCTGGGGCGGAGTGCCGATCACGACATTGCGACCGGTGATCGACCGCATGGCCCTGCGTCGATTTCGGGATGCGGAGGGTGGCGAGTTGCTCGACCTCCCCCGTCAGCCCCTCCCCGAGCCGACCAGCGCTGCCCCGCCGCGTTTTCTCCCCACCTGGGACGCCACCCTTCTCGCCCACGCCCGCCGCACTCAGATCCTCCCCGAGGAGTACCGGACGGTCATCTTCAACACCAAGAACCCCCAGTCACTCACCACCTTCCTGCTCGATGGGGCCGTGGCCGGGATCTGGCGTCATGATGGAGCCAAGGTGCATCTCGAGCCTTTCGCTCCGATCCCCCGGGCATATCGGCGGGAACTCGAGGAGGAGGCGTCGCGACTCTCCGCGTTCCTCGGCGGCTAGACCAGGCCTGTGGAGGCGAGCTGCGGCATGAGCACCTCGAAGCCCGCTTCGGCATAGGCATCCGCCACCCGCTCCTTGCTGTCGTTGGTGCAGAAGGTGATCACCGACGGTCCAGCGCCCGAACGCGCCGCATGCAGGGCGCCTGCCTGCCGGCCGATGTCGATCAGATCGGCAACCTCCGGTGAGATGTCATCCCGCGGTTGCTCATGGATCTCGTCGCCATGAGCCGCCCAGAGCAGGGCCGGGTCACCGGTGATGAGGCCACTGGTGAGCGCGGCCACCCGGGCCAGACTGCGCTGGACGCGGTCCTGTGGGTGCACAACGTCGATGACACGACGGGCCTGCTCCGTGGGGAGGCTCCGCTGCGGGACGGCCAGCACGACCTGAAGCGCGGGGTGGATGGGAAGCCGGATGGGCAACCCCTCGGCCGGGACGAGAGTGAGCCCACCATAGACGGCGGCCGCCACGTTGTCGGCATGGCCTTCCAGCTCCGCGGCGAGACGAAAGATGTGGTCGAAGCCTGCCTCACCGTCCACTGCCCGCAAAGCGGCCGCGATGCCGGCAACTGCGGCCGCGGCGGATGAGCCGAGACCTTTCCCGATCGGTATGTCGGCCTCCACCCGCATGGACAGAGGGTGGTCGTCACCGACCGCCCTGCGGGCGGCACTCAACACGCCATCTCCCTCGCCCGGGCTCGGCTGGAAGCGCCCGACGTGCTCGACGCTCCACTGCTCGGCCGGGCTGGCCTTGACGGTGCAGCGAATCTCCAGGGCGATGGCCATGCAGTCGAAAGCGGGGCCGAGGTTGGCCGATGTCGCCGGCGCCGAGGCCGATGCGGACCGAAAGACCTGGTTCACCCTCGAAGCCTATTCAGGGTTAGCGTGCCCCGAGTGGGCGACTTCCTCGACTTCGAGAATCTGCTCCCCGAGCTGGTCGTGGGTCTCGGGCTGGCCCTACTGCTGGGTAACGGACTTGCCTGGTGGAAGCATCGCCAGGGGAAGACCCCTGAGGGGGTGCAGAATGCGCACTACCGACGGGGTCGGGTCATCTTCCTGCTGGTTGTTGGAGCGCTGATGACAGTATGGGGAGCGGTCTCCCTGTTGACCTAGCATCGAGTCATGTCAGCCGGTGGAGGAACCCGGGCCATCGTCGCCGCCTTGCTCGCCAACGCCGGCATAGCCGTGGCCAAGTTCGTCGCCTACCTGGTCACCGGATCTGCCTCCATGCTGGCCGAGTCGATCCACTCCGTGGCCGACACCTCGAACCAGGGCCTCCTCCTGCTCGGCGGGAGGCGGGCCCGGAAGGTCGCCGATGACCATCACCAGTTCGGATACGGGCGCGAGCGCTATTTCTGGTCATTCGTGGTTGCTCTCGTCCTGTTCACCCTGGGCGGTCTCTACTCGATCTACGAAGGAGTCACCAAGATCCTCCATCCCCACGAGCTCACCTCGATCGGTTGGGCATTCGGCGTTCTCGCGGTGGCCATCGTCCTCGAGTCCTTCAGCTTCAGGACCGCAATGACCGAGGCGGGCAAGGTCAAGGGGGAGCGGAGCTGGTGGTCGTACATACGCTCCTCGCGTTCACCGGAGCTCCCCGTCGTGCTCCTGGAGGATGCCGGGGCCCTGATCGGCCTTCTCCTCGCCTCGATCGGAGTCGGGATGTACGTGATCACTGGGAACGAGATCTGGGATGCCCTCGGGACGTTGAGCATCGGTGCCCTGCTGCTGGTGATCGCGGGCTTTCTCGCGATCGAGATGAAGTCACTCCTCATCGGGGAGGCCGCCACCGACGACCACATCAGGGCCATCGAGCAGGCACTGGCGGCCAGCCCGGATGTGGTCCGCGTCATCGATCTCCGAACCCAGCACATGGGCCCCGAGGAGCTCCTGGTAGCGGGCAAGATCGAGTTCCGAAGGACGCTTACCTCCATCGAGTTGGCTGCTGCTATCGATGCCGCCGAGAAGGAGGTTCGCGCCGCAGTCCCGTATGCAGGGCGTATCTACCTGGAGCCCGACATCTGGAGGGAGGATCATGTGCCGACACCGGACGGGCCTCCGCCAGCCGGAGTGGGTCCGCATTGACCTCGTGCCAGATTCCGATGGTCGTGAGGGTTGGTATCGTTGATCCGAGCGTCTGAACGCCGTTGTGCGGGTGTAGTTCAATGGTAGAACACGAGCTTCCCAAGCTCGGGGCGAGGGTTCGATTCCCTTCACCCGCTCTGGAACACCCTCATTCAAGGAGCACCGTTTGATCTTCTCCGACCGGTCAATCCGGGAAGCAATCGACCTGGGTGAGATCGGGATCGAGCCCTATGAGCCCTCCTTCGTCCAGCCCTCTTCGGTCGACCTCAGGGTTGGCGACGGGTTCCGTGTCTTCGTCAACCACAAGTACAGCCAGATCGACCCTCGCGATCCACAGCCAGATCTGACCCAGTTGATCGAGGTCGGCGAAGGTGAGCCATTCATGCTTCACCCCGGTGAGTTCGTGCTCGGCTCTACCTTGGAGCGTGTCAAGCTCGGCAACGACGTGGTGGCCCGTCTCGAGGGCAAGTCCTCACTGGGACGACTCGGTCTTCTCATCCACTCGACTGCCGGATTCATCGACCCCGGCTTCGAGGGCCACATCACCCTGGAGCTCTCCAACGTGGCCACATTGCCTATCGCCATATACCCGGGGATGAAGATCGGGCAGGTGAGCTTCTACCGAATGACGACCGAGGCCGATCTCCCCTACGGGTCTCCGGAGCTCGGCTCCAAGTACCAGGGACAGAGCGGGCCCACCGCCAGCCTGTCGCACAAGGACTTCGACCCCCTTCCCGGGCGCTAACTAGCGCGGATGCGTATAGTTCAGATTGGGTCCGATTCTGCCTGACAAGGGGGTTCGGGATATACAGAATTGGACTCAGGTCCCTCGGGCCCTAAATGAGTCCCCCCTCGAGAAGCTTCCCCGGCTTCACAGGGCAACGAAGGAACCCCTCCAAGCGGCAACCTCCGGGTTGCCGCGCGTCTCGATTGCGATCACAGCGTCACCTGCTTGCCGATCTCGATGACCCCCTCCGGTGGCAGTCGGAAGTACTGGATGGCCGATGACGCGTTGCGGTGCATCAGCGCATAGAGACCTGCTCTCCAGCGCTCGAAGCCGCGGCTGGTGTTGATGATGGTCTCCCGCCCCACGAAGTAGGTGGCGTCGTCGGGATCGAACCCGAATTCGGGGTCGACGATGTTGGCCAACGCCCCGGGCACATCGGGCTCATCCATGAAGCCGAAGTGGAGCACCACCTGGACGAAGCCCTCCCCCAGGTCGTGAACCGTCGCCCGTCGCACCTGAGGCACCCGGGGCACGCTGGAGGTCTGAACCGCAACCAGGACCACCGTCTCATGCAGCACCTCGTTGTGGCGTAGGTTGGCCAACAAAGCCGGGGGGGTCACACCAGGATCGGGGAACAAGTAAACGGCGGTACCGGGCACACGAAGTTGGGGATGGGTGGAAATCGAGCCGATGAAGCGCTCGATGGGAAGCTCGCCCCGCTTCAGCGTGGCGGTGAGCTTCCGTCGCCCCGTCTTCCAGGTGGTCATGATGAGGAACACCAGGGCGCCAACGACCAGCGGGAACCACCCTCCGGCCGGCACCTTGATGATGTTGGCGGCGAAGAACGAGACGTCGACGACCAGGAACAGCGCCGTGAGCGAACCCGCCTTGACAGCAGACCACCTCCATCGCTCCCGCATCACGAAATAGAGGAGGATGGTCGTGATGACCATGGTCGTGGTCACCGCGACCCCGTAGGCGGCAGCCAGCGCGGTCGAGGTGCGAAAAGCGATCACCAGACCGACGCAGGCGATCATCAGGATCCAGTTGATCATCGCGATGTAGATCTGGCCGATCTCCCTGGGTGAGGTGTGGTCGATGTCGAAGCGGGGCAGATAGCCCAACTGGACCGCCTGCATGGTCAACGAATAGGCGCCTGAGATCAGTGCTTGAGAGGCTATGACCGTGGCCATGGTGGCCAGGATCACCAATGGCAACACAGCCCAGGTAGGAGACATCCGAAAGAACGGATTGTCCACCGCGTCGGGGTTGGCGATGAGCATCGCCCCCTGACCGAAGTAGTTGAGCAGCAGGGCAGGGAAGACCACCGTGTACCAGCCAAATCGGATCGGTCGCTTGCCGAAGTGACCCATATCGGCGTACAGGGCTTCGCTTCCCGTGACGACCAGGAATATCGCCCCGAGGGAGAGAAACGCCTGCCGGGGACTCTCTCCTATGAACGCCACCGCGTGCGCCGGGTTCACCGCTGCCAGGATCCCGGGATCCTGCAGCACGTGATAGCCACCGAGGACGGCAAGCACCGAGAACCAGACGATCATCACCGGCCCGAATATCGCTCCCACCGTGGAAGTCCCCTGGCGCTGTATCGCGAACAGGGCGACGAGGATGAGCACCGCGATCGGGATCACGTAAGGCTCGAGGTCCGGGGCGGCAACCTCGAGGCCCTCCACCGCCGACAAGACCGAGATAGCAGGCGTGATCACCCCGTCTCCGTAGAGAAGAGATGTACCGAAGAGACCGAGCAGAATCAGCGCCCATCGGATGCCGGCCGGGCGCTCCTTGCGGGTGGGCACCAGGAGGGCGGTGAGAGCCATGATCCCGCCTTCACCGTGGTTGTCCGCCCTCATCACGAACATCAGGTACTTGAAGGACACGATCAGCACCAGCGCCCAGAACATGAGCGAGAGCACCCCGAACACGCTCACCCGGTCGACGCCGAGCCCGGAGGCGGCGTGGAACGACTCGCGAAATGCGTAGAGCGGGCTGGTGCCAATGTCGCCGTAGACGATTCCCAGCGCACCGACGGACATCACGACGAGGTAGCGCTTGCCGCGCTTGTGGGGGTGAGACACCTACGTCTATCCCGGGATGAGGTGGAAAGAGGGAGACATCAGCCCTGTTTGAAAGGGCCCTGATCGGTCACTGACCTGCGTCACAACCGGGCGAGAGTAGCCGTCTGTAGATTGTTGTAATGCTCGTGACCATGATCGTCGAGATCCCCAAGGGGAGTCGCAACAAGTACGAGACCGACCATGAAACGGGCGAGATATTCCTCGACCGGATGCTGTTCACTGCCACCCGCTACCCGGCGGACTACGGGTTCATCCCCGACACCCACGCCGACGACGGGGATCCTCTCGACATTCTCGCCCTGGTCTCCGAGCCGACCTTCCCCGGCTGCCGGATCAGGGTCCGCCCGATCGGGCTCTTCTTGATGGAGGATCAGGGTCATGCCGACCACAAGGTGCTCGCCGTCCCCGACGGCGACCCGTTGTGGAAGGACGCCACAGACCTCGACGACGTTCCCGAGCATCTGTTGCACGAACTCGAGCACTTCTTCGCCGTCTACAAGGAACTGGAGAAGAAGAAGACCGCCACTCTCGGATGGCGGTCGGCGACCGAGGCCATGGAGACCATCGAGCGTGCCCAGGCGGCTGCCCGGGCTAAGTGACGTCGCGGCCCAGGTTGGCGAATCGGGTGAACTCCGGCTGGAAGGTCATTTCGACCCAACCGGTGCCGCCGGCCCGATGCTTGGCCACGATCACCTCGGCGATTCCCTTCTTGTCCTGATCCTCCGGGTGGTAGTACTCGTGTCGATACACGAACATCACCACGTCGGCGTCCTGTTCGATGGCACCGCTCTCACGCAGATCGGACAGCCGGGGACGTTTGTCCTCCCTGGCCTCCAGTGACCGGTTGAGCTGGGACACCGCGATGATCGGGACCTCGAGCTCTCTCGCCAGGTTCTTGAGGTTGCGAGTCACTTCCGAGATCTCCTGCTGGCGATTCTCCCTCGTCGTCGCGTTGAGCAGCTGGAGGTAATCGACGACTATCAGACCCAGCCCTTGTTTCCGCTTCAGCCGCCGGCATTTGGCCCGGATGTCGGTCACGGTCACGATCGGGGAGTCGTCGATGAAGATCGGGGCCTTGTACATCTTCCCGGCGGCATCGACAACCCGCTGCCAGAGCGGCCCCAGCTGGCCGTTGCGAAGCTTCTTCGAGTCGACCTTGCCCACCGAGGACAGGATGCGCTGGACGATCTCCTCTTTGGACATCTCCAATGAGAAGATGGCAACCGGATCGCCGCCGGAGGCGACGTTCGTGGCGATGTTGAGGGAGACGGCGCTCTTGCCCATGCCTGGTCTCCCCGCGATGACCACGAGATTGGCGGGCTGGATCCCCGCCAGGAGCCGGTCCAGGTCGACGAATCCGGTAGCCAGGCCGTTCAGCTCCGAGCCCCGCTGCTCGAGCATCTCGATGTGCTCGAGGACGTCGCTGAACAGCGGGCCGATCTCGAGCAGGGTCTGGGCGCTTCGTCTCTCTGCCACCGAGAGGACAGCCTGCTCGGCCCGGTCGAGAACCTGGGCGATCTCCTCGTCGATGTCGAAGGCGACCTCGGTGACCGACGCCCCGGCCCTGATCAACTCCCGTCGTTTGGCGTGCTCCTCGACGATCCCTGCGTAATAGACGACATTGGAGGTCGAGGGAACGATGTCGACCAGACGGGCGAGGTAGGCCACCCCGCCCACCTTCTCGAGCTCACCCTTCCTACGCAGTGACTCAGAGACGGTGACGGCGTCGATCGCCTGATTGCTGTCGAACAGCTCACGTATCGACTCGAAGATCGCCTGGTGAGCGGGAACATAGAAGTCCGGCGGGTGGATCCGGTCCATCACCTCGTTCACCGCCTCCTCGGAAAGGAGGACGGCGCCGATCACCGACTCCTCCGCCTCCCGTGAGTGAGGGGGGCTCCGGTATCCGGGTCTCATCTGCGTCTGTTCGGTCATTTCGCTCATCGATGTCCTCAGCCAACATTGCCGGTGTGACAAATTTCGCGAACTGGCGCGACGACCCAGAGGTGGGGTGGGGGAAGATCGTCCAGCTTCGGGGGAAGCGAGGTGAACATAGACACCCCGGCCCGGGGAGGCGAGCCGACGGCCTCATTGTTTTTCGCGGTCGAGGGAAATCCCGGGAAGGTCGCGAAATCACACGTTGGTGCCACTATTCCGAGTCGCCGGTGAGTGCCGAAGGATCACGATCGAGGCGGCAATGATCATGATCGACACCCCGATCGCCGGGACACCTTCAGTCCCCGTGGTGGCACTGGCCATGTTGAGGGAGGCGTGGAACAGGGCGACGATGAGGAGACTCGATCCAGACTGCTCGTAGAGCCACCCCAGCACCACGGCCCCGGCGACCAGCCCCACCAGCCATCCCGGGATGACCGCCACCTCGAATCCTCGCAGCCCGGTGTCGATCCAGAACGTCGGCAGGTGCCAGACCGCCCAAGGAATGGCCAGGAAGAGGGCGGCGCGGCTCATCGAGTGTCGCTGACGGAGACGCGGCCAGGCGAAGCCCCGCCAGCCAACCTCCTCCCCGTAGCCGTTGATCAGCAACACCATCACCAACACGGCAAACCAACCGAAAGAGGGGAGACCCGACATCGTGCTCAACTCTTCGAAGGTGGGCAGGCTCCCTTCAATCAGCCAGAGGGCGCCCAGCGCCAGGACGGCGCCGACAAGCGGGAGCAGCGCCACCATGTACCAGCGCAGCGGGACCCGCCAGCGCAGCATCCTCCCGGTCAGCTCACGCACCCCACGGCTGCCGTCCAGAATCGCCGAGACGACGAAAGCAGCCACCATCGGGCCGAGCAGACCGGGAAAGTGGCTGATCCCGCCTCCCGAGACCGCCACTGGTATCCAGTAACCCCAGGAGACGAGGAAGGTCACCGCGTAGAAAGCCGCCAGCGGGTGACGCCGAACGGGGCCGCCGATCACGCCAACAGGCGCCGAGTCGGAGTCGGGATGGGCCATGACGTCACCGAGGTGACGCTAGACCTCAGGAGGCCGGTATCACGTCCAGGGTGAGAGGGAACTCCACGTCGGGATGGAGCCTGATGTTGATCTCGTGAAGACCGATCGCCTTGATCGGCTTCGGGATCTCGACGCTGGCCTTGTCAAGCTCGATCCCGGTGAACCGGCGAACACCCTCCACCACGTCGGTCAACCCGACGGATCCATAGAGCTGGCCCTCGTCACCGGCCGGGGCGGCGATCACGACACGGCTCCCGACCAGCTGGGTGGCAATTTGCTCTGCCTCGTCCTTGGCCCGCCGCTCGGCTTCGATCCGTGCCTCGCGGATCGACTCCGCCTGGGCCAATGCGCCCTCGTTGGCCTTGACTGCCTTCTTCTTGGGCAAGAGGAAGTTGCGGGCATAACCCTCGGCCACATCCACCACGTCGCCGCGCTTGCCCAGCTCGTTCACGTCGGAGATGAGGATCAGCTTCATCGCGTGCTCAGGTAGGGCAGCAGGGCCATCTCACGGGCGTTCTTGATCGCGTTGGATACCGCCCGCTGATGCGTCGGGCAGTTGCCGTTCACCCGGCGCCCCCGGATCTTGCCCCGGTCGGACATGTACTTGCGAAGGACGGAGACGTCCTTCCAATCGATGTAGTCGACATGCTGCTTACAGAAGGCGCAGGGCTTGGGACGGCCCCGTCGCATCTCCATACCCCGGCGCCGCTTGGGACGCGGGTTGTTGGTGCTCTTTCTCGCCATTTATCTAGAACTCCTGATCAGAAGGGCGCCTCGTCGGGCCCGTAGTTGTCGCGTGCCACCGGAGCGGGCGGGACCTCGCTGCCCTGGCCGCCTCCGCCACTCCAGTCGCCGCCAGAGCGCTGGGTCTTGTTCACGGTGGCAGTGGCCCAGCGAAGGGATGGCCCGATCTCGTCGATCTGGATCTCGACCACGGATCGCTTCTCGCCTTCCGGAGTCTCCCAGTTCCGCTGCTCGAGACGTCCGGTCACGATGACCCGGGCCCCTTTCTGCAGCGACTCGGCCGCGCTCTCCGCCTGTTCCCTCCACACGGTCCCGGTGAAGAAGCTGGTGTCCTCCTGCCACTCCCCGTCGTTGCCCCGCCAGCGTCGGTTGACCGCGAGACGGATCTTGGCCATCGCAACACCGGAAGGGGTGAAGCGCAACTCGGGGTCGTCGACCAGGTTTCCGATCAATGTGACGTTGTTCGACATTTCAATCTCCTCTTCTCACGCCCTCGGGTCGATCATGCCTCGGCCCTGGGACGGATTCCAGTCATGCGCCTTTGCGCACGATCTTGTGTCGAACCACCTCGTCGGCCAGCGAAAGCATGCGATCCAGTGAATCGATGGCAGCCGCCTCTGCCTGAAACGTGACCACCGAGTAGTAACCCTCGGATAGATGATCAATCTCGTAGGCGAACCGCCTCTTACCCCAGAGATCGCGCCCGTCGACGCTGGCTCCCTGATCGGATAGATAGCTCTCCAGCTCGCCGATCTTGGTTGCGATGTCGTCCTCGGCCAGATCGGGCCGATGAATCGTCATCACTTCATAGTCGCGCATGTCACCTCCTGTGGACATCCATTCCGGAAGGCCCCACCATCTCGGTGGGGCAGGGGTATCACCGCAGCCGAACGGCGCGAGACGTCGGCTCGGGCTGCGGATTGTAGGGCGATCTCAGCCGGAATCCGAAGTCGAGAGGAGGTCACCGGGTTCGAACTCGTGCACACCGAGCGGAGTCTCCAGCGCCCAGCTCACCTCACCGGGTGCCGGGTATCGGGAGCATGGCTCTGCGGAGCACGGCTCCATCTCCTCGGTGGCAACAAGAACACCATCTTCGTCGAAGAACCACAGGTCGAGAGCGAGCCTGGTGTCCTCCATCACGAAGGTCGGGACAGCAGGCTCAGTGAAGGCGAACAGCATCCCGTCGATGTCGGCCGGCAACCGGGTGACCTCCCGGAGGCCCCGGCTCCGCTCATCGGGCTCGTCAGCCACCCAGACACGGAGATCGGTGCTGCCAACGGAGATGTCCGTTTCCGGTAAGTCGCCGCGATCAGTCGTCGCGGCGCATGCCGCCAGGATGACGACGAGGATGGTCAGCCGGATTTCCGGCCCTTGAGTATCTCGGCGGCGATCTCCTCGGAGACGTGATAGCTCTCCTCCTCGCTGGGGAAGTCGCCGGAGCCGACATCGGCGACATACCTCTCGAGAGCGGCCACCGCCTCGTCGGCGAGGTTGGCGTAGCTGCGAACGAACTTGGCGTATTTGCCTGAGCCAAGACCGAGGACGTCGTGGAAGACCAGTACCTGGCCGTCGGTACCGGGCCCGGCGCCGATCCCGATGGTGGGGACGTCTACCTCCTTTGTGATGATCTCACCGAGAACGTCGGGGACACCCTCGAGGACGATCGAAAAGCAGCCGGCGTTGGCCAGGGCGATCGCGTCCTCGATCATCTCCCGGGCCGCGTCGACCGCCTTGCCCTGGACCTTGAACCCGCCCATGGCATGGACCGACTGCGGGGTGAGCCCGAGATGGCCCATCACCGGGATCTCGGCGTCCAGGATCCGGTCGATCACCGGCAGCCGTTTCCGACCCCCCTCGAGCTTCACCGCCTCGGCACCACCCTCCTGGACGAGACGCCCGGCATTTCGCACGGCGTCCTCGGGTGAGATGTGGAAGCTGAGCCACGGCATGTCCACCACGAACAGGGCGACCGGGTTGGCCCGCTTCACGGCGCGGGCATGCATGATGGTCTCCTCCATCCCGAACTCGAGTGTCGTCGCCATGCCATGGACCACGTTGGCGGCCGAATCCCCGACCAGGATGACGTCGATCCCGGCACGATCGGCGATGACCGCACCGGGGTAGTCGTAGGCCGTCACCATGCTGATCTTGGGGCCACCCTTGCGGGCACGGATCGATGGGACGGTGACTTTCTCGCGCATGATGCACAAGGATAACTGGGCCCGTGGTACTTGGGCTCTGGGGTGATGGGGTGATCTGGCATGACTTCCAGGCGTCGATAGAGTGCTGGGGTTCCTACGGGCCTCGAAGGGATGGCAATGCCCAAAGTGTCCCGGTGGCGCCTGATCCTGACCCTGGTGTCGATCGGCGCGGCCGTTTACATCGTCCTCAACAACCCGATCAATCTGGGTCTCGACCTGGAGGGCGGCACCCAGGTGGTCCTCGAGGCACAGGACACGGCCGACGTGACCGTCGACGCCGACGTCACCGACCGTACTCTCGAGGTGCTGCGTCGCCGGGTCGATGCCCTCGGAGTGGCCGAACCGACGCTCCAGGTATCCGGGGACCGCCGGATCATCATCGAGCTTCCCGGTCTCGACGACCCGGACCAGGCGCTCGAGGTCATCGGGCAGACCGCACAGCTCACCTTCCACCCTGTGCTCGACGCCGTCGAGACGGGGACCGCTCCTACCGATGAGGAGGCTCTCGTCCTGCCCGGCGACCCCGGTGAGGACCTCATCCTCGGGCCTGCCGCGGTGCAGGGCGATCAGGTGGAGAGCGCCGCCGCCATCTTCGACAGCCAGGGCTCGGGGCTCTGGGCGGTCACCATCGATTTCCTTCCCGAAGGAGAGCAGCAGTGGACCGAGTTGACTGCCCAGGCCGCATGCGCGCCACTGGGTGACCCGACTCGCCGGGTTGCCATCGTCCTCGACCAGCAGGTCTTGTCCAGTCCCGGTGTCTCGTCGTCCGTCCAGTGCGATGTCGGCATCACCGGCGGATCGACGCTGATCACGGGGAACTTCGACGAGGCGAGTGCCGGAGACCTCGCACTCCTCATCCGTGCCGGGGCCCTCCCGGTCCCGGTGGAGGTCATCGAACAGGGAACCATCGGCCCATCTCTGGGAGAGGCGGCGATCGAGGCCAGCCTCGAGGCAGCGTTGATCGGCGCCGGTCTCACCATTCTCTACATGATCGCCTTCTACCGGCTGCTGGGCATCGTCGCCGGGATCTCCCTCCTCGTCTACGGGCTTCTCTCGTTCGCCGTGCTCGCCTGGTTGGGGGCAACCCTGACCCTCCCCGGCATCGCCGGTTTCGTGCTCGCCATCGGCATGGCGGTCGACGCCAACGTGCTGGTCTACGAACGGGCCAAGGAGGAGTACGCGCTCGATCCCTCACTGGGCAGGTCCTTGAACACAGGGTTCCAGCGCGCCCTGAGCGCCATCGCCGACGCCAACGTGACCACCCTTCTTGCCGCGATCCTCCTCTTCTTCCTGGCGTCGGGTGCGGTGCGCGGCTTCGGGGTCACGCTGACGATCGGGGTCCTGGTGTCGATGTTCTCGGCGCTGGTGGTGACCCGCGTGCTCTTGGAGATACTCCTCAAGATCCCGTCACTCGAGCGCAAACCCCGTCTCATGGGGATGACGGTGGGCCGCAGACTCCACGAGTGGCTGAGGACGTCGGCGCCGAACCTCTTCGCGCATACGCGACGCTGGCTGGTCATCTCCGCACTGGTGGTTGCCCTCGGCATCACCGGCCTGATCGCCCGTGGAGTCAACTTCGGCATCGAGTTCCTCGGCGGCCGGCTGCTCGAGTTCGCCACAACCCAGTCCGTCGACCTGGACGAGCTACGGCAGGAGCTGACCGATCAGGGGTTGTCAGGAGCGATCATTCAGGAGACCGGCGAGGGCAACATCGTGATCAGGACCGAGCAACTCGACGATGCAGAGGAGCAGGAACTGGAGCAGACCATGGCCGGTCTCGGCGGGGAGATCACGGTGGTTCGTGACCAGTTCGTTGGGCCGACCCTGGGTGTCGAAATCCGCAATCGGGCCCTTCTCGCCCTTGGCATCGCCCTCCTCCTCCAACTGGCATATTTGGCGATTCGGTTCCGATGGACCATCGCGCTGGCCGCGGTGCTGGCCATGTTTCATGACGTGATCTTCGTGGTCGGGGTGTTCGCCTGGCTGGGCAAGACCCTCGACGGTGTCTTCCTGGCGGCGCTGCTGACGATCATCGGGTATTCGATCAACGACTCGGTGGTCATCTTCGACCGGGTGCGAGAACGTCAGGCCGAGCATCCGGAGTTGCCGCTGGCTCCCATCGCCAACGAGGCGTGTCTGCAGACTGTGCCACGGACCATCAACACCGGCTTGGGTGCGATCATGATCCTCGTCGCCCTGTATGTGCTGGGTGGAGACACCCTCGCCGACTTCGCACTCGCCCTGCTCCTTGGGATCCTGATCGGCACGTATTCGTCGGTCTTCACCGCCACGCCGATGGCGATCGCCTTCGAGGAACGCTGGCCCCGTCCGCTGCCTGAGGCAAACGCGGGGGAACGCAAGCAACACCAAAAGCAGAAGGAAACGACCCCGAAGCGGATCTTCGAGTAGGGGCGGTCAGAGGATCGATCGCACCCACTCGATGTCTGCGATCTGCTCCTCGACTCCCCCGGGGGTCTCCACCACAACGGGTGCGCCGGCATCGGCGATCACCCGGGCAAGGAGGTCCGGCGGGATCTGACCACGACCCAGGTTCTCGTGACGGTCGCGTCTCGAGTCGAAGGCGTCCTTTGAGTCGTTGGCCTGGACCAGGTCGACGCGCCCCGTCGCCTCGAGGATCCTCGGCACGACCTCGTCGAATGGCTCGCCGCCCGCCCACAAATGGCAAGTGTCGAGCACGAACCCCACTCCATACCCACCGACCTCGTCGAAGAGCCTTCGGATCCACTCCACCCGGCGGGCCACCGCCTTGTCGCCACCGGCGGTGTTTTCGATCAACACCAGCATGTGGGTGTCGATCGAATCCAGAGCCTTGCGCCATCGATCGACCCCCTCCTCCTGAGGGCCTTCTCCGGTAACATGACCTCCGTGGACGATCACGGCTTCGGCTCCTACCTCTGAGGCAGCGTCGCAGGTCTCCTGGAGAATGCGTCGGGATGGGACCCTCACCCGGTTGTTGTCGGCGCACACGTTGATCAGGTACGGCGCGTGCACGTAGATCGGGATCGGTGAGTTGCGAAGCGACTCTGCGTCCGATCGCGGGTTCGGCTTCTTCCAGGACTGCGGGTTGGAGAGGAAGATCTGGACCACGTCGGCGTGGCGCTCGGCCGCCTCGGCAATGGGGTCGATCGAAGGGACATGCGCCCCGACCAGGGTCACGACGGGTTCCAGATGCGCGCCGTTCTCTCCTTTGCATCCCGGCGGGCCGCATCGATCGCGTAGTTGGTCAGTTGATCGGCCACCTGCCCGGGAGGAAGGGACCAATCCTCAGCCAACAACCCAAGGACACGGGTCTCGATCCAACGCGCTCCCCAGGGATGCTCGGGTAGGTCGCCACGTGTGAGCAGCTTGATCTCCAGCAGGAGCAGGATGTCGCCCTCGTCGGCGATCTCACCCGGCCCGATGTCGACCAAATTCCCCCACGGGATCAGGTCGGGGGCTCGGAACGGCCCGCGGAGCCTGACTGCAAGTCCCTCGTCCCGGGTCTCGATCACCTTGGTGGGGATGAAGAGCTCCTTGAGGCCCCACGCCACCAGGAAGGCAGCGAAGAAGAACATCGCCCACGCCCAGATGACGTCCCGGGGCTCGAAGATCTGTGTGTCGTTCGGGTTGAAGACCAACTCTCGCAGCCAGTTGGTGATCCGCCGGTTGGTGAGAACGTCGACTGCGATGACGAGCAGTGGGATTCCCCCCATGGCCAGGAGCCACATCTTCACGGCCGAGCGTCGTACCTCGACCTTCACTTGACGCCGAGATCCTTGGGAACGAGGACAGCCTCGAAGGGGATCGAATGCATGGCAAAGGCCTCCTCGGCCCGACCACCGGACCGATCGAGGAGCGCGATCGCCTGCACGACGCGAAGCCCCGCTGCCATGGCTGCCTCGGCTGCCTCTACCATCGCCCCACCGGTGGTGGTCGTGTCCTCGACGATGGCCACCGCCATCCCGGCCGACACCGGCCCGACCAGCCGCCCTCCGGTCCCGTATTGCTTGGTCGTCTTTCGAACCGAGAAGGCGTTGATCTTGCGGTGGTGCTGATGGGCGACCATCGCCACGGCGATGGCGATCGGGTCGGCGCCCATGGTCATCCCACCGAGGGCCACCACCTCCGGGTCCAGCAAGTCGAGGAAGGCGGCACCAACGATTGGGGCGCCATCGCCACTCAGCGTGGTGAGACGGGCATCCAGGTACCAGTCCGACTTGGCACCCGACCTGAGCTTGTAGGGGCCGTCCTTGAACAAGGCGTTCACGCGCAGGTGGTCGATCAGAGCTTTGCGGGACACGGCGCCATCGTATTGCCTGGATGGGCCGTATGAGCCATCCGCGAGCGCGTTAGCGTTCGACTATGGATCTTCTCCTCGTCCGGCACGGTCAGCCCGACTGGACCCCCGAACGCATCGCTCGCAATGACCCCGACCTGACCAACCTAGGACACGAGCAGGCCAAGCGCGTCGCGCAGCGATTGGCGGAGATGGAGAGCGTGGACGAGCTGTGGGTGTCCTCCATGAACCGGGCCCTGCAGACGTCGGTGCCGGTGTCCGCCGAGCTCGAGATGGTGCCCGAGGTCTACGACTGGCTCCAGGAGATCAACAACCCGCCGGATTGGGACGGGTCGCCAGCAGAAGAGATCGACAAGGCCTTCCGCGAGTCTCACTACCGGACGATGGAGGAGATGTGGGACGGGCTTCCCGGCGGCGAGTCGTTCCGCGCGTTTCACCAGAGGGTGGTCAGCGGTGTCGAAGCGACCCTCGCCAGCCACGGGGTCACGCCGATGCATGCCGAGCGACGTCATCTCTGGGATGTGGACGATCCGGAGAAGAGGGTGGTCGTCGTCGCCCATGCCGGCACCAACGCCGTGGTGCTCGGTCATCTGCTCGGCCTCGACCCGGTGCCCTGGGAGTGGGAGCGGTTCAGCCAACCCCATACCGGGGTGACCCGGGTCACCATGACCCGGATCAGCACCGGATGGGGATTCTCACTGCGTCAGTTGGGCGACGTGACCCATCTGCGACCGGAGATGGTCACTAGTTGATGCGGGGCGACTTTGCCCTCGGCCCATTCTGACTCGCAGGTCAAGAAACACGACTCACCAACCACAGCCTCGGGCAAACAGACGCCGGTCGCCCCGATCCAGGGAAAGAGCGACTTTGCCCTCGGCCCGTCCACACCGGGCAAACCCAACCACTTAGCCCCAGTGCCACAGCCTCAGGCAAACAGACACCGGTCGCCCCGATGACCACAGATATGGCTACTTGCCGAACCGGCGCTCCCTGGTGGTGAAGTCCCTCAGGGCGCGGAGGAAGTCGACCCGGCGGAATGCGGGCCAGTTGACGTCCACGAACACGAACTCGGCATACGCAGACTGCCATAGCAGGAACCCGGACAGCCGGGACTCCCCCGAGGTGCGAATCAGCAGGTCGGGGTCGGGGACGTCAGCCGAGTACATGTGGGATGCGAGAGAATCGGCATCGATGTGTGAGCCGATCTCATCCGGGGGGACCCCATCTGCCACCAGCTTGGCAACGAGGTCCTTGGCCGCATCCACGATCTCCTGACGACCGCCATAACCCATTGCGATGTTCAACCGCCGCGTCCCCCACGGTCGCGCCTCCTCAGCCGTCTTGGCCGCGGACACCAGTTGATCGGGGAGGAGATCGAGGCTCCCGATGAACCTGATGCCCATGTCGTACTTCGCACAGAGCGCAGGCAACCGGCCGAACAACTCGACGAGGACTTCGAAATAGGGATCGAGCTCCTCGGCGGGGCGGGAAAGGTTCTCCCGGGACAGAACCCAGGCCGTCACGGCCGGGATCTCGAGCTCATGGGCCCAGCCAAGAAACTCCTCGAATCGGCGCATTCCCACCCTGTAGCTGTCGGTGTAGGTGGGGAGCCGCTCCTCGCGGGCGTGGCGGCGATGACCGTCGAGGACGATGCCGATATGACGAGGCAGACGGTCCCGATCGAGACCGTTGACGAGGTTTCGCTCGTAGAGGCGGTAGAGGAGTCCAAGCGCCATGTGCGGTACTCTCATGGTACCGGCCCCGCCGACTCGCACCTCGGCTCAGCGATGGGTCATCTGACCCTTCTCATGTTGACCGGCGCTGCCGATAGCCTGAATGGCATGGAGCGGGCCACCCTCGGAAGGATGCAGAACCCGATTCGGGGCTTCCTGCACGGCTCGGCGGCGTTGGCCACGGCTGTCGGCCTGGTGTTCCTTCTCGAGCGGGCCTGGGGTCAGGCCGGAGCGGTTGCCGGTGCGCTCGTATTCGGAATGGCGCTGCTCGCCATGTACACCACCTCCTCCCTCTACCACTCGGTTCCCTGGAAGGAGAAGTGGAAGACACGGCTCCAGAGGTTGGATCACTCGATGATCTTCCTGGTCGTCGCCGGTACCTTCACCCCGATCGCCCTTGCCTCCCTGGAGGGAACAGCCCTGGTGGTGGGGCTGGGCATCGCGTGGGGGATCGCCGTCACCGGCATCCTGCTCAAGGCGCTCGTCCCGGAGATCAAGACCGGTCTCTCCGTCACGCTGCAGATGATCATGGGCTGGTCCGCCCTGATCTGGATGCCTTGGGTGTGGACCGAGTTGGGTGCCGGCGCCGTGACTCTCATCACCCTCGGCGGGCTGTGCTACACGGTGGGTACGGTGATTTTCACTGCGAAGCGGCCCCGTCTGTTCTCCAGGACCTTCTCCTACCACGAGCTGTTCCACGTCCTGGTTATCGCGGGAAGCACCTTCCACTTCTTCGCGATACTGCTGTACGCGATTCCCGCGATGGCCTAGCCAACCGGCAGCGACGAAGCCTCAGCACACAGGGCCTCGACCTCATCGAGTCGAGAGGGAACCATGCTGGTCAGGTTCTCATGTCCGTCCTCGGTGATCACCACGTCGTCTTCGATGCGGACCCCGATCCCGAGGAACTCGGCAGGTATCGAGTGGGTTATCTTCTCGGCCGCTTCCCTCGCCTCGGCCTCCTTGGCCACGGCCGCGACACGCCCTTCGAGGATCCTCCGCTCATTCCACTCGTCCTGGTCGTATTCGAGCAAAGTGAGAGTGATCTCGCCCTTCTCCGGGGCGATGTAGAGGCCGGGCTCGACGGTGAACGCCATTCCCGACTCCAGCTTGCGCGGCGCACCCTCCACCCGGTAGGTGCCCATGTCGTGGACATCCATCCCAAGCCAGTGCCCGGTGCCATGAAAGAAGAACTGGTTGTAGTGATGCATGGCCAGGGACTCCTCGACCGATCGGGGAAGGAGGCCGAGCTCCACCATCCCCTCGGTCAGGACCCGGGTCGCCGAATCGTGGATCGCACGGAGGCTCGAACCTGGAGCGGACATGTCGAGGCCCTTCTGGAACGCGGAGTAAACCACCTCGTAGATGGCGCGTTGAGGGCCGGTGAACCTGCCATTTGCCGGGAAGGTGCGGGTGATGTCAGAGGAGTAGCCGTCGACCTCAGCGGCGGCATCGATCAGTAGCAGGTCCCCATCCTCGATCCGCCGGTCGTTCTCCACATAGTGGAGGACGCAGGCATTGGCCCCGGAGGCCACGATCGAGGAGTAGCCGTTGTGCCGGGCTCCCGCCTGACGCCACCAGTACTCCAGCGCCGCCTGGACCTGGTACTCGTAGAGACCCGGGGCCGCAAAGCGCATCGCCTCCTCGTGGCCGCGGGCCGACAGCTCACACGCCCGGCGCAGGCTGTCGATCTCTTCGGTGGTCTTCCTGAGACGCATCTCGGCGAGGAGCACCGAGATATCGCGCACGGCCGCCGGCACGGTTCCGCCGAATCGCTCACGATGGCTCCGCGCCCTGGAGATGATCCCGCTGACCCGGTCGTCATGATGTGGGTTGCCCGTGCGGTACCACACCACCTCACGGCCGATCATGTAGCGAGAAAGCACCTCGTCGAGCTCGCCGATCTCGTAGGACTTGTCGGCCCCGAACCGGGCGGCTGCCCCCTCGGTTCCGGCTCGATAGCCGTTCCATGCCTCCATCTCGGGGTCGCGAGGGCGGACGAACAATGTGTACTCGGCGTCGGCATTGCCCGGAGTGATCACCGCGACCGCGTCCGGTTCTGGAAACCCGGTGAGATAGAGGAAGTCGGGGTCCTGATGGAAGTCGAAGTTGGTGTCGTTGCTCCGGGTGACCTCTGCGGCGGCAGGGATTATGGCGATACCGGCCTCGCCGATCTCCTCGGCGAGGCGACCGCGGCGGTTGGCGAAACGATCTGACATGGGCGAAACGCTACCCGGGATCAGCCGGCGAAAACCAGGTCGACGATCAAGGGAAAATGATCCGAGCCCAGGGACGCGCCGAGGCGTCGGTCCTGAACTACCAACATATCACTGTGGAGCAGATGGTCGATCGGCACGCGAAGCAGGACGTTGGAGGTTGCCGGGAACGACGGCTGGAGACCGAAGCCGATCTGGGAGTTCCTCAGGTCCCCGTCGGAGACCAGTCTTCGGAACGGCCAGGACCACGGTGAGGCGTTGAGATCGCCGACGACGAAGAACGCCCCTTGCTGCTCACTCGCCCACTCGGCGGCGAAGGCAAGCTGAGCATCACGCAGGGCGGCCCGCTGCGCCGTCGTTGGCGCGAGGGGGTGTGAGGAGAGCACCTTCACCGGCACCGGCCAATTCTCTGGCTGATAGGCGAGGGAAATGGCCCGGGGCTGTCCCTCGGCGAAGCCGAATGACACCGCATCCACGTCCTCACGGACCAGAACCAGGGTCCCGAAGATGAGGTTGTCGGACCGACCCCTGATCATCTGGTAGTCGAAGTCCGCGGACTCCATGGCCACTTCCCATGGCCGGCTTGCCTCATGGAGAAAGACGAGATCGGGCTCCACCGACTCGATGTACTCGATGACTTCGTTGTAGCTCTCGTTGTTGGAGAGCAGGTTGAAGCTCATCACCCTCAGCTCGGGCGACCCGGCCCCCGGATCGCCTGGTGAACCCAGGTACAGCGGGGCCACGAAGAACGAGTTGAACAAAGCGATTCCCAGGATGGTGAACCCGGTCCGGCGCCATCGGGAGGCAGCGACGGCAAGCCCGAGGAGCAACAAGCCAACCACGTATTGGCCGCGAAAGTTCGCGAGCACATCGAGCCACCAGAACCATCGGCCGGCGAATGAGGCAAGGCTGATCGCCGCCAGTAGCAGCGCGGGGATCACCAGGAGGATCACGAGAGCACGATAGGTGCAGCCGGGTCACCAGACCTCGGTGAGCTAGACCGTGTCCCCGATCGCCTTGCGTAGATCGGCGATCTGGGCCCGGACCGACTCCGGGCTGCCACCCCCCCTGCTCCGACGCCTCAGCACCGAAGCCGCCGGGTCGATGAGGTCGACGTCTGACTCGACGAATCCGGGATGGGCAGTCGACAGGTCCGACAGTGTCGCCTCCGAGAGGGAGTGCCCGCGGGCATCGAGTCTGTGGAGCAGCTTTCCCACCGCCGCGTGTGCCTCCCGGAAGGGGACGCCGCGTCCCACCAGCGTCTCGGCGAGATCCAACGCGGCCGTCTCCGCCGAGGGCGGGGCGGGATCGAACTCGGCGTGAGTGATCATCTCGATCATCGCCTCGAGTGACCCGGCGAGCACGTCGTCGGCGTCGAACACGAGCCGCTTGTCCTCTTGGAGATCCCGGTTGTAGCTGAGCGGAAGCCCCTTCTGCAGCGCGATGATGGATGCGAGATCACCGGCGACCCGGGCCGACCGCCCCCTGATCAGCTCGGCCATGTCCGGGTTGCGCTTCTGGGGCAAGGCCGAAGAGCCGGTGGTCACCTCGTCACCGAGCCTGACACGCCCGAACTCGGGAGTTGACCAGAGAATGACCTCTTCGGCGAAACGGGAGAGGCTCACCATGGCTTGGGTGCAACAGAAGATGTACTCGGCCAGATGATCCCGGGCACCGACGGCATCCAGCGAGTTGTCGAAAACGGCCGACATGCCAAGCAGACGGGCAGTCTCCTCGGGATCGATGGGCAGGGAGGTCCCGGCTGATGCGGCAGCTCCGAGCGGCGACACGTCGATCCGTCGGCTCACGTCGATGAAGCGATCGGCGTCACGTTTCGCCATCCAGGCATAAGCCATCAGATGGTGGCCCAGGGTCGTTGGCTGGGCCTGTTGGAGGTGGGTGTAAGACGGGATCACCGTCTCGGCGTAGGTCCCGGCCAGCTCGCACAACACCAGGGCATAGCCATGGAGTTGGCGAATCCGCTCCCCTGCCGAGCGCCTGGTGTAGAGCCTGATGTCGAGGGAGACCTGGTCGTTGCGGGACCGACCGGTGTGCATCTTGCCGGCAATATCCCCGACTGTCTCGAAGAGGCGACGCTCCACCGCGCTGTGAACGTCCTCATCGGCTTCTACGAACTCGAACCGGCCGGCCAGGGCCTCCTCATGGATGGCAGCCAGGCCCTTGAGCAATGACTCGTGCTCGTCGACGGGCACGATCCCGGCCTCACCCAGCATCCTCACATGAGCGATCGATCCCTCGATGTCATCGACGAGTAAACGGCGGTCGGAGTCGTCCCTGGTGTAGCGCCACAGGACGTCCCCCGGGCCGAGCTCGAACCGACCTCCCCACAGAGTCACTGGACCTCCCCGCCCCCGTAACCCCTGATCCGCTGTGCGTTCAGAGAGATGAACCCCTCCGCGTCGACATGGCGATAGACCTCATCGGCCTCGAAGGTCGCCGCATCCGGGTCATACAGACTATCTGGGGCACGACGACCGGTCACCGCGGCCGAACCCTTGAACAGGGACAACCTGGCCTCGCCCGTCACCGGCTCCTGGATCTCGTCGAAGAACGACTGGAGGGCCGAGCGCTCCGGGCTGAACCAGAAGCCGTTGTAAGCCATCTCGGCATAACGGGGAATCAGCCCGTCCCGCATGTGCAGCACCTCACGATCGAGTGTGATCGACTCCACCGCCCTATGAGCGAGATGGAGGATGGTGCCGCCCGGTGTCTCATAAACGCCGCGGCTCTTGATCCCGACGAAGCGATTCTCGACGATGTCGACCCTGCCCACGCCGTGACGACCGGCGAGCCGGTTTGCCTCCTCCAGGAGGGCAACCGGGCCAAGAGCCCGGCCGTCGATCGACACCGGGTTCCCGTGCTCGAAGCCGATGACCACCTCCTCCAGATCGTCAGGGGCTGCTGCCGGGTCGACGGTCAGCTTGAACATGTCCGCCGGCGGGGCCGCCCATGGATCCTCGAGTATCCCTCCCTCATAGGAGATATGGAACAGGTTGGCGTCCATCGAGTAGGGCGCCTCCTTGGTGACCGGGACCGGGATGCCTCTCGTGCTCGCGTAGTCGAGCAGGTCCGCCCTCCCGCTCAGGTCCCACTCGCGCCATGGCGCGATCACCCTGAGCTCGGGGGCGAGGGCGGCCACAGACAGCTCGAATCGGACCTGGTCGTTCCCCTTCCCCGTGGCCCCATGGGCGATCGCCTGGGCTCCGAAGGCATGCGCGGTGCGAACCAGGCCCTCGCTGATGATCGGGCGCGCCAGCGAGGTCCCGAGCAGATAGTGGCCCTCGTATACGGCCGCGGCGCGCAGGGCGGGGAACACCGCCCCGGTCACGAAGCGATTGGTGAGGTCTTCGACCACTGCCTCCACGGCGCCGGTGGCGATGGCCTTCTCCTTCGCTTCGCCCACCTCCTCGCCCTGGCCGATGTCAGCGGTGTATGCGATCACTTCGGCATCACGCTCTTCGCGCAGCCATGCCAGGATCACCGAAGTGTCCAGACCACCCGAATATGCCAGGACAACTCTCAAAGTCATTCCTCCTCGTCCGGAGCCGGGCCCGGATCGGACAGCCCCTCTTCGACAGCCCAAACACGAGCCATCTGATAGGCCTCGGCAACCGTGTAGGGGCCTTCTTCGATCCTCCGCTCCAGCATCAGCCCCATGATCTCACCGATCTTGGGCCCCGGACCAATCCCCAGATACGCCATGACTTGGTTACCGTCGATCGGTGCCCTGAGACGGGCGAGCTCCTCCTTTTCCCCGAGACTGGCAATCCGCTCCTCCAGCTCGTCGATCCGGTTCTGAATCGCCTGCTCCCGACGCTGGTTGGCCGTTGTGACGTCACATCTGACCAGCTCGTTGAGCAAGGTCAATAGGTGCCCGGCGTCACGGACATAGCGTCGAACGGCCGAGTCGGTCCATCCCATCTTGAGGGTGTGGGGGCGAAGGTGGAGGAACACGAGCTGGGCGACGTCGTCGGTGATCTCCTTGGGATACCGAAGCGCCTTCATCCGGCGCCGGGTGATTCGCGCGCCGACCACCTCGTGATGGTGGAACGAGACACCGTCCGGCCCGAACTCCCTGGTGTCAGGTTTGCCGATGTCGTGGAACAGCGCGGCCAACCGCAGGGTGAGATCAGGCGAGGCCTTGTCGACGACGGCGAGAGTGTGGGCGAGCACATCCTTGTGACGCTGGTTCGGGTCCTGTTCCATGGCCAGGGCCGGAAGCTCGGGGAGGAAATGGTCGGCCAACCCGGTCCCGACCACCTGGGAGAGCGCCTGTCCCGGTGCCGGCGCCGTGAGCAGTTTGGAGAGCTCGTCCCTTATCCGCTCGGCGGAGACGATCTCGAGACGCTCGCCCATCGACCGGACCGCCTCGAGGGCCGATGAGCTCGGCTTGAACCCGAGAGTTGCCTGGAACCGGAACAGGCGAAGCATCCGGAGCGGATCATCGGAGAATGAGATGCTCGGGTCGAGCGGAGTCCGCAGCACCCCCTTCCCGAGATCGGCGAGACCGCCATGGGGATCGATCGGCACCATGTCCATGAGTGAGAGAGCGATGGCGTTGATCGTGAAGTCGCGTCGGGCCAGGTCGGTCTCGATGTCATCGGAGAAAGAAACATGAGGCTTGCGTGAGTCGTCCCGATACACCTCGTTGCGGAATGTCGTGACCTCGACCGTCCTCCCGCCCTTGCGCGCCGCCACGGTCCCGAACAAGGCACCGACGGTGTAGACGACATCTGCCCACGACTCGAGCAACCTCGTAATCGTCTCCGGACGTGCATCGGTGGCGAAATCGAAGTCGTACTCGTCGACGGACCGTTCGAGCAGGGCGTCGCGTACCGACCCGCCAACGAGGAATAGCTGATGACCCTCTCTGGAGAAGATCTCGGCGAGCTGTGCCGGGGGAAGCTCCCTGGAGACGAGGAACTCGAGACGCTTGGGGATCACTCGGCTAGAGGTTATTCACGCCACCGGGCTGGTCCGGTACCCCGACGGCATCCGCCTTCAGGAGAAGGGCCGGCCCCATCCGGAGCCGGCCCCATTCCCTCCCCAGCGGAAGAGATCAGATCTGGATGCCCGCAGCCATCGCTTTCGCCCGCATCTCATGGACGTTGCGAGCGTGCGGGGTCGCCACCGGGAGCTCGATCGATTTCTCGATCACCAGCTTGAGCAGAGATTGATCGAAGGTCTGCATCCCGAAAAACTCGCTCTCCTTGATGATGTCGAGAAGCGAGGCAGCCTCGGCGCCGCCGATGATCCATTCCTGAACCCGCTCGTTGTTGGTGAGAAGCTCGCACGCCAGCGTCTTGCCACCGTTATGGCCGTCGAGCAGCCGCTGGCTGACGATGCCCAGCAGCTGTGCCGCCAGCTGGCCGCGCGCCACCTTCTGCTGTGGTTCCGGGAAGAGGGAGATGATCCGGTCCACGGTGTCGGCGGGATCCGTGGTCCTCATGGACGAGATGACCAAGTGACCGGTCTCGGCAGCGCTGATCGCGGCTCGGGCGGTCTCGTGCTCATCCAGCTCCGAGATCATGATGATATCGGTGTCATGCCGCATCGCCCCGCGAATCGCCTCGCCGGCGCTCGGTGTGTCCACCCCGACCTCACGTTGCACAACGACGCTGCGCTTGTCGGGATGGAGAATCTCGATCGGATCCTCGACGGTGAGGATGGACGCGGCTCGATTGGCATTGATCCAGTCGAGGATGGAGGCCATGGTCGCGGTCTTTCCCGACCCGGACGGCCCAGTGACCAGCAGGAGCCCGTTCTGGGCGCTTGCCAGCTTCTCCACGATCTTCGGCAGGCCCAGATCTGTGAACGACCTCGAGCCTGGTACGACCCGCCTGAGCACCACCGACACCGATCCTCGCTGCCTGAAGGCGGTGACCCGGAACCGACCGACGTCCTGCCGTCCGAAGGCGAAGTCGGCAGTGCCTGTTTCCTTGAAGTCGACCGCTGCACGAGGAGTGAATAACGACTCGGCGTAGGCCTGGGTGTCCGCCGGGCCGAGATCCGCGAAACCGTCAAGCCTGCTCAGTTGACCGCCGATCCTGGCGACGGGCGCCGACCCGACCTTCAGGTGGAGGTCGGTGGCTCCGGCCGAAACGGCCTGACGAAGCAGCTCTTCGATGTTGGTGTCCATGTGCCTTCCCGATCGCGGTCCCTACGTCCTTATCGGCGGGTAGGGGACAGGAATTGAAGGGGATTGTCGAGAATCGAAGGGTGGGCGTCGCAGCTAAACGTTCCAATGCCCGGCGATGGCAGCGCGAGCGCCGATGAGATGAGCCTCGGACCCTTCGACCGAGTGCAAGGGTGGACCGAAGCTCTCCTCACCTGCCATCCCGAGGAGCGTCGACCGTGCCGAGTGGCGAAGAGCGTCGAGGTCATAGCCCCCTTCGAGCGCGAACACGGTCCTTGCCGGTTCGTGCACCTTGGCGAGGGCAGAGGCCATCCAGCCAAAGTCGGCGTCCAGGAGGTCGAGCTCGGCCAGGGGGTCCTCGGTGTGAGCATCGAACCCGGCGCTGACCAACACCCAATCGGGGGCGAATTGACCCAGCACCGGGAGGACCAGCTCACTCCAGGCCCTGCGGTAGACGTCCCCGGCCGTGCCTGCGGGGAGAGGGATGTTGACCGTCGTCCCCTTCGCCTCGAGATCGATGTCCTCGAGATGCCCCTCGAATGGATAGAACGAGCTCTGATGGACCGAGATGTAGAGGATGGCCGGATCGGGCCCTACCAGTGCCTGGGTGCCGTTCCCATGATGGACGTCCCAGTCGAGGATCGCGACTTTCCTCCCGTTGGCCCGGAGCCAGGCCGCGGCAACGGCGACGTTGTTGAAGAGGCAGAACCCCATGGCCCGTTGTCGCAGTGCATGATGACCGGGCGGCCTACAGACGACGAAACCGGTGGCGTCTGTCATCCCCTCCAGCGCCTGGACCGTGGCCTTGATCCCCCCGGCCGCAGTCAGGGCTGCCGTCCAGGTGTCCCTCGATGCGATCGTGTCCATGTCGAGAGCCCCGCCCCCCAAGGAGCAGAACATCTCGATCATCTCGATGTAGGCCGGGTCGTGGACCAGGGCGAGCTCACCACGGCCTATCTCGGGTGATTCGAGCTCGACCAGATCGAGCCCGGTCTCCCTGATCCCGCGAACGACCGCCTCGATGCGATCCGGCCGCTCCGGGTGAAGCCGGCCTGTGTCGTGCCGCATCGCCGAAGGGTGTGTCGCCACAACGACTCTCACGCTCGTACTCTCCCACAGGTGTCCAACCGACTGCATGTCGAAGGGGAATGGCCGGCAAGGCTGACCATCCGCCGCAGTTGGGCCAAGGCTACGGCACGGCCCTGGAACGATGACGGCCCCGAGGTTGCGGTCCGACTCGACCGAGGATCGAGCGAGTTCCTCCGGACCGTCGCCACGCTGCTCATGTCGGTCGCGAGAGGCGACGTCTACTCCCCGGCCCTCTACCCGCAGGCGACCGTGGTGTGGACCCGGGCAGGTTTTGGCGTCTTCGCCGAGCTCGGCATGATGGAGCGACCGGTCAGGTGGAACAACTCCCGCCCCGTCCACGCCATCGAGATCACTCGCAGGCCCGACTGGCCGTCTCTCGCCGATGTCGACAACATGGCCTTCGAAGGCTTCTGGAGGATGGGCAGGGGCGGTTTGGTCGAGGCCATGGAGACCACGCCGAGGGCGGCGCTCCTTCAAACCACAGTCGAGGGGAGGCTGGCCGGCTACGCCCTGGTGGGCTCCCAAATGACCATGTCGTTCCTGCAAAGGGTTGCCGTCGCCCCGGCCTTCTCCGGTCAGGGGGTCGGAACCTCCTTGATCAGGGGCGCTCTCGAATGGGCGGCCAGGACGGGGGCGCAGACGATGGCGCTCAATGTCCGACCCGAGAACGAGCGAGCGCGTCAGCTCTACGAGAGGGAGGGATTCCGACTCACCGGGACGAGCCTCCAGGTGCTCCGATTCGAGAGTTGAGCCGGCGGTGCTGCTGAACTAGGAGCATGCCGCCACCGGTATCCGACCGTTACCGACTCGAGATTCGACTGGGGCGTGACGGTGATATCGAGGAGTGGCTCGCCACGGACACGTCTCTGGAACGGCCGGTGCTGATCAGGTCGCTCGGTCCGGAGACCAGTTCCGAGCGCAGAGAGGAGTTCGTGGCCGCGGTGAGCGAGGCAGCCAAGACCTCACACTCCCATCTGGCTCGGGTCTACGCAGTCGAAGTCGTTGAAGGCGGGGCGTACGCAGTCTGTGAGTGGAACGGCGGTGCTACCGCGGCCGATCGCCTCGCCGCTGCACAGACCCTCGACCTCGAGGAGTTCCTCCCCAACGCGTCCGGCCTTGCCGGCGCCCTGGCCGCCCTGCATGCGGCCGGTGGCACCCACGGTCGCCTCGATCTGTCCGCCATCTCCTACTCCGTGGCACACCCGGCCAAGCTTGGCGCCTTCGGCCGCCAACGGCGCGATGATCGCGGCGGTGACGTCAGGTCGCTGGCAGGGGCCCTGGAGACCGCCTTGACCGGCACCGACCCCGGAGGCCCCCCTCCATCGGAGAGCATCGACGGTCTTCCCCGAGCGATCGACCGGGTGCTGCGCGCGGCCCAGTCGGGCAAGTTGAGCGCCGATGAGCTGGAGAAGGCGCTCCTCGCCTCACCGACGCCTCGCCCGTCACAACCGGAGCCCCGATCCACTTCACGCCGGCTTCTGATTGCTGCCGGTGCCCTGGTCATCCTGGCCATCGGCCTGGTTGCCCTCGGCCGACTGTTCACCGGCGGAGGACCGATCATCCCGATCTCTCCAATCACCACGATCCCCGCCGCTCCTCTCACCACCACGACGATCGCCGGCACGACCATCCCCATCGGAGGAGTTGTCATTGTCAGCGCCGACTCCTTCGACCCGTTCGGCGAGGGTGGCGAGAACGACTCCGAGATCCCGAACCTGACCGACGGGGATCCGGCCACCACCTGGCGGTCGGAGCGCTACCGGGATCCGCTCTCCCTGCAGAAGCCCGGAGTCGGAATCCAGTTCGAGGTCGAGGGGACCCCTTCCGCCCTCGAGCTGGTCGGGTTCTCCCCGGGGACCGAGTTCGAGCTCATGTGGGCCCCGAGCCCGTCTCCGGGCCTCGAGGACTGGGACCGTGTCATCACCGCCTCGGCTCCGCCGGGAGCAGCGTCATTCACGTTGCCGACCCGGACCGACGGCTCCTGGCTGTTGTGGATGACGGACCTGCCCGCACAGGCGGACGGCACCTATTTCGTCGAGTTGGCGGAAGTACGATTCGGCCCGTGACCTCTCCCGGTAACGATGCCGAGCTGCTGGCTCGGGTGGTCACCGGCGATCGGGAGGCCTTCGACACCGTCATGCGCCTCCACGAGGAGCGCGTCTTCTCGGTGTGTCTGCGCATCCTTGGTGACCGGGAACGGGCACTGGACGCCACCCAGGACACCTTCCTCACCGTGTTCCGCAAGGTCCGCCAGTTCCAGGGCCGCTCCGCCATCGGGACCTGGATCTATCGGATCGCGGTCAACACTTGCTATGACCAGATCCGCCGGGCCAAACGACGCCCTATCGAGCCTCTCCCGGATCATGTCGAGCCGTCCGACCCCGGCGCAGAGCAAGCTATCGAGTCGGCAGCCCTCAGACCGGACATAGAGATGGCCCTCGCGTCCCTGTCGCCAGAGTTCAGGAACGCGGTGATCCTGGCCGACCTCGAGGGTCTCGCACTTCCCGAGGTTGCCGAGGTGCTCGGGATCCCGGTGGGCACCGTCAAGTCGAGAGTGTTCCGCGGCCGTCGACTACTCGCCCGTCAACTGGGGAACCAAAACACGTGATGACACCATCAAAGGTTAGGAATGCATAGGCACGATCTGGACCTGATTGCGGCCTTCGCCGAGGGAAGTCTCGACGATGCGACTGAGGCGCGCGCCCTGGTCGAGTCGTGTGAAGAGTGCCGCGATGAGTACCAGGCTCAGCTCGCCGCTCTCGAGTATCTGGCTTCCGTTCCCCGTGTCGCGATGAGCGACCTGGAGAGGGCCGCGCTGCATCGCGACCTCTGGACCGAGCTGAGGAGCCCCCCCGGGAAGAAGGTGGCAACCCCGTGGTGGTACCGCTGGTCATATGTGGCTGCGGGTCTCTTCGTGGTACTGGGGCTGGCCGGGGTCTTGAGCGGGTTGCTCCGGGGCGGTGGTGCCGATACGGCATCGGTGGATGTCGCCGAGACCTTCGCCGGGGACGCCTCCAGTCAGGGGGATGACTCGGCGGGAGGCCAAGCGAACCCGCTATACGGGGCCGAGTCGGACGGTGGCTCAGAAGGCGTCAGCACCACTATCGCAAGAGCAGAGGAGGCGCTGCCCTACCCCTTTGCCGACCTGGCCGACGAGGCTCGGGCGAGGAGGGCCAGCGGCGACCTGCCGACCGAGTCGTCGCTTCCCGACGACCTGGCTGAGTGCCTCACTCGTCTCGGTCTCGACGATCAGCTCCTCGTTGACGATCTCGACCTCGATCAGCGTTACCTGGTCTTCATGGAGGAACAGGGGAGCGGCGCCCAAACAGTCACCTTCGTTGCTGTCGACGGCTGCGAGGTCGTCTACGTCGATGGGTGATCGACCCGGCGGGCACTAACCTCGCCGCTCAATGGACGAATACGCCGCCCGATTCGCAGAGCTGCTCGAGCAGATCGCGACCAAGATCCGCTCGGTCACAGTCGACCGCGTGGCCGAGGGCATCCGTCTGACCGGGCTGGGAATCCTCGCCGCGTCTCTGGGGTTGACCGCGTTGTTGTTCTTGCTACTGGCGATATTTGGGGCCCTCGAGATTCCACTCACCACGGCAGGAGCGCTTGCGGTGGTAGGGCTGCTGCTCACCGGGGTGGGCACCTACCTGTGGATCAACCGAGTCTGAGGTAGCGATTTGGACCACGAGAAACTGACCATTATCGGATCCGGCCCCGCCGGCCTCACTTCTGCCCTCTACGCAGCGCGGGCCGAGCTGAAGCCACTGGTCTTCGAGGGTGTCGCTGCGGGCGGGCAATTGATGATCACGACCGACGTCGAGAATTACCCGGGGTTTCCCGACGGGATCCTGGGCCCCGAGCTCATGGACCACTTCAGGAAGCAGGCCCAGCGTTTCGACGCGCGGTTGCAGCAGGTGGACGTGACCAAAGTCGACTTCGCCGCCAGACCGTTCCGGCTCGAGGTGGGGGCGGACGTGTACACCTCGGACGCAGTCATCATCGCCACCGGAGCCTCGGCCAAGTGGCTTGGCGTCCCCGGAGAGGACAAGCTGACCGGTCGCGGCGTGTCGGCATGCGCAACCTGTGACGGGTTCTTCTTCCGTGATCAGGAGTTGGTGGTCGTGGGTGGTGGAGACACCGCCATGGAGGAGGCTCTTTTCCTCACCAAGTTCGCCTCCAAGGTGCACATCGTCCACCGACGCGACGAATTCCGGGCCTCCAAGATCATGGCCCAGCGGGTGTTGGACCATGAGAAGATCGAGGTGCTGTGGAACTCGGTCGTCAAGGAGATCCACGGAGACACCACCGTGGAGAAGGTGACGCTCGAGAACACCAAGACCGGCGAGATTCGTGAACTGAAGGTGCAAGGCGTGTTCGTCGCCATCGGGCACAAACCGAACACGGATCTGTTCACCGGCCAGATCGATCTCGATGCCAACGGATACATCGTCAAGTCCCCGGATGGCAGCACGAGTACCAACGTGGAGGGCGTGTTCGCAGCCGGTGACGTGGCCGACCACATCTACCGGCAGGCCGTCACAGCCGCCGGGACCGGGTGCATGGCCGCCATCGACGCCGAGAGATGGCTGGCGAATCAACAATGAGCACCATGAGCCGCCGGGATTTGCGGCACCGTTCGCTACCCTCGAACTCAGGTTCACCGATGGAGCAAGGAGGGACCCACCCACATGTCTGAGAACATCGTCATTTTGAGCGACGCCACCTTCAACGACGCGATCAGCGCAGAAAAGCCGATCCTCGTCGATTTCTGGGCAGAGTGGTGTGGTCCCTGCCGGGTCATCGCCCCTGTGTTGGAAGAGATCGCCGCCGAGCAAGACGCGCTCACGATCGGCAAGCTCAACATCGATCAGAACCCGATGCCGGCGGCAAAGCACGACGTAATGAGCATCCCCACACTGATCCTGTTCAAGGACGGTGTCGAGAAGAAGCGGATTGTCGGGGCGGCACCCAAGCATCGTCTGCTGCAGGAGCTCTCCGAGTTCATCTGATCCGAGTGCCGGCCTCCCCGGCCCAGCCGGGCTCGACAAGGGACGGCCAGCGCGAAACCTAAAACGTGGAACGGATAACGTGAAACGTCATGCGTCTTTATCGCGTAGGTGATCAGGGGGCTGCGGTCCGCGACATCCAGGATCGTCTCGACGCACTTGGCTTTCTTTCGGATCCCGATCCGCGCAGCGTGTTCGCCGATGGCACAGCCGATGCGGTCAGGGACTTTCAGAGGGCCCGAGGTCTGGCCGACGACGGCATCGTGGGCCCCGACACCTGGCGATCCCTATACGAGGCCGGATACCGGCTCGGTGACCGCATGCTGTTCCTCCGTCGCCCGATGATGCGGGGTGAAGACGTATCCGAGCTGCAGTCCAGGCTCAGCTCTCTCGGATTCGACCCGGGCAAGGTGGACGGGGTGTTCGGCCCCCGAACCGAATCTGCCGTGGTCGAGTTCCAACACAACCGCAACCTGGCAGAAGATGGAAAAGCCGGCCCGGAGGTCGTCACCGAGATCCATCTCGTCACCCGGGGAGAGATGAAGGAGGGACGTCAGGCCGTGAGGGAGCGGGAATGGCTGCGTCGACTCCCCCCGACCGTCGCCGGTGCCCGGGTCTATCTCGATGCCGGTTGTCGTGATGCCCACGAGGCATCGGTTGCATGGGAAGCCGCCTCCGCCACTGCGCTGAGTCTTCAGGAGAAGGGTGGGTTGCCCGTCATGTCGCGATCCCAGGACGGCTCGCTTCCCGAGCGTCTTCGTGCTCGAAGAGCCAACGTCCTCGGCTCGGACCTCATCGTCGCCTTCCAGGTGAGCCCCGACGGCGATGACCACGTGTTCTACTACTCGTCCGAGCACGGAAGCTCGGCCGCCGGAGAGCTACTGGCCCGCTCCATCGCATCGGTCGCCGGCGGCACTGTCGAGGGGCGGGCGAGCGCCATGCTCAAGGAGACGCGGGCACCGGCAGTAGTGGTGTCGCGGGGCAAGCTCGACGAGGAGGTCGGCTACTCGGTTGCCGACGGTCTCACCGAGTTCTTCGCCTGCGCCTCGGCTACCCGCTGAACATCCGGTAGATGCGCTCGAGCTCCCCGAGGTTTCCGAAGCGGATCTCGACCTTCCCCTTCTCGTTGCGATAATTGATCTTCACCTGGGCGCCGAGTTGGTCGGTCAACCGCTTCTCCAGCTCGATGATCTCGACCGGTCGCAGTTCACGCACTCCCCTGGCGACCGGTTTTTCGGCTTCCTTGCGGAGCCGCACCGCGTCTTCCATCTGACGGACGCTCCACCCATCGTCGACCGCTCGTTGAGCGAGATGGGTGGCGTACTTGGCGTCTTCCAGTCCGACCAGCGCACGGGCATGGCCCGCCGAGAGATCACCGGCGTCGACCAGCTCCTGCACCGCCTGCGGTAGTTGGAGTAGCCGCAGGGTGTTCGAGATGGTCGGTCTCGATTTGCCCACTCGATCCGCCACTTGTTCTTGGGTCATTCCAAAATTTTCCAGGAGGTCCTGGTAGGCGTGGGCCTCTTCAAGTGGGGTCAAATCCTGTCGTTGCACGTTCTCGACCAGCGCTTCGACCAGGGTGGATCTCCCGGTCGCCTCTCTGACCACCGCAGGTATGACGGAGAGCCCGGCACGCTTGGCGGCACGCCACCGCCGTTCCCCGGCGATCAGCACGTATCCGTTCTCGTCGCCGGTAACCACGATCGGCTGAAGGACGCCGACCTCCTTGATCGAGGCCGCCATCTCCTCGAGCGCCTGGTCATCGAATCTGGTTCTCGGCTGATCGGGGTTGACCTGGATGCGATCGACCGGGACTTCGAGCAGCCCACCCGGGGCGGTGCCCTGAGGATCGATCGGGATCAGGGACTCCAGTCCCCGTCCCAGACCTGATCGTCGCGTGGTCATATCACTCCTCCTCGCTCACAGACCGTGTCGTTCGATGAACTCCCGGCCCAGTTGGCGGTAAGCAATGGCACCCCGACTCATCGGGTCGAATGCCTCGATCGGTTCCCCATAGGAAGGTGCCTCGGACAAACGGACCGATCTCGGGATCACCGTGCGGTAGGTGGTGTCACCGAAATGGTCGCGAACCTGTGACGAGACGTCCTTGGACAGTTTGGTGCGGCCGTCGTACATGGTGAGCACGACACCCCCAACCTTCAACTTCGGGTTGAGGTTTGATGCCACCAGTTGCACGTTACGGAGAAGCTGACTGAGACCCTCCAGTGCGTAGTATTCACATTGGATCGGGATCATCACCTGGTGGGCCGCGGTCAAGGCGTTGACTGTGAGCAGACCCAGCGACGGAGGGCAGTCGATCAAGATGACGCTGAACACCTGATCGAGCTCGGATATCGCCGTCTTGAGCCGTGTTTCACGTGAAAGCAATGAAACCAACTCGATCTCGGCGCCGGCCAGGTCGATCGTGGCCGGGATGACGAACAGATCACGGACCGAGGTCGGTTCGACCGCATCATCCATCTCGGCCTCCTTGAGCAGGACGTCGTAGATCGAGGTGTCGATCGAGGCTCGGTCGATCCCCAATCCACTTGTGGCGTTGCCCTGCGGATCGAGATCGATCAGAAGAGTCCGTTGCCCCTGAAAGGCGAGGGCCGCAGCCAGGTTTATCGCGGTGGTCGACTTGCCCACGCCACCCTTCTGGTTGGCCAGAGCGACGATCAGTGGGATCTTCTTGCTCACTGTTGACGCATGATAAGTAGCCACACCTTCTGGTCAAGGACCGGAGCCGGTACTTCGAGTGGGTCGAAGCCGTCGACATCTGGTTTGCTCGCCCAGGATCCGCCCACAACGGCGATCCCACCGGGTTTCAACAGTCTCTTGAAACTGGTCAGGGCTTGTTCGGGGGAGAGACTGCCGCGCGAGACGATGCCATCGACCTCGTCCTCCCAATCGGCCACGTCGGCGTGCACCACTTCCACATTTGGCAACTCCAACATCCGCACCGCCCGGTTCATCAGATCTACCCTACGACCCGATCGGTCGAGAAGATGGAATCTGGTCTCGGGCATCACCACTGCCAGCGGGATACCAGGGAGCCCGACCCCGGATCCAACGTCGAGCACGACCGCGGGCTGGGCCTCGAAACCACCGGCAAACACCAGCGAATCACCGATATGGCGGTTGTCGATGCGATCCGACTCGTTGGGGCCGATCCCACCGGCTGCAACCGCCTCAGTGAGTAGCCAATCCCGGTAGCGGGCCAGCAGGTGCTCCTGCGCGGGGGTGATACCGGTGCCGGCCCACTCGCAGCACCTGCCCCAGATCTCAGGTTTCACGTGAAACAAGATAACGCCCGGGTGGCAAACCCGGGCGTATCGCCGGCAATCCCTGGGCGGATTATTCCTCTTCGGATACGGCGACCGCGGTCTTGACCGCGGTGAGGACCACGTAGCGACGGGGTGCCTCGCCCTCCGAATAGGAGTTGACTCCTTCCCGTTCGGCGGCGACATCATGGATGACCTTGCGATCGGCCGGGCTCATCGGCTCCAGCATGATCTCGCCACCTTCCTCCAACAACTGATCGATGAGACGCTCGGCATAGATGGTCAGCGCCTGTCTGCGACGTTCCGCATACCCGGCAATGTCGAGACGAAGACGGGCGGTGTCGTGGGCATATCGCTGCATGACCGTTCTGGTCAGTTCATGGATGGCAGATCGCACCGATCCACGGACACCAACCAATGCCTCGGTCTGTTCTCCCTGCACATCGGCGACGATGACATCGCCGTCGATGGTGGTGGAGACGGTTCCCTCCAGACCAAAGGCATCGACCAGGCCCTCGAGAAACTCGCCGGCGATTCGGGCTTGCTCCTCGATAGTCATCTCGGGACGATCATCGATCTTTGGCTCTCGCTTCTCTTCCTGACGACTCATCTCGCGACCTTTGTCTCGGGTCTGGCTTCTCTGTCCACGTGGTTGCCCGCCACCATTCTTACCCGATGGTTGGCTTCTTTGCTTGGAACGATCCTCGGAAACCTGTGGCTGGCCACCCTTCTTTCGATCATTGCGTCGACGCCGGCCCTTCTGCCGTTTCACCCTGACCACCGCGTCCTGGCCCCCGAACCCGAGAAAACCCTTCTCCGGCTCCTGGATCACCTCAACCGCGAGTTGGCTTCGGTCTTCCACTCCCAACTCCTGCATCGCGGCCTCGATGGCGAGGTCGACCGATTTCGCCCTGACCTCGATCTCGACGTAACTCACGTCACCTCCTCCTGCGCCGACGGCGCTTGTCTGTGGCGCCCTGCTGCGGTTTCTTGACCTCACCATCGTCGGCATTCTTGGTCTGATCCGAGTTCTCCTCGGTTTTACCCGGCTGGGTTGGGCGCCCGTCGATCTTGAAAATCAGAGCTTGCTGTCCGAGCCGGAAGAGATTGGAAGTGGTCCAGTAGAGAACCAAACCGGCCGGGAAGTTCCACGAGATGAAGCCGATGAACAATGGCATGATCTTGGTGATCGCTTGCTGGGCGCCGGCCCCGGGCTGACCACTTGGCCGTTCCTGTCCGTAGGTGGAGTGCCACTGCTGCACATATTGGGTGGCGACCATCAGGGCGATCATGATCAGATAGGGAATGGCGGTGACGACTCCTTCCGCCATCGCCTGGGCCGGGCTGGTGCCGAGGTTCATCCCGAGGAACTTCTCGGCTGTCCCGTCCTGCAAGGCCAGTGCGAGGGCACTCTCCGGGTCGAGATAGGTCAAAGCGTCCTGGAGGAGACGGAAAAGCGCAAACCAGATCGGCATCTGGACCAGAAGGGGGAGAAGACACCCGCCCGGGGTCGCCCCCGCCGACTTCTGCAGCGCCATCAGCCGCTTCTGCATCTCCTGAGGATCGTCCTTGTACTCCTTCTGGATCCTCTTGATCTCCGGCTGGATGGCGGTGAACGCCCTGGTGGCGCGGGTCTGCTTCAGAGTGAGGGGAAACACCAGGACGTTGATGAAGATGGTGAGCAGGATGATGGCGAAACCGAGGGCCAGACCCTCGCTCAGGAACCCATCCAGCATGTCGTAGAAGAAGTTGAGGATCGAGCCCAGACCCTCGATCAGCAGATTGAACAGGTTGCCCATTATTGAGTTCTCCAGTGCTCGGGTACCGGGTCATAGCCACCCGGTCGCAGCGGGTGACACCGGCCGATCCGCTTCATCCCGAGCCATCCGCCACGGAGGACACCAAAACGACCGACCGCCTCGGCGGTATACGAGGAACAGGTCGGCTGATACCGGCAATTGGCTCCCAGGTTGGGACTTACCAATTTCTGGTAAATCCTGATCAGGCCCACCACCCATGACCGGGGGCGAAGCCACTCAGCCATCGCTCTCCCCCAGGGCACGTTCGAGCCACCCCATCAATCGGGGATGCGGGGCATCTGCTACCTGGCTGGTGCCGATGATCACGTAATCCGTTCCTGGTTTCAGTTGCACGGCTCTGAGGGCATGCCGCAGACGGCGCTTTATCCGGTTCCGGGTGACCGCGTTGCCGGTGCTCTTCGAGACCACGAGCCCGACACGAGGCACCCCCGGCCCACCGGGGCATTTCACCATCACGACGCCCCCAGAGCGACGTCTTGTCCCCTCTTTCAGAACCCTTCGAAACTCACGAGGGGACCTAAGGGATTCGAACTCAGGCAGCGAGACGCTTCCGACCCTTGTCACGACGCGACTTGAGAATGCCGCGCCCGGCACGGGTCTGCATGCGATGACGAAAGCCATGACGACGCTTCCGTCTTCGAACCTTGGGCTGATAAGTCCTCTTCATGGGTGAACAAAGGGGGTAGAGGGGTGAGTCGCCACAGGTTACGAATCCCGGTGAACCTATGTCAAAGTCCCTCGCCACCGATCTCGGCATATCATCCAGGTCGTCCCGTGGGAGTGCGCGAAGAATCGGGCAAACTCGCGAAAAGAAACCGACCCCCTGCCCGAAGGTCTGCATCGATTCGGGGCCGTGGAAAGGCCTGGAAAAAACCGACCCGACCTGGGCTTTCGTTGTGGAAAGACCTGAGATGAGTCATCCACACCGGCGATTCTCGCGTTCTTGACGGAGACGTGACCGACCGCCAATACTCGCCTGCCTCGAATTTGGGAGCGTGACCGACTTCCCCAAACCGTTCACGGAACGGCGGACTCGCTCTCGGTGACGAGCCGAAAAGTGTCCCGGTGGCTGCCCGCAGTCTTTCCACAGATGTGGAAGGGTCTGTGGACAACTTCCACGGAGGAGTTGGTCTTGGTAAGAGAGTTGGAGGCCCCCAACGGCTGGGCCCAGTTTCAAGATGCCCTGAGAGCCGGAGCGTCCAAAGGCAATTGGGAGACCTGGCTCTCCCGGCTCAAGCCGGATTTCGTCGGAGAAGAGGCCGTCCTGATCGCTCCCAGTGAGTTTCATCTCCGCTGGGTTCTCGACAAGCACGGCGACCTGATCACCTCTGCCTACCAGGAGGCGTACGGAAGCGACGCCCGACCCACCTATCGGGTCGAGCCCGAGCCCGGTGAGCAGCCCCTGCCCCTGGGAGAGGACGAGCCCGAGGAAGAGACCGCCCTCACCTCGAACGCCCCTGGCGGGCCGTCGACCAACCTCATCTCGCGGTATCGTTTCGAGAGCTTCGTGGTGGGACAGTCGAATCGCTTTGCCTGGGCCGCCGCAATGGCCGTCGCAGAGCAGCCCGGCGCCCACTACAACCCGCTGTTCATCTACGGGGGTGCCGGTCTGGGGAAGACCCACCTGCTCAATGCGGTCGGGCACCAGGCCCTCGAGATGTACCCGAGCCTGGTGGTTCGGTACATCTCCTCGGAGAACTTCCTCAACGACTTCATCGACTCGATCCGTCGCAAGCGCCCCGATGACTTCAAACATCGCTACCGAGGCGTGGACATCTTGCTTCTCGATGACGTCCAGTTCTTCGAGGGCAAGGAGCAGATTCTCGAGGAGTTCTTCCACACGTTCAACTCCCTGTACGAATCCGGGAAGCAGATGGTGATCAGCTCCGATCGTCATCCGAGGAACCTGTCCTCACTCGAGGATCGTCTCCGCAGCAGATTCGAGTGGGGTCTGCTCACCGACATCCAGCCACCGGATGTTGAGACCCGGCTCGCCATCCTGCGTAGAAACGCCGAGTTCGCCCCAAGACCGGTTCCCCTCGAGGTCCTGGAGCACATTGCCGGATTGGTGTCAGACAACATCCGTGAGTTGGAGGGCGCCCTCACCCGGGTCACTGCCTGGTCGGCCCTCAATCGACGTGACATCGACCTGGAGACGGCGGAGCGTGTGCTCCGGGACATCGTCACCACCGACGAGCCCGTGCCACTCGGGGCCGACACGATCATGCGCGCCACCGCCGCTGCGTATGGCTTCACAGTCGAGGATCTGGTCAGCCCGAGCCGGCGCCAACCCCTCGTCCTCTGTCGTCAGATCGCGATGTACCTGTGCCGGGAGCTCACAGACCTGTCCCTGCCCAAGATCGGCGAGGCGTTCCGGCGTGATCACACCACGGTGCTCCACTCCGTGGACAAGGTGAAGAGAATCCTCCGCTCCGATCGGGCCGTGTTCGACCGAGTCACACAACTCACACAGGACCTGAGGAAAGGTGGGGGGATATCCCCAGCGAATTGAGTTATCCCCTGGGACCCCCCGATTCTCCAATCCGGGTGCACAGGACTGTCCACAACCGAATAGCCGCCCGGGATATGGAGAAAGCACGGCAGTCCCCATATCCACAACCCCCTACTACGACTAATAGTCTTTAGATGAAGTTCAATAGCAAGAGAAGAAGGGACTGCCACCTGTGAGAATCCGAGCGCAGCGAGATGACCTCGCCGACGTCCTCGCCCGAGCCAACCGGGCCGTCGGGGCCCGCACTGCCCTGCCCGTGCTCCAGGGCCTTCTCTGTGAAGTCTCCGGAACCACCCTGCGCGTCACCGGGACGGATCTCGATGTCACCGTGCGGACGGCCACCGAGGTGGAGGTCATGGAAGAGGGGAGGGCAGTCATCCCGGGCCGTCTGCTCTCGGAGGCCGTGAGGAAGATGCCGGCCGGGTCGGTGACGATCGGGGTCAGCGACACCGATATCGAGATCCAGGGGAATGGGCCCCGCTTCACGCTCCGGCCGCTCACCGTCGACGACTTCCCGATCCAGGACGACGTGGTCTCCGATGGCGTGGAGGTGGATGGTGAGGAGTTCGCGGAGGCGATCGCACAGGTGACGGTGGCGGCCTCTACGGATGGAGCCCGCCCGATTCTCACCGGTGTGTTGTTCGAGAGCTCGGACTCCGGTCTCCGCATGGTCGCCACCGACTCGTATCGACTGGCCAAGCGCGACTTGAGGGGAGTTGGTCTGGAAGGAAGCGGTCTGGTGCCGGCTCGCGGGTTGCGCGAACTGCCGCGTTCCATAGGCGCCACCAAGATCACGGCCCAGTTGAGGGATCGGGAGGCGGTATTCACATCGGACAAGGGGATGCTGCGACTGAGGCTCATCGACGGCAACTTCCCGAAGTACCAGTCGCTGCTGCCGGACACGTACCCCAACCAGGTCCTGTTGAAGAAGGACGTGCTGCTCGAAGCGTTGGGAAGGGTCAGCCTCGTTGCTGAAGACCACATCCCGGTGCGGTTGAATCTCATGGAAGGCGGTGTGGAGGTGAGCGTCACCCGCCAGGACGTCGGTGGGGAGACCGAGCATCTGCCCGGCGAGTTCAGCGGCACCGAGGAGCAGGTCTCCATCGCATTCAACCCGCGCTACCTCCAGGACGGAGTGACGGCCATCCCTGGGGACACAGTGCGAATCAAGGTGATAGACGCGTTCAAGCCCAGCGTCATCGACAGTGGCGCCGATGACGACTTCCTCTACCTGCTGATGCCCGTCCGGGTCTGAATGCAGGTCGACTGGGTCGCTCTCACCGACTTCCGCTCGTACCGGGAACTGGAGTGGCGGCCCGATCCGGGGGTGAACCTGCTCCTCGGCCCGAACGGGGCCGGTAAGACCAACCTCCTCGAGGCCATCGCCTATCTGGCAACGCTCCGGTCGTTTCGCTCGGTTCAGGACGCCTCACTGATCAGGGACGAGACCGAGGTGGCCGTGATGAGGGCTGGGGTCTCCGGTCAGGGGAGAGAGCGGCTGATCGAGATCGAGATCCCGAGGACCGGGTCGAGGCGGACTCAGCTCGACAAGACACGTCTGCAACGCACGGCCGACCTCCTCGGTGCCCTTCGCGTCATCGCCTTTCTTCCCGAGGATCTCGACCTGGTGAAGCGGGGACCGGCCTACCGCCGCGATCTCCTCGATGGAGTCGCGATCCAGCTCTGGCCGGCCGCCTATCTCGATCAGACCGAGTTCGACCGTGCCCTCCGCCAGCGCAACGCCTTCCTGAAGTCGGGGATGAGAGATGACGCCACACTCTCCGTCTGGGATTCCCGTTTCGCCCAGTCTGGGGGAAGGGTCATGGCGCGACGAGCTCGAGTCATGGAGACGCTTGGCCCGCTGCTCGATGTTGCATATGAGGACATCGCACAGAAACGGCACCAGGCGTCGATTGGATATTCGGCCTCATGGGGGAGCGACGAATCGCTCGACCGCAGCGCCGCGGACTTCGCCTCGACCATCCTCGCCGCGATGGAGACATCGAGGAAGGTGGATTACGAGCGGAGGCTGACCTCGGTGGGACCACATCGTGACGAGCCGGTGTTTCGGATAGACGGGACCGACGCGCGCACCCATGCCAGCCAGGGAGAACAGCGGACGATGGCGCTCGCGGTCAAGCTCGCCGCGCATCGAGCGGTCAACGACCTGGTCGGCGAGCCACCGGTCTTGCTCCTCGACGATGTCTTCTCGGAGCTCGATCCGGACCGCGCCGCCGCCCTCGCCAAGGCCCTGCCTGATAGCACCCAGACCATGATCAGCTCGGCACGGCCCGAGGACATCCCCCTGTCCGGCTCGGTCTGGAAGGTGGGGGAAGGAGTCGAACGATGAGCGGTGGTGGCGATCTCTCATCGTTCGGGTCGTCACTGGATGAGGTGTTTCGCCGTTTGGGACTGCCCGACCCTGTGGTCATGGCCCGACTGACCGAGGAGTGGGACGAGATCGCCGGGCCGCCATGGGCGGGCCGTTCCACCCCCCTCTTCATCCAGGATCAGGCCCTCATCGTGGAAGCCGCTTCTCCATCGATGGTGGCCTTCTTGAGATACGGCTCGACGGATCTCCTCGAGGCGCTCTCAACCCGTCTCGGCCAGGGGATAATCGACCGGATCGAGGTCCGCCCACCCGCCCCGCGCTGAGGCAACGAGGCCCTTGTTGGATTGGTTTTTGTCATGTATTTCCGGTAAAATGACATCCGTGCAACTTGCCTCTCAGGCGGTCTCAGGTCAGTTCCCTCGAGGCACAGCCAGGTCATCGTTCGGTGGCGGGCACGAGGATCCAAAAGGAGGATCGTGACGGCCACGCGTGACAGCTACGAAGCCAAGGACATCACAGTCCTCGAGGGTCTCGAGGCGGTCAAGAGGCGTCCCGGGATGTACATCGGGTCCACTGGTCCACGCGGTCTTCATCACCTGATCTGGGAGGTGGTGGACAACTCGGTCGACGAGGCGATGGCAGGCCACTGCACCCGCATCGATGTGACGCTCCGGGCCGATGGTGGGGTCGAGGTGGTCGACGATGGCCGCGGCATCCCGGTCGAGCAACTGGCCAAGACCAAGCGCTCGGCCCTGACCACGGTGCTCACCACACTCCACGCCGGGGGCAAGTTCGAACAGGGGGCATACACCGTCTCCGGCGGTCTCCACGGTGTCGGCGTGTCGGTGGTCAATGCGCTCTCCTCCCGGCTCGAGGCCGAGGTCCGACGGGGTGGTCAGATGTATTACCAGGAATTCCACGAGGGCCAGCCGAAGACCCGCGACCCGAAGAAGATGAAGCCGATCAAGAAGACCGGGACCACCATCCGGTTCTGGCCGAGCCCGGTGACGTTCCAGGAGACCACGGTCTTCGACTACGACACGGTGGCATCCCGTCTCCGCGAGACGGCCTTCCTGAACCGCGGTCTGCAGATCAGCCTTGCCGACGAACGCGAGGAGCCGGCTCGCACCGAGGCGTTCCATTACAAGGGTGGTCTCGTCGACTTCGTGAAGCATCTCAACTCCAAGCGTGAGCCGCTCCACGCCCATGTAATCGACATACTCGACGTCGGCGACGACGCTGAGTTGGAGGTGGCGCTGCAGTGGACGACCTCATACACCGAGTCTGTCCTCTCCTTCGCCAACAACATCAACACGCACGAGGGCGGGACCCATGAGGAGGGATTCCGCAAGGCGCTGACCAAGGCGATAAACGACTTTGCCCGCACCAAGGGACTCCTCAAGGAGAAGGACGAGAACCTGACCGGTGAGGATGTGCGGGAAGGCCTCACCGCGGTGGTTTCGGTCCGGGTGAAGGAGCCTCAGTTCGAGGGTCAGACCAAGACCAAGCTGGGCAACACCGAGATCCGCTCTTACGTGGAGAAGGCACTCAATCGCAAGCTCCCGGAGTGGCTCGAGCGCTATTCACCGGAAGCCCGCCGCATCGTCGACAAGTGCGTTGGCGCCGCCAAGGCACGTGAGGCGGCCAGGAAGGCGCGAGAGCTGACCCGGCGCAAGTCCGGGTTGGAGTCGGGTGGCCTGCCCGACAAGCTGGCCGACTGCTCCAGCCGTGACCCCGGAGAGTCGGAGCTGTTCATCGTCGAGGGGAAGTCGGCGGCAGGCCCGGCCAAGTCGGCGCGCGACTCGGTCACTCAGGCCATCCTCCCAATTCGAGGGAAGATCCTCAATGTGGAGAAGGCCCGTCTCGCCAAGGCGCTGCAGAACACCGAGGTACAGGACATCTTCACCGCGATGGGCACCGGCATCGGGGACGACTTCGACATCGAGAAGGCCCGCTATCACAAGATCGTCCTGCTCGCCGACGCCGACGTGGACGGAGCACACATCCGCACCCTGCTCCTGACACTGCTCTTCCGACACCTGAAGCCGCTGATCGAATACGGCTACGTATACATCGCCCAACCCCCCCTGTACCGGGTCAAGGTCGGATCCAGGGTTCATTACCTGAAGGACGACACGGAGCTCAACCAGTTCAAGGAGGAGCATCCCAAGGTCAAGCCCACCCGGTTCAAGGGCCTCGCCGAGATGAACGCACAGGAGCTGTGGGAGACGACCATGAACCCCGAGACCCGAACCCTGCTCAGGGTGGAGATGGAAGACGGGGCGAGAGCTGAAGAGGTCTTCGTCACGCTGATGGGCGACGACGTGGCCTCACGAAAGGCATTCATCCAGCAGAACGCCGACGATGTCCGCTTCCTGGATATCTGATCGATGACACAGCAGGACCCACCAATCGAGGGCGTGCCCCAGATCGAGATCACCGACGAGATGGAGCAGAGCTTCGTCGACTACGCCATGTCGGTCATCGTGTCCCGGGCCCTGCCCGATGTGCGGGACGGCCTCAAACCGGTGCAGCGTCGGATCATCTACTCGATGTTCGAGAACAACATCACGGCAGCCTCCGCCCATCGGAAGTGCTCCAAGGTGGTCGGTGATGTCATGGGCAACTACCACCCCCATGGCGACACGGCCATCTATGACGCGCTGGTTCGGATGGGTCAGGATTTCTCACTGCGTCACCTGCTCATCGACCCTCAAGGCAACTTCGGGAGCATCGACGACCCACCGGGTGCTGCCCGTTACACCGAGTGCCGGCTGACCAAGTTGTCCAACCATCTCCTCGAGGGAATCCGGGAAGACACCGTCGACTTCTCCGACAACTACTCAGGCGAGATGCAGGAGCCAACCGTGCTCCCCTCCCGCTTCCCCAACCTCCTGGTCAATGGGTCACAAGGGATCGCCGTTGGCATGGCGACCAACATCCCACCCCACAACCTCGGTGAGGTAATCGATGCCTGTCTCCATGTCATCGACAATCCCGACGCCAGTTCGGAGGAGCTCCTGAAGTACGTCAAGGGCCCGGATTTCCCAACCGGTGGCTTTCTGGTCGGGACCGGTGGGATCAGGGACGCACTGACCACGGGCAGGGGCTCGGTCAAGATTCGCGCCGTCTGCGACGTCCAGGAGATCCGGAAGGGCCGCACCGCCATCATCGCCACCGAGTTGCCCTATCAGGTGTCGATCGAGAGGATCACCGCCAAGATCAAGGAACTGGTCGACTCCAAGAGGATGGAGGGGATCGCCGAGGTCCGCAACGAGTCCTCGGATCGCGTCGGCACGCGGCTCGTCATCGAGTTGAAGTCCAATGCCGTCCCCCAGGTGGTCCTGAACCAGCTCTACAAGAACACTCCGCTTCAGGACTCCTTCGGTTACAACATGGTGTCGCTGGTGGATGGCGTGCCACGCACCCTCGACCTGGCCGGGATGGTCGGCTACTACCTCGACCATCAGATGGAGGTGGTGGAGCGGAGGACCAAGTTCCGGCTCGACGAAGCCCAGGCCCGCGCCCACATCCTGGAGGGCCTCATCATCGCCGTCGACAACATCGACGAGGTGATCACCATCATCCGCGGCTCAGCCGACACCCCCGAAGCGCGAGCCAACCTGATCGCCAGATTCGAGCTGTCGGAGATCCAGGCGAATGCCATTCTCGACATGCCGCTGCGCCGGCTCACCGCCCTCGAGGTCGACAAGCTGCGCACCGAGCTGGCCGAGTTGCACCAGTTGATCGCGGAGCTGGAGCGGATCCTCGGTGATGTGAAGCTCCGTTGGGACATCATCAAGGAGGAGCTCGGAGAGGTCAGGTCGACCTACGGGGAGAACCGGCGCAGTCGGATCATTCCGGACGAGGGTGACTTGTCTCTCGAGGATCTCATCGCCGACGACGAGTTGATCGTGACCGTGTCTCAGGCCGGATACATCAAGTCGGTGCCGGCGTCCACCTATCGCACCCAGGGCAGGGGCGGGCGCGGCGTCAAGGCTGCCGAGGTCCAGGGGGAGGATGTGATCCAGCATCTGGTCCACACCACCGCCCACGCCTACCTCCTGTTCTTCACCAACAGAGGCCTCGTGCACCGGCTCAAGGCACACGGCATCCCGCGGCAGTCACGAACCGCCAAGGGAGTGCTCGGCCAGTCGGTGCTGCCGCTGGCACCGGATGAGACGGTGCAGGCGATCATCGACACCCGGGACTACGAGACCGGCCGCTATCTGGTCATGGTTACCAAACAGGGCGCCGCCAAGAAGACCGAGTTCAAGGAGTACGACTCCAGGAACCAGACTCTGGTCGCCATCAAGCTCGTCGGGGACGACGAGCTCGTTTCGGTGCGCACCACCAACGGCGAGAACGACTTGCTCATCTTCACCAAAGAAGGAATGGGGATCCGCTTCCGGGAGGCCGACTTGAGGAGCATGGGTCGCGGCACCCAGGGCGTTCGTGGCCTCCGTCTCCGCGAGGGAGACCAGGTGATCGGAGCGGTGTCCAACGTCGAAGGTGACGAGGTCCTGTTGATGACGTCGGCCGGCTACGGGAAGCGGACCCGGATCGACGAGTTCCCCCGTCAGAAGCGAAGCGGGCTCGGCGTGAAGGCGTTCAAGCTGACCCGGGTGCGGGGCAGCCTGGTTGGGGCACGGGCCGTCTCCGACGAGGTCGACGTGTTCCTCATCTCTTCGGCCGGGATCGGGATCCGCACCCCGGTGGCCAAGATCAGCCGGCAGAAGCGCGACTCGACGGGAGTGCGCGTGATCGATGTCGGCGCCGGGAACGAGCTCTCAGCCCTCGCCATCGTGTCCGAGGAAGAAGAGGACTGAGGAACCCCACCGCTCACCTTGTCGTTGGACAACCGTGAGCGTCTTTTAGACTCTCCAGATACTCAGGAGCCCCCATGGCAACCGTTCGGCGCGTACGACGCATCATCCGAAAGATCGACCCCTGGACCGCATTGAAGGTCTCAGCCGTGGTTTGGGCCGTCCTTGCCCTGGCCATGGTGCTCGGTGGTGTCATCTTCTGGTCGGTGCTGGATCGGGCGGGAATCCCCCAGAAGCTGACCGATTTCATGGTCGAGATCACTTTGATCGATGAGGGAACCCAGCCATTCGCCAATGTCGAGCAGTTCTTCCGGGTGATGATCTTCGGCTCGATGGTGTGGTGGGTCACGATGACCGGAGCCACCGTCGGCGGTGCCATCGTCTACAACCTGGTCTCGGACGTGGTGGGCGGCCTCGAGGTGGTCGTGCTGGAGGAGACGCTCAATCCGGTGATGGCAGCCCCACAGCAGGTGCTGCACCCGCCGACCGATTACAAGCCCGGGAACGGGTCGATCACGCCTCCTCCCGACCAGGCTGACATCCCCACCGAGGAAAGCCCCCGGGTCCGAACCCCCTGAATCGCCGGGCGACTTCGCCCTCGGCTCTCAACGCGGCCACGCTCCATGCCAATTCGTCTGCCTGGGCGGAACGGAAGCCGGTCTGCGGCAGCCCCCTCCGCACACTCCGTGCCTCTCTACCTGTCCTCGGCCATGACCAGACCCATCGCCGCCGCGGTCTGGAGATAGGCCAGAGCATGCTCCCAGACCGGGATCGTCTCCTCCCCAAGGATCAGCACCCCAGCGGCCAGGGCGATCCCGGACATGAATGCCCCGTCATCGATCATCGTCACTCCACGTTCGGCACCCACGGCAAGACAGGCGGCGAACTGGTTGGGTGACTTGGCCAGGGCGACCTGCCTCCCGGCAATGGTCGCGTCGGCGACCCGGAGCGACCCGATCGGGTCGGGGAATCTGACCTGGTGGTCCGAGCCTTCATCGAGCTCGGGGTGGGCGACAGCCACGATCCTCGGGTCAGACTCACGGATGGCCATTGCGAGGGCCAAACCGATCGGGGAGGCACCCCATACTGCGATGCCCTCGGAGGCCTCGTTGCCATCCCACACCAAGGGGACACCGAGCTCCACCGCACGAGTCGGGGCATCAGGCCCGGTCCCGATCAGGACGTCACATTCGCCCGCATTCGACGTGATCCGGAAGTTGCGGCTGCGGGCCGGGCCGATGACGACTACCTCGTCGATGCCGGGGTGGGCGCTCAACGAGTGAGCTGCTCGTACGGAGATGTCCCCGGTGACGAGGACGCCCACCTTCACGATGGCTTGACGGGATTCCAGGCAGAGTCAGGGACCACGACGTCGGTCTCGCGACGTCTCAGCAACAAGAAGGCAGCCAGAGCGCCGAGGATGATGACGGGGGAAAGTCGCTTCACGGAGGGGAGTCTAAAGGGCGTTGGCCACCTAGCTTTGCCCTCGAATGGAGGCGACCCCAACAGAGCCCACGAAGGGGACCACGGACCCGCCACGACCCGGAATCCCGGTCCGCACAACGCCGGGCGGTCACAGATGGCTTCCGGCTTCATGCGCACCCGGGCCGGAGACGCCGTAGATGGCCGAGTGGAGTGTCCGGGCGGGGTATAGCGCCTCCCGATCAGATCATCTCGAGGGTTTCGAGGACACGGTCGACCTCGGAGACCGTGTTGTAGTGGACGAAGCCGACACGAACCAAACCTCCCGTGTCGAGAACCCCGAGACGATCCATTACGTTCACCGCGTAGTAGTGCCCGGACCAGACATAGATGCGTGCAGCGGTCAGACAGGCGGCGACATCCGCCGCGGGGACGCCTTCCACCGATATGGCGAAAGTGGCAACCCTTCTATCGCTGGCCTCCGGGACGCCGTGGACTCTCACCTTGGGCAGCTCGGCCAATCCGGCCAGGAAACGACGGGAGAGGAGTCGCTCGTGCTCCCTGATCCGCTCGTATGCGTTCTCGAGCAGTGCTCGTCTCCCTGATCCGGACCCGAGCCCGGCCAGGTAGTCCACCGCCGCACCCACCCCCGCGATCGACTCGAAGCTCTGAGTACCCGTCTCGAGTTTGTCCGGTGGGTCCGATGGTGCCGGTCGGACCTTGTAGAAGTCGAGCTCGGCCAGACGATCGAGCTTGCCGTAGAGGACACCTGTGTGGGGTCCGAAGAACTTGTAGGCGGAGGCAACCAGGAAGTCGCAGTCGATGCTGTTCACGTCGAGGAGCTGGTGGGGCCCGGCATGCACTGCGTCGAGGTAGACGCGGGCGCCGGCCTCGTGGGCGAGGTTGGTGATGGTCTCGACGTCGACGAGGGACCCGATGGCGTTCGAAGCGACGCAAGTGGCCACGAGGCGGACGCTGTTATCGAGCAGGCCGGCTATCTGGCCCGGGTCGAGCTCGCCCGTCAACGGGTCGAATTCGGCGACGCGCACCTCCACACCCGCATCGGTCGCGGCCCGGGCCCATGGGGTGAAGTTGGCGTCGTGGTCGAGGCTGGTCACCACGATGGCGTCCCCGGGACGCCACTGCAGGGCGAGGGCTCGACTAACAGCAAAGGTGATGCTGGTCATGTTCTGACCGAACGAGATCTCACGGGGGTCGGCGTTGAAGAAGTCGGCCATCGCCAGCCTGCCCTCATCCATGGTCTGCGCGGCGAGCTCGGAAGAGGCGAAACCTCCACCCAGGTTGCTGACCCCTTCCCTGAGGACCCCACCCATCGCATCGATCACCGTCTGCGGAACCTGGGTCCCGCCCGGACCATCGAGATAGGCGACCGGCAGCCCGCCTTCGCTGCGCGCGAGCGCAGGGAATCTGGAGCGGACAGCGTCGAGGTCGAGTGAATCGGTGATGTCGGTCATCGGGGACCTGTGTAGCAGCCTCGGCTGCCGGCTGGTCAGGACGCTGTTACCGCAGGGGCGATTTCGGTGCCATTGCTCATTGCCGGATGACCATTGTGGCCTTCATGTGTCTCCACCGCGACGGGGAGGAGAAGCTCGAAGACCGTCCAGTTGCCCTGGCGCCGATAGGTGAGATCGCCGTGCATCAGGATGGCGAGCTGGCGGGCGACGCTGAGGCCGATTCCGAGTGCCGCAGGCTGTGATTCGATGGAATGAGCCCGGTAGTAAGGGTCGAAGATGTGCCCGGCATCGTCTTCGGGCACCCCGTTGCCGTTGTCGGCCACGACGATGCTCACCCACTGCGCCCTGGAGCTCAGCCTGACCTGGATTCGATCCCCTCCGTAGCGACAGGCGTTGGTGATCAGGTTGCGGAGGATCTGACGAACCCGGCTCGGATCGCCTATGGCGCGGTATGGGTTGCCCGATTGGCCCAGCACTTCGATCATGTCGGCAGCATCCTTCCCGGCCGTCTCCAGCACCTGGGCAACCTGCGCCCGTGCCGAGACGGGGACCTCGGTCACGACGAGGAGTTCGAGCTCTGAGCGTGCCGCGACCAAGAGGTCGTCGACTATCGAGGCGAGGTCCGTGGCCTCGTCGGCGACGGTGGCGATCATCGACAGGCGCTCCTCGTCGCTGATATCCGGGTGATCCGACTTGAGCAGCTCGGCGAAGCCCAGGACGCTGGTCAAGGGAGTGCGCAGCTCGTGCCCCACCGAGGCGAGGAACTGATCCTTGGCCTGGGTCAGCTCACGGAGCCTCTCGTACTCCTGGCGGGCAACGCTTTGCTTGCGTCGGTTCTCCAGGGCGCCCGCGATGAATAGCGTGGCCAGCAGACCGGTGCCGAGCAGCAGGAGACTGTTCCTCGGATTGGGAGTCATCCCCGACGCAGCGCCAGATGTGATGACGATCTCCCAGGTTCGGCCGCCGATCTCGAGCATGCTCACTCCGGCCAGGTTGGCCTGGGAGCTTGGCTCACCGCCGGTCACGTCGGCTACCTCCCAATCGAGCACCGAGAGGTAGTCGTCGGTGACCGCCCCCTCTACGAGCTGACTGAGATCCAGGGCCGCAGTGGCGTATCCGGTCAAGGCTTCCGTTTCGGAGTCGGTCACTGGCCAGTACATGAGAAAACCGTCGGTCTCGGACTCGGACACGAGACGCACGAAGGGAGAGACCGCTAGATCCCTGGTCAGCCGTGCGTGTTCCATTGCGGCGCTTCGGTCAGGATCGAATGTCGAGTCGAATCCCTCGATGGCGTCGAATGCCTCCGCCGGCTCATACCACTGAAGCGGGACGTGGACTCTTCGATCACCGGGTGGGATTCGTTGCCCTGTCGCGTCTACTTCGAACACGCTGAAGCCTGGTGAGGCGAGCCTCATCCTCTCCTCATAGGCAGCGAGATTGCGGTCGACCACGACCGGCATGTAGGCAATCGCATCGAGACCCGGCAGCAGGCCTAGTTTCTTGACGAACCGGCGGAATCCGAGCTCGGTCACTTCCTCGCTGGCCTGATAGAAGCCGGCTATCGAGCCGAGACGAAGCTTGACGTCGGAGAGGGCGCGATCAATAGAGTGGGCCAGGACCTGAGTGCGTGTGTCCAGGGCTTGCTTGGCTTCGGCCTGCTCGAGGCTCCACACTGACGCGGAGAGAACGAGACTGAGCAGCACCCCGCCCAGTGCCACGAGAACGGTGGGAGTGCGTCGTGAGGAGTCGAAAAGGCCGCGGAAGCCGTGCGTGCCCGAAGTGTCCAGGGAGCGGTTGACCACAGCACTGAATCGGCCGCGAGACGTCCCGCCTTGAGAAGACCCGCCGGGCGCCCGACTCATTCGTGTCGATACGAGCTCCTCGCAGATAGGCCTGCCGACCCAGCCGCTGGTTCAAGGAAAATCGACGGATTTCCGATTAGTCGCCATGACACTCGTGACGGAAGTCGACCCGCAGACTGCGATGTCGATCGACCACGACCGTGGTCTCCCCAAGAGCCACCCACCGGCGAGAAGTTCGGCGTTGATCGCGGCCGTGGTTGTCGCCTTGACCGCCGGAGCCCTGTTCGGTGCTGTCCAACTGAGCAAAGAAGTGGCTCGGACCTCGGCCGAGCTCCATATGGCGGATGAGGCCGCTCGGGCTGCCACTGTCGTTCGATCTCACGTAGCACTCGCCGTCTCGGGGTCGGAGGAACAACAGCGTCTCTCGGCACTCGAGGCGACCGCGGCGCTGGATGCCCTGGTCGAGTCACTGGCCGGTCTTCGCTTCAGCACAGGCGCCGCACAGGCAGTCGAAACCGGAACCGCATTCGTCGCCATCGCCGGCGAAGCCGTGGGCTCGATCGGGACGTCGTCGATCGATCAGGAGACGACAGATCTTCGGTTCCAGGAGATGATGGCTTCGCTCGACGAACTGCGCGAGGGGCTTGTGGCTCACATCGACGCCCTCGACTCCTCTTACAACATGCTCGGAATCATCCTCGGCGTGGCAACGGTGGGCCTGGCGCCGCTGGTGCTGGTGCTGTGGACCAGATCCATCGCCCGCAAGGCGATGGAGGTGCGGGAGCTGTCCTTGCGATTGCAGCACGAGGGCGAGCTCAGGGCCGCGCACAACTCGGTGCTGCGGTCAGTGGTGCACGAGTTCCGAACCCCTCTGACCGGTATCAGCGGGCTGGCAGCGATGCTCGAGGAGGAATCGGTTCGAAAGTCGTCGGAGGCGGGCGAAATGATCGCCATGATCAGAAACGAAGCGGAGGACATGTCCCAACTCACGGATGACATCCTCACCTCGGCTGGTCTCGACACCGGCAACATGGAGATCCGCCTGGAGCCGCTCGACGTCCCTGAGGCGGTGAAGCGGACCGTCACCACCTTCACCCGCCGGGGCATCGACATCGATCTCGCCCTTGGGCCCGGTCGGGCGATCGCGGATGAGGTTCGGGTTCGTCAGATCCTGAAGAATCTCATCTCCAACGCCGTCAAGTACGGCGGCGCCGAGGTCGACGTCGTCGGGAGGGTGGAAGGTGACTCCTACGTCCTGCAAGTCGCCGATGACGGGCCGGGAGTGCCCGAGGAGATTCTCGACCGGCTGTGCGAGCCGTTTCCGCATGGCGGTACCGGTGCACCCACTCAGAGTGTCGGTCTTGGCCTGTTCATCGTTCGGCAGCTGGCCGAGGCGATGGGTGGCTCGGTGAGCTATCGGCGAGCCGACGACCGGACGATCTTCACCATGTTGCTTCCCCTTCTGGATGAGGTCGCTGCGGACGACGATCGGGCATCCACCGTGAGTGTGGGAGCCTGAGAGTGACCCGTCGCTGGGCGACTGGCGCGGTGGTTGCGCTGATGGTGCTGATGACAGTCGCATTGTCCTCGTCGCCGGCCCTTGCAGCACCGCCGACTGTGAGTCTCGTGGTTCGGGAAGATCTCCCCTGGTTCAACCACCGAGGTGATGGCTGGTGTGGGTGGTGGTGTTGGGGTGGCGGGGGAGGCGGTTCGACCACAACGACAACCGTACCGACGAGCACGACTACGACGACCGTACCGACGACGACGACCACGATGCTTCCGACCACGACGACGACATGGACCACGACCACCACCGCTCCGCCACCCACTTCGACTTCTTCATCCACATCGACGACCACCACCTCGACGACGACATCGACCACGACCACGACGACATCGACCACCACAACCACCTCGACGACCACCACGACCATTGCTTCGGTCGCCTACCCGACCACCACGTTGCTCCCGACGACGACGACCACCACGGCCCCGACGACCACGACGAGCATGGAAGAGCCGGTTGCCCTGCTTGCGGGGACCGGGGGAGGCCCGGGCCGGGGTGTGGTCGAGGTCTTCGCCTCCGAGGTGGGTGGAGGCCCCGTCGGAGTGCTGGTCTCACTCGGGGCGGCCTTCATAGACCTGGCTGTGCAGGCACTCAGCTACTACCTGCTCGCCTTCATGTTCCCGGCGCTGCTGGTGGTCCTGTTTGCTGCAAAGCAGCGACGAGAGGCAATCGACGCGGGGGATGACTAGTCGATCGGCCCGGGTGGATCAGACCTTCAGTCGCAGTTGGGGATGCCCAGGAAGCAGGGAAGCTGGTCGAGGACCATCACAGACCACACCACCGCCATCAGCGTGAGGATGCCGGCCCGGAGCAGCAGGACAGCAGGTCGATGGGTGAGTCCTCCCCCGGTCCGCACATCTCGCACCACTGGGGTGAGGACGAAGACGAATAGGGCCGGTAGGAGCCACATCAGGCCAAACAACACGGACAGGTCGAGCAGGTACTTGGGAGTGATCCCACCAGGGCTGTCCGGCGGATTTCAGAACGAGCTCGAGAAGGGCGAAGGGGAGTACCAGGAGAAAGCCGACGACTGCCGGCCAGGGGAGACTTTTCGAGTCGATCCTCATGGCAAACCACCGTCGCAGAGTCTGTGGGCCCAGGAAGACTTGAACTTCCGACCTCATCCTTATCAGGGATGCGCTCTAACCGGGCTGAGCTATGGGCCCCCGTGAATCGTCAACTCTACAAGGGCGTTTGAGTCTTCGGGAAGTTGAGATATGTCCCTTTGAGCCGATGATTACGGCACATCCTGGGGGAAGGGATGCACTCTTGGATTGGTCGACTGTCGACCCATGTTTCCGGTGCCGGCCGCTCGCCTGCCTGATCGACAGTCGAGGTCGGCCCCGGCGGGGCCCTGAGCTCGGTGCGCATCCAGGACATGTTCACGGCGTCACGTTGTCGGCGATCCGCTGCCCCAACTCGGTCAGGTCGAGACCGGCCATCGACGGACCACGGCCGACATGGAACGTGTCGATCACCTCGCCCTCGCGGCTGTCGAGCTTGGCCAGGCGGATCTCGAGACCAAAGGCCTCGAGCACGCCGAGGATTTCAGCCAGTCTCCCGATGCGGTCGGAGCATTTCACCAGCAACACCAGATCTCCGGTGGCGGGATCGGTGGAGACGCCGACGCTGGGCTTTGGGCGGGACACGTCCGCTGTCGGATAGGCGGCGGCGCGAACTGCGACCCTGTTGTCGGTGTCGAGTTTCCCGAGGAGACTGGCTTCGAGATCGACTCGAACCCTGTCCCACCGCTCACCCGGGACCACTCCAGCGGTGCGGTCGTCCCTGACCCGGAACGAGTCGACGACGAGGCCGTCGGATCGCCCGAACATCCGCGCCTCCAGCACGTCGACCCCATTGGCGGCGAAGACCGCGCCGACCGTCCGACGGAAGCCGGGGACGCTCGGGCCAACCACCACCACGGTCTCGATCGGTGCCCCGACCCGAACCCCGAGATTGGAAGCTCCCACCAGGTCCAGGATCAGCTCGAGATGCCAGAGCACTTCTTCGACCGTGTGACTCCGCAGATAGTCGACGGGCATGGAGTCGAGATGCGCGCTCATCGCATCTGTCATTTCGCCCGATCGGGCCAGCACCACTTGCCGGGTGGTGCCACCCGTTGTCTCCGTTGACTCCTCGTCGCCAAACCTGGCGGCGCATCGCAGGAATAGCGTGTTGAGCAGGCTCGCCTTCCAGTCGTTCCACATCGAGGGCCCGGTCGCCCTGGAATCGGCGACTGTGAGCAGATAGAGCACCTGAAGCAGTTGGAGGCTCCCCACCTCCGCCGCCACTTCCCCGATCACCGCCGGGTCGGCCAGGTCACGTCTGGTGGCGGTTCGAGCCAGGAGGAGATGGTGCCTCACCGCCCCGACCAAGAGGTCTGTGGTGTCAGCGTCGAGTCCCATCCGCTCGGCGAACGCGGAGGCGATCTCAGCGCCGATCTTGGCGTGTTCTCCACCGCGACCTTTGCCGATGTCGTGGAGGAAGGCGGCGAGACGGAGCAGCCGGGGCCGGTCCAGCTCGCGTCCAATATGGCCGAGCGGACCGTCGTCCGATCCGACCGATTGCATTTCGGCCACGGTACGCCAGAGGTGCGCCGCAACCGGGTGCTGGTGGAATGGCTCGAGCTGGGGCAGGGTGGCCACGCTGCCCCACTCAGGGAGCACATCGGCGAGTTGTCCCTTCTCCCAGAGACTGTCGAAGGTTGCCCTTCCGGGCTCCCCGGCGTCCAGTAACCGGTCGAGATCGTCGATCGTTGGGGGCGAGTCGGGTCTGATCGATTCAGCTCCACCGGCGATCCGGGACCAGGCTCGCCGGTGGACAGGCACTGCCCGGGCTTCAATGACCTCTGGCCATTTGCGCTCGGCAATTCGGTCGACCGACTGCATGGCGGCAACGAGGCCTTCCGCCGTCTCGAATGTGTCGCGCCCCAGCCAGCGCGCAACCGGCTCGCGCAGTTCAGGCGAGAACACATCGTGCGCCCTGCCGGTGACGGAATGGAGGGCATTGCGAACCTGGAGGAGGATCTCACGGGCCTGTCCTTCCTCTTGCTCATGCTGCGTGGAGAACCTGCCGATCAGCTCTTGACGTCGACGCTCCCAGCCGAAACCCTGCAGTGCCCGGAGACCGCCGCGGCCGGTCTTGACGTCGACGGCCATCAGCCGATACGGGGCGTCGGACCGACGGCTTCGCTCGGCATCGACCAGATAGCGGCGAAGGGGACGCGCTCGGGTCACCCGGGTGACTGCTCCCATCAGCTGATCGAACAACTCTTCGGAACCGGCCACCAGCCGGCTGGTCAGAAGCGTCGTCTGGGTGTCGAATCGCTCTCGTGCGGCGTCTGACGCCTCACGGACCGTGCGCACGGAGTGGCCGACACGGAGCTTGGCGTCCCAGAGGGGGCGGAACAGGTCGGCTGCGGCGGCAGAGGCGTCCTCGACCTCGTGGAGGAGCATCAGGTCGACGTCGGAGTAAGGGCTGAGCTCGCCCCGACCGTATCCGCCAAGGGCCACCACCGCCATCGGCGCGGCTCCCGGGGCAATCAGGGCCGCCACCGTCCGGTCGAGGCTCGCGGTCAGCGCAGCACACACCTCCCGTCCTCCGTGACCGATGCGATGCTGTCGCAGCGAGTCACGGAGGACGATGAAGTCGGAGAGGAACTGGTTCCCCGAATCAGATGGCGTCGGCACCTCTCTCACTGGTACGGATGCGTACCACGTCCTCGACCGCAAGGACGACGATCTTGCCGTCTCCGATCTCCCCGGTGTGCGCCGCCGACTCGATCGCAGCGACCGCCGGCCCTGCCAGCTCGTTGGTGACGATGACCTCCAGACGGACCTTGGGCACGAACTCCACTTCGTACTCGGCGCCCCGGTACACCTCGGTTTGACCTCCCTGCCGGCCGAACCCGGAGATGTCGCTGACCGACATTCCGGAGACGCCGGCGGCCTTGAGAGAGTCCCGCACCTGCTCCAGCTTGAAGGGCTTGATGAAGGCAATGATCAGTTTCATACAACAGTCCTTTCGACCCCAATCTTCACGACCGCAGCCCGTAGACTTGTCGTCGCTTCTTCTCGCGTCATCGGGCTCTCCTGTCAGCGCCCGGCCAGGCTGGCGCTGCCACTGCTGTAAGCGGTCTCTGCGTGCTCGGCCAGGTCCAGGCCGCTGTCCTCGACGTCTTCGGAGACCCGAACCCCGATCGTGGCTTTCAGGGCCAGCATGAGCAATGTCGTCACCACGAAGCAATAGATGATGGTGGCGGCATTGCCCAGGGCCTGCTCACCGAGGAGCTCGAGCCCACCTCCGTAGAACGCCCCGGCCATGAACTCACCGCCGAAGAACTCCGGTTCGGCGAACAGACCAATCGCCAGCGAGCCGACGAGGCCGCCGACGAAGTGGACCCCGACGACATCCAGGGCATCGTCATAACCGGCCTTGTTCTTCAACCCGACTGCGAAAGCGCAGATGATGCCGGCGGCCAACCCGATCCAGATCGGCGACATCCCTGCCACGAAACCGGCGCCGGGAGTGATGGCCACCAATCCGGCCACGATTCCAGACGCCACACCGAGATTCGTGAAGTGCCCGTCGCGGAACTTCTCGACGAATCCCCACGACAGCCCGGCTGCCGCCGCCGCCAGGAAGGTGTTCATGAAGGCCTGCACGGCCTGGCCATTGGCCGCCAGGGCCGAGCCGGCGTTGAACCCGAACCAGCCGAACCAGAGAATCCCGGTACCTAGCATCACCAGGGGCATCGAGTGCGGCGGATGACCCTGGCCCGGCCAGCCCTTGCGCTTGCCCAGCACGAGCACCGCGGCGAGTGCGGCGATACCTGCGTTCACATGGATGGCGGTGCCGCCTGCGAAGTCGAGTGCACCCCTGTCTCCGATCCAGCCCCCGTATACCCACTTGAAGACCGGGACGAACACCAGAAGCAACCAGGCCGGGGCGAAGATCGCCCATGCCGAGAACTTCATGCGATCGGCCACTGCACCGGAGATGAGTGCCGGCGTGATCACCGCGAACATGCCCAGGAAGGCGACTGTCAACAGCGCGGAACCGCCGTCTTCCCCGGTTATGCCCAGGCCACGAAGAAACGCCATGTCGAGGTTGCCGAGGAGGGCTCCATCACCCGATTGCGCCAGGGAGAAGCCCACGACCGTCCAGACGATCGGGATGATGAGCAGACACCAGAAGTTCATCATCAACATGTTGAGGACGTTCCTCGTCCGGTCCATGCCTCCGTAGAACAGTGCCAGACCCGGTGTCATGAACAACACCAGGGCCGAGGAAGTCAAGACCCACGCCGCATCACCAGTATCCATCAGCACTCCTCCCAAACCGGTTGGTTCTGTTGCCGACGCATCGTTTCGAGGCACTGTTTCAGAAATGTTTCTGATCGCCGAAGAGGTCGTGAACACGATCAACAGGCCACACCTGGCGAGGATTTGCCGACAGCCCGATCTCGCCCGGGCCGAATGTTCCCAGCATCAGCGGGAGCAGTCGTCATCGTTGCGGCGATCGTGGTCGAGGTAGTCCATATCAGATGGCACTTGACACGAGGACGAAAGTGAGCCATCATTCGGTCGATCGACCGATTTGGACCAGAGACGTGACCATTGAACCCAAGACCAGAGCGAACATTCTCGAGGCCGCCAAGCAGGCTCTGCTCGATGTGGGGTACTCGGGGTTGTCCACACGGAAAATGGCCGAGGCCGCCGGGGTGCCGCTCAGTCAGATCCACTACCACTTCGGATCGAAGCAGGGCCTGGTCCTCTCCGTGCTGGAAGAGGAGAATCGGAAGCTTCTGGAACGACAGAAGGTGATGTACTCCAGCGATATGCCGTTGTGGAAGCAGTGGGAGCAGGCGTGTGACTTCCTCGAGGACGATCTCGAGTCCGGTTATGTCCGGGTGCTTCAAGAGATGATGGCCGCAGGTTGGTCCAATCCGGAGATCGCAGCGGCGGTCAAGGAGATGTTGGGGAAGTGGTTCATGGTGCTCACCGGCGTTGCGGCACATGCAGCGCATCGGATTGGTGGGCTCGGGCAATTCACCCCCGCCGAAGCGGCAGTCGTGGCCGGAGCACCGTTCCTGGGTGTTGAATCGATGATCCTGCTCGGCTTCAGCGACGGAGAGATCCCGCTCCGATCGGCGTTGCGCAAGTTCGGCGAGGTGCTGCGCGCGCTCGAGGAGACTTGATGCAGGCTGCCTATCCCGACATCGAAGGGCACGTGCAACGTGACGGGGTTTGCCTCGGGTACGAGGTGTTCGGCCAGGGCGACCCGACCATCCTCCTCCTCCCTACCTGGACCATCATCCACTCTCGCTTCTGGAAGATGCAGGTCCCTTACCTGTCCCGACGCTATCGGGTGATCACCTACGACGGGCCAGGCAACGGCCGGTCCGATCGGGTCCTTGATCCCGCCCGATACACCGCAGACTCCCACGCCGTCGACGCCGCCGCGGTTCTCGATGCCTGCGGGGTGGAGAGGGCCGTCGTGGTCGGGTTGTCGCTCGGCGCCCAGTACGGCGTCCGGCTGGCAGCCATCGAGCCTGAGAGGGTGATCGGTCTCGTGCTGATCGGGCCTGCTTTGCCCCTCCTCCCACCAGCCCCGGAGCGCGCCGGGATCGGGGAGAGCTTCTTCGAGCCTTATCCCGAGAATCCTCGAGGCTGGGACAAGTACAACCTTGCCTATTGGCATGACGAGTATCTGGACTTTGTCGAGTTCTTCTTCGATCGGGTGTTCGCCGAGCCTCACTCAACCAAACCGAGAGAGGACGCGGTGGGATGGGCCCTCGAGACGGAGCCCCGGATTCTCGAAGCCGAAGCACGAAGCCCCGAGTTGGGCCTCACCGGCCAGGACCTCTTCGCCGCGGTGAAATGTCCGACCCTGGTAATCCACGGCACGGATGATCGGATCCAGCAGCACGAAATCGGAGTGGAGGCGGCCCGGCTGAGCGATGGCACCATGGTTTCGATGGAAGGCTCGGGCCATATGCCCAATGTACGCGACCCGGTGCGGGTCAACCTGGAAGTGCGGGACTTCATCGAGAGGTTGATCGCATGAGGGCGGTCTTTCCCGATCAGGAGGGCATGGTGGACCGCGACGGGGTCGACATCCACTACGAGGTATACGGCACAGGAGAGCCGACGCTGCTGCTCATCCCGCCTTCACCGATCACCCACTCCCGGATATGGAAAGGTCTGATCCCATTCCTCAGCCGGCATTATCGAGTGGTCACGCTCGACGGCCGAGGGAACGGCAAGTCGGGGCGGCCCGCCGATCCCGGCACTCACACCCAGGACGTCGTTCTCGGAGACCTTCTGGCCGTGCTCGACGCTGCTCGCGCGAGCCAGGCGATCCTCGTCGCCCATTGTCACGCCAGCATGTGGGCGGTGGCATTGGCTACCTCTCATCGAGACCGGGTGGAAGCGATCGTGGCCATCGAGCCGGGTGTTCCCTATCTGGGCACTCCGCAGCCGCATTGGGTGGAAACTGCTCCCCATTGGGACGAGATCATCGAGGATCCCCGCGGCTGGCAGTTGAACAATCGTCAGGCCATCACCACACGGCACCGGGACTGGGTCGAGTTCTTCTTCGAGCAGCAATTGGTGGAGCCCCACTCGACCAGGCAATTCGAGGATGCGGTGGACTGGGCCCTCGAGTCGACAGGTGATGTCCTCGTGGCGGGGGAGGAGGGGTTCGACATCGACCTGCCTGATCGGGAGACGGCCGAGGAGATGTACCGGTCTCTGCACGTACCCACCCTCACCATTCATGGGGACAGGGACATCTGCCAGCACGTCGACCGGGGCCGGGCGTTCGCCGAGGTGACCCAGGGGAACCTCGTCATAATCGAGGGCGCCGGCCATCTGACGCCGGCGCGGGAGCCGGTGCAGGTCAATCGCGCCATACGTGGGTTCGTGGACAGAGTAAGGGGAGCGCCGATGCATAGTCAGGTGTGGGCCCGTGGGATGAATCGGAGGAAGAAAGCCCTCTACCTGTCGTCACCGATCGGGCTCGGTCATGCCCGTCGTGACCTGGCCATCGCCCGGGAGCTGCGAAAGCTCGAACCGGACCTCGAGATCGACTGGCTGGCGCAGGAGCCGGTGACCACCGTCCTCGAGCATTCCGGGGAGAGGGTCCATCCGGCCGGAGAGTGGCTGGCCTCGGAGTCGAGTCATATCGCCTCGGAGTCTTCCGGTCACGAACTGCACTGCTTTCAGGCGCTGCGTCGCATGGACGAGATCCTGGTGGCGAACTTCATGGTCTTCCAGGAGGTGGTCGAAGAGGGGCAGTACGACCTGATCATCGGAGACGAGGCCTGGGAGGTCGACTACTACTGGCACGAGAACCCGGAGTTGAAGAGAGGTTCACATGTCTGGCTGACCGACTTCGTCGGCTACCTCCCGATGCCCGAGGGAGGTGAGTACGAGGCTTATCTCACGGCCGACTACAACGCCGAGATGATCGAGCACATCGCCCGCTTCCCCCGCATACGTGATCGGGCCATCTACGTCGGCAACCGGGACGACATCTACCCCGAAGTGTTCGGCCCGGACCTGCCCAAGATCCGTGATTGGACCGAGGAGCATTTCGACTTCTCCGGCTACATCACCGGCTTCACCCCGCCCACCGCGGGACAGGCCGAGGAGTGGAGAGCCGCGTTGGGTTGGGACTCGGACGAGAAGGTCTGCGTGGTCACGGTGGGCGGCTCCGGGGTGGGGCGCGATCTGTTGGAGAAGGTCATCGCCGCCTACCCGCTCGTCAAGAAGCGGGTCCCGGAGTTGCGGATGGTCGCGGTGGCAGGTCCGCGCATCGAGCCGGAGAGTCTCCCCCACCATCCCGGTCTGGAAGTGCACGGGTATCTGGACCGTCTCTACCGGCAGCTCTCCGCGTGTGACATCGCCGTGGTCCAGGGCGGCCTGACCACCACGATGGAGCTGACCGCAGCGCAGCGACCCTTCCTCTACTTCCCCCTGGTTAACCACTTCGAGCAGAACTTCCATGTCCGGCACCGTCTCGAGCAGTACGGGGCAGGACGGCACATGGACTACCGCGAAACCGATCCCGACCAGCTCACGGAGGCCATCGTGGCCGAACTGAGTCATGAGGTGAGTTACCGCCCGGTGGAGAACGACGGGGCGCACCGTGCGGCCCGGATGATCTCCGAGCTGATCTAGGCGAACACGAAAGGAGGCGATCCCAACAATCTTGCCCCAGCTGTCGGTCGAACGACCGACCAAAAGAGACCCATCACCAGATTCGCAAGGAGGCGAACCATGTCGATGACAACAGCACAGAGAAACGGAGTGAACGTCGAGGCGCTTTTCGGCGCACTCGACGCAGTGAGGGCCCAGCCCGAAGCTGCCAAGTTCCAGTTCCGGGCCAGCAACGAGTGGATCAGCGGTACACACAGTCGGAGCCGGATCCACGGGTTCTTCGGTCTTGGGGCGGAGCAGACTCATCGTGACCCACACGAGTACGACGCCGATCATCCCGAGCAGCTGGTCGGAACGGACTCGGGCCCGAGCCCGGTCGAATTCCTGCTCCACGCGTTGGCCGCCTGCATCACGGCAGGGATCGGCAACATCGCCGCGGCCCGTGGGATCGACCTGACCCGGGTTCACTCGACCGTCACCGGGGACGTCGACCTCGTCGGCCTTCTCGGTCTGGACGACTCGGTGAGGAACGGATATCAGGCGATTGATGTCAGCTTGACCATCGAGGGCGACGCCGGGGCAGACGAGCTCCGCGCCGTCGTGGAGCGGTCGGTCGCCCGTTCGGCGGTCTACGACCTGTTGACCAACGGCACATCGGTCCAGGTCCGGGTCGAAGTCGGATGAGAACGCCTCGTTTGGCGGCCGGGGGACCTCCCGGCCGCCCCGGGGCGGGGTGGGAGCCGATCGCGGCTCCCGACTACGACGTGATCGTGGTCGGGGCCCGCGTGGCCGGTGCCTCCACTGCGATGCTCTTGGCCAGGCAGGGCCACCGGGTGCTCATGGTCGAGCGAGCCGGCATGCCCTCGGACGTGGTATCCACCCACGCCATCCTGCGCAGCGGGGTCCTCCAGCTCACCCGGTGGGGTCTTCTCGACCGGGTCATCGCGGCCGGCACTCCACCCGTGCGGGATGTGATTCTCGGATTCGGAGGGGACCGGATCCCGTTCGAGGTGAGACCGGAGTTCGGAGTGGACGCTCTCTATGCGCCGCGCCGGCACCTTCTCGACAGCATTCTCGTGGAGGCTGCTCAGGAAGCCGGGGTCGAGTTCGCCGACCGCACCCGGGTCGTCGATCTGGCACGAGGGCCGATAGGCCAGGTCACCGGCGTCGTCTTGAAAGGACAGGGAAACAGACTGATACGCACCGCCCAAATGGTGGTTGGTGCCGACGGCGTGTGGTCCCGAATCGCCGGTCTGGTCGGAGCCAATGCCTACGAGGGCCATCCCGCCACCAACGCCGTCACCTACGCCTACTTTCGCGAAGTCGAGATGTCGGGGTTTTGGTTCCAGTTCACCCCGGGCGTCAACGCAGGGCTGATCCCGACCAACGACGGGCTCTGTTGTGTCTTTGTCGGTCGGAGCAACGATCGGGGCGCCGATTTCCGTGCCTCCGACGACGAGTTCAACCATCTGCTTCGGTCTGCTGCACCCGACCTCGCCGAAATGGTGTCGGAGGGATCGAGGGCGAGTGGCTTTCGAGGTACCAACGGCCTGCCCGGTTTCATCCGGCAACCGTGGGGGCCTGGCTGGGCCCTGGTCGGGGACGCGGGCTATACCAAGGATCCGATCTCGGCACACGGGATCAGCGACGGTCTGAGGGACGCGGAACTGTGTGCCCGAGCGGTCGATCGGGCGATTCGCCACCCCGACGGATGGGTGGAGGCGATGACCGGATATCAGAGCCTGCGCGATCGGCTCTCGCTCCGCATGTTCCAGGAGGCCCAGGCCCTTGCTCGCTTCGAGTGGGATGCAGCGGAGGCGTCGTCTCGGATGAGGGTGATCAGCGAATCGGTGCGGGCGGAGTGTGAAGCTCTCGAAGGGCTGGGGGAATGGTCATCGGCAATGTCCTTGTCATCGGTGTGATCAACTGATTGACGAGCCATAGACGGGCCATCCCGGAGTAGCTCTTGATCTCGATGACCTTTGCTGTCGCCGCCGAGTCGTATGACCGGTTCATGGGCAGATATTCGGGTCTCCTCGCACCGATCTTCGCCGACACCGCCGGGGTGAGATCAGGCCACGTGGTCCTGGAGGTGGGGTGTGGTCCTGGGGCATTGACGACTGAGCTGGTGCGACGTCTCGGGGCCGGGTCCGTCACCGCAGTCGACCCCTCAGAGCCATTCGTGGCGGCGGCGCGTGAGAGGCTTCCCGGGGTGAGGGTCCTCAAGGCGTCTGCCGAAAAGCTTCCCTTCGCCGAAGGCGAGTTTGATGCCACCCTCGCCCAGCTCGTG
>Ga0105100_10000003_pt1 | contig 138367 bp, 132 predicted proteins | sample PPLLak12cMay2015_2_FD_87033 | JGI IMG/M metagenome (GOLD analysis project Ga0105100, IMG submission 87033) | Freshwater sediment microbial communities from Prairie Pothole Lake near Jamestown, North Dakota, USA - PPLs Lake P8 Core (1) Depth... | ecosystem: Environmental > Aquatic > Freshwater... | reverse complement strand
CTGGTGCCGAGATCCGACCACCCTGGGAAGTCCTCGACTTCGGCCGTCACCTCCTGGTCGGCGGTGAGGGCGTCGCCCCTCGCCACCCTGGCCAGGAGCCAGTCCCAGTCCAAAGGGGATCGGACCTCGAACGCGTCGGCCGAGGGAATTCGCCTGCCGCCGATGTAGTGGTCAGGCGACACATCTGTTGTCGAGATCTCAACCCTTGAGGATGGCATGTTCGGTTCGTTCGGTGCCAAAGGATAAGCTCGAAGACTTCCAGCCATGCCCCGACCCCTCTATGACCACAATGATCACGTCGTGCTCGAGGCTGAGCGCGACATCCGGGCTCGTCTCGGAGATCGCTCCTTCGACTTCGAGGCCCTGCTCGCCGTCTCGAACATCTACCGCGCCGCCAACGCGGTGCGCAACCGAATGGAGCGGGAGGTCCTCACCCCGGTCGGTCTCACCTGGGGCGGGTTCACCATCCTCTTCGTGCTCTGGGTGTGGGGCGATCGGGAGACGGCGCAACTGGCCGACGACTGCGGTCTGGCCAAGGGCACTCTGAGCGGGATGTTGACCACATTGGAGAAGACCGGTCTGGTCGACCGATCGCGCCATCCCGATGACGGGAGACGGGTCCGGGTGACCCTCAGCGACTCGGGGCGGGACACCATCGAGGCGGTGTTCCCCGAGTTCAACCGATACGAGGCGAAATTCACCGCAGGGCTGGATGACGGGGAAAGACGCGAGCTGGCGCGACTCCTGCGATTGGTGACGGCAACTGCCGACGGCGTCCCGCTCGTGGCCGAGTGAGCACGGAGGGCACACACCGAGCCGCCCTGACCGCGGTGAGGTCGGCCCACACGCTGATCTGGTTCCTCGTCGAGGCGGCCATGGTCTACCTGGTCATCGCGGGGATCCGGAAGCAGTCGGACAGGAAGGCGGGGGTTGCCGCCGTCATCGTCGCTGCCGAGACCCTGGTGTTCCTCGGCAATGGGGCTCGTTGCCCGCTCACGGGATTGGCCGAATCGATGGGAGCGGACAGCGGTTCGGTGACCGACATCTTCCTGCCCCGATGGTTTGCCCACAATCTGCCGGTGATCCATGTCCCGTTGATCGGCGCCGCCGTCTGGCTGCATTGGCGGAACCTGACACGCCGAGCAGAGCCGGGTGAACCCGGATAACCTGTCGTTCGGTCGCTAACGAGTCTTGGAGGACACGTCATGGGTGAGATCGTCGGCGCAGGATTGATCAGCCACGCCCCCACCATCATGTTCGACGAGGCGACCAGGCGCGAGATCAACGATGGCAAGGAGATCAGCCTCGTCCCGGGTCTGGTCCGCCTGAGAACCGAAGTCTTCGATCGATTGCAGCCGGACACGATCGTCATCATCGACTCCCATTGGTTCTCGACCGTCGAGCACTTGCTGGCCGCGCAGGCACGTCGGAACGGAATCTTCACCTCGTCGGAGCTTCCCCGGGGCATGGCCCAGATCCCGTACGACTTCCCGGGAGACCCCGAGTTGGCCAAGCTCGCAGCAGCGCTGGGACAGGAGCTCGGGACCCCCACCCATGCCTCAGAGGACGACTACCTCCCCGTGTACTACGCGACGATCAACCTCCTCCACTACCTGCGCAAAGACGAGAAGGTCGTATCGGTCTCGGTGGTGCAGACCGGGGAGACCGACGACTTCATCACGATGGGCGAGGCCATCGGCGAGGCGGTGGCGAGGCTGGACAGAAGGGCGGTGGTCCTCGCGTCGGGCGGGATGAGCCATACCTTCTGGCCTCTGAAGCAGCTCCCGAAGCACGAGGCATCCGACCCGATCCACATCATCACACCCGAGGCCCGAGCTGCCGACGAGGAGCGCCTCGAGTGGATGAAGGCCGGCGATCATGCCCGGATCGTCGACACGATGGACTCCTACTTCGAGCACTCTCCGGAGGGCGCCTTCGGGCACTATCTGATGATGCTCGGCTCCATCGGGGGCCGGGACTGCACGGCCCGCGGTGAGCTCTACTCCGACTACGAGAACGCCACCGGGACCGGCCAGGTCCACGTTTGGTTCGACCGACCCGAAGGTGGCTGGACCGGCTGACACCAATCCGATGAAGCGCCGTGGCACAATCTCAAGGGTGGTGGTAACCGAGCCAAGACCAGACGATCTCACTATTCGTCTCGCCCATTTCGCCGGATCGCTCGAGGCACTCGCCATCCCCGGCTCAGCGGACCCGGGCAGCCCCGGCCTGAGACGGGATTGGATCGTCCGAACCATCCGCGGCTACCTGATCCCGAGGATGGAGAACCCTCTCGCCCCTCTGACCGTGGTGTTCGCCGGGCCCACCGGAGCCGGGAAGTCGACCTTGCTCAACTCCGTGGCCGGTGCGGAGCACAGTGTCGCTGGACCGCTCCGCCCGACCACCAAGTCCCCACTGGTCCTCGCCGCCAGAGACCTCGCTTCCGGGTACTCCACCATTGGCGGGATCCAGTGCCAGGTGGTCACCGGACGCGCCCCCATCCTCGACGAGTTGACTTTGGTGGACACGCCCGACATCGATTCGACCTCGATCGAGCATCGGGTGATCGCCGAGACGATGATCGACTATGCCGACGTCGTGGTGTACGTCAACTCTGCGCAGCGTTATGCCGATCTCGTGCCCTGGGAGGTTCTGCGCCGGGCTCACTCACGAGGTGCCCCGGTGATTCACGTGCTCAACCGCATCAAGAGCAGCAGCAGTGGAGCCCTTGCCGACTACGCCACTCGTCTCCAGACGGAGGGGCTCGGCTCGGATGTGGTCGCGGTCCACGAGCATCGCATGCCCCGTGGGGCACAGGCCGTCCCCCTGGTGACGATCCAAGGATTGCGCGACCGGCTGGTCGAGGTCGTGGAGGAACGGCTCGCCGGGAGGGTGGATGTCGTCATGTCGGTCCTCGACACGACACTGGACCAGGCCGATGAGATGCTCTCAGAGGTGGCCGGCATGACCCACGGGGTGCTCTCTGGCGCCTCCCGACGCGGTCTCACCGTTGACCTGGGGCGGATTCTGTCCACCCTGGGCCCAGTGCCGGCAGGCGCCCCGAATGTCGGTCCACTGGCCGGGCTCTCGGGGAAGCGGCTGATCACCCGGGGGAGAGTGCGTCGAAGTCTCCCGACGCCGTCGAGCGTCGCCCGGAGCCAGATCCTTCTCGACGCCTCACTTGTCGCTGCGATCGACTCAGACATCCGGGCGGGGTTGCGGAGCACGAGCCTGCTCGAACCCGGTCAGACAGAGGATCTGGTGGGAAGAACCCACGTCTCGGCGATGTCGGCGATCACCGGCTGGCATCGGGACCTCGATGGCATGCGCAGCGTGCAAGGCGCGATCGACCCGTCATTGGCCGCCTATCTCCTCGCCAAGGCCGTCCTTCACGGCCAGGGTCCGGGTGAGGAGGAGGCAATGCAAGTCTTGGCGGGGATCGCCGAGCTCACTGGCCCGCTGACCAGGGCGAGGGAACTGCTGGAGACGCAACTGATACCCGTGTACGCCCGGTTCGATCACGAGGTGGCCAGCCGAGCGGGGGAATCCGTTGCATCCGACGCCGCGATCTACCGTGCCCGAACCTCGTTGTCCGCGGTGGTCGCGAGGTCGTCGTTCGCAAATGCATGACGCGCTCATCGTCTTGCTCGACAAGGTCGATGTCGCCGTAGCCGAGTCCCGGGGAGTCATCGACCCAGGCGACCTCGATCCGGTGGCGCGCGTCGCGGCCGAGTCGCGGTTCCGACTCTCGTATCCGGAGACGATCCTGGTGGTCGCCTTCGCCGGGGGCACGGGCTCGGGCAAGTCGAGCCTGTTCAACGCGCTGGCCGGTGAAGAGGTGGCCCTCACCGGCGGCATCCGACCGATGACGGTGCGACCCCTCGCCCTGGTCCCCGCGGCGGCCCGCGGCTCACTCAGCGGCCTTCTCGACGATCTGGGGATCGAAGACCGTTTCGAGCACGAGGGGCCCCCCTGGCTCTGCCTGCTCGACCTGCCCGACAACGACAGCATCGAGGTGGACCACCGCCATCAGGTCGATTCACTGATCCCGCGGGTGGACATGGTGATCTGGGTCACCGACCCGGAGAAGTATCGGGATGCGTCCCTGCATTCCGGGCACATCGCCCCGCTGTCCGGCTATCAACGCCAATTCCTCTTCGTGCTCAACCAGGTGGACAGGATGGATCCCGCCGATGTCGCCTATGTGGCGGGCGATCTCGCCGCGGCTTTGCGTGAAGACGGGGTGGAGGCACCGGAGGTGATCATGACTTCCGCCCAGCCGGAATCAGGTCCCGCCACGGGCGTCGATTTGCTCCTCCGGCGACTCGAGGAGAGGCGGGATGAGAGGATGGCGATCCACGGGAAGATCCTCACCGACCTCACCGGGGCATCCTCCCGGCTGGTGATGGCGACCTCCGGAGCCCAAAGCCTCGACTTCGAGAAGAGATGGAGACCCGAGCTCGATCGGGCGATCAGCCTCGCTACCGAAGGGGAGGTCGCCGAGGCCGGCAGTCTTCTCTCCGGGTTCATCCGCGACCTGGCCGGGGAGGCCGGTGGTGAGACCCGCGCTCGTCTTCTCGAATTCGCCGATGACGTGCCGGCCCGATTCCTGGAGTGTGTGGCCGGCGCCGCCATCACGCCTGCCCATGAAGGAGCGTCGACCTCGTGGTGGCGTCCGGGAAGGAAGGGCAGGTCAGGCTCGGGGCAGATGGAGTTTTCGTTCCGGCAACTGGAGGAGGCGGTGGACGGCGCCATCGCAGGCCCGGTCCGTGACCTACTCGCCCGCCGGGCCCGAGCCCAAGCCGCAGTGGCCGAAATGGCGCTCGCTGTGGCGCAAATGCGGAAACGGACCCCGGGCTAGGCTCGATACGCGTGGCCGACCTGAATCCTTGGATCTCCACGGCGATCGTCATCGTCTCCATGCTGGTCCTCTACCTGATCCTGGTCCGGATCGGCAACCGGTACGTTGCCAGTTTCCGGTCGCACACACCTCACTCGGCTGCCCGGGTCGCCACGTTGTGGGTGATGGTTCGACGCACGATCCTCGTCGTCCTCCTGGTGATCGCCGTTCTGATGATCTTCGACATCTGGGGCCTGAGCATGGCGCCATTCGTCGCCATCGGCACCGTGATCGGGGTCGCGCTTGGGTTCGGCGCCCAGGACGTGGTGAGGGACGTGCTCGCCGGCTTCTTCATCATCGCCGAGGATCAGTATCAGATCGGCGATTCGGTGACCATCGCCGGGACCAACGGGACGGTGGAAGACATTCAGTTCAGGGTGACCGTGCTCCGTGACGTCGAAGGCAACGTGTACTACGTCCCCAACGGGCAGATCACCGTCACCGAGAACGCGACGAGCCGGTTCGCCCAGCCGGTGCTCGACGTCCGGGTGGGGTATGAGGCCGACATCGACCAGGCCATGGACGTGATGCTCGACGAGTTGAAGAAGCTGGCAGAGGACCCCGAATGGAGTGACCGCATCACTGCCGAGCCCGAGATGCTGGGAGTGCAGGAACTGGCCGACTCGGCCGTCCTCATTAGGGCCCGTCTCACCACCGTGGCCACCGAGCGATGGGCCGTCCGTCGCGAGGCGCTGCGTCGGGTCAAGAACCGCTTCGACAGTGAAGGGATTCCGATCCCGGTCCCGCAGGTGAGGTTCTCTCAGCCCTCCGACTGACCGGTGACCACGCGGAGCGAGTCGGGCGCCCACTCGATCGTGCCCCCGTCGACCATTCCGAGGGACTCGCCGTCCGCCTGCGCCGCGGCCGGGGGGTCGGCGTCCATCTCGAGGCGCTTGACGTGCCGGAGCACGTTCCACTCCGGGATGACTCCCAGGTCCCTGTTGCGAAGCAGGGCGGTGATGATGCTCGGGATTCGAGAGCGCCGGAGTCGGCCGATGCTTAGGACGGTCATCGGGTCGGGATGCTCCGGGGAGAGCCGCAGAGGCATCGAGCCGAAGTAGGTGTACACACTGCGGAACTGGACCAGGATGGTCGACGCCAACTCGCGATGCTGATCGATCGTCAACATGATGTGAGGGCTGCGACGGGGATCTCGCCAGGCAACCGAGAGAGTCGTTCGCGCGTAATGGATCGAGCCGAAGCGGTATTTCCGATAGGGATCCTTGTCGGCCTCCAGAACGACAGCGGCGTCGAGACCGAGCCCACAAGCGAAGATCGCATGGTGGACGGTCTCCACCGAGCCCCGGGCCAATGTCATGCGGGCCGTCCCGATCGACCACGGTTCGTAGGTCTCTGCGATGAGACGGGCGGCCTTGTTGGCTCGGGAGGGGATCCTGAGCAGGCGGGCGATCACATTGGTGGTCCCGACCGGGATGATCCCGAGGGCGGCGTCCGTGCCCACCAGGCCCTGGGCGACATGATGAACCATCCCGTCGCCGCCCATCGCCACCACCACCTCTGCCCCCGAGCCCGCGGCCTGGGCGGCTCGCATCTCGGCATCAGCCGCAGTCTCGGGCCATACAGGCTCCACACTCCCGTGCCTGCGGAATAGGGACATGACATCACGGTGAGCTCCACCGGTGAACTGAGAGGCCGATGGGTTGGCGATGACCACTATCCGGTCCATTGAGGGGAGCGTACAGCTGTACCCTCCCGCACCGTGAGTGACTCAGAGCCAAGGTTCTCTCTCGTTGCCGGTGAGGGCGACGGGGCGATGCTCGGTTTGGCGGCCGGAGACGCGGCAGGTGGGGCGTGGGAGCTCGGCTATTCGGCGGTCACCGAGCAGGCAACTGTGGTTGCCTATCAGCTGATCGAGCACCGCCGTCTCCAGGCCTCTTCCATGATCCAGGCAATCCGCGAGTTGGACGGCTCGGATGGGGAGGAGCCGGTCTACCGGGCGGAGAGCCGTCACTTCCGTGCCTGGCTCGATGGTGCCCGTGGCGGGAGCCCGGCTCCGGAGAGCGGTCAGTCGCTCGACGCCGCCCCTCGGGCGGTGCCGCTCGGAGTCGTGTTTCGTCGAGAGCCGGACAGCCTCCGTGATGAGGCGATGGTGCTCGGCAGGCTGTTCCACGCCGATGACGCCTCGATCCTGGCCGGCGCGGTGGCGGCAGGGGCCGTCGCCGCGTCGTGCTTCGGCCAGTCCGGCCGTGACCTCATCTCGGGGGTGATCGAGCTGATCGAACCAGTCTCGACCCAGTTCGCCACGGGGTCGGCCCTCATGGCGGAGTTGAACGGGTTGCTGGCACATGTCGGCGTGGCCGACGGAGAGAAAGCCCTGGCCCTGGCGTCGGGAACGGGTGAACCCGGTCCCTGGGATCAGATCAAGGCGGGTCTGCTCCTCTCGGCACCGGTGGTGGACCGTGCTCATGTGCCGATCGAGCAGGCAGCCAGGATCGGTGGCAGTGCCCTTGCCGGGATGGTGGGCGGGATCGTCGGGGCCAGAGTCGGGATCAGGGCCTGGCCGTGGGCCTTTGCCAATGACACGTGGTTTGCCGAGATCGGCAGACGTCTGTCCCGTGGCCCACAGGAGGTGGCGGACCTGCCCATCCCCTACGCGGTCGAGCACCACCTCATTGCGGGGGAGCGTCAGGGATTGTACTGACGACCGGCATGTCGACCGCGGGCCACACCCGCTCTGAGTCGTCGACCTTTCTCAGTACACACCATCCGACCGCGACAAAGACGATCAGGGCGCCCATCGCCACCTGTCTGCTCAGACCGAGCACGTCGACGATCAGTGCCCAGGTCAGGGGGCCAAGGATGGTGGCGAACCTGCCGACGGTGGCGTACAAGCCGTAGAACTCGCCGAGATGCCTCGGGGGGGAGACACGCGACATGACCACCCTGTCGGCAGTCCAGGTCGCTCCAAGGGCGAGGCCACCGATGAGACCGATCGCCCAGGCGAGTGTGATCTCCCCGGTCATCGCCGCGATGACGCCCGAGGCAAGGGCGACCATCCACATCACGAGGACGGTGCGAAGGACTGGCATCGGCCCGAAGTGCCCCACCAGGCGACCCGCCACGAGGGCTCCGATCACGGCGGCGAAGATCGCCAGCCCGAGCAGGTTGGTCACGAACCGCCGATCCAGCCCGAGCTCCTCGATGACGAAGATGGTGAGGAATCCACCGATCAACGTGTTGATCGCGTCCGTGTAGAGGAACCGCCCGACGAGGAACCGGACCACGCCTTCGTAGGTGGAGGCAAGACGCCACGATGCGAGGAGCTTGCCGACGACGTCTCGCAGTCGGGGCATCGGGGCGTCGTCCACGCCACCTCGTTCGTCGATGAAGAAGAAGGCGGGAAGGGCGAAGAGCAGGAAGCCGAGAGCCAGGACACGGAAGGTCGCCGCGTAGGACCAACCGAGGACATCGAGGGTCAATAGACCCAGCCCCAGGCCGATGAACGAGCCCAAATAGCCGACTCCGACCCCCACCCCGGATACCCAGCCCCGATTTTCCGGGGTGCTCACATCGACCAGCAGTGCGTCATAGACGACAGAGCCGATGTTGAAAGCGATCAGGGCGACTCCGAGCATGACGAGCGAAAGGGCGATTGGGCCGGAGGCAAGCGTCGCAGTGGCAGTCACCGCGAACAAGGTGGTGATGGTCAGGGTGGGGACCCGTGTCCCCTTGACGTCGCTGCGCGCCCCGGCCCAGGGGGCGAGGAAGATGACCAATGCGCCCGCACCGGCTTGGACCAGCGCCAGGGCACTGTCAGGCTGGTCCACCGACTTGAGCCAGTCCGGGAAGTAGAGACCGATCACCCCCAGGGCGAAGATCGTGTTGGCCAGGTCGTAGAGGACCCAGGACCCGACCGACAACCGGCCCGGCCCGTTCCCCTCGCCGGTCATCTCAGAATGTGACGGCTACGGAGATCAGTTCTTCCCGGCCGAGGAGCCCGGCCGCTGCCTGGAGCGCCCGGGACGCCTCGGAAAGGGGAAACTGGTGTGAGACGAGGTCGTCGATGCGCGGGTCGGTCTCGATCTGACGTGTCGCCCACTGATAGCCGACGGTGGTGGCGCCCATCGCACCGCGGATGGTGAGCTGCTTTGCCACCAGGACGTCGCTGATGAAGTGAAACGCCCGGTTCCCCTTGGTCGAGGCGAGGATGACCCTGCCCCCGCTCCGGACGAGATCGAGAGAGGTGAACAGGGCCTCGGGGTCATCGGAGGTGACGTCGACCACGATGTCGGGCCTTCTGCCGATTGCCTCGGCGATGGCCCCACCGACATCTTCTTTCTCCGAATCGATGGCCAGATCCGCCCCGAGCCGCCTCGCCAGCTCGAGCCTGTCCCGATCATGGGTCAGACCGGTCACCCCGACCCATCCTGCGCCGGCTGCCTTCGCCGCGATCAGACATGCCAACCCGCGCGGCCCGGGGCCGAGGATGAGGACGTTCTCGCCGAGTTGGAGCGAGGGAAGCTCGACCGCCCAAGTGTGGCCCGCGGCGAGGGGATGGACGAAGGTCCCAACTTCGGCGGGGACGTCATCAGTGAGGGGATGGAGGCGGGCGGCCGGGTCCAGGTAGAGGAACTCGGCCAGGCCGCCCCAGAGCCCCGGCGGCTCCATCGAGGGAATGAAGCCATAGGAATTGGATGGACGGCGGCGGACACAGGTGGCGAGGCTCAACTTGCACCGATGGCACTCCCCGCAGTGGATCCTCGGCTCGACGACGACCCTGGTCCCCACCGGGTATGGGATGGTGGGAGCGGTGCTTGCGATGCGACCAACCACCTCATGGCCGGGGATCAAGGGGTAGACGACGTCCTGCGCCTCGCCCTTCCAGACCTGGACGTCGGCTCCTGAGATCCCGGTCGCCTCGACGGCGAGCCAGCCCCCTTCCGAGGTCGGCTGAGCGGCCAGCTCCGTCAAGGAGAAATGACGTGGCTCGACGAGCATCATGGCCCGCGCTTTCGTGCCTTCCATCGACGGCGAGTGTAAACCCGCTGCTGGAGGGCGAATTCAAACGGCCAAAAACTCCCGGATTCGGGCCATGCCGCGCTCTATTTCGGGCTCCCCGGTCGCGTAGGACAGCCGCAAAAAGCCGGGTGCCCCGAACGACTCACCGGAGACCAGGGCGACCCCCGCTTCTTCGAGGATCGCGGTGGCCAGTGCGTCCGTCTTCTTCCACCGCCCGCGCATGGCGTCGGTGACGTCCGGGAAGACGTAGAAGGCGCCCTGCGGCTCGACACAACGGACCCCGGGGATGTCCTCGACCAGCGACAGCATCAGCTTCCGTCGTGTGTCGAAGGCCTGGCGCATCTCCTCCACCGTCTCCTGCGGCCCGCGCAAAGCGGAGAGGGCGGCGTGCTGGGCGACGTTGTTGACGTTTCCGGTTGCGTGGGACTGATGGCTGTTTGCGGCCTCGATGATGTCCGAGGGCCCCACCATCCAGCCAACCCTCCAGCCGGTCATCGAGTAGGTCTTGGCCACGCCATTCACCAGCACCCAATTCTCCAGTCTGGGAGTCACCGCGGCGATGGAGGGGGCGACGCCGGTGAAATAGGTGAGGCGCTGGTAGATCTCGTCGGCGAGGACCCAGACGTCGTTGGCCAATGCCCATTCCCCGATCGCTCGCGCCTCCTCGGCGGTATAGACGGCAACGGTCGGGTTCGACGGCGACACGAAGACGAGGAGCTTGGTGCGGTCGGTCCGTGCCCGCTCGAGGCTCTCCACGGTCACCTTGAACTCGTCCTCGATACGGGTGGGAACCGACACGGTGATGCCGCCGGCGAGCTCGATGCCGGCCGGATAGGTGACCCAATGCGGAGATGGGAGGAGAACCTCGTCCCCCGGGTCGATGAGTGCGGCGAATGCCTGGAAGACGGCCTGTTTCGCCCCGTTGGTGACCATGACCTCCGACCAGTCCACCTCGACGGCCGAGTACCGGCCCGCATCCTCGGCGATCGCCTCCCGCAGTGGTCGCAATCCGGCCGACGCCGTGTACTTGTGGTTCTCCGGGTCGTGACAGGCACGGGCAGCTGCGGCCACGACATGCTCTGGCGTCGCGAAGTCGGGCTCGCCCGCGCCAAAGGAGACGACGTCGATTCCCTGTGCCCTGAGCTCGCGAGCGCGGGCGCTTATCCCAAGGGTGGCAGAGGGCGGTATTCGGCTGAGGCGTTCCGAAGCTCGTCTCATCCTGTGTTCCGGGTGTCTGGTCGGGTCGTCTCGGGTCAGCTCCCGAGCTCGTCCTTCATCTCGTCGACCGTGGCCTCGACCCGGTCGGCGACATCGGCCGCCTTCTCCTGAACGGCTTCGGTGGCGTCGGCAGCCTTCTCCTGAACGGCTTCGGTGGCGTCGGCAGCCTTCTCCTGAACGGCTTCGGTGGCGTAGGCAGCCTTCTCCTGAACGGCCTGACCGGCATCGGCCGCTTTGTCCGACACGTCACCGGTCATTTCCGAGGCAGCTTCCTTGGCTCCCTCGGCTGACGACCCGGCCCGGTCCATGACGTCTGAGGCGAAGTCCTTGGTCTTGTCGACCAGATCTCCTGTGCCTTCCTTGACCTTTTCCACGTGCGGCTGGGCTTTCTCAGCCAATTCGGCACCCTCATCCTTTGCCTTGCCGAACCAGCCCTTGACGGTGTCCATGAGTCCCATCGAGATCCTTTCTGTCGCTCGATCGAGGCCCATGGTAGGGATGGCATTGGCTTCGGTGTCCGTCTGCGACCTCTGCCATACGGGATCCGGGCCGGGCCGACAGACCGGCACGATCAATGTTGATTCCCAGCGCCGGTATTTTGAACGGCGTGACCACGAAGACGATCGATCGACGACGCGTCTGGCGACGCGCCCTGGTCGTATTCGGCCTGTTCACCGCCGGTGTCGCGGCGCCGGTCCTCGACCTTTACGGAAAGAACCCATCGGTCTTCGTGGCCAATCGGAGCACGCCGATTCAGATAATCGTCTTCGGGATCCTGGTCACATTCACCTTGCCAGTCCTTTCGCTGATCATCATCACAGTCACCGAGAAGATCGGCCCCAGGGCCGCCGATGCGGCCTATTACGGGTTGGTGGCCATCTCGGCAGGAGCAACGGGTCTCGCCATCAGCCGGCAATTGGTGCCTGACAACACCGTCGGCGCGATCGCACTGGCAGTCGGCTTCACGGTCGCGATGCTCCTCCTGTGTCGTCGCATCGAACAGGGTCTCCTTTACTTCTCCCTGTTGGGGCCTGCGGTTCTCGTGATGTTCCTGGCCATTTCGCCCACGTCCAGGCTCCTCGCCCAGCCAGAGGAGCCGGTGTCGGTGGCAGACCACGTCGGGCTTCCTGCCCCGATCGTCTTCATCCAGCTCGATGAGCTGCCGCTCTCGTCCCTGATGAACGAGGAGGGGGCGATCAACCGGGATCTGTTCCCCAACTTCGCCCGCCTGGCCGATACCTCCAACTGGTACCGGAACGCACTGTCGAATTCGATCTCGACCACTCAGAGCGTCCCTGCGATCCTGAGTGGTCGTCTCGGCACACGGGACGACAGCCCCTCGCTGGTGGATTACCCGGAGAACCTGTTCACGCTCCTGGGCGAGGGCTATCAGATGCACGTCGTCGAGTGGCTCACCGACCTGTGCCCGGAGGACCTGTGCAAGGACTACGCAGGGAAGGGCCCGGCCCGCTTCGGCTCGTTGCTGCAGGACGTCGGTGTCGTCTATGGGCACCTGTCGCTGCCCGAGTCGGCCCGCGCCGGCCTCCCCAGCATCGACGGGAGCTGGAAGGGCTTCCTCGGCCAGGCCGAGAGTCGAGCGGCGGCGCCAGTGGACATCGGGAACCTGGCTGTCCCGACCGCAGGCCAACGGAGTCGTTGGATCGACTGGCTGGAGCGCGTCCTCGACGGGATGGAGGAGGGGGCGCCGCCAACACTCCATTTCGCCCACCTGGAGGCCCCCCACATCCCATGGCGGACCAACCCTTCCGGGGCGCACTACGAGCGGCCCGAGCAGTACGACGAGGTGGATGGGGTCGAATCCGGCGGCCGGTGGGTGACGAGGCCCGATCTGCCCCGACTCGGCTATCAGCGCCATCTCTTTCAACTGGGCTTCGTCGACGCACGCCTGGGGGCGCTGTTCGATCGGATGGAAGAGACCGGGATCTGGGACGACGCCCTCATCGTCGTGGTCGCCGACCACGGAGCCTCGTTCGTGCCCGGGGAGCATCGCCGGTGGCCGACCGAGATCAACCGCGCCGATCTGTACCGGGTCCCGCTGCTCATCAAGCTCCCCGGTCAGAGTGAGGGCCACGTCTTCGACGAGCCGGCATACGCCATCGACATCGTGCCCACGATCGTCGACGCCCTCGATATCTCCATCGATTGGGAGTTCGACGGCCAGTCCCTGCTGACCATCGAGGGAACCGAGCGCCCGCACGAGCCGATCTTCTACTGCTGCAACCGCGAGCCCGCCGGCACCGACCTCGAAGAGCTCTTCGACCAGGTACGCCGGAATCACGAGTGGGTCCCCGACCAGGACAGCTGGGTCGGGGTCGCCGGCTCCGGGCGATATGCCGACCTGGTCGGTGATCCTGTCACGGAGCTCTCCCCACAGCCCAGCGACGATCTGCGCTGGTCTCTCTCGAGCTCGGCCAAGCTGGCAGCCGTGGATCGGAGCAAGGGGTATGTGCAGACCTATATCTCCGGCCGACTCGAGCTACCTGCCGGAGTCGAGGGGGACGACCTCCTCATCGTGGTCAACGGCGTGGTCGCCGGCACCGGTCTCGTGACCAGGGACAGCGAGCGCGGGGGCGAGATCCACGGCTTGGTAGCCGAGGAGCTGGTCATGGACGGCGCCAACGAGGTGGCGATCCTCGTCCCCGACTTTCGAGGAGACGGGTGGCTCACGGGCGCCGCCGCCGATCTCACCGTCGAGTTCTTCGCCCCGGACGGACACGAGCTGGACATCAAACCCGAGGGAAACCGGCGCGTCGAGATCACCAAGGTCAACGTGACGGACACGGGTTGGACCGTGACGGGCTGGGCGGCAGACGTGAAGGCGAAGACCACCCCGGATCAGGTCTATCTGTTCGCCGGTGATCGGCTGGTGGCGTCAGGCGCGCCCAACCTGGACAACAAGGACGTCGTTCGATGGTTCAAGAGCGACACCCTGCTTCGCTCCGGGTTCAGCTTCGACGTTTCCGCAGCGGATGTGCCCGACGATCTGGAGCGTCTGACCGTGGTCGCCGAATTCGGCGATCAGGCAGTCGCCAACCCAGTGACCCTCACCCGCTGATCATCGCTTGGGCTCGAGTGCGAACAGGACCCGCTCCGGTGACAACCGCTCTTCGTCGACGACCTGGAACGACGCGGCGACAAGATCGCGGAAGTCGTCCTCACCGCGCTGATCATGCAGCTCGTGGGGGAGCTTGTTGCCGATCAGCCTGGACACCATCTCGTCTTCCGGCGAGACGAATTCGACGATGACCGGGCAGTCGAACCGGCGCAGCCAGGAGACGACCTCACGCGGGGGGATGCTCGCCGCATAGATGAGATGATGAATGAGGCCGTAGGCGATCACCAGATCGGGCGCAGCCCGGTCGAAGAGGGCCGGTCTCTCGGTCCCTCCCCATCCCTGGGACGGTGAGGGATTCACCAGGTCGGTGAGGACGACCGCAAGACTCCGTCCCTGGCTCCGTCGATAGAGATCGTCCAGCACGACCTCGTCGCTGTCCACGGCCATGGCGATCGCCCCTGCGTCGGCGGCGACCGTCGAGAAGTGCCCGTCGTTTGCGCCGAGGTCGAGTACCCGTCGTGGCCCGGAGCGTCGCATCTCGGCCTCGAGGAACTCGGTCTTGGCGGCCCGGTCCCTGGCGACATGGCTGCAGGAGCCGTACTCGGACCAGCCGTCGGCTCCATGCTCCCATTCCAGCGACTCGACGAGAGCGTGGAGCTTTCGGAGATTGGCCTGGATCAGCTCGGCGGTGAACCCCGCCGACTTCAGGTCTTCCCGGACCGCGCGATCCGACATCCGCGCCTCCATCCTCGCCTGGAGCCGGACATGGAACAGCGCCCCCGTGTTGAACCGCTTCTTGCCGTCGAGGAGGCTGGCCATCTGGGCCGGCGTCGGGCCTTCGATGTCACCACGCAACCAGGGTTGGAAAGACACCCCGAGCCAGGCTCGGAGCATGAGTGGGAAGAGGAACTGCCTGGTGAACTGGCGATACCCGATCCATGGCTCTCCCTGCCGGTAGGCCTCGAACGAGCCGACGTCGATGAACTGCGGCCGACCGTCGATGAACTGGACGTTGTACGGCGTTGCGTCCTTGAGGGTGAGACCGGCTTCGAGGGCGTCCTTGAGGAGGTCGAGGTGGAGGATGGCGGCATCCTTGAGCATCGAGAACGTCCACTCGTAGGGGTAGCTGATGAAGGGGAGACGAGGATGCTCCAGGGCGCCGGCACTTCCTTCGATGGGGTCGACCTCGGTGGTCCCGATCACGCGCCCCTCGGCGACCGCCTTCTGGAAGAAACCCGATGCGGCCAGGGCGCGCCACCCCTCCAGGCCGCGTTGGTCGAGCAGACGCAGGACGCGCTCTCCATTGAGGACGACTCGTGAAGCTGGGTCGCGAAACGACCCGGGATCGGCTGCGGTCATCCCCTGGATCAGGGCTCGGCCGGCAGTGTGGTGTCTTCCGCGGTCTCGCTGTCCGTCGAAGCCGCATCGCCGATGGCGCGTTTGAGCCCGTACTTGCTGCGAAGAGCCTTGATCGTGACTGCCAGGCCGGTGAGGCCGCCGATCACTGCTTGCAGGATCAGACTGCCTGAGCCGGGATCCAGATATCCGAAGATCATGTTGTTGTTCCTCCAAGGGCAGCGGTGTTCACCGTGCCGTCACCCATTGTTATCCAAGTTGACTCCCACGCAAACCCAATCGCCCATTTGCCTTCACCCCCGGTATCGGTGCCTGGCGATGACCCTGCCATCCTCGTCGAGTAGCAGCACGAGGTCGCCGTCGTTGTTCCACACCGGAGAGCCTCCCTGATCCCAGCACGGATCGGCGCTGTCCACCACGAGTCGTTCCCCGGGGGCGAGAGCGGAGCCCGTCGGAAGCAAGCAGCGGTGGGCGGAGGACTCGTCCCGCACGGTCCAGCCATCGAGCTCCACCCGCGTCGCACTCTCGAAAGTCACCTGCTCGTCTTCGAGAGCGTCTTCATCGGGCCCGGGCGGGTTGGGGTTCACTTGCACCGCGACCACCGGAATGTGCCCGGTGGCTCCGCACGCGTCGGCCGACCACATCCCGATCCGCGCCGCGAATGCGCCCTCCTCGGCCGCGATGAGATCCGCGCCGTGTGGGTCTCCCTCCACCGGGGTCGTGGCTATGGCAGCTCCATCGGCCACCAACTCGAGATTGACCGGCGCGCCATTCGACCAGAGGTAGGCAAGAGCTCGGCCGAACTGATCGATGCCTGCCTCCTCGAGCCCGACCCACCGGCCGACCACGATGCGGCGAAGATGCTCGGTGGCCTGGTCGAAGTAGCACTCGCCCGACTCCGGGGCGTTGATCCCCATCAACCTCACCTCCAGCATGGTTCCGTCCTGCTCCATGTCGAGCGTGTCGCCGTCGCGGACGGCTGTCACCAATCCGGTCGGGAGGCGCTCCGGGCTGTCCACAGTGACGATCGAATCCCGGCCGACCGGGGTCGAGCAGGCCGCAGACAGAGCACAGAGCAACAGGGCACCGACCACCATTCGGGTCAGGAGGGCCCCCGCAGCTTCCTCAACTCCTGTTTATCCGCCTGGCGGAGCCGGCGCCTCCTCCGGTAGCCGAGAGCGGCCAATTCGGTCAGCACGATGGCTATCCCGACGGTGACCAGGATGACAATCGCCAGAGAGAATTCACCGTCCATCCAGAGGAAGGTCACCGGCACCGGTTCGGTGTTCTGGACGGCAAAGACGACCACGGCAGCGATCCCCAGCAGGATGAGGATCGCACCCCAGGCGATGCCGGTGGAGGTCGTGGCCGGGGTCGGCTCAGATCGGGGTGTCTCCTCCTCCACCTCGGTCGTTTCCGGCTCAGGGGGGATCGGTCGGTCGAAATCGTCGGTCATCGGCACGATCCTACGAGACGGGGCACTGCGGTCGTCGTCGACCGCGCCGGGCACGATTGGCTGGAGACAGACATAACCTCTCTCGGGATGGGCCGCCGTCTGGTCTTCGCACTCGTCTTCATCGTCGCCGGCTGCAGCCCGGGCAACGGTGACGAGTCGACGACCTCTCGAGATCTCCCGACGACCAGTACCTCTGCGACACCGACCACCGCCTCCACCACATTCCTCTCGACGACATCGACGACGATCCCTGCGCCGGCCACCTCGACGACTGTTGGCCTGGATGACACCGCTCTGGCCTATCAGGAGGTGGCAGTCGTCGACTTCCCCGTGCAGATGACGGCGCGCCCCGGTGAAGGGCTCTCCTATCTGATCACCAAGGACGGACGGGTGTGGATCTTCGACGGCTCCGCGGTCGCCGTGCGTCCGGTCCTGGACATCTCCGAACAAGTCCATGATGAAGGCGAGCGTGGGCTTCTCTCGATCGCGCTCCATCCGACCGACCCCCGTCGCTTCTATCTCCACTATTCGGACAGTGAAGGCGACACCACCGTCTCCGAGTTCACCCTCACTTCGCCGGGTGAGGCTGACCCGGACAGCGAGAGAGTGCTGCTCCAGGTCGAACAGCCGGCGGGCAACCACAACGGCGGCATGATCCAGTTCACACCGGAGGGGAGCCTGCTGCTCGGTCTCGGGGATGGTGGCGGGGCCGACGACCGGTTCGGCAATGGGCAGAACCCGGACACTCTCCTTGCCGGCCTCGTCGAGCTGGACGTCGAAGGTGACCCGGCGCCCACCAAGCACGCGATGGGCTTGCGCAATCCCTGGCGTTTCTGGATCGACAACACCTCCATCTACATAGCCGACGTCGGGCAGGACACCTTCGAGGAGGTCAATGTCACGCCCCTCGAGCCCGGCCTCAACTTTGGCTGGCCGATCGCGGAAGGAATCCACTGCTTCGACTCCCCGGCAGGGTGTGACACCACCGGTCAGGTGATCCCCGTGATCGAGATCAGGCATGGAGAGGCCGATACCTGTTCGATCACAGGTGGGATCGTCTATCGCGGGCCTGCTCTGCCCCAGTTGAGCGGCCACTACTTCTACTCCGACTACTGCGGCGGATACCTGAGGAGCTTCCGCCATGCCGACGGGGCCGCCACCGCCCTGCGCGACTGGACGGCTCAGACCGGGATTGCCGGCCGGGTCACCGGATTCGGGATCGACGGCCAGGGGGAGATGTACGTGACGACCACCGATCGGCTCCTCGAGGTGGTGCCCGCCGGGTGACGGGGGACGGATAATCTGCGGGCATGGCCACTCTGTTCACCCGAATCATCGAGGGGGAGATACCAGGCACGTTCGTCTGGAAGGACGAGCAGTGCGTTGGTTTCATGTCGATCAACCCGTTGCGCCGAGGCCATACCCTGGTGGTGCCCAGATTGGAGGTCAACCACTGGGTGGACTGCCCGTCCGATCTGAGAGACCACCTGTTCGGGGTTTGCCAGAAGATCGGCAAGGCGCAACAGCAGGCGTTCCAACCGGCGCGGATCGGCCTGATGATCGCCGGGCTCGAGGTCCCGCATCTCCACATTCATCTGGTGCCCATCGACGGGGTCCATGATCTGGACTTCGCCAACGCAGCGACTTCGGTCGACCGCGACGACCTCGAGGATGCCGCCTCCTCCATCCGATACCTCCTCCGCTCGATGGGTCATCCAGAGGTCGCCGAGTAGGTGGAGGTTCTTCTCGGGGGACTGAGCTCGATCTTCTATGGGCTGGCCGACTTCCTTGGCGGCGAGGGGGCGCGCCGAGCGCCGGCGGCCGCCATCGTGTTCTGGGCAGGTGTGTTCAGCTTTCCCCTGATCCTCGGCACCGCTCTGATCGTCGGTGGTGAGGCAACTCCCATCGACTACCTCCTCGGTGCCGCGGCCGGCGCCTCGGGAGCGTTCGGGCTTGTGTCGCTGTTCGCCGGTCTCAGCCGGGGCCACGCAGCAGCGGTGGCCCCGGCTGCCGCCGCGATGGCGGCGGTTCTCCCCGTCGTCGTGGCCGTGATCGATGGCGAGCGTCCGAGCAGCCTGGCTTGGGCCGGTGTGGCGGTGGCAGTGCCGGCGATCGTCCTCTCCTCCTGGGTGGCGGAGCCGGGCGAGACTCTGCGGGAGAGTGTCACCTACGGTCTCGTGGCAGGTTTGGGGTTCGGTGGGTTCACAGCGATCATCCGATTCACCGACCCCGCCTCGAATCTCCTGCCGCTGATCACTTCGCGGGCCTCGACGATGCTCGTCGTGCTGGCACTCGCCGGGTTCGGGATCTGGCGGCTGGTCGGCTTCGGCTCGGTGCCGAGGGTGATAGTCATCGGCAATGCCCTGCTCGATGTGACCGGCAACGTCACCCTTCTTCTCGCGGTGCGGGCCGGCTCCCTGGCTCTCGCCGCGGTAGCGGCCTCCTTCTACCCGGCGGTGACGGTGACTTTGGCGCGACTGGTCAACTCCGAGATCCTGCGCAAGCGACAGCTGGCGGGTCTGGCGCTCACCGTCGGGGCGATGATGGCGATCGCAGCGGGCTGATCAAGCTCTGACCACGAGCCAGGTCCCGAAGACCACCAGGGCGATGCCGAGCATTCGCGGGCCGTCGAGCGGCCTTGCCTCGCTGAACCATCCGAAGTGCTCGATGCCGGCCCCGAGCACCAAGGTGGCACCGGTGAAGAGGGTGAGACCCGCCCCAAGCCCCAGGTTGGAGACAGCAACCCCCAGAGACGCCACGACCACCAGCCCCATCAGTCCTGCGGTGAAAGCCCACCATGGGAGGTCCTTGAGCTCCGAGATCCGGCTCCCCTGGAAGACGATCATCAAGAGGGCTATGGCCAGGCCCCCGCCGCCGTAGGTCACGAAGGTCGAGGCGAGTGTCCCGACCCGCTGCTCCATGATGCCGAGGACCTGCGACTGGAGGGCACCGGCCAGCCCACCCAGGACAGCGACGAGTAGGACCCAGAGGAGGCTCATGGTTTGCTCAGGGTGGTCGAATCGGCCGTCGATTTGGTGGATCCCGGGGATGCGGCCAGATCGGCTCCGTTCCGTCATTCCTACGATGCCGGATCGTTCCTTCACCATCGTCCGACGCCATGACCGAGAGTGAGCGCCGACTCGGCCCTGCAGTGGCCACCCTGGGCCTGCTCAAACTCGTGGTCAATACCGCATTTCGTTTCGTCTACCCGTTTTTGCCCGCGATCGCCCGTGGCCTGGGGATAGACCTGACCCAGGCCGGCATGCTGGTCTCGGTTCGCTGGACGGCCGGGCTCGCCACCCCTGCCGTGATGAGCTTTTCCCGAGAGGTTCATCGCAGCCGTCGTCTCCTCGTCGCGGGGTTGATCCTGTTCAGCACTGGCTCGATCGTCACCGCCTGGAGCGGGGTGTTCGTCGGGGCCGTGATCGGGTTTGCCCTGCTCGGCCTGGCCAAGCCGATGGTGGACATCAGCTCGCAGGTCTATGTCTCCGAGAGGGTCGGTTACGAGAGCAGGGCTCGTTATCTCGGCGTGCTCGAGCTCGCCTGGGCGGGCAGCTTGCTGATCGGTGCGCCGCTTGCCGGCTGGCTGATCGAGAACTGGAGCTGGGAGGCTCCGTTCTGGGTTGTGGGATCCCTCGGCGCGGTCGCCATCGGGCTGGCCCTGCTCTTCCTCGATCAGAGCGATCAGATGGTGGGCGAGCCTTCCGCCCGGGCCTCAGACAGCCCGGGTCGCCAGGTCATCCTGATGCTCGCATCACTCGCCCTGTTCGGGTTCGCCCACGAGGCCATCATGGTCACCCTGGGTGGCTGGCTCGAAGCGAGTTTTTCCATGACACTGCTCGCACTGGGCGGGGTGGGCACCCTCATCGGGCTCGCGGAGCTTGCCGGGGAGGGCGGCATGGTGGCCTTCACCGATCGCATCGGCAAGAAGAAGTCGATCGCCCTGGGAGTGGGCATCGGCGGATTGGCCCTGCTCAGCCTCTCGTTCGTAACGGACCTTCTCGTGCCGGCCATGGCTGCCCTGGCCGTCACCACCGTCGCCCTCGAATTTGGCTACATCTCGGCCATCCCTCTCATGACCGAGCTCCGGCCGAGGAGCCGGAGCCGCGTCCTTGCGCTATCGGTGGTAGCCAGCGGGTCTGGACGCATAGCCAGCGACCTCATCTCGCCTCGTGTCTTCGCTGCGGGCGGGATGCAGATTGTGGCGGTCATGGCCGGTGTCGTCGCCATGTGCGCGTTGGTCGTCGTGGTCTCGGGGGTCCATGAGCTCAGTGCTGCCGAGAGAGTCAGGGCGGCGAGAGAGAACTAGCTCAGCGCCAGCGTCTCGTATTGCCCGATGGTGTATTCGAGATAATCCATGGCGGTGTCGAATCCCCTGATCGCTTGGGTGGTGGTGTAGGCGAGGACCCGGGCCAGCCAGAGACGGAAGGCCAACGACTCCCAGTCCGGATCGCCGAGCCTGAAGTTGTCCAGGAGGTGGCCGTGCACCTCGTACCAGGTGCGGGCATCCATGAAATCGGTGCTTCCCTCCGGCTCGAGCCCGAGCATCTGATCTCCGACCCCTTCGGGAAGCATCGCGGCGAGGGCTCTCTCCCCATCGGTCCAACTCTCGCCCAGCAGCCGCTTCGTCGCCTCTATGTCATAGGCCACCGTCTGCTTCAGATCCGGCGGCGCCGGCGCCGGCGGATCGGTGCCGTGGATCGCTTCGGCGTGGGGCGGGGGCAACCCGGCGAGGGACGCTCCGGCGTCCAGGCACTCGAGGACCATGTCTCGCAACTCGTCCAGCGATCCGTAGAGAGCGTGCCGCTTGCCGTCCTGCACGTGGTGCTCGTACAGGCCGAGATCCATCACCGCGGTCGAGTAGGTGAGAACTGTGTCGATTCCCCAATCCGATCTCCTCCGGACGAAGTCCGACCCGGCCAGGGACTCCAGTGCCGGCCCGGTGAGGAGGATCTCGCCACCGAGCGGCTGGTTCAGCCGGGGAAGGAACGTCCCGGGGAACAAGCGGGCCAGACCGGGTCGGGTGATCATCCAGGTGATCATGGCGTCGGTGGCGGCACGCGGGAATCGGTGCCTCACCACCCCATATCCCCGGTCGGCGGCGTGCTCCGCCCCGTCGATCCAGGAGGAGTCGAAGTTGGTGATGTCGGCGTCGTAGAAGTGGACCCGGTCGCGGCCCTGCATGGCGGCGCAGGCGATGGCGGTGTTCATGGCGTCGCCTTTGCCGGGGCGCAGCGTGCCAATCCGCTCCTGGACCAGGACCCGGATCGGTTTCCCGCTGGAGCCCGCCAGCTCCTGGCTCCCGGCACGGACGGTTCGCTCGTTGCTCCCGGCCTCGGATGCGACGGCCCACACCTCGTCGATGGCCGGGTTGCCGGCCGCCGTGGCAAGGTTGGACAACACCAGGGCCGGGTTCTCGAACTTGAAGGGAAAGACGGCCAGACTCACCGGCCGAGCCTAGAGAAGGCCCACCCTGTCCCTGCCCGGGTCTACGCTCGCCCTCATGGAGGAGATGGTCGGTCGTGTCCTGGGAACTGTCGACGCAACCCCCCTCGAGTTCTGGGTCGGCGTTGCGGAGGGCGAATACCTCGAGCTCGACGACGTCGTGGCGTTGGAGCGGGTGCTCCCCACCGGTGAGCTGGTGAAGATCTTCGGCACGATAAGTCAGGCTCGTGCCCGTCATGAGGGGGCCCGCTTCGACTCCGATGTGTTTCTCATCGAGGACGGCGTTCTCCCCGCCGAAGTGGTCGAGGCCGCCCAGGTCACCGTCACCCGGTTGGAGCCGGAGATCTTCGTCCCACCCCGGCCGGGTCAGCCGGTCCGGCGGGCACATGACCTGGAGCGTGACCAGGCCCTCTTCTTTGACCGCATGGAACGGAAGTTCCCGATCGGGGCGTCGCGGAACGGCGAGCCCCTGTTCGCCAACTTCGAGTTCCTCAACGGGCAGAGGGGAGCACACGTCAACATCTCGGGTGTGTCCGGCGTGGCCACCAAGACCAGCTATGCCACCTTCCTGCTCCACTCCCTGTTCACCTCGGGGGTCCTCGGCCCGGCCGCGGTCAACACCAAGGCGTTGATCTTCAACGTGAAAGGTGAGGACCTGCTCCATCTCGACCGGCCCAACACCAGCCTGGACCGGGACGCCGTCGGCGTCTATCGGGCCCTGGGCCTACCCGCCCAGCCGTTCGCCTCGGTTGGCCTCTTCGCTCCAGCGCGTGCCGGCTCGGATCGGGCGGTGGCTGACGTCGGCTCTCGCTCCGACGTGACCTCGTTCTTCTGGACACTCGCCGACTTCTGCCATGAGGATCTGATGATGTTCTTGTTCGCAGACGCCGAGGACGAGCGGGCTCAGTACACGATGGTGGTCTACAACGTGATGGCCCAATTGCGTCATGCCGAGGCGGGTGATGGGGGATCGGTCCGGATCGAGGGTGAGACGGTTCGGACTTTTCGCGATCTCGTCGACTTGATCACTCGCAAGGTGCAGGAAGACTCGAGCAGCGACTGGGCCGGTCCCCACATCGGGCAGGGGACGGTCAATGCCTTCATCCGGCGTCTGCAGGGCTCGGTGCGCCACGTCGAGCGTCTGATTCGAGGTGACGTTGCCAACCCGGATCGCCATCGTGTCGAGGTGCAGAGCCATCAAGTGACCGTGGTGGACCTGCACAACCTGAACGACCGGGCCAAGCGATTCGTGGTCGGGGTGACCGTGAGACGCGCCTTCGAGGACAAGGAGCGGGCCGGCCAGTCCGATGAGTTGCTCTTCCTCGTCCTCGACGAGCTGAACAAGTATGCCCCACGCGAGGGGGCAAGCCCGATCAAGGAAGTCCTTCTGGACGTGGCGGAGCGAGGGCGATCTCTCGGGGTGATCCTGATCGGGGCCCAGCAGACCGCATCCGAAGTGGAGCGGCGCATCATCGCCAACTCCTCCATCCGGGTGGTGGGTCGTCTCGACTCGGCGGAAGCGTCGCGCGAGGAGTACGGGTTCCTCCCATCGGCGCAGAGACAGCGTGCGACCATCCTCAAACCGGGCACGATGTTGCTTGCTCAACCCGAGCTTCCGGTGCCGCTGGTCCTCGAGTTCCCCTTCCCGGCCTGGGCAACCCGCGCCTCGGAGGCCGCAGCTGTGGTCGCTGGGGGCGGTGGCCCGGCCGACCCTTTCCAGGACCTCTGAGCGGGTACCGAGTTCTGTCCCTGACCGCTCCTACGATCGGGCAGATGACGGGGGTGTCATTCCGATGAGATTGCTCCACACCTCTGATTGGCACGTGGGGAGGAAGATCCGGGGTCGCTCCCGAGCGGAGGAGCATCGGTCCGTTCTCGCCGAGATCGTCGACATCGCCCGCGATCGGGCGGTGGACGTGACCCTGGTGGCCGGCGATCTCTTCGACGTGTCATCGCCTTCACCCGAAGACGAGTCCATCGTCTACCGGGCGCTCCTCGATCTTGCCGATGTCGGCCCGGTGCTGGTGGTAGGAGGGAATCACGACAGCTCGCCCCGTCTCGAGGCGGTCAAGCCCCTGCTCGACCTGGGTCGGATCGATGTGGTGGCTCGCCCGACCCAGCCCTCGGAAGGCGGGGTCGTCGCATTCGACTCCCTGGGGCTCAAGGTGGCATTCCTGCCCTTCGTCTCCCAGCGTGGGATCGTGAAGGCCGAGCAGGTGATGAGCCTCGACCCGGATCAGCATGCACAGACATACGAGGCCCGGTTGAAGCGGATCATCGAGGCCCTCACGACCGACATGGGCATCGACACGACGAATGTGGTGCTCGGGCACCTGACGGTCTACGGCGCAGCCACCGGAGGGGGAGAGCGAGAGGCGCACATCTTTGGGTACGCCATCCCTCCACAGTCCTTCCCGGGAAGCCTCTCCTATGTCGCCCTCGGCCATCTCCACCGTCAGCAGCGGATCCCTGCATCAGCCCCGATCTGGTACAGCGGGTCCCCGATTCAGCTCGACTTTGGCGAGGTCGGCGACAGCAAAGGCGTCCTGGTCGTCGACGTCGAGGCGGGCCTGCCCGCGTCGGTTGAGGCTGTTCCCCTGAAAGCAGGGACCAGGCTGGTGCAGATCACCGGGACTCTCGAGCAGGTGCTGGCGCGGGCGTCGGACGTCGAGGGGGCCCATGTCAAGGTGTTGCTGGACGAGAGCGCCCGGGCCGGGCTCAACGAGGAGGTCCGCGCCGCCATCCCCGGAGCAGTCGACGTGATCATCGCGCGGCCTGATTCCGAGACACCGAGGGAGCGGGTGACCCGGGCCGGCCGATCTCCGGTGGAGTTGCTCGAGGCCTATCTCTCCTCGAGAGGCGTGGAGGATCCAGCCGTGCTCGAGTTGTTCCGCGAGTTGGAGCAAGACGTGGTGGCAGGTTGAGACCGCGCCGTCTGGTCATGGAGGGGTTTCTGGCCTACCGGCACCGGACCGAGATCGACTTCACCGACGCCGATCTCTTCGTGTTGTCCGGCCCCACCGGCTCCGGCAAGTCGAGTGTGATCGACGCAATGACCTTCGCCTTGTACGGGACCATTCCCAGGCTGGATGATCGGCGCTCGGTGGCACCGGTCATCTCGGCCCAGTCCGACCGGGCACGGGTGTCGTTCGAGTTCTCGGTGGGCGACGAGACCTACACCGCGGCTCGTTTGGTCGAGCGGAACCGAGCCGGGGCCAGGACCACGGAGGCTCGTTTGGAGCGTGGAGCGGGAGCGGAGACGATCGCCGGCGATGCGGACGAGGTGACCAGCAAGGTGATTGATTTGCTCGGGCTCACCTACGACCATTTCACCAAGGCCGTCGTTCTCCCCCAGGGCGACTTTGCCGATTTCCTGACCGACAAGCCCAGGGACCGCCAGGCCCTGCTGCGCGCTCTCCTCGACATAGGGCTCTTCGAGAAGGTGATGCAACTGGCAAACCTGAGGGCGCGAACCGCGGAGACAAGGGCACAGACCATCGAGGAGGGCCTGGCCAAGCTGAATGTGCCAACCTCGGAGCAACTCGACGCCGCCCGCCAACGACTCGATGCTCTCATCTTGGCTGGAGAGGAGCTTCCCACTCGTGTCGGGAAACTGAGTGAGATCGAGTCGGCAGCGGCCGGGGCGCGCTCCGCCTGTCTCGCTGCGGGCGAGGCGCTGGGGCGCCTGCAGGCAATCGCCCCGCCGGCAGACCTGGAGACGCTCGACCAGGATCGGGTCGAGTCCCACTTCCGTCTCGAGTCGGTCAAGTCCGCGCTGGCCGCTCTCGAGGAACAGGCCAAAGAGATCGAAGCGGGTCTGGCCGTTCTCCCGTCGCCGGCAACACTCGAGAAGTGGCAGGAGGACCGGTCCAGGAAGGAGGCACTTAGGGCTGACCGGGGCGCCCTCGACCTGGATGGTCTCGCCTCGCTGGTCGAAGAGGGCACCGCCACCCGTGACCTGGCCCGTGCGGGGCTGGACCATCTACGCGTCGAGAATTCCGCCCACCAGCTACGTCAGGGCCTGGCCGTCGGGGATACCTGCCCGGTCTGTGACACGGTCATCACGTCCCTCCCCGGGTCAGGGGGGCCCTCACACGAGGCGATCGAACATGCGACTGCCGATCTCAGGAAGAAGGAGATCAGGGCATCCGAGGCCCGGGACCGTCTCAACCAGGCTCAGGGTCAGGCGAAGCAGATCGACGAGCGCATCGCGGAGATCGAGAGTCGTCTCGCCGACGCCCCCACCCCGAGCGCGGTGGAAGAGGCGATCGGATCGCTCAAACAGCTGCTCGATCGCAAGGTCGAAGTCGACCAGGCCGCCTCATCGGCCGGGGCGGAATGGGAGGAGGCACAGGACCGGGTGGCCAGGCTGAGCGAGCGGGCCTCGGGCCTGCGGGAGTCGCTGTTCGCGGCGCGGGATCGAGTTGCCGGAGAGGAGCCGCCCATCCCGCCTGATGACGTGGTGGAGGGATGGCGGGCCTTCGAGAGCTGGCGAAGCGAGCGGGCCCGGCTTCGCACCGAGGAGCTGGCCGCGCTGGAGAGGGCCGCCGACGAGGCCGTGGAGAGGGCGCTGGCCGCCGCGGGCGAGCTTCGCGAATGGCTCGAGGGACTCGACGTGGAGCCCACCGGCTCTCCGGAGACCGACCTCGCCCTGGCCACGGAGAAGCGAAGAACCGAGATCGGGGAACTGGAGAAGACACTGGAGGACGCCGCTGAGCTCGGCCGGGATCTGGAGGTCGAGACCTCCCGCGCCCGTGTCGCCTCGGCTCTCGGGACCCATCTCCGCTCCAACAACTTCGAGGCCTGGCTCCTGGAGGAGGCAATGGAGACGCTCGTTCGCGGCGCCAACCGCCTCCTTTGTGATTTGACCGGCGGTGCCTACTCCCTTCTCGCGACAGAGAGCCAGTTCGAGGTGATCGACCATCGCAATGCCGATCTGATCCGGACAACCAAGGGCCTCTCCGGAGGCGAGACCTTCCTGGTCTCCCTTTCACTCTCGCTCTCCATGGCCGAGCAGCTTGCCGAGCTCACCGGCACCTCCTCGCGTCTGGAGTCGGTGCTCCTCGACGAAGGCTTCGGGTCTCTCGACCAGGAGTCGTTGGATGTCGTCGCCTCGGTGCTCGATGAGCTCGTGGGGAGGGGCCGCACGGTCGGAATCATCACCCATGTCCGGGAGCTTGCCGACCGGATCCCGGTCCGGTTCGAGGTCAGCAAAGGCCCGGAGACGGCGTCCATCGAGAAGGTGCTCGCATGAGGTTCACGGTCGAGGCCTGGGACCCTGATTACGGCGCTCCATCGGAGGCCGACCTCGTCGACTCGACGGAGAACGTGGACCCATCGGTCGAGTTGGCGGCCGACCAGTGGCGCCCGCTCTTCCCCGAGAGCGAGCCCGCCCCCGACATCCTCTTCGTCGACGGGGTGCGACGGGTCGACGCCAATCTCTGGATCGATCGGGATGGGCAGTTCCCCGGATTCGGGCTGGCGGCGACTTTCGCCGCCGGGGCGGTTCGGTGCAATGGCAGAGCCCGGGTGGTCGCAGCCGAGGTCAAGAGAGGTGTGTTCACCGGTGTCGACGCCGACCCGGTCGAGACATCCATGGGAAGGTACGAGGTGATGTCGACCAGGGGATCGACTCCCGAGGAGCTGTGGCTGGGGATCCAGGAGAGGATGGGCGACCTGGAGGGCCTGGTGGCCGAGGCCCAGGCCGGCTCGGCGTTGGTTGTAGTCGACGGCCCTCTTTCCCACAGGCGGCACGTCGAGGGCGCGGTCGGGTACGTGAAGACCCAGCACGTTCAGTATCTCCCCGACGAGCTCCGTTCCACCCTTGTCGGGCTTCCGGTTGGATACCGCACACCCTTGTTCCTCACCACGACATCATGGAGTCGGTTCTCGTGGTACCTCCGCCTGGCCAACGGGACCGGGCCGGCGGGTGGACTGGCTCGGTGTGAGGTGAAAGCCGACATGGGCGTCGGCGATGCCACACGGTTGGCCCATCTCGTGACGGCCACGCTCCCCAGATACGCCTCGGCGCGCCACAAGGACCCGAGAGCTCCGCAGAACCTCTATCCCATCGGCGGCCTCGAACGTGAGCTGCGCCGCCGCCTCGGCGACCGGGACCTTGCGACGAGGGCGTTGCGCACCGCTGCTGCCCGCTGAACAGCAGAAGGGGGCGGTTGCCCGCCCCCTTCTGCTGTGTGTGGAGGACCGCAATGACATTGCAGTTGCGTCCGTCCCGGGGATCTCACCCGGGTCGTGGGCGGCGCCCTGCGCGCCGATTCACTGAGTAGCACTCGGGAGGAATGCTCCTGCGCCTTCTATTCCCTCTCGATCTGCGTCGTGTCCCGATTGTCGGCCACCCGAACAGAGGTGAAGGCGGACGCAGCCAGGAACTCGTCGGGGGGAAGGCTGTCCCGTAGCTGCTCCCCGGTCACGACTGCCAGCTGCGTCGATGGGGCGGCGAGGGGAGTGTCGATGGGGCGGGGATCGCTCATCGTGGCCGGCGCCACACCTACTGCCACTATCACGGCGAGCGAGGTCAGCGCCATAGCCCCACTCTGCAGGATCGGCTGCAGGACGGCCCTCAGCGATCGGGCCAGCCGATGGAACGCTGCGGGGAGGCTCCGCCGCTTGACGCGTCCTACCTCTTCGCTCAGCTGGCGTTCGAGGGCGAGGACATAGGAATCGATGGCGATCGGGCCCGGGCGGCGCATCTCAGAGGGCATAGCCGGCATCCTCCGCAGTCGCACCCAGAACGGCGGTCGAGTCGATGTGAGCTCGAACCGCTCGTCGCGCCCGAGAGAGGCGGAGTCGCGCAGCGTTCGGGGTGATGTCGAGGGCAACCGCCGCCTCGGTTGGCGAGAGCCCGTCGTAAGCGACCAGTTCGAGAACGTCGCGCTCGGACCTGGTGAGCCTGGCCAGAGCCTCCTCCAGGATCGGGGCCTGGCGGGAAGCGTCGATCGCCGACGCGACCTCATCGTCTTCGGCCGCGGTGAAGCTGGGGAAGGCATTCCCCGCCTTGACCTCGAGTCGTCGACTCCCCGCATACTTCCTCCGCTGCTTGGCGAGGAGCCGCCGTGAGATCCCGAAGAGCCAGGGGAGGGCCGTGTCCGTCTCCGGGACGTATCGATGCGCGGCCTGTAGGGCGACGAGGAAGCACTCACCGACCAGATCGGCGACATCATCCGGGTTGGGGCAGCGTCTGACCGCATAACGTGTGATCGCATTGACGTGTCGGCGGAAGAACACGGAGTACGCCTCCGCCGACCCCGCCGATGAAGCCAGGAGCAACTCTGCGTCAGAACGGTCCACCACGCAACCATTATGTCCGGTTGTCGCCCAAGCGTGTCAACCCTGACGCGGTGCCGACAGTGTCGGCCAGGCAACTCAGATCTCGAGCCTGACGTCTCTCTCTTGCGCCCGACTGCGCAACAGGTCGAGCTCGACGCTGTCGAGTCTTCGATCCAAGAGGATGCGACGCTTGCGGTCTTTCGTGACAAGGATCAGCCCTCGCCTCCTGGGCTGAACGATCGCTGCGATGTCCTCCCATCTCAGAGTCTCCCGTCGCAACAGGCAGAGCCGATGGATGCCTTCGGAGTCGATCTGGAGGGCGGTCGAGAAGTCGAAAGCAACCACGTAGCCGAGGAAGAGCGCCAGCAGGAGGAGCCCGGCGGTCACCCACACAGGTGCCTGCACCGCCCAAGCGCCCCAGACCAGGGCGAGGAGGGAGGGTGGGGTGAGAAGCGAGAGCCCGATCCGCAGCCTCGACTCGGGAAGCTTCGCCTCGAGAGCCTCAGGTCTCATCGACGACCAGGTCCCGCGCAGCAGGAACCGGTGGCCGGGCGGGAAGCTCCCGTCTCGATGCGAGCACGGCGCCGGCGATGACCAACAACGATCCCATGACGGCCAGCGGCGAGATGATCTCGTCCCGGAAGACGACACCGAGCACCAGGGCGACCACCGGCATCAGATAGGTGACGAAGCTCGACCGGGTTGGGCCGACCCGGCCGACCAGCGCGCCCATCATGATGAAGGCGAAGCCGGTCCCGAGAAATCCGACTGCCATCGTTGCGAACAGGGACTCCCAGGCGAACTCGGACCGGGTCAGCCCGAAGATCCCGTAGGGGGTGAGCAGGATGGCGGCCAGCCCGAGCGCTCTCGCCATAACCGGAACCGTCCCATACTGCTGTTGAAGCGGTGCCATGATGTTCGTTGCCAGCCCGTAGCAAACGGTGGCGATGAGCACCAGTATCACCCCGAGCGCTGCTGTTTGACCGGCCTCGGCCGAGGGCAGCGCAATGGCGAGGATGCCGAGGAACCCCGTTACCAGGCCGATGATCTGGAGACGGCCCGGCAATTGCCGGAGCAGGATCGAGGCGATGATGGCAGTGAACATCGGCATGGCGCCGTTGAGCATCCCGGCCACGGCCGAATCGATCCACTGCTGTGCGATCGGGAACAGGGAAAGAGGCACCACCACCCAGATGATCGAGAGGAGGGCGACTCTGGCCAGGTCCTGGCGTGGGATCCTCGTCGACCGAGCCCGGGCAAGGCTCGCCATGAAGATCGCACCGAAGCCGACCCGGAGCCAGGTGATGAGTCCGGGATGGAAAGCGTCGAGCCCGATCGCCATGAAGAGGAAGGAGCCGCCCCAAATCATCCCCACCGAGATGAAGCGGGCCCAATCCTTGCCGCTGAAGGCGTCGCGATTGGTGCCATGGGATGTGCGCAGGAGTCGATTGGCCATGTTCCTAGAACACCGGGGTCCTCGAAGAAGTCGCGTTCGACTCGGGGAACATGCCCATCCGTCGAAATAGTCCGGAATGTCGGGCTCCGGTATGAGCGCTCCGTCGCGCCACGGTCAATCCTCGGATTTCGGGTCCCGGGTCATCAGGCTGAGCACGGCATCCCTCGGATGCATTCCCTCATACAACACCATGCCGACGTGGGCCGCGATCGGCATCTCTATCTCACTCCTGGCGGCGAGGTCGAGCACCGCCTGGGTGGTCTTCACGCCCTCGGCCACCATTCTCATCTCCGTCACGATCTCCTCCAGGCTCTGCCCGCGGGCCAGGGCGAAGCCAACCCGATGGTTGCGGCTGCGGGTCGAGATGCAGGTTGCGATGAGATCACCCATCCCGGCCAGTCCGGCAAACGTCGAGGGGCGACCGCCGAGGGTTATCCCGAGCCTGGTGAGCTCGGCCAGGGAACGCGTGATCAGGGTGGCGCGGGTGTTGTCGCCGAAGCCGAGCCCATCTGACATCCCGGCCGCGATTGCCATCACGTTCTTGAGCGCGCCTCCGAGCTCGCAACCGGTCACGTCGTCGTTGGTGTACACCCGGAAAGTCGGGCTCATGAAGACCGACTGCAGTAAGACGGCCGTCTCCTGGTCGCGGATGGCCATTACCGAAGCCGTGGGCTGCCCGGCCGCTATCTCCGACGCCAGGTTGGGCCCGGTCATCACTCCGACGCGCCCGGGGTCGTGGCCCGGGGAGACCTCGATGACCACCTGGGTCATCGTGGCCAGCGTCTTCTGTTCTATTCCCTTGGTCAGCGACACGACCGGCACATCGTCGCCGATCCCGGGAGCGACGAGAGCGAAGACATCGCGAAAGCCGTGGGAGGGCACGGCCATGATCACCGCATCGGCTCCGGCCACGGCCTCGGAGATGTCGGATGTGGCCGAGAGCAGCCTGGGCAGAACGACCCCGGGGACGTAGTCCGGGTTCTCGTGCTGTTCGTTGATGACAGTCGCCACCTCGGGCCGGCGGGCCCAGAGCACGGTCGGGATCGAGCGAGCAGCCAGTGAGGCGGCGATCGTCCCCCATGTCCCTGCGCCGATCACAGCGATTCTGCTCACCGGTTCACGCTAGCTCGGTATCCGGGGGTCCCTCCCTAACCTGCGGCCGCCATGAGTCTCTCCATCGGCATCGTCGGTCTGCCCAATGTCGGGAAATCGACGCTGTTCAATGCCCTCACCAACGCCGGTGTGCTTGCAGCGAACTACCCGTTCGCCACGATCGAGCCCAACACCGGTGTGGTCCCCATCCCTGATCCGCGGCTCGGCGAGCTGGCCCGGATCTTCTCCTCGAAGCGGGTCGTCCCTGCCACCGTGACCTTTCTCGACATCGCCGGGCTGGTCAGAGGCTCGAGCGAGGGGGAGGGGCTGGGTAACCAATTCCTCGCCAACATCCGCGAGGCCGATGCCATCTGTCACGTGGTCCGGGGCTTCACCTCCCAGAACGTGGCCCACGTCGAGGATGAGCTCGACCCAGCAGCGGACATCGAGACCATCGAGACCGAGCTCGCCTTGGCCGATCTGCAGACCATCGACCGTCGTCTGCCCAGACTCGAGAAGGAGGCGTCGATCGACAAGACGCTGAAGTCGCAGTTCGATCTGTTGAGCGAGGTTCGCTCGGTGGTCGCCTCCGGCCGGATGATCAGCAAGAGTCCCTCACTCATGGAGCGAGAGCCCGAGTTCGCCGACCTCCATCTCCTGACTGCGAAGCCGGTCATCTATGTCTTCAACCTCGACGAGGCCGGGTTGGGCGACGGGGCTGTCCGGAGCCGGCTCGCCTCTCTGGTTGCCCCCGCCGAGGCGCTCTTCCTCGACGCGCAGATCGAGGCCGAGTTGGGGGAGCTCGACGAAGAGGAGAGACTCGAGTTGCTGGACTCGATCGGTCAGGACGAACCAGGGCTGCATGCGGTGATACGGGCGGCCTACCGGGCACTCGGACTGCAGAGCTTCCTCACCGCGGGGGAGAAGGAGGCGAGGGCATGGACCATCCGCTCTGGCTCCACCGCACCCGAAGCCGCGGGTGTGATCCACACCGACTTCCAGCGAGGGTTCATCGCGGCCGAGGTCATCGACTTCGATCGTCTCGTCGATACAGGTTCCTGGGCTGCGGCCCGGGCCAAGGGCCTGGTTCGAACCGAGGGAAAGTCGTACGTCATGCGTCGCAACGACGTGGTCGAGTTCCGGTTCAACGTCTGACCGAGCAGTGACCATGTCGGGGCGAGGACGTCGTATCATGTCCGCAGCCATCGACACCGAATGGGAGAGCCCCTTTTGTGAGGGGGCGCCGAAGGGGCAACACCTCCCCGGAAACTCTCAGGCACTTGGACCATTCGGTTAGGCGCCGCTGAAGGCGACGACAGCGGGGGAGGGCTTCGACCGTAGGAGAGAGATGCCCAACCCACAGGAGCGGTTCGCAGACCGTCACATCGGGCCCCGGCCCGACGACATCGACAAGATGCTGGCCACGATCGGTGTCGCCAGTCTCGACGACCTGGTCGCGGAGACGGTCCCGGGCTCGATCCTGGACACCACGCTCGATCTTCCCGAGGCCCTGTCCGAGCAGGAGACGATTGCCGCCATTGGCAGGCTCGCCGCCCGGAACACTGTGCTGACCTCGCTGATCGGGCTGGGCTATCACGACACGATCACCCCGCCGGTGATCAAGCGCAATGTCCTGGAGAGCCCTTCGTGGTACACCGCCTACACGCCGTACCAACCAGAGATCTCACAGGGGCGGTTGGAGGCCCTTCTCAACTTCCAGACCATGGTCTCCGAACTTGCCGGCATGGAGATCGCCAATGCCTCCCTACTCGACGAGCCGACCGCTGCTGCAGAGGCGATGGCCATGTGCAGGCGTCTTGCCGGCGGCGATCGCAATGTCTTCTACGTGGACGACGACTGTCATCTTCCGACCATCGCGGTCGTCAGGACACGGGCCGAAGCGGCCGGCATCGAGGTTCGGTTGCTGTCGGAAGGGTTCGACGGCGCGGCAGCATTCGGGCTGCTGCTCCAATACCCGGGGTCCTCGGGCTCGATCGTCGACCATCGGGAGCTGGTCGGCGAGGCGCAAGACGCCGGGGTGGTGGTGGCGGTGGCCGCCGACCTGCTCGCAATGACCCTCCTCGCCCCTCCGGGAGAGTGGGGGGCTGACATCGTGATCGGCTCCGCCCAGCGGTTCGGCGTCCCTCTCGGCTACGGAGGCCCTCACGCGGCCTATATCGCCACGAGAGAGGCCCACGTCCGTTCCCTTCCCGGTCGACTGGTCGGGGTCTCGAAGGACAGCGCCGGGCGTGTCGCCTATCGGCTTGCTCTGCAAACTCGAGAGCAGCACATTCGTCGGGAGAAGGCCACGTCCAATCTCTGCACGGCACAGGTGCTGCTGGCAGTGATCGCCGGTCTCTACGGGTGCTGGCACGGCCCCGAGGGCCTCGAGAACATCGCCAACGAGGTCCATCGCCTGACCCGGCTCCTTGCCGCGTCCCTGGTCGCAGCGGGGTACCGACTCGTCAACGACACCTTCTTCGAGACCATCACAGTGGAGACGCCGGGTCGAGCCGGAGAGATCCTTGCCTCCGCCCTGGAAGCCGGGCTCAACCTCGGGTACGTCGATGGCGACCGCGTTCGGGTCGCGCTCGACGAGACCACGACCGAGGGAACCGTCGAATCCGTCCTGTCGGCTTTCGGTGCGGAGCGGGGCGACGCAACGGACTTCCGGGCCCTTCCCCAGGAACTGGGTCGTCGCTCGGAGTTCATGACCCACCCGGTCTTCGCACTTCACCGATCAGAGCACGCAATGCTCCGCTATCTGCGCCGGCTCGCCGACCGGGACCTCGCTCTCGACCGCACCATGATCCCGCTCGGCTCGTGCACTCTGAAGCTCAATGCCACCACGGAGATGGTGCCGATCACCTGGCCCGAGTTTGCCGGGATCCACCCTTATGTCCCCGATGACCAGGCAGCGGGGTATCTCGAGTTGATCGAGGGCCTGTCCGAGTATCTCTGCCGGGTGACCGGGTACGACGCTGTCTCGCTGCAGCCGAACGCCGGAGCTCAGGGGGAGTTCGCCGGCCTCCTCGCGATCCGGGCATATCACAGGTCACGCGGAGAAGGCCGGCGTGACGTCTGCCTCATTCCGTCCTCGGCACACGGGACCAACGCCGCATCGGCGGCCATGGCCGGGATGAAGGTGGTGGTGATCGCCACAGACGACGCCGGGAACGTCGACCTGGTCGATCTCGAGGCCAAGGCGTCGGAGAATGCCGACCGGCTCGGTGCGGCGATGATCACGTATCCCTCGACCCACGGGGTATTCGAGGAAGGCGTGCGCGATCTCATCGAAATCGTGCATCGACACGGCGGGCAGGTCTACGTCGACGGTGCGAACCTCAACGCCCTGGTCGGCCTGGCCCGACCGGCCGACTTCGGGGCCGACGTTGGGCATCTCAACCTTCACAAGACTTTCACGATCCCTCACGGCGGCGGCGGGCCGGGTGTCGGCCCGGTCGGAGCCAAAGCTCATCTCGCTCCCTTTCTGCCCAATCACCCGCTCAACGAGCATGCGGGCCCGGCGACAGGTGTGGGGCCGGTGTCAGGCGCCCCGTTCGGGTCGGCCGGGATCCTGGTGATCCCCTACGCCTACCTGCGGCTGATGGGGCCGGATGGCCTGCGAAGGGCGAGCAAGGTGGCCATCCTCTCTGCGAACTACGTCGCTCGTCGTCTCGATCCCTATTTCCCGGTGCTGTACACGGGCGAGAACGGACGGGTGGCCCATGAGGCGATCGTCGACGTCCGGCCGATGGCCAAGGCTACCGGCGTCGGAGCCGAGGACGTCGCCAAGCGTCTGGCCGACTACGGGTTCCATGCTCCCACGCTCTCGTTCCCGGTCCCCGGGACCCTCATGATCGAGCCGACCGAATCCGAGAGCCTCGAGGAGCTGGATCGCTTCTGTGAGGCAATGATTGCCATCCACGGGGAGGTATCCCGGATCGAATCGGGTGAATGGGACAGGGAGGACAATCCCGTGAAGAACTCGCCACACGCGGCAGGAGACGTCGTTTCCGATGATTGGCGGCACAGTTACCCACGCGAGGTGGCGGCCTATCCGGTCGCCTCGCTCGCGGCAGACAAGTACTGGCCACCGGTGAGCCGGATCGACGGCCCAGGAGGCGATCGCCACCTGTTCTGCTCCTGTCCTCCGCTTGACGCGTACGCTTGAATCTCCACTTGACTTTCCCCGGGCCAATGGGATCGTGATGTTCAGCACTGAGGCGGGCAGGGACGCAGAGAAGACGGTGTCACGGTGAATTTCACCGGTCAGGTAAGGGTTCCGGAAATCGACCATCCGGGCGTGCCGGCCACGATCCTGGTCGAGGACGACCAAATCGAGGTGTTCCTCGAAGGGGAATCGCTCGGCCGGTGGTCGCTCTACGACGTGCATGCATCCCGGCTGGTGTCGGCCGCGTTCTCGCTGTCCCTCGCTGACGAAGAGATCACATTCATCGCAGACGAGCCGGTCGATTTCGCCTACAAGGGTGTCGACCACATGGCGGAGGTTTGGGCCCGCTACAAGTCCATGACCATGCCGCGTAGGGTGGTGGCGGTCGGGCGATCGAGGAGAGGCACCACCGCTCCCAGGATCAGCGAGTTGCGCGAGGCAATGGTGCAGAACCTGGAGGCCGCCGGGCGTGGCGTGCCACGGCTGGCCCCAATCGAGACTCTCCGTCAACCGGCCTTCCGTCAGGCCCCTCCGGTGGAAGAGGTCGCGCCGGCATCCGGCGAGCCGATGGTGCCTGCAACTCCCGAGCCGGTCATCCCACGGCAGACCGAGCCGCCGTTCCGCCCATCCTCACCAGAGACGAGACCCCAACCCGCCCCGGAGGCGAAAGAGCCATCGGTCACCGAGGAAGTGGCATCTCCACCGCCGGCACCGGCTCCGCCGAGCCGGCTGCGGCCAGGGCCCGGCCTGCTCGCTCGTCGAGTGACCCCGCCCGACGACGAGGTCGAGGAGGCCGAGCCGATCTTCGCGAGGCCCGGGGACAAAGCTCCTGTGTTCCGGTCACCATGGGACGAGCCGACCGAGGCCGCGGACCTCGAGCCAGTCTCGGTGCAAGAACCCGACCTCGAGCCCGTACTCGACGAGCCACCTATGCCTGTGTTCGAGCCGGAGCCGGTGGCTGCACAGCCTCCGGCGCCCATCTTCGAGCCCGAGCCCGTGCTCGAGAAGCCGGAGATGCCGGAGCCGGTCGTGGAGCCGCCGGCAGCCGTCGCTCCTGCCGCCTCCGCCGAGGTCCCCGAGCTGGTCAAAGAACTGCTTGGGACCTCCTCGGATGAGGGCGGCGAGGAAGGAGCTCGCGACCTGGTCGTTGACCTGGGGCACTATGAGGGACGTCGCCAGGCCGGGCCTGAGGAAGGGCCGATGGCGTCACCCGCCAAGGAACCTGTGATGACCGGGGCGCCTCCCGAGGCGTCGGAGAAGAGTGGTCTGCTCGGTGCGGTTCGCTCGGCGTTCGCCAGGAACAAAGTCCCCCACGAGCACGAGTTCGTCGAAGCACCGGGTGGGATCGGGATCGTCCGGCAGATCTGCGCCGAATGTGGCTATATATCGATCGGCGTCTCGGACTGAGCAGCACCGACTGATCGCCTCGGTATGACTATCCGGTGCCGCTCTTGAGCACCATCGTGATGGTTGCCACTATGAGCAGGACGGTGCTGATCGCCCCCCAGATCGCGGCCCTCTTCCCTTCGGCTGCGGCGCCGTCCCGGTCACCCGCCTCGATCGCGGCGATCAACTTCCTGCCTCCGGGGGCGTGGACGGCCATGGCTATGACCGCGGTGGCCACCACCACCCCGAGCCCGACCGAAACGAAGGCATCTGCCCAGTCGTACTCGTCGCTCGAGAGGACCAACCCGACGCCGGTGAGGGCGGTGAGGATCGCCACCGGGTTGAAGTACCTGGTTCCCGCGGCATCGAGGGCCCGCGCCCATCCGAGTGACGCCTCGGTGCCTGCCCGGGCCAACCGGGGGCCGAGGAATGCGCCGAGGAACCCGCCGCCGACCCAGGCCGCAGCGGACAGGACGTGTATCACGAGCAGGAATTCGCCCAAGTGCCTCCAAAAGGTCGGCGGAAGCTAGCACGATCCTGACGACCGACCACGGGTACCCTCCGCGGGTGATCCCCATTGTCAGACCGGTGATCCTCTCCGGAGGAGCAGGCACCAGGCTCTGGCCCCTCTCCACAGAGAGACGCCCCAAGCAATTCCTCGACCTGCTCGGCGAGCCCCTCTTCGAGGCGACCCTGACGCGACTTCGCGGAGTCGAGGGGGTGAGACCGGCGACGGTCGTGACGGGAGCCGACCACCTATCGGCTGTAGAAGAGGTTGCGAAGAGTGCGTCGGTCGGCTTGGACACGATCGTGATCGAGCCTGTCGGGCGCAACACCGCACCCGCCGTTGTCGCGGCTGCTCTCATCTCGGATCCGGAGGACATCCTGGTCGTCCTCCCCTCGGATCACACGATTGGGGATCCCGCGGCATTTCGGTCCGCCATGGAACGGGCCATCTCCATCGCAGCCGGCGGGGCACTGGTCGTCTTCGGGACGAAACCGACCCGGCCCGAGACCGGTTATGGGTACATCGAGATGGGAGAGCCACTGGAGTCAGGGTTCCGGGTGGCTCGCTTCAAGGAGAAGCCGGACGTCGCAGAGGCGGAGAAGCTGTTTGAGGAAGGGCGGCACCTGTGGAATTGCGGGATGTTCGTGTTCACTGCACGCCGGCTCCTCGAGGAAACCCGCCAACACGATCCGGATCTGGTCGAACGGGTCGCGGCATCGGTCCCTCCCGAACGATCGGGTCGGTTGTTCCTTGCCCCATCGTTCGCCGAGGTGACCCCGATCTCCATCGACCACGCTGTGATGGAGAAGACGGACCGTGCCGTGGTCATCCCCATCGATGTCGGGTGGAGTGACGTCGGCTCCTGGCAGTCCATGTGGGAGCTGAGCGAGCACGACAAGGCGGGAAACGTCCTCTTGGGCAATGTCACCGCCATCGATGTGAACGACTCCTATGTGCTGGCAGGCTCGAGGATGGTGGCGATCGCCGGCGTCGAAGGGCTGGTCGTCATCGAGACCCCTCATGCCGTCCTCGTCCTTCCTCGCGACAGGGCTCAGCTCGTCCGCGACCTCGTGGCGCGCTCTGCCACAGACCGGGCGTCTGATTGAAGCTTCGGCGTTCCCCTCCATACCATCGTTGCCGATGAGGAGCCTGGTGTTCGTGGTCTCGATTGCCTTCCTGGTCGCCGCGTGTGTCGGGCGCCCTCCTGCCGATGCAACCGGGGAAGAGGTCTACCTCCAGCTTTGTGCCACGTGTCATGGGGACCAGTATCAGGGAGGGCTGGGCCCGGCGCTGGGGGCAGGCTCCGATTCCGCCGATCTGCCGGACGAGTTCCTCCGGGTGAGCATCACCCAGGGACGCGGTCGAATGCCGTCCTTCGAGTCCTCGCTGAGCGACGATCAGGTCGATCGCCTGATCACGCATCTCCGTGAGGTCCAGGCGAGGTGAGCGCCCTCCTCGAGGCCCTCGAGTTGCACCCGGTTCGAATCCCGATGAGGCACAGGTTCCGCAGGGTGGATCACCGGGAGGCGGTTCTCATCAGGGGACCTTCTGGCTGGGGTGAGTTCTCGCCCTTCCCCGACTACCCGCCCCGGATCACCACCCGATGGCTGGCCTCCGCCCTCGAGGCGGCCTGCAGCGAGCTCCCTGAGCCGGGTCGCCGAACGATCCCGATAAACGTGACCGTCCCTGCCGTTACGCCGGAAGTCGCGGTCGGGCTGGTGCTCGAATCAGGCGCCACGACGGCGAAGGTCAAGGTTGGGGAGCCTGGTCAGAGCGCGGGTGAGGACGAGAGTCGGCTGGCGGCAGTGAGGGAGGCAATGGGGCCTGCCGGCAAGATAAGGATCGACGTGAACGCGTCCTGGGACCTCGACACCGCGACCGAGCGTCTCGCCTCGCTCTCCCGATTCGACCTGGAGTACGTCGAACAGCCGGTGCCGACGCTCGAGGAGATGGTCGAGTTGAGGCGACGGACCGCTGTGCCCCTTGCCGCCGATGAACTGGTTCGTATGCGACCCGACCCGCTGGAAGTGGCGGAGATGGGCGCGGCCGACATCCTGGTGGTGAAGGTCCAGCCACTTGGTGGCGTGTCCCGGACCCTCGACATCGCAGCCCGGGCCGGGATCCCGGTCGTCGTGTCCTCGGCCCTGGAGACCTCGATCGGCATCTACTCGGGTCTGCTGGTGGCCTCACTGCTCCCTCAGCTCCCCTATGCGTGTGGTCTGGGGACCGTTGCCTTGCTCGAAGGTGATCCCACACGCGCCCCACTGGTCTCCATGAGCGGGGAGCTCGAAGTGCGCCGACCCGAGCCCGACCCGGACCTGCTGGCGAGGTGGCGGCCCGACCGCGACCGGGCCGCGGAGATGCTGCGTAAGGTCCGGTCGGCTGCCCTAGTTCTGACATGACCCAACCCAACCCGAGCACCGCCCAGGCACGGACCATCGTCGACGAGCTCCATCGGCATGGCGCCGACTATGTAGTCATCTCACCCGGCTCGAGGTCTGCTGCCCTGGCGATCGCCTTCGACCAGCACCCCGGGATCACGACCAGGGTGGTGCTAGACGAGCGCTCGGCCGCGTTTCACGCCCTGGGGCGGGCCGGGGCGACCGGGGCGCCGGCGGTGGCGGTGTGCACCTCGGGCACCGCACTCGCCAATTTCCTACCCGCCGTCGTCGAGGCCGACCTGTCCCATGTCCCCCTGATCCTCATCTCGGCGGACCGCCCGCCTGAGCTCCTGCATGTCGGAGCCAATCAAACGATCGACCAGGTCGGGATCTTCGGTGAACGCGCCCGGTGGACCTGCACCATCTCTCCGGCTGAATCGGTTCGGGACGGCAACGCCTACTGGCGGACCACCGTCTCCCAGGCCGTCGCCCGAGCCGTCGGCCATGCCGGCCGGCCGGGTCCGGTTCATCTCAACATCGCCTTTCGTGAGCCGACCGTCCCGGTGGGCGACGACGGCAGGTCCTCGGCAGAGCCGTATCCGTTCTCGATCGAGGGCCGTCTTGGAGGGAGGGTCTGGCAGAGGCATGATCGGGCGCATCCGGGCGGCCTGCCCCTGTCGGGCGCCGACGGCAAGCGTGGCATCGTCCTGGCGGGATACGGCGACTTCGATGCGCCCGCCTTGAAGGGAGCCGCCGACCGTCTCAACTGGCCGGTGCTCGGGACAGCCCAATCGGGTCTCCGGACGACCGACGTCGTCACCACCTATCACCACATCCTCGCCGGGGGCGTGCCGGCGTCACTGTTGCCCGACGTGGTGGTAACGGTCGGAAAAGTCGGGCCGAGCGACCGTCTCGGCGCCCTGACCGGGCTCGACGTGCCTCAGATCCACATCGACCCCTGGGGCACGTGGAACGACCCGCGCCGGCACGTCACATCCATGCTCCAAGCCGACCCTGTTGCCACACTCCGGTCGGTCGTCCCGGCCGATGACGATGGCTTCGCCGTGTCGTGGGCGGAGGCCGACTCACGCATGAGGCGGGCACTCGACGAGGCGCTCGCCATGTATGAGGCACCGACCGGGCCTTCCCTGGCCAGAGCCTTGAGCGGGGCCGAGATCGGGCAGCTTGTTGCCGCGTCATCGATGCCGATCAGAGATGTCGACGGGCATACCTCCCGGGTCGGGAGGGTCATCGCCAACCGTGGTGCCTCGGGAATCGACGGGTTCGTCTCCGTCGCCCTCGGCGTGTCCTCGGCGGTGACACGAACCGTCGCCCTCTCCGGTGACCTCTCTCTGCTCCACGACGCCTCGGGATTCGTAGTCGATCCACAAGGTGATGCCGTCTTCGTGGTGGTCGACAACGGAGGGGGAGGCCTGTTCGACCTCCTGCCGCAGGCCGAGCACGCCCCCGGTTTCGACCGACTCTTCGTCACCCCGCATGGCCTCGACCTGGTGCGACTAGGGGAGGCTTACGGGGCACTGACGGTTGTGGTCGACGACGTCGGCACGTTGGCCCGGTCGGTGACCAGCCGGGCCGAGGCCGGCGGCATTCACATCGTGGTCGTGCCCGTGGACCGGGAGATCGATTTGAAGGTCCGTCGGGCACTCGACGAGGTTGCAGGGGAAGTCTGCTCAGGGCTCAGCTGAGGCCAAGGGCGCTCAGCATCGGGCGCAGCTTGATTCTGGTCTCTTCGAACTCGAGCCCGGGCTCGGACCCCTCCACAATGCCGGCTCCGGCGTGAAGGGTCGCGGTGCGCCCGTCGATCTGGCCGCATCTCAACGCGATAGCGAACTCGCCGTCGCCGGACCTGTCCAGCCAGCCCACCGGTCCGGCGTACCGGCCACGGTCGTGTGCCTCGAGCTCGCGGATGAGCTCAAGTGCGGACTTGGTCGGTGTGCCGGCCACAGCGGCGGTCGGGTGAAGCTTCGAGAGCAAGTCGGTGATCAGGGTCCCGGGGTCGGTGGCCCCCTCGAACGTCGTCGACAGGTGCCGGATGTCGCCGTAGGTGGCGATCGTGCTGGGTGATCGATCGAGATGGTGGCAGAAGCGAGCAAGGGCCTCTTCGACGGAGTCGGCGGCGAGGGTGTGCTCCCGGGCCATCTTCTCGCTGTCGAAGGAGTGGAGACCGGCGGGATCGTCCAGGTCGGCGGAGCCGGCCAACGAGATCGACCTTGCGATCCCTTCGCTAAGGGAGGCCAGCAACTCGGGCGACGAGCCGACGAACCGGTCGATCATGAAGGTGTGCGAGCCCGGCTCGCTCGCGGCCAGATTGGCTACCACCAGATGCGGTGGGATCACGTCGTCTAGCTCGACCACGAGCTTCCGTGACAGCACCACCTTCTCCACCTCATGGGCGCGAATCGCGGCCAGTGCCCCTTCGACCCTGGCCGTCCACCCATCCGGGCTCGAATCTCGCATCCCACCCCCTGGCAGGCTTCGATCCGGTGCCGGTTCGGGCAGGTCGTCGCGGCTTCCGATGAGGAATGAGGTCCCTTCCCGCCCGATCCTCAGCAGGGTCTCTGGCACGATGACGACGGAACCCGGGACGTTCTCGTCGAATGTGAAGCTGGCAAGGGCGATGGGAGCACCCGAGGCGCGGAGCTCGCGAAGGGCGCGATCGAAGCGGTCTGCCCCGGTGCCGGGGTCGATGCGCATCGACTCACCCCAGCCGAGGAGAGCGAGGTCTTTCCGAATCCACGCCGAGCCCGGTGCCCGGTCGAGCCCGTCCCGGAGGCTCGCGATGAAGGATTCACTCGTCATTCAAGGTGCAGGCTAGAACCGCCTGCTCGGTTTCGATTCCGGCCAGCTCGCGGGCCAGCCGAGCGAAGCGAATCGGGTCACCCGAGGTTGCCAGGACGAGCCGGCCCGATCCCTCTCGAGCAAGAGCGACCCTCTTCACCTGCCGGGCGACGGCCGGTGCCGGGTCGACGATTGTGACGCCCGGCCCGGCGACGCTCTCGATAACCGGGGCGAGAAAGGCGAAGTGGGTACATCCGAGGACCAGCGTGTCGGCACCGCCGGTGAGGAGTGGGGCGAGACACACCTCGACCTGCGCCCGGGCCTCGGCCCCATCGACGATCCCTTGCTCGACCAGTTCCACCCATCTCGGACAGGCCCTGGTCAACACGGTCATCCCGTCGGCGTGTCGTTCCACGACCGAGGCGAACAGCTCTCCCTGGAATGTCGCCGCGGTGGCGAGGACACCGATCACACCGGAGGAGGTGGTGAGCGCGGCGGGCTTCACCGCCGGCTCCATCCCGACGAAGGGGACACCGGGGTGCATGGCCCGCAGCCGGTGGAGCGCGGCCGCCGAGGCGGTGTTGCACGCAATGGTGATCGTCGACGCCCCCTGCGCCAGCAGCCAACTCGAGACCCGGCCCGAGATCGCCGCCAGATCCTCGAGGCTGCGCACTCCGTAAGGCGCCCTCGCCTGATCGGCGAAGTAGAAGAGGTCGGCGGCAGGCAGCTCCCGTCGGATCCGGGCGAGGACGGTCAGCCCACCGAGACCTGAGTCGAAGACGCCGATCATCGGTTGTATCTCAGCAGGCTGCCCACCGGGTCACTGGTAGCGTCGGCTCGCCCGTGGAGGTTCCCGATTGAAAGTCGCAGGTTCGGTTGCACTGGTGACCGGAGGTGTCTCCGGCCTCGGCTTCGGTACGGCGACGCGCCTGGTCGGCGAGGGCGGGTCTGTCGTCATGCTCGACATCAACCAGGCCAGGGGCGAGGAGGCGGTGGGAGAGCTCGGTCGGTCTGCCCGCTTCGTCCTCTGTGACGTGCGGGACCCGGTGAGCGTGGCCGATGCCGTGGCAAGGTCCGTGGAGGAGATGGGGCGAATCGACATCCTTGTCAACGCGGCCGGGGTGGCTCCGGCGCAGAGACTGGTCGGCCGGGACGGAGAGTTGTTCGACCTCGATCTCTTCAAGTTCGTCATCGATGTCAACCTCGTCGGCATGTTCGATGTCACCCGGAACGTCGCCGGTGCCATGGCGAGGAACGAGCCTGGTGAGTCGGGGGAGCGGGGTGTGATCGTCAACGTTGCGTCAATCGCCGCCTTCGAGGGCCAGATCGGTCAGACGGCCTACTCGGCGTCCAAGGGTGGGATCGTCGGCATGACGCTACCGCTGGCCCGCGACCTGGGGAGTGTCGGGATCCGGGTCATGACCATCGCCCCCGGAGTGATGGACACACCCCTTCTCGCCGGGGCGCCACAGGAGCTCAGAGACGCGCTGACCAGGCTCCATGTGTTTCCCCAGCGTCTCGGGAAACCCGACGACTTCGCCCACCTCGTGCAGGCAATCGTCGAGAACCCGATGCTCAACGGTGAGGTAATTCGGCTCGACGCGGCGGCGCGGATGCCACCCAGATAGGGGACGAGGGGGGGGTTGCCGCTACCTCGTCCTCGTGCAGACGAGAAATGCGCGGCAAACCGGAGGCATATACACTGCGCGGCGTCATGGCCTGGCTCCGTCCGACGGAGGTGGGTCGTGATGGGAGGAGCGGAAAGACCCTTTCCGTGTCCCGTTCGGACCCGGCAGCAGCCGGGTCCTGCCTGGTAACCCAAGAGAACAGGAAGGGAATCAATGAACGTACTGAAGAGTCGTTCGCGATGGTTGATCCTGGTCAGCGTCTTTGCCTTGTTTGTCAGCGCTTGCGCCGGCACGACGGACGAGACGACTACGACCGCCGGTGCCGAAGCGACGACGACAACCGCAGCCGCAGAGGAGGGCACGACCACCACTGCCGAAGCTGGTGCCCAGGGGGCGATGACCGTCACCGTGGACATCAACCCGGACGCCGTGTGGAGTGATGGCACTCCGATCACGGTGGCCGACTTCGAGTGCACCTGGCGAGCATTCCTCAACACCCCGGGATCCATCTCCACCGCCGGGTGGACAGAGATCCTGTCGGTTGCGGCGGGCTCGAGTGACAAGCAGGTGGTGATCGAATACTCGACCGTCTATGCACCGTACAAGACTCTGTTCAACCAGATCCTGCCGGCCCACACGGTCGCCAACTGCGATGACGTTTCGACGGACTTCCTGGACAACATCCCGGTATCCGCCCGCCCTTGGCAGCTCGAGGAATGGAGCGATCAGCAGGCGATCATGGTGCCGAACGAGGCCTACTGGGGCGACGACAAGCCGCTCGCTAGCCGTCTCGTCCAGGTGCCGCGCGCCGAGGATGGTGGCATCGCGTCACTGGGAGCTGGTGAAGTCGACTTCATCTTCCCGCAGGCGTTTGCCGGCATCACAGATGCGCTGGCCGCGGACAACATCCAGTTCGAGCCGGGATACGGGACCAACTACGAGGGTCTCTACTTCCAGCAGGGCGCCGACCGAGGCGGGCCGTTCTCGGACCCCGTTTTCCGCGAGGCGTTCAGCAAGTCGGTCGACCGTGACCTGATCCTGGCCAACATCTACGACCCGATCTTCCCCGGATCCCCACTGCTCCAGTGCGGTCTCTGGGTGCCGACCGTGGGCCCGTGGTGTGACAACACCCAGTTCGTGGACAGCTACGACCCCGAGGGCGCCGCGGCGCTGCTCGAGGAGAATGGCTGGGCCAAGGACGGCTCAGGCATGTGGGCCAAGGACGGCGTCGTGCCCGAGATCAAGTGGATGATCAACACTCCGAACCCCCGCCGTGAGGCGACTCAGGCGTTGATGATCCCCGAGTTCGCAGCGGCCGGGTTCAACGTCGTGGCCGACAACGGTGACGCCGCCTCGGTGTTCCAGCAGCGACTGCCTGCCGGTGAGTACGACCTGGCGATGTACATCAACACCGCCTCGCCGGACCCCAGCGTGACCTCGATCATGAGCTGTGATCAGGTCCCCAGCGCGGCGAACAACAATCAGGGCCAGAACTCCGTGTTCTGGTGCAACGAGGACGCCAGCGCCCTCATGCTCCAGTCCGACACAGAGATCGACGAAGCAGCCCGTGCCGAGCTGATCCATCAGATCGGCCAGTCTCTGGTCGACGACCATGTGATGCTGCCTTTGTTCCAGTTCCCGAACATCGCCGCATGGCGGACGGATCTGATCGAAGGCGACGCTCCGGCGGCCGACGCGGCCAACTACCGGGCGTTCAACAACAGCTCGCAGCTCTGGCAGCCCACCGGTGACGACGAGATCGTCGTCGGTGCCGAGCAATGGCCGGAGTGCATCAACCCGGTGACCGAGTGCGCCAACTCCTCATGGATGGTGTGGACGACTTCCTTTGTTGTCCTGCCCGCCATTTGGGACACGACGAGTGACGGTGGCTTCGTGCTGACCAACCTCGTTGCGGGCGAACCGACGGTTACGGTCAACTAGCAGCGCGGATAAGCTGTCCGGGTGCCCTCTGGGGCACCCGGACAGCACCAATCGAAGAGGCATGGGGTTATTCGAGTGGCACGATATGTCATCCTGAGGACGGCTTGGGCGATACCCGTCCTGCTCATCGTGACCTTTCTCACCTTCTGGGCGGTCAAGGCCGCCACCGACCCGGTGCAGAGCTATCTGCGCATCAACCCACGGGCGACGCCGGAGAAGGTGGAGCAATACAAAGAGGCGCACGGTCTGGTCGGGTCGACCCCGGAGCAGTACGTTCGCTGGCTCGGAAACTTCGTCACCCTGGATTGGGGCAACTCGATCAAGGGAAACACCCCGGTGTGGCCCGATCTCAAGAGCGCCCTGGCCAACAGCCTGGTGCTCGGCCTCACCGCCAGTTTCGTGGGGATCACGATAGGGCTGGGGATCGGGATCTTCTCTGCTCTACGGCAGTACTCGAAGTTCGACACGCTGGCCACGGGAGGGGCCTTTGTCGGGATATCCATCCCGCCCTTCGTCTCGGCGGTCCTTCTCCAGGTCTTCTTCGCCATCCTCCTCACCGGATGGCTGAATCTCGACACTCCGTTCTTGCCCGTGGCCGGGATATACCCTCCGGGCCAGACCGAATTCGACCTCGGCCTGCGGATCAAGCACATGATCCTGCCGGTCACCGTCATTGCCATCCAGATCATCGCCACCTACAGCCGGTACATGAGAGCCTCACTCCTCGACGTCAAGGAATCGGAGTACATGCGAACTGCCCGGTCGAAGGGCATCTCGGAGCGACAGGTCATCGCCCGGCATGCGATCCGCAACGCCATGATCCCCATAGTCACGATCGCGGCCATCGACATCGGGGCCATCGTCGGTGGTTTGATCATCACCGAGCGAATCTTCGAGTACAAGGGCACGGGTGACTTCCTGCTCACCGCTCTGGCGAACGGGGACTTCCCCCAGGTGATGCCGCTGATGTTCATCATCGTGGCCTCGATAATCGTGTTCAACCTGCTCGCCGACATCTCTTACGCCTGGCTCGACCCGAGGATCAGACTTGGTTGATGTAGCGGCGCCAAGAGCGCTCGATCCCGATCTGCTCGTCGACGAGGTCGAAGGGCTCATCGTCCCGTCGGCGTCGCCGACCAGGCTCGCGGTCCGTCGTTACCGCCGCCATCGGGCGGCCATGGTCTCGACGGTGGCGCTGCTCGTGATCGCGGTGGCATGCATCGCGGCCCCGATAATCGCCCCCTACGGTGAGAATGAGGCGGTGAACGTCAGCGAGGACTCGAACCTGAAGGCGATCCATGTCCCGCCCAATTCGCAGTTCTGGTTTGGCACCGACTCGATCGGGCGTGATCTCTACTCCAGGATCCTCTATGGGGGCCAGGTGTCCCTGTTCGTTGGCATCGCCAGTGCCATCTCTGCGGGTCTGATCGGCACCGCCATCGGGGCTTTTGCCGGGTTCCGTGGTGGCAGGATCGACAACGTCCTCATGCGCGGGACCGACCTCTTCATCGGCCTGCCCCTCCTCGTGGTAATCATCATCATGAGACTGCTCCCCGAGAAACAACCGTGGGCGGCAGCCGTGCTCGGCGAGCCGGGGTCGAAGCGGTTGATGATCACCCTCATCTCCCTGGTGGCGTGGATGACGACCGCCCGAATCGTGCGCGGAGTCGTGCTCAGCCTCAAGGAGAAGGAATTCATCGAGGCGGCTCGCGCCATCGGTGCCCGGGACAAGAGGATCATCGTGCGGCATCTCGTGCCGAACACGATCGGCCCGATCGTGGTCGCCATGACCTTCATCGTCGCCGCGGCGATAATTCTCGAATCCACTCTCTCCTTTCTCGGATTCGGTCTTGATCCCACCCAGGCATCCTGGGGATACCTCCTGGCAGACTCCGGGACGAACATCATCACGAAGAAGTGGTGGCTCGTCCTCTTCCCGAGCCTCGTGCTTCTCGCGACCATCCTCTGCATCAACTTCATGGGTGACGGGCTGCGTGACGCCCTGGATCCCAAGCAGGAGCAGAGGGTCACTGGATGACGGAACCGGTTCTCTCGGTCAGAGACCTGCATGTTTCCTTCCCGACGGAAGATGGGTTGGTGCAGGCGGTTCGCGGCATCAGCTTCGATATTGCCCAGCACGAGTTGATGGGAATCGTCGGAGAGTCGGGATCGGGCAAGTCGGTCACGTTCCTCGCCGTGATGGGTCTGCTCCCGAAGCGCGCCATCGTCTCCGGCTCGATCAAGGTCGCCGGCGAAGAGCTGGTGGGCAGACCCGACAAGGAGGTACGCAAGGTCCGTGGCAAGAAGGTGGCCATGATCTTCCAGGATCCCCTGACCGCGCTGAATCCGGTTCATCGAGTGGGTGACCAGATCGTGGAGATGATCCTCGCCCATCAGGATATCGACAACGACGAAGCCGACCAAAGGGCAATCGAGCTGCTCGGCTTGGTCGGTATCCCCCAGCCGGCGACCAGGGCCCGGCAATTCCCGCACGAATTCTCCGGGGGCATGCGTCAGCGCGCGATGATCGCGATGGCCATCGCCAACGATCCCGACATCCTCATCGCGGATGAGCCGACCACCGCATTGGACACCACAGTCCAGGCTCAGATCCTGGAGGTCATCCAGAACGTGCAGCACGAGTTGGGGGCGGCGGTCGCCTTCATCACTCACGACCTGGGCATCATCGCCCGGGTGGCCGATCGGGTTCAGGTCATGTACGCCGGGCGCGTGGTCGAGCGGGGGGAAGCCCACGACATCTTTCTCCGGCCGTCACACCCCTACACCTTTGGCCTCCTCCACTCTCTTCCAGAGGCCGACGGCGCCCGGTTGGTCCCGATCCCGGGCGCACCGCCCAACATGCTGCGACCGCCGAAAGGCTGTGCGTTTCGGGTTCGTTGCGAGTACGCCGCCGACGTCTGTGCCTCCGTGTTGCCGGAGCTCAGGCCATACGGTGCGCTCGAAACCGCGTGCCTCCGGGTGGAGGAGATCATGGTGGGGATGTCGATGTGACGGAGCCGCTTCTCGAGGTCACCGACCTCTACAAGCTGTTCGACGTCCGTCAGGCTGTCGGCCGAACTGTCGTCAAGCACACCGTGCACGCCGTATCCGGGGTCAGCTTCTCGGTCAACCCGGGCGAGACACTGGGTCTGGTCGGGGAGTCGGGATCAGGCAAGTCGACTGTGGGACGTTGCGTGCTCCGGCTCCTGGAGCCGACCTCGGGGTCGATCCGGTTTCGGGGACAGGAGCTGACCAAACTGCATCGAGAGGAGATGCGAGCTCTCCGCCGGGAGATGCAGATCGTGTTCCAGGACCCGTACGCCTCACTCGACCCCAGGATGACGATCGGAGCCGCAATCGCCGAGCCCCTCGAGGTCCACGACATCCCGGGTGACCACCGTGAATTGGTCGGCGAGCTGCTGGAGATGGTCGGTCTCTCTCCCGACCACTCCAAGAGGTTCCCCCACGAGTTCTCCGGAGGCCAGCGCCAGCGGATCGGTATCGCCAGGGCCCTCAGCCTCCGGCCCTCACTCATCATCCTCGACGAGCCGGTCTCTGCGCTCGACGTCTCGATCCAGGCCGGGATCCTGAACCTGCTCGAGGATCTCCAGAACGAGCTGGGTCTCGCCTACGTCTTCATCGCCCACGACCTCTCGGTCGTGCGGCACATCAGCGACCGGATCGCGGTCATGTACCTGGGCAAGCTCATGGAAGTGGGCGACCACGACGACGTCTATCACCGGTCGACCCACCCCTACACCCAATCGCTTCTCTCCGCGGTGCCGATCCCGAACCCGGTGGTCGAGCGAGAGCGCCGTCGCATCGTGCTCGAGGGTGATCTCCCCAGCCCGGTGGACCCCCCGTCGGGATGCCGCTTCCGGACGCGCTGTCCGATCGTCTTCGACCGTTGCGCAGAAGAGGTCCCCGAGCTCAGGGAGATGAGCCCGGGTCAATGGACGGCTTGCCATGCTCCGTTGATGCCGGGCCAGAACCTGGCCGACTTCGTCGCCGACAGATCCGGGGTCGCGGCGGTCGAATTGGACTCGGGCTCCGGTTAGCACCTTCGATCAAGCGGGTCTGATCCCCTCGAGGCTCTCCGGGTTCTCCAGGCTGGACAGATCGCCGGGCTCCTCGCCCAGGGCGATCGCTCTCACCACCCGCCTCATGATCTTGGCCGACCTGGTCCGGGGAAGGTCACCCACCCATTGGATCTTCTTTGGTCGGAACGACTTGCCCAGGGTGTCGGTGACAGCCCTCTCGACCTGGGATGTGAGACTCTCGTCGGGATCGACACCCGAGGCGGGCACCAGGTAGAGGGCGATCGCCTCTCCCTTGAGCTCGTCGGGGATGCCGATCGCCGCCGCCATGACCACCTCCGGGACAGAGATCGCCGCCGATTCGATCTCGGCCGGCCCGATTCTCTTTCCTGCGACATTGAGCGTGTCGTCCGACCTGCCGTGGAGGTACCAGAAGCCGTCCTGGTCGATGGAAGCCCAGTCGCCATGCACCCAGGTATCGGGAAAGCGCGACCAGTAGGTCTCGAGGTATCTCTCCGGCTCCTTCCAGAACCCCCTGGTCATCCCGGGCCATGATCCGCGCACGACCAGCTCACCGACCTCTCCTCGAAGTGGTCTCCCCTCGGGGTCATAGACGTCGGCGTCGACACCGAAGGAGGGAGAGCCGAGCGAGGTCGGCTTCAACCCCTGGAGGAGATTCACACCGATCAGCACTGCCCCGATCTCGGTTCCCCCGCTGATGTTGACGATTGGGCGCTTGCTCTCTCCGAGGTCCCGGAACAGCCACCACCAGGGCCCTGGGTTCCACGGCTCTCCGGTTGACCCGAACGCCCTGAGACGGGAGAGATCGTGCTTGCGAGCGGGTTCTGTGCCGTGTGGTTGCAGTGCCCGGATCAAGGTGGGCGAGATCCCGAGGAAGGTGACCCCGAGGTCGGCCGCCACCTTCCAGATGCGGTCCGGCCCGGGATGATCGGGGGCGCCGTCATACGTGGCGATCGCAGAGCCGTTGGATAGGCCCGCGACCACGGTCCACGGCCCCATGATCCAGCCCATGTCGGTGGCCCACATGGTGACATCGTCACGCTTGACCTCGGCGTGGAACGCCCCTTCGGCGGCAAGCTTGACGGTAAAGCCACCATGGACGTGAACAGCCCCCTTGGGGCGTCCCGTCGTGCCCGAGGTGTAGGCGATCAGAACCGGGTCCTCGGTGCTGGTGAGCAGCGGGCCGACCGGCTCGGACGAAGCGACCAGTTCGTGCCACCACAAGTCGCGGCCATGGGTCATGGGAGTCGAATCCCGTTCCACATAGTCGACGACGAGGAGACGCTCCACGCCCCCTGCGGCCAGCGCCGCCCGGTCGGCCACTTCCTTCATCTCGACCAGTGCTCCACGCCTCTGGAATCCGTTGGCGCAGATCAAGACCCGTGGCTTCGGGTCCTCCAGTCGGCCGGCGGCAGCCTCGGCGCCATAACCCGAGAAGACCGGTATGAACACCGCGCCGATCCGGGCGACTGCCAGCAAGGACACGACTGCTTCCTGGCCCATCGGGAGGAAGACCGCCACCGCATCACCGCGACCGACGCCGATCGATCGCAGTCCTCCGGCCAGACGGCTCACCAGATCCTTGAGCTGGCCGAAGGTCAGCTCAGAGATCTCCCCGGTCTCCTTCTCGCTGCGCAGTGCGGTCCGGTCCGGGTCTTCATCCGCCCACCTGTCCACACATGCCCGGCTCAGGTTTAGCGAGCCCCCAACGAACCAGGTCGACCATGGATGGCCGCGGGAGTCGTCGCGTACCGCCCGCCAGCCTCGATCGAAGGGAAGACCCAGGAAGTCGACCACGGCCGCCCAGAACCACTCGGGATCGCTGGTCGAGCGCGCAGCGAGGTCCTCGAGAGAGTCGATCCCGTGGGCCCGCATGAACGCGGCGGTGTTCGTCGCCGCCGCCTGCTCGGCCGTCGGCCGCCAGACCACTTCGCTCGTGCCCATTTCCCTCCGTCGCTGCGAGCCGCGAGCGTAGGACGTTGACGGGTGCCCGGGTCCCTCCGGCTCTAGGCTCGTCGTCATGTGGGAGAGCCCGGAGCGCAAGGACAACCGGATGTTCCGGCGACGGACCCTGGTCGTGGCCGGGGTGCTCCTCGCCACCGCGGCGGCTCTCTATCTCCTCTTCAGGCTCCGCAACCTCGTCTTCATGATCTTCGTCGCCATTTTCGTCGCCGTGGCCGTCGAGCCGCCGGTTCACTATCTGGAGAAGAGGGGCTGGAAACGCGGTGTCGCCACCGGGGTCGTGTTCCTAGTGGCGTTCGTCATCTTCGTCCTCTTCCTGGTGGCGCTGGCCCCTCTGTTCGTGAGACAGCTGAACGAACTGATCGACTCGCTGCCGGGCTACATCGAGTCGGTGTCCGTGCTCTTGCAGGATTGGTTCAATATCGAGATCTCGACCGAGTCACTGCAGGCGGAAGCTGCCGGGCTGCCTGACATCATCCTGGGAGCAGGCGGCACCATCCTCGGCGGTGTGGTGAGCATCACGACCGGCATCGCCAGCTTCCTGTTCTTCGCGACGACCGTCCTGCTCTTCTCCTTCTACATGGTGGCCGAGCTGCCGCAGCTGCAGAGGACGGTGCTGTCCACGATGCCGGAGAGACGCCAACGCGACGCCCTCCATGTCTGGGAGGTTGCAGTCGAGAAGATGGGCGGGTACATCTACTCGCGGCTGATCCTCGCGGTGCTCAGCGGCATACTCGCGGCCATCTTCTTGAGCGCGCTCGACGTGCCTTTCGCTCTGTCGCTCGGTATCTGGGTGGGCGTCCTCAGTCAGTTCATCCCGGTGATCGGGACGTACCTGGCAATGATCCTGCCGGCGGTGGTGGCACTCTCGTCGCAGGGCACCACGACCATGCTGTGGGTGATCGTGTTCTTCGTCGCCTACCAGCAACTGGAGAACTACCTGATCGCGCCGCGGATCACCAAGGCGACCATGGAGATCCACCCGGCTGTGTCGATCGGCGCCATCATCGTCGGCTCGCTCCTCCTCGGCCCTCTCGGGGTGATCCTCGCCCTCCCCATGACCGGGATCATCCAGGCCCTCATCTCCGAGACGAGAAAGCATCACGAGGTGATACTCGACGACCCGGGCACCGCAGAGAACTGACAGAAATCCGACGTCGACGCTTGGTGTTGGCCGTTGGCTGATTTAGCGTCTATGTAGCCGGGCTATATTGCCGGTGGTCACTCCCGATCCTGATCGGGGGGGACCGTGGGCGAAGAGCGCCGCTCCGAGCCCTGAGTAATCCACAAGGGAGGAACGAATAGTGCGAGCCCTGCGCACATCGCGGACCGCCCGTTGGGCAACGCTTCTCGCCGTTCTAGCTCTGGTAGCCGCCGCTTGCGGTGGCGATACCGCGACGACTACGACGGCCGGTGGGGCGACGACCACGGAAGGTCCCGCACAATCAACTACGACGGTTGCTCCACCGAGCACGTCCGTCGGGGAATGCCCGGATGCATTCTGTGTGAAGTACAACATTCAGCCAGATGCGGCTTGGGCTGACGGGACTCCGGTGACGGCGGACGACTTCGTCTTCACCTACGAGACCGTCGTCAACCCGGTCTTGGACATCACCAGCCGTGAGGGCTACAACCAGATCACCGGCTATGAGGTCATCGACGAAAAGACAGTCGTCTTTGCCTTTGGCGCGATCTACGCCCCCTGGCAGACGTTGTTCAGCCAGGTGATGCCCAAGCACATCCTGGAGGACCAGCCGTTCAACGCCATCTGGGACGAAGCGATCACCATGGGCTCCGGCCCCTTCACCTTCGTGGAGTGGGTGCCCGACGAGCGCATCGTCCTGCAGCGGAACCCCGACTACTGGGGTGATGCACCCGGTGACGTGCAGACGGTCAACATCGTCTTCCTCGAAGACTCACAGACCCAGGTCCAGGCCCTCCGTGGCCAGGAAATCGACATGTTCTACCCGCAGCCTCAGGTGTCGCTGGTGGAAGAGGTCGATGCCATCGATGGAGTCGAATGGGAAGCCGGACTGGGCCCGATTTGGGAACACTTCGACTTCAACCAGGACGACGCACGTCTCCAGAACCTGTATGTCCGTCAGGCAATTGCCCAGGGGATCAACCGCGACGCGATTGTGGAAGCAATCGTCCGCCCGATCGCCGCTGACGCACAGCCTCTCGGCAACACGATCTGGATGAATACCAGCTCCAACTACGAGGATCACTTCAACGAGCGGTTCCCGTACGACCCGGCTGCTGCCGAGGCCTTGCTGGTCGACAATGGTTGCACCAAGGGTGGCGACGGCGTGTACGAGTGCGGTGGTGAGCGGCTCTCGTTCACCTGGACCACGACCGCCGGCAACGAAGGCCGTGAGCTCCAGTTCGAGCTGGCTCAGGCCGACCTCGCCGCCATCGGCATCGAAGTGACCGCCAAGTTCGCGCCGGCCTCGGAGGTGTTTGCAGACGCATTCATCTACGGTGGGGCCGATGCATGGCAGGTCTTCAACTTCGCGTGGGTCGGCTCGCCCGATCCGGCAGGGCAGAACACCCTGTACTACTGCGAAGGTGGGGCGTCCAACGGCTTTGGCGACCTGAACAACCTCCGCTTCTGCGACGAGGAAGTCGATGCTCTGATCAAGACGACCGACAGCATGGTCGATCCTGCGGAGCGCTCGGCTGCCTACAACCAGGCCGATGACCTCTGGCTCGCGGACATCCCGATGATCCCGATGTATCAGAAGCCCACGTTCTTTGCGTGGAACTCTGCGATCGTGGGTCCCAAGGACAACGCGACCCAGGTTGGGCCGTTCTGGAACATCGGTGAGTGGACCGGCAAGGAGACCGTGGTCTTCGCTGCCGACCAGCAGCCGGAGTCGCTGAACACGTTCGAGCCCGACGGCAACCTGTTTGCCGCCGGTCTGATCGCGACGGCGGTTCTCGAGGGTGCATACACCATCACCCCCGACTTCCAATACGTGCCTCAACTCATCACGAGTGCCGAGCCGATCGTCCCCGCGGGTTGATCGAGACGGCATAAATCATCGAAGAGGGGGGCCGCCCAGGGCGGCCCCCCTCTTCGGTTTACCGGAAACGCCCAGGTTTCCGCTAGAGACCCGGCGTATAGACTGTCGGGGGCTTCTAGCTCTGACGGAGGCAAGGCATGGGAACTTTCATCGCGCGGAGGCTGCTCTACAGCATCCCCGTCTTGATCGCTGCGTCGATGCTGGTCTTCTTCGGGATGTCGCTGGTCACCGACCCTCTGTCACAGCTTCGTCTCATCCCGAATCTCAGTCAGGAAACCCTGCAGAACATCATCGATCGGAAGCATCTCGAGGACCCGATCATCGTTCAGTACGCCTTCTGGGTGAAGGACATGTTCTTCAACCAGTTCGGCACCACCGCGGTAGGAGACAACCCGATCTGGCCGGACCTACAACGTGCCATCGGCAACACCCTTCAACTGGTCCTGATCTCGGAGCTGATCGCAGTGTCGCTGGCGGTGCTCCTCGGGGTTCTATCTGCCAAGAGGCAGTACAGCTTCTTCGACTACGCCACCACCACGGTGAGCTTCTTCGGCTTCTCAGTCCCGATCTTCTGGTTCGCCCTCGTGTTGCAGGCGCTTGCCACCGCCTTCTTCCTGAAAACGGGGATACGACTCGTTTACACCTTCGGGCAGTCGAGCCCCGACGCAGCCAACCCGTTCATCGACCGCGTCCAACACATGATTTTGCCCATCATCACACTGGCCTATGTGAACGTTGCCACCTACAGCCGCTACCAGCGTGCCTCGATGTTGGAGGTGCTGCACTCCGACTATGTCCGCACCGCGCGCGCCAAAGGGCTCAACGAGCGCACTGTCACGATGAAGCATGCATTGCGAAACGCGCTCATCCCCGTCGTGACAGTCGCCGCGCTCAACTTCGGTGCGGTCCTCGGCGGTGCTGTGATCACCGAGACAATCTTCGCCTGGCCCGGGATGGGGAAGTTCTTCATCGACTCGCTGGTGAGGGGGGAGATATACACCCTGATGGCGTGGCTCATGGTCACCTCGGTGGCGGTCATCGCGATGAATCTCATGGCCGACATCATCTACGGCTGGCTCGACCCCAGGATCAGGTATGACTGACCAGCAGGTGCACCCAGACGAGGCGCTGGAGACCGAGGCAACCCGCGCCGCCCTCGAATCGGTCCACCTGGAGGGTCTCGAGGTCAAGTCATACACACAGTGGCAACTGGCACGGAAGAAGTTCTTCCAGCATCGGCTGGCGATGACTTCACTTGTGGTCCTCACCATCATCATCCTCGCGGCCTTGTTCGCCGATTACATAGCCCCGTATCCGTTCGATGCCCCCAATGTGCCGGACCGTTCACTGCCCCCGACCCTTGAGGGCTTTCACATCTTTGGGACCGACAAGATCGGGCGCGACTACTTCTCCCGGACCCTCTTCGGGACCCGGACCTCGATCTACGTAGCCTTCATCGTCGCCAGCGTGTCCACCATCATCGGGATCATCGTGGGCGGCGTCGCCGGCTATTACGGAGGGAAGGTCGACAACGCGCTGATGAGGATCACCGACCTGTTCCTCACCCTGCCCTTCCTTGCCATCCTCCTCGTCCTTTCCTCCTTCCTCGGCGCCGGCAACCCGGTGAGAGTGGCCTTCATCCTGGCCTTTCTCTTCTGGACCAGTCTCGCCCGAATAGTCAGGGGCGAATTCCTCGGTCTGAGGGAAAAGGAGTTCGTCGAAGCAGCCGAGGTCCTCGGCGCCTCGGACCGGCGCATCATCTTCCGCCACATTCTCCCCAACACGGTGGGGCCGATCATCGTCAACGCAACTCTGATCGTGGCCACCGCCATCCTGGTGGAGGCGGCACTCAGCTTCCTGGGCTTTGGCATCCAACCGCCCTTCCCGGCCCTCGGGAAGCTGATCGCCGACGGTCAGGACGCCCTCACCACCCAATGGTGGCTGGCCGTGTTCCCGGGGCTGACGATCGTGACCATCGCCCTGTGCATCAACTTCATCGGTGACGGCCTGCGCGACGCCCTCGATCCCAAGCAACGTATCAAGTGACAGAGCCAGTCCTCGCGATTCGCGACCTCGTCGTCGAGTTCGACACGCCAGACGGCGTCGTCCATGCGGTCGACGGTGTCAGCTACGAGGTCTACCCGGGTGAGACGCTCGGTGTCGTGGGCGAGTCCGGTTCGGGGAAGAGCGTGACCGTCATGTCCGCCCTTGGCCTGATCCAGACACCACCGGGCAGGATCGTGAGAGGCGAGGTCATCTACAAGGGGCGCGACATCATCGGGTTGCCCATCGACGAGATGAGGGAGATCCGCAACAAGGAGATCGCCATGATCTTTCAGGATCCGATGACCTCGCTCAACCCGGTGTTCACCGTGGGTGACCAGATCGCCGAGGCCCTGCTTGCCCACAACGAGAAGATGTCGGACGATCGGGCGAGGGACGAGACGATAGGCCTCCTCGAGATGGTCGGCGTTCCCAACCCCGACCGGCGTTATGACCAGTACCCCCACGAGTACTCGGGTGGGATGCGCCAGCGGGCCATGATCGCCATGGCCATGGCCAACAAGCCATCGGTCCTGATCGCAGACGAGCCCACCACCGCACTGGACGTCACCATCCAGGCACAGGTGCTCGAAGTGATGAAGCTGGCGGCCGAGGAGACCGGCGCAGCCACGATCATGATCACCCATGATCTCGGCGTGATCGCCGAGATGGCCGATCGGATCGCGGTGATGTACGGAGGCAAGGTCGTCGAGATGGGCGCGGTGGATGAGATCTACCACACCCCCCGTCATCCCTACACGCTGGGCTTGATGATGAGCCTTCCTCGCATCACCGGTGAGATCAAGCGTCTCCTCCCAATCCCGGGGAACCCTCCGTCCCTCATCAGTCGGCCGCCCGGCTGCTCCTTTCATCCCCGTTGTCGTATGTCCGAGGGCAGGGAGTTGTGCCGGACTTCGGTCCCTACCCTGGCCGACGTCGACCACGGGCACCTGAGTGCCTGTCACTTCTGGGACGAGGTCGCCGAGGAACTGGCCCGGGAGGCGGAGGCGACCGGGATCCAGGCACACGGGGGCGCACTTGGCTGAAGAGGCGATCAGCTACAACGGCCGCGACACCGACCCTGAACGCCCGGTCCTCCAGGTCGAAGACCTCAAGGTCCATTTCCCCATCAAGGAGGGCCTCCGCCGCCGGATCGTCGGTTTCGTGTACGCGGTCGACGGTGTCTCCTTCGAGGTGGGTCATAGCGAGACCCTGGGACTGGTGGGTGAGTCGGGATGTGGGAAGTCGACGACCGCTCGGGCCATCATCCGGCTGCTCGACCCGACCGATGGGAAGGTCACCTTCCTCGGCAATGACATAACGACTCTCTCCCGCAAGGACTTGCGGCCGGTGCGCCGTGATATCCAGATCGTGTTTCAGGATCCCTACGCCTCGCTCAACCCGAGGATGACGGTGCGCGAGATCGTGGCGGAGCCATTGAGGATCCACGATCTCTACGAGGAGGGCGGCGAGGATCGGGTCGCCGAGTTGCTGAGGTTGGTTCAGCTCTCACCGGAGCACGGCAACCGTTTCCCGCATGAGTTCTCCGGCGGGCAGCGACAGCGGATCGGAGTGGCACGCGCTCTCGCCCTCAACCCGCGCATGCTCCTCCTGGATGAGCCGGTTTCCGCGCTCGACGTCTCGATCCAGGCGCAGGTGATCAACCTCCTCATCGAGATCCAGGAGGAGCTCGAGCTATCCTTCCTGTTCATCGCCCACGACCTGTCGGTGGTGCGCCACATCTCGCATCGTCTCGGCGTCATGTATCTCGGGCACATCGTCGAAATGGGAACCAGGCAGGAGATCTTCGAGAACCCGGTTCACCCATATACCCAGGCGCTCCTGTCTGCTGTTCCCGTGCCCGAGCCTCGTGGGCGGGACCAGCGTGAGCGAATAGTGCTGCGTGGTGACGTCCCCAACCCGGCCAACCCTCCGTCCGGTTGTGTGTTCAGGACGCGTTGTTGGAAGGCTCAGCCGATCTGCACCGAGGAGACCCCGCCGCTCGTCGAGCAGTTCGGGCACGTCGTGGCATGTCACTTCGCCGCCCCTCTGGAGATCAAGACCTAACGGTCGTTATCTTTCTCGAGTCATGGGGCCTCTCGAGGGAGTCAGGGCAGTTGAGTTGGCTGGGCTCGGCCCGGCCCCGTTCTGCGGGATGGTCCTGGCCGACCTCGGGGCGCAGGTGATCCGTGTCGACCGGGCCGACCAGGTGGTTGGCGGGCATACCTCCTCGACGAGGCACGACCTGCACAATCGCGGCAAGCTGTCGATCGGCGTCGATCTCAAGAAGGCGGAGGCGGTCGAGGTCGTGCTGCGCCTGGTCGGGACCGCCGAGCTGTTCCTCGAGGGCTACCGGCCTGGCGTGACGGAGAGACTCGGCATCGGCCCGGCCGACTGCCTTGCCCGCAATCCTGCCCTCGTCTACGGGCGAATGACCGGCTGGGGTCAGGACGGCCCCCTGGCACAGGTGGCCGGCCACGACATCGATTACATCGCCCTTTCGGGGGCGCTGGGATCGATCGGGACGAAGGACACCCCGGTACCTCCACTGAATCTCGTCGGGGACTACGGAGGAGGCGGCATGCTCCTCGCCGTCGGACTGCTCGCCGCCTTGATCAGTGCTCGCACCACCGGGATGGGCCAGGTGGTGGATGCCGCCATGGTCGATGGGTCGGCTCTGCTCACCACCGCCGTCCACGGGTACATGGCAGAGGGCTCTTGGACCACGGAGCGGTCGGCGAACCTCCTCGACGGCGGGGCACCGTTCTACTCGGTGTATGAGACGGCGGACAGACGTCACGTCGCCGTCGGGGCCCTGGAGCCGCAGTTCTACGCTGCGTTGCTCGCGGGCCTCGAGATCGCCGCCGACTCGCTGGGCGCTCAGAGTGACCGTGAGGGTTGGCCCGAGATGCGAGCGGTCTTCGCCTCCCGCTTCCTCGAGCGCTCTCGGGACGAATGGGTCGAGCGGTTTGCCGGAGTGGATGCATGTGTAGCCCCGGTTCTCTCCCTCGACGAGGCTCCTCATCATCCTCACAACCGATACCGCGGGACGTTCATCGACGTCGAAGGGGTGAACCAGCCCGGCCCCGGCCCCAGGTTCTCCGTCACCCCCAACGCCCGGCCGGGGAGCCCTTCGTTCCCGGGTCAGGACACCGATTGGGTGCTAGAGGCCCTGGGCTTTAGCCAGGACCAGGCAATTAGACTCCGCCGCGTCGGAGCAGTGGCCTGAACCCGGAGGAGCGATGACCCAGGAAGCGGTGTTGGCAGAGCGAGCAGCAATCGATGCCGAGGTCGAGGGCAAGACGATTGTCGACTACATCGATCGGAATGCCGACCGCTACGGGGATCAACCGGCCATCCACTACAAGGACGGCGATTGGAAGAGCCTGACCTGGCGGCAGTACCGCCAGGCAGTTCACGAGGCGGCTGCCGGTCTTCAGGACCTGGGAGTAGGGGAAGGGGAGTTCGTTGCCATCATGGCCGGGAACCGGCCCGAGCACGCCATCTCCGACTACGCGGCCATCCACGCCGGGGCGACCGCCGTGACCATCTACTCGACCCTCGCCGCCAATCAGATCCAATACATAGCCGACAACTGCAAGGCGACCGTGGCCATCCTCGAGGACCTCGAGTTCATGAAGCGCTGGGACGAGATCCGCTCCGAGTTGCCCAACCTTCGCTACGTGGTCCTCATGTCGGGTGCGGAGAACTACGAGACCACCGAGTGGGTGCTGGGCTGGGATGAGTTGCTCGCCCGGGGCAAGCATCGCCTCGGTTCGGACCCTGATGCGGTCACGAGGATGGTGGCGGACATCAAGCCCGAGACCCTGGCCACGCTGATCTACACATCGGGCACCACAGGGACCCCGAAGGGCGTGATGATCAGCCACCGCAATGTGGTGTGGACAGCGGAGTGCCTGAGACGGGCAGCCGACATCGACCTCGGTCCCCGCATGGTCTCCTACCTGCCCCTGGCTCACATCGCCGAGCGTCTCGCGACCCACTACCTGGCGACCTACATGGCCGGCCAGGTCTGGTACTGCCCCAATCTCGGCGGAGTCCTCGAGTACATCCAGGCGGCGAGGCCCACGCTCTTCGTCGGGGTCCCCCGTGTCTACGAGAAGTTCCACGCCCGTCTCGTCTCCCGCTTCGAGGAGGCGCATGGGGTGAAGAAGCGGCTGTTGGACGCGGCCCTCTCCGCGAACAGGAAGCGGGTTCTGGCCGAGCAGGAGGGCAAGTCCGGCCCGATGACGGCCGGAATCCTCGACTCGATCGTCTTGTCCAAGGTCCGGGAGGGTCTGGGCATGGACCAGGTGGAGATAGCCATCACCGCCGCGGCCCCGATCAACCCGGATCTGGTCCTTTTCTTCCAAACCCTCGGCATCCCGCTCTTCGAGCTGTACGGGCTGTCCGAGACGACAGGCCCTGCCAGCACCAACGTGCCGGGTTCGTTCAGGGTCGGATCGGTGGGCAGGGCTTTGCCCGGCGTCGAGCTGGAGCTTGCGGAGGACGACGAGCTGCTGATACGTGGCGGAGTGATCACGCAGGGTTACTACAAGCTTCCCGAGGACACCCGGGACACCTTCGATTCGGAAGGCTGGCTCCACTCGGGCGACCTGGCCCGCATCGACGACGACGGTTACGTGTGGATCATCGGCAGGAAGAAGGAGATCATCATCACCGCCGGCGGCAAGAACATCGCCCCGGCCAAGCTGGAGACCGTTCTGGGCAATCACCCTCTGATCTCCAAGGCGTGCATGGTCGGCGACGGGAAGAAGTTCATCTCGATGATCATCGCCCTCGATGGCGAAGAGGCTCCAGCCTGGGCAGCCGCCAACGGTCTCGACTATCACGACCTGGCCAGCTTCTCCGAGCTTCCTCAGATCAGAGACGAGGTGGAACGGGCGGTCAGAGAGGCCAACCAGGGTGTCTCGCCGGTGGAGCAGATCAAGAAGTGGATCGTCGTGCCCGATGACTGGACACCCGATTCGGGCGAAGTGACCCCATCGCTCAAGCTGAAGCGCAAGGTCGTGCTCGACAAGTATGCGGGGGAGATCGACGACCTCTACGTAGGAGTCTGAGCCGGGCAAACGGGGGGACATGCAGAGAGATCTCTTCGAGGCAGATCACGACATCTTCCGCCAGTCGGTGCGGGAGTTCGTCAAGAGGGAAGTCAGCCCCAACGTCGCCAGGTGGGAGGCGGCCGGGAAGGTCGACAAGGAGATGTTCCGAAAAGCCGGCCGGGCCGGATTCCTGGGCATGGCCATCCCGGAGAAGTACGGCGGCGGCGGGGTCGGGGACTTCCGATTCAACGTCATCATCGGCGAGGAGCTGATCAGGGGTGACGCGATCGCCTCCGGCATGTGTATCACGCTCCACAACGACGTCTGTCTTCCCTATTTCCTCCACCTCACGGATGAGGCACAGAGGGCGAGATGGCTGCCTGGGCTGGCTTCGGGCGACCTCATGTCCGCGATCGCCATGACCGAGCCGGGCGCCGGGTCTGATCTCGCCGGGATAAAGACCATGGCCATCCGTGACGGGGACGACTACGTGGTCAACGGGTCGAAGACCTTCATCACGAACGGGATCAACTCGGATGTCGTGGTCACCGCGGTGAAGACCAATCCCTCGGAGCGGCACGCCGGTATGAGCCTGATCGTGATCGAAGAGGGCATGTCGGGGTTCACCAGGGGCCGGAACCTGGACAAGATCGGCCTTCATGCCCAGGACACCGCCGAGTTGTTCTTCGACGATGTGCGCGTCCCGGTGGCCAATCGCCTCGGCGAGGAAGGCATGGGCTTTGCCTACCTGATGCAGAACCTGCCCCAGGAGCGCCTCGGCCTCGCCGCGGCTGCGATGACCCATGCCGAAGTCGCTTTTGGGTGGACCCTCGACTACATAAAGGGACGTCAGGCGTTCGGCCAACCCATCGGGGGCTTCCAGACGGTGAAGCACCTCATGGCGGAGATAAGGACCGAGCTCGACGTCGCCCGCACCTACGTCGATCGGCAGATCATCACCCTGAACCGGGGTGAGCTGACCGCCGATGAGGCGGCGAAGGCCAAATGGTGGGTCACCGAGCTGGAGAAGCGGGTGATCGACCGGTGTCTCCAGCTGTTCGGGGGCTGGGGATACATGGAGGAATACCCGATTGCCAGGGCATACCGTGATGCACGGGTGCAGACCATCTACGGGGGGACGACCGAGATCATGAAGGAGATCATCGGGCGCTCCCTCGGTCTCTAAGGAGAGGATCGATTCAAGTGAGTGAGCCAATCACCTTTGATGGCCGTGTCGCGGTCGTCACCGGCGCCGGGGGCGGTCTCGGCAAGGAGTACGCCCTCGAGCTCGGGCGCCGTGGGGCACGGGTCGTGGTGAACGATCTCGGAGGCGCCATGGATGGAAGTGGGTCTTCCAAGAGCGCAGCCGACCTCGTGGTGGACGAGATCCTGGGCGGCGGTGGAGAGGCGGTGGCGAGCTACGACTCCGTGGCGACCCGCGACGGCGGGGCTGCGATCATCGAGTCGGCGATGGATGCATTCGGGAGTGTCGACATCGTCATCAACAACGCCGGCATCCTCCGTGACAAATCGTTCGCCAACATGTCGCTCGACGAGGTGGAGGCGGTCCTGGATGTGCATCTGAAGGGTGCCTTCTTCGTCTCACACCCCGCGTTCAAGGTGATGAAGGAACGTGGGTACGGGCGCTTCGTCCACACGAGCTCGGCCTCCGGCCTGTTCGGCAACTTCGGGCAAACCAACTACGGGGCAGCCAAGGCGGGTCTTGTCGGCCTGTCCAACGTCCTCGCCATCGAGGGGGCGAAATACAACATCAAATCGAACGCCGTAGCCCCTACCGCCCGCACCCGCATGACCGAGGAGCTGCTCGGCCCAATGGCCGAGATGTTCGACCCACGGCAGGTGATGCCGATGGTGGTCTATCTGGCATCAGAGCAGAATCAGTTCACCCACGAGATCTTCAGCGTGGGCGGTGGCCGATATGCCCGGATCTTCATCGGCACCAACCACGGGTGGTTCTCCGGCCAGGGCGTGGTGCCCAGCGTCGAGGAGCTGACCGGCCATCTCGACGAGATCCGCGACATCAGCGAGTACACGGTGCCAGGGAACATCAACGAGGAGCTGATGATCCTGGCCCAGCTGGCTTCGGGTTAGCGATGCCGATCGACATCTCTGCGGCAGTCGGTGCCGAGCTCCCCGAGACGACCTTTTCCTGGTCCGACGACGACATCATCCTCTATCACCTCGGAATCGGGGCGGGAAACCCGCCGACCGACCCGCGGGAGCTCCGCTATGCCTACGAGGGTGACCTCCAGGTGCTGCCCACGTACGCCACGATTCCCCAGTTCTCGATGATGATGAGCATGGCGTTGGCGGACGGGGTCGACATCAACCTGGCCCAGGTGCTGCACGGCGAGCATGAGATCATCCTTCACGGTGCCATTCCCACCAGTGGCACCGTCCATCAGACCGGGCGTATCACCGACGTGTTCGACAAGGGAAAAGGTGCCCTGGCCGTCATGGAGATCTCATCGATGCTGGAGAGGACAGGGGCGCCGCTCTTCACCAACCGGGCGTCGATCTTCATTCGCGGCGAGGGTGGCTTCGGTGGCGATCCTGGCCCAGCTTCGGAGGGCGAGGCCCCGGCACGCGAGCCGGACCATGTGGTGGAGTCCCCGACTCTGCCCCAGCAGGCCTTGCTCTACCGGATGGCCTCCGGAGACAGGAACCCGCTTCATGCCGACCCGAGCTTCGCGCTGTTCGCAGGTTTCGATCGCCCGATCCTGCACGGTCTCTGCACCTATGGGATCGTCGGCAAGGCTGTCGTGGACCACGCACTCGACTCCGCCCCGGAGAAGGTGGCCTCCTTCCGTGCCCGCTTCTCCGGTGTGGTGTTCCCGGGAGAGACCATCCTCACCAGCGTGTGGGAGGACGGGGATCGTCTTTTGGTCTCTGCCCAGGCAAAGGAACGGGAGGCGTCGGTTCTCACCAACGGAGTGCTCGTCAGGCGGTGATCATGACGGGCGTCCCGACGAGGATCAGCTCGTGAAGCAGGGTGATCACGTCATTGGGCACCCGCACGCAGCCCAGTGAGACCGCATTGCCTATCGAGCCCGGGACGTTGGTGCCGTGGATCGCGATGATTCCGTCACCTCCGTTGAACTCGGTGATGGTCTCCGATCGGGCGGAGAGCCCTAGAGCATGCGGGCCCCACGGGCTGTTCGGGTTGGAAAGGGTCACATTGTCGGTGACGAAGAAGGTCCCCGTGGGTGTCGGGTTGCGCCGGCTTCCCACCGCCACCGTGGTCGATAGGACGTGTTCGCCACCCTCGTAATAGCTCAGGGTTCGGTCGGACAGATCGACAACGACGTGCCCGTGCACCGAGTAGATCGACATCCCGTCGGTCTGAATCCAACCCTCGGAGCCGTTGGGTCGTCCTGGCAGCATCACCCGGGCCCAGCCGTCGTTGGGGCCCTCCACCAACGCGAGGGCAGTGGTGGTCCCGACGATCGTCTTGGGGTCGAGGGTGCGAACGGGGACAGGTGCGCCCGGCTCTGCATAGACGTCGACTGCGCCGGCTGCGGCAGCGACCAGAGTGGTTCCTTCGGGGAGATCGGCATGAATGGGGGCGGTCGTCCTCGTGAACTCAGGGCTGAGGAGGGTGGTCGTCGTGGTGGTCGACTCGGGGCTCAGGATGGTGATCGCCATCGATGCGGTGGATTGCGACGACGTGATGAGGCGCGATGTCGAAGGGGCCGGAACGAAGCCGGCGCCCAGCGCCACCGCGCCGCCGCAGGCGGCAAGCACAAGCGCGATCGAGAGAAATACGAAACGACGCATTCAGAGATGGATATCGGCAGGAGATGATGCAACTGTCGGAGGGTTTATCCAAAAAGGGCCGGAAGAGCTGCCCTACCCTGTTCAGGCGATGCACCGAGTGTTCGTCAGCGCAGACATCCCGGCGGACATCCTCTCGCCTCTCCACGGGCTCGCCGAGGTCGACATGTGGGAAGGGCCGGGAACAGCCCCACGCCCCGCCCTCCTCGAGAGGCTTCCCCCGTGTCAGGGGTGGCTGTCGATGCTCACCGACACCGTGGACGCGGATCTGCTCGACATGGTCCCCGGACTCTTCGTGATATCACAGATGTCTATCGGGGTCGACAATATCGACGTGGCGGAGTGCAGGAGGCGGGGGATCCTCATCGGCCACACTCCCGATGTCCTGACCGAGACTGTGGCTGACACGGCATTCGCCTTGATTGCCGCGGCCGTGAGACAGCTCCCCGAAGGCATGGAGCTGGTCAAGCGGGGCGAATGGGGCCCTTGGGATCCTTGGGCGTTCCTCGGAGGCGACCTCCATGGATCGGTGCTTGGCATCGTCGGGATGGGCAGGATCGGGAAGGCAGTTGCCCGCCGCGCGACTGGGTTCGACATGACGATCCTGTACACCTCCCGTGGCGACAAAGCAGTGCCCGACGCGACGAGGGTCGAGCTGGTCGATCTGCTGAGGAGGTCGGATGTCGTCCTCATCGCCGCACCCCTGAGCCCGGAGACGAGAGGCATGATCGGGAGGGCCGAGCTAGCCGAGATGAGGGGTGATGCCTATCTGGTGAACATCGCTCGCGGCCCACTGGTCGACACCGCGGCTTTGGTAGAGGCATTGGCCGCCGGCTCCATCGCGGGCGCTGCACTCGATGTCACCGACCCGGAGCCCTTGCCCCCGGATCATCCCCTGGTCGGTCTCCCCAATTGCCTCGTGGTGCCCCATATCGGCAGCGCTTCGGTTCGGGCTCGCAGGGCCATGGCGCAACTCGCCGTGGACAATCTTGCGGCCGCACTCCGCGGGGGCCCGATGCCGGCGCCTCTCCCGGATGCCGGTGCCATGGGAGAGTGAGCCGCCGGGTGATCAGCTCGGGAACACCACGAGGAGGCAGCCCGAGTCGATCCTGATATCGGCGACAGGCGCTCTCATCACGTTGCTGACGCCCCTGGTCGAGCCCGCCGAGAGATCATCCCCGGTCAGCTCCCAGTGCAGGCCATTGGTGGTGACACCCGCCGCGACACCTCCGATCGGGATCAGGCTGATGGTCGAACCGACGTCGCCGTGAAGGACACGACGGCCTCGCAGGACGTGGGCGCGGCCTCTGGAGGACACCCAATCGATCTCCTCGATCCGGACCCACCGCTCGGAGCAGAGCAGACCCACCGTGGACAGCTCATGGTCGAATCTCCCCCCCGTCCCACCCACCACGACCACACGGGCCGGCTCCTCCCGTATCGCCAACTCCAACGCCAGGTCGAGGTCGGTCTGCTCCTTGTCGACCGGGTGACGTTCGACGATCAGATGATCGGGGATGGGGGCTTCGATCGAGTCGAGATCCCCGACCAGGACATCTGCCCGAAACCCGAGATGCAACGCCAGGTCATATCCGCTGTCGGCGGCAATGATCAGGTCGGCTGAGGGCAATTCGTCGGCGAGATCGGGGTGAGGAAGGTCTCCTCCGGCGAAGATCAGAATCGTGTCCATAAATGACAAAATCGTCTTACGCGCACAATCGCGGGTAAGACCTAACCGTCAAGTTGAGGTTGAGAGTTGTCGAGCCAGGTATCACGGGCTGAATCATCTGATCACCACTTCCATGGTGCCCATCGCCTCTCTGAGGGCAGTCTCCACGAGTTGTGCTGTGGCGGCCCGGGCGAACACGAATCCGATGTAGCGGTCGCCCTCTGGGGGTGGCTCCACCCTGGCCCCCGACGTCGCCGTGATATCGATGGCGCTGATGTGCTCGATTTGGCTGACCGCCTCCAGGCCATCGATCTCGACGAAGGTCCCGCTCTCGGGGATCGGGATCATCAGCACCCCACTGGCCACCCGCTCGCGGTGCAGCTCAGGTTTGTCCATGCCGATCGCATTGCGGAGGATCAGGGTCTCGAGTGTGGTGCCCATGAGCCCGAAGTTGAGGCTCTTCGAGCACAGACCTCCGATCGACCTCGCCGCCACCTCGATCACCCGGACCGACCGCCCATCCACCTTCATCTCGACATGAACCGGGCCGTGAGTTATCCCGATGCTGTCCAAAGCCAGCCCAGCCACCCTCCTGCATTCGTCTTGAGCCGGACCCTCGAGACGTGATGGAGTGATCAGCAAGGTCTCCGGGAAGAACGGCCCCTCGACGGCATCAGGCTTGTCGAACAGGGCGAGAGTGGTCAGCTCGCCGTCCCTGACTATTCCCTCGAGGGCGACCTCGAAGCCTCGCATGAGCTCCTCGACGAGAAGCGGGACCGTGGAACCGACGATGGCACGCACCCTCTCCAGGGCCGTTTGGAGATCTTCCGGATGGTCGACTCTGATCACACCCTGGCCGGCGGCTCGATCGAGAGGCTTGACCACCAACGGGTAGCCGACGCTCCAGGCGACAACCTCGGCATCGTCCTCCGGGCCAACCAGACCGAATCGTGGCTGTGGCACCTCGGCGGCCGCCATGAGGGCACGCTGTTTGGCCTTGTCCCTTGTGGCCGCGGCCGCATCCGGGGAATTGGCGCGCAATCCGAGCCGGCTCGCAGTGAGTGCGGCAACCACCACACCGGCATCGTCGGCGGCGACCACGCCATCGATCGGGGCGTTGTCCCCCAGCCGGACGATCGAATCGGCTGCTCGGGCCGGGTCGGTGCAATCGATCTGGAGGTACCGATCGCCCATGTCAAAGGGCGGGGGCTGTTCCGAGACGACGATGAGGTCGATGTCGAGCGCCTCGGCCGCCCGAACGAAGTCGGCTGCGCGATACGTGGTGCTCGGCAATAGGACTACTGCGGTCGGCATAGTTGACTCGATGCTGGGGTTACCATCCTGGCAGATGTCCGAGAGCACGGTCCTGAGTGTCACTCCCGACGCCCTGGATATGATCGTCCAACTGCGGGATCAGGAGCCCGGAGAGGGAGAGTTCGCCCTGTCCATCGAGGTCACCGGCTTCCGCGGGCCGCAATTCACCTATGAGCTGGCTTTCGTCGCACTCGAGGACAGACAGGCGGATTGGGTCATCGAGAGACACGGTGATCTGGCACTCATCTTTCCCCCTGACGACGCGGAGAAGCTGAACGGAGCAGTCCTCGAGTTGACCGACCAAGGGTTGTCGATGAACAACCCGAACAGCCCGGCTCCGCCATCCATGTCCGCACCAGCGGGTGACCTGTCGGGGCCGCTCGTCGACCAGGTGCAGCAGGTGATCGTCGAGCAGGTGAACCCGGCGATCGCGGCACACGGAGGGGGCGCCGAGCTGGTCTCCGTGGATGGGACCATCGCGTACCTGCGTCTATATGGCGGCTGCCAGGGTTGTGGCCTTGCCCAGGTCACCCTCAAACAGGGAATCGAGCGGATCCTCCTCGAGTCAATCCCCACCCTGACACAGGTGATCGATGTCACCGATCACGCCTCCGGTGACGACCCGTACTACCAGAGCCAGAAGAAGTAGCCAGAGGACAGCGGGGTCACCCTCTCCGGCGTCGCCCCGGCCGACCCACGCTATCGACCATGGGATTCACCAGAGAGCAGCTATCCGCCTTCGAGGGCAAGTCGGTTGATGACCTGATCGGCCCGGGGCTCCGACTCCTGTTCGTCGGGATCAACCCCGGTCTGTGGACCGCTGCCACCAACACCCATTTCTGTCATCCCTCCAATCGCTTCTACCCGGCGCTGCGGGCGGCAGGTCTGGTGGATTGGGAGTTCGACACATCGACCGGCATGACCCGCGAGGAACGTGAGCGCTTCGCTCGGTCGGGGATGGGGATCACCAACCTCGTCCACCGTGCCACGGTGAGAGCCTCGCAGGTGGGGACGGCCGAGTTGAGGGAGGGTGCTGCCCGAGTCGAAGCCATGGTCATGCGTCTCTCACCGAGGGTGGTGGCCGTAGCCGGGGTCACGGCTTTTCGAACCGCCTTCACCCGCCCGGATGCGGTGCTCGGGCGCCAACCCGCTGCACTGGGCCCGGCCGAGCTCTGGGTGGTGCCCAATCCGAGCGGGCTCAACGCCCATGAGACGATCGACTCGATCGCCGGCTGGTACCGGGCGGCCGGTGAGGCGGCCGGTCTGCTGTGAGCGAGCCGACCCCGCGCCAGGTGCTCTACGCATTGGTATCGGGTGGCTTTCTGCTGGTGGTGGGCGCTTTGGTCACAGGAGCTGCGGTCTCCGGCCTGGTTCCCATCTGGTGGACCGTGGTCATGGCCACTGTGCTGGCCGTTGCCTCCGTCTGGACAGCCTTCAACTGGCGGCGGACCGCAATCGTCCTCCTCGATGCAATCGGGTTGTTCCTGGTGTGGACGATCGGAACCTTGATCGTTGCCTCGTGACCTCGCCGGACTTAGCGTGAGTGCGGATTAGGACCTGTTGCCGCCAAAGTTCCCCGTTTAGCATCTACTTCCTGTGACCCGAGAAGTGACCGCACCACCAGAGTCGACACCAACCGAGACCATCAAGAGGATCGGGCCCGCATTAGTCGTGGCCTCGGTTCTCGCTTCGACCCTGGGCATCGTGGTGGCGCAGTTCCTCGACGATCTGGGCGACGGGATCCTGGCCGAGATCCTCGGTGGCAACGCGGTGCTCTACAACAACCGTGTCGAGATGTCGGGTGTCACCGACATCGCCTGGGCAGGCGGTTTCCTCCTCTGCCTGGTTGTCGGTTTCCTGGCGCTTTTCTCCTACCCCACCGCTCGAGGTCATGGCGTCGCCCGCCTGGCCCTGCTCTGGATGGTTCTGCACATCCTTCGCCAGGCCTTCACCCAGGCTGTGATGCTTCCCTTCGACTCGACCAGTGACCTGGCTCTCGCCTATGACACACTGGAGGCCCCTCCCGGCCTGGATGTCGTCATTGCGGCAGGCGGCGGGGTCGGGCTCCTGCTCATTGCCCTGTCTGCTGCTTCGGCATTCCTCGCCTTCGCCCCGCACCACAGGCTGATATCGACCGGGCGGAAGAGGTTCAACTTCGCCTTCTGGATCGCCCTGGTCCCGGCCGTGGCCGCGGTCTTTCTCGCTATACCGTTCTTCGCCCCCGACGCCGGCAGTGGGGTCATCCCGGCCCTCCCGTTGACTGCCGTCATCTTCCTGGCCACCGTCGCGGCGGCGCCTGGCACCACCACCGTCCAGGGTCCGGAGGACCATCGCGAGACACCGTGGCCCTGGGGTCTCGGAGCCACCCTGGCCGTGATCCTTCTCTTCGAGCAAGTGGTTCTTCGCGGCGGCGTGTCGGTCGATCCGTCACGCTGGGGCTAGTGACCCAAAGAGCGCACGTCATCACCGTCAGCGACGGGGTGAGCGCCGGGGTCAGAGAGGATCGATCGGGCGAGGTTCTCGAGCAGGCACTGAGGGAAGCGGGCTTCGAGGTGGGGCGCAGTGTGGTCCCCGACGAGGAGTCTGCCATCGTCTCGGCCATCCACTCCGTGGTGGGAGAGGCGCGGCTCGTTTTGACGACCGGTGGAACCGGGTTCGGCCCCCGCGACGTGACGCCGGAGGCAACAGCCCTCGTCCTGGAGCGTGACGCCCCCGGTTTGGCACACCTGATGATGGCCAAGGGTCTCGAGGCGACGCCGATGGCCTCCCTCTCCCGTGCCCGGGCAGGGTCTGTCGGCACCGCGCTGGTCGTGAACTTGCCCGGCTCGCCCAAAGGCGCCTTGGAGGGCCTGGAGGCGATTCTCGACGTGATACCGCATGCCCTGGACCTGCTGGCAGGCGACACCGAGCATCGCTAGGTAGCCGGCGCCAAACCACTACCGTTTGCCGGCCCTGGCGGGACTTAGGAGGACCATGAACATCGATCACGAATTCACCGTGGCCCGGCCACCCGAGGTCGTCTGGGAGATGTTCCAGGACATCCCGACGGTCGCACAGTGCCTGCCCGGGGCAGAGCTCTTCGGCCAGGGCGAAGACGGCTCCTACGACGGGAAGCTCTCGGTGAAGCTCGGCCCGATGGCCGCCTCATTCGAGGGCAAGTGCTTCGTGGTGCCCGACCCTTCCTCCCGGAGCGCCACCATCGATGGCAAGGGCGTGGACAAGAGCGGTGGCTCGCGCGGGCAGGTCAAGGTCACCTACTCCGTGGTCCCGGAGGGGACCGGCTCCAAGGTGGCGGTCAACGCCGATGTCTCGCTTGCCGGCCCGGTTGCCCAGTTCGGCCGCACCGGCCTGATCAACGAGATGTCGAAACGGCTCATCGGGGAGTTCGTCGGTTGTCTCGAGGCAAAGATGGCAGCTGAGACGCCGACGGAGGCCGAGAGCATCGAGGCAGGGGAGGTGCGTGGCATCTCACTCTTCTTCGCCTCATTTTGGGCCTGGATCAAGGGCCTGTTCCGAAGGGGAGATCGATAGCTTTGCGCAGACTTCTCATCGGCCTCCTGGGCCTGTTGTTGCTCGCGTCGTGCGGTGGTGGCGAGGAGACCGCCGCGACCAGTGGAGAAGACGTCGTCGTGGACATGTTCGACAACCGCTTTGAGTTCACCGACATCGGGATACCGGTGGGCGGGACGGTGAACTTCGTCGGAGCCGGCCGCAATCCGCACAATGCGGTTGCCGCCGACGGGTCGTGGGCGACCGAAGACGTCTTCGGCAGCCCGGAGCAGTACGAAGGAGACGAGGCGATGCTCACCTTCGACACCGCCGGCACGTACATCTTCTATTGCACTTTCCATGGCAACGCCGAGGGTGAAGGCATGGCCGGCACATTGACGGTGGAGGCTCCCGCCGGATGAGAAGAGGCTGGGTGCTGCTCCTGGCGGGAACGGCCTTCAGCCTCGCTGCATGTGCCGGGCCACCGATTGGAGACCCGTCACCGGCTGCCCTGGGCGACCCGGCCACCGACTCCCCGTCGGAATGGTCTGGGGCGACTCGTTTGGTACCTCAGGACTATCCGACTATCCAGGCCGCCGTCGATGCCGCCGGGCCGGGCGACCTGATCCTGATCGACCGGGGAACCTATCGCGAGGAGGTGCGGGTCACCACTCCCGGTCTGACCCTTCGCGGTGTCGACCGAAACGAGGTCGTCATCGACGGCGAGTTCCAGCGGCCCAACGGGGTCAGCGTCCTCTTCGCCGACGGGGTGGTCGTCGAGAACATGACCGCAGTGAACAACACCGGCAACGGGTTCTTCTGGAGCGGAGTGCGTGGATACCGCGGCTCCTATCTCACCGCGGTGAACAACGCCGTCTACGGGATCTATGCGTTCGACTCCAGCGACGGCCTGTTCGATAACTCCCTCGCCTCGGGCTCGCCCGACGCCGGGTTCTACATCGGCCAATGCGACCCGTGCCAGGCGACCATCACCGATTCGATCTCCGAGTGGAACGGGCTGGGTTACTCGGGGACCAATGCCTCCACCGAGCTGTACATCGTCAACTCGGTGTTCCGGCACAACGTGGCCGGGATCGCGCCCAACACCCTCGACGGCGAGTTGCTCCCGCCATTCCACAACGTGACCATCGTGGGCAACCTGGTCCATGACAACGGGAACGTCGACGCTCCTGCTCTCGCCTTCGAGTGGGCTGCCCAGGGGAATGGGATCCTTCTCGCCGGGGGCGGCGACTCCTACGTGTCGCGTAACCGGGTGTTCAACCACCCGCAGAGCGGGATCGCCATCTTCCCGATGCTCGACGCCAACTTCTACATGTCCTACGACCACCACATCGTGGGCAACGTGGTGGACGGCTCCGGTCTCGCCGACCTCACCCTTGGCGGGCCGGCCGACTCGGGCAACTGCTTCGAGGACAACGAGTTCACCTCGTCGTTGCCTGCCGCTCTCGAGCTGAAGCAGCCTTGTGAGGGTCTTCGCCTGCCGGCGCTGTTCGAGATCGGCTCGACCACCGCTCAGTTGGGACGTCTATTCGAGAGTGGGACCGGCCAGAAGCCAGAGATCGATGTCGCGTCCCTGGCACACCCCGGGCCGCAGGAGAACATGCCTGGCGGGTCGGAGGCGGCAGTCGTCCCCGCAGTCGACGTCTTCGCCGGGTCCAAGCCGGACCTCGACGCCATCGCCACCCCGGATATGCCCTCGGATTTGGAAGTCACACAGCAGAAAGGAATCAACGTCATGGGTGTCAGCTTCGCCTCGGCCGCCGGGGTGTTCTTCGGGCTCTACGCCTACGTCCTGCCCTTGGTCCTGTACACGTCCTGGGTTGTCCTGGCGCTCTGGGACCTGTCCCGGCGGGAGGACCTGAGCCGGGGCAAGGTGATCGGGTGGATGTCCGCGGTGTTGGTCCTTCCCTTCGTCGGCGTGATCGCCTACTACATCTTCGGGAAGAGCTCGATTCCCGCGTGGCAGCGATGGGTCTTCATGGCCGGTGGCATGGCCGTCTACGCCCTCTTCCTCGGTCTCGGCATGGTTGTCGGCGGGATCGTCTGAGAACGCATGGACGAGGGCCTCTCCCGACGTGACCTGCTGAAGAAGGCCGGGCTTGGTGGGGCGGTCTTCCTGGGCGGCTCGGTCCTCGGCCACAGCGTCCAGCATCAGGCGCTGGCAGCCGCAGACGAGGGCTACACCAACCCGGGGACGGTGGGCCACTCGACCCTGCACGAAGGTGGGGCCACCGCGCTCTATGGCGACATCTATTCCCCACCTGCGGCGTTGGGCCCCGATGACCTGGACGGTCAGACGTTCCCCCCGGTAGCGGATCGTCTTCCCGCAGGCTCGACGCGCGAGATCGAAATCGCCGTCGAGGAGCGGCTGATCGAGGTGGGTAACGGCGCCCACGTCGAAGCGTGGACCTACAACGGCTCGGTCCCGGCGCCCATCCTCAGGGCGAAGGAAGGCGACCTGCTCCGGGTCCATTTCGTGAACAGGACCGGCAACCCGCACAACATCCACTTCCACGGCTCCCACCTGCCGGAACAGGACGGGTGGGAGCCGGTCCCACCAGGTGGGGAGACGACCTACTCGATCGAGGCGGGCCCGTCCGGTGTCCACCCATTCCACTGTCACACCGCCCCGCTCGCAGAGCACATCTCGAGGGGGCTGTACGGGATGATGATCGTCGACCCGCCTCGAGGCCGTCCCCCTGCTACCGAGGTGGCGTTGCTGTTGTCCGGGTTCACCATCGACGAGATAGGTCGCAACGGGATCGTGGCCTGGAACGGGGTGGCGGGCTTCTATCACAACCACCCGATCAAGGTCCCGGTCGGAGAGCCGGTTCGAGCTTACGTGGTCAACATGCTGGAGCACGAGCCGCTGGCATCGTTCCACCTCCATGCGGAGACCTTCGACGTCTACCCGGCAGGGTTGGGGGACACCCCGGTCTTTCGCGAGGACACCATCGTGCTGGGGATGGGTCAACGGGCGATGATCGAGTTCACCCTGCCCACGGTGGGCAGATACATGTTCCACCCGCACCAGCACTGGCTGGCGGAGCGTGGGGCGATGGGCTGGTTCGCCGCGGTCTGAGTGGCAGGTCTCCGAAACCCCGTCGCCACTGTCGGTTACCGGTCACCCCACCGCAGTGCCATCAGCGGAGGCGACCGGATAGGGCGGGCGGCCCATGATCGGCGCCCCGGTGTTGCCGATGGAAATCAAAGTACGGGCACGACTCGATCCCTAACGTCAAAGGGTATGAGGATGACCAATCCGTTGCTCTACATGGAGCATCTCAGCGATGGTGACATCGAGGTGCTGGCCAGGGTCGCCGGCACTCGTTCGTCGCTCCTGAAACAGCGGATGCACGAGCGCCCCGAGCTCATCGACGAGGTGCTGGCGTCCCCCCGTCTCTATGACGAGGTCTTCGACCCTTCCCATGACCTGCTCGATCCCCGAGTATCGACGTTCCTCGCTTTTGCGGTCGTGGTCAATCGCTCGGCCAGCGATCTGCAGCACAGCAGCTATGTGGCGGAGTGGTCTGGTCCGGGCAAGCGGCTCCCGGTCTTCGACGTCGAGCCCCTGCGCGAGTTCATCGACGACGGGGCGCGTCGCTACTTCCTCATCGAATTCCTCAACTCGTTCACCACCATCGCTAGCGGGAGTTACGTGATACGAACCCGAAATGGCTACAGACGCCGCCGATTCAGCGAACTGGACCCCGTCCGCCTCTCCGAGTTGGTCGATCAATTGCCACCGTTGGAGCGCGCCGGTGGTTATCGGCGGCTGGGTGACGTGGCCCTGGTGCTCAGCGGGGTCTTTCCGGACCACGTGGCCAGCCATCCCTTGCAGCCGGCACAACGGGAGAGGTTGTCCCGCTCTGCCGCCATAACGCCCGAGGACGCACTCCGCTCAGGAGGGGAGATCGACTTCCTGGAGGCGGCCGGGGCGGGTTGGTACCGGCGGGCCGTCGACGTGGCGACCGCAGGCATGGGCGCCGGGCCGGAGATCCTCCGCAGCGTCTCCGGGCGCTTCACCCAGGCGCGTCGCATCCTCAACTATGTCTCCGATCGGTTCCTGTACGGCTCGGAGCAGGGGCTGACGAGGCCGACCGGCTGATCCAGTCGCAGGTCGTTCGGACGGGCATTACCTTGGGCCATGGCGGTGGAAGGGAAGACTTGACGGTCCACAACACATCCGGGCTGCCCCGTGACGTCGGCGCGACCGACGAGTGGCGTGGTGTGGGCGATCTCCTCGCGCTGGCTGTCGATCGGTTCACCACGCCCGTGGAGGGAATGCATCGTGCGATCGTCGACCGGTCGTTGCGATGGGCAGGCCGGGTTGGTGCGCCGGTCCGACGTGTGGCGGATGCCCTGATCGCGAATGCCTATGGAACAGTCCGTGCCACGGGCGGAGCGGTCGGAGCCTTGATCGGGCTGGCCGCCAAGGCCACTGCGGAAGGAGGCGACGTCGGTGTCATGTCACGCTCGCGCCGGGGCAGCCAGGCGCTGGCTGCGATCAATGCGACTTGGGGCGACGAGCTCGCGCAACGCGAGAGCCCTCTCCGCATCGAGATGGGTCTGAGGGATCGGTCAGGGGAGCCGATCGAGGTCGCGTCGGCGGCTCTTGCCGACGCCTTTCCCTCGCTGGCGCCAAGGGTGGTCGTGCTGGTCCATGGGCTCGGGCAGGTGGAGAGATGCTGGCTGGGGGATGGCGACGGCCCTGGGTTGTGGGACATGCTGGGCGACGACCCGTCGGTGACACCAGTGGGTGTCCGATACAACTCGGGGCGGCACGTTTCGGAGAACGGTGTCGACTTGGCTCGCCTGATCGACGAGCTCTGGCGATGCTGGCCGGCGCCGATCGAGGGGATCTCCTTGGTGGGCCACTCCATGGGTGGTCTCGTGGTCCGCAGTGCCTGTCATGTCGGTCGATCCGAGGGGCAGGAATGGGTGGCTGCCGTCGACAAGGTGGTCACTCTGGGCGCGCCCCATCTGGGTGCGCCCCTGGAGAAGGCGGCGAACCTGATGTCCTGGGGTCTCCGGATCGCACCTCAGAGCCGGCCCCTGGCCGGTCTCCTGGATGGCCGAAGTGCTGGGATCAAGGACCTCCGCTTTGGTTCCGTGGTCGAAGACGACTGGCGCGGGACCGAACCCAACGCATTGTTCCGCAACCCCGTCGGGGATGTGCCGCTTCTTGAAGGCGTCGATCACCACTTTGTCGCTGCGGTCGTCACGTCGGACCCGGCCCATCCGCTCGGCTTCCTGCTCGGTGATCTGATGGTCCGACCTGCCAGCGGCACGGGTCGGGGGCGGCGACGCCACATCGAGGCGACGGACGCCCGTGTCCTGGGTGGTCGCAGGCACTTCGACCTGCTCAACGACTCCGGGGTACTGGACCAGGTGCTGTCCTGGGTAGCAAGGGGATGAATCCCGGTCGGTGATCCCGCTGGTCTGGTGACTCCCGGGATTAGGGTTTCTCGCGCCGGCATGTCTAAGTCGTCGTCTTCGGATCCGACGCTGGGGATTGCCTACTGGGTGATCGTCCTTTCCCTCTTCCTCCTCGGCCTCGTCTCTCTGTTCAGCATCGGCCGCGCCTTTTGGCTGTTGGCGGCAGCAATGCTCGTTCTCGGTCCGTTTCGATCCAGGCCGCGGGTGTGGTGGTCGGGGATGGCTCTTGTGACCGGGTTCCTGCTCGGGTATGCCGCAGTTGCACCTTGGGGTTGCACCAGCACCGAGTCATTCGATCCGGTGACCGGTGTCGCCGCGGAGGGAGAGACCGTTTGTCGGAGCCTCACCGGTGTCGAATACGTGGGCCTGGAAGGGTTCGAGCCGAGCGGCGTGCCAGGGATCGTCGCAGGCGTCGTGGTCGGGGTCGTCGCTGCGATGTTCGTTTGGCACCGGCTGAGCCGGCTCGAGACCCCGGCTGCCGTCGACCGCGTCGGCGGTCTCTGACCTTCACACCGTTGCGTTTCCCTGACTCTCACCTCCGCCAACACTCGACCCGGACATGCTTGATCGTGGCATCAACATAGGTACGGTGCGGGGATGGCCGCCGACGGCCACGTCCGTTACTTTCAAGTGATCCGGCTGGAAGGAGGATGGAGTGATCCTCGATTTCTTCAGCGAGCTGAACTGGCTCGCCATCGCGGTGGCCACGATTGCGTGGTTTGCCTTCAGTGCGATCTGGTATTCCGTGCCGCCTCTGAGCGGTGCATGGCAGCGGGCCTCGAAGGTGGAGATGACCGGGGATGGACCGCCACTTGCACTTCTCTTCGTCCCGACCCTCGTCGGGTACTTCGTGACGACGGTCGTGATCGCCTTGATCGCCCGAGGCATCGGCGCCACCGAGGTGATGGATGGGGTTTGGCTGGGGGTCACCCTCGGGGTCGGCTTCGGGGTGGTGAATGCCCTGGTCAGCCAGGTCTACGAGCGCAAGGGCAACTCGTACTGGCTGATCAATGGGGCAAACGCCATCATCGCCTACACGATCGTGGCGGTGATCGTCACTCTTTGGGATTGAATTCCAACGTCAACTCATCGACCCTGCCGTTCCGAATCCGGAACCCACGGATCTGTCCTGCGGCCGCCAGCAGGTAGATCCAGTCCGGCTCGAGCGCACTGTGCACATCCAGCATGGATGGTGTGGCCGGGCCGCGCGGATGCGAGTGGAACACGCCGGTGATCTCCCACCCCTGTCCTTCGGCGTGACGGAGGGCGTGGAAGTGCTCGTCGGGGTCGATCGTGTAGGACACCGGCGAAGGATCGGCGTTGGTCAGGGGATAGGCGAACCTGGCTGGAACCTCGGCGTCGCCGGCAAGGAGGCCGCAGCACTCGTCCGGGGCGCAGTTCGCGGCGTGGGTGAGGATCGCCAGCCTGATCTGCTCAGACAGCCGAAGGCGCTCGGTCGACATTCCCGGCCGGAAGACAGGTCTGGTCGTAGTCGATGATCAGGGGCGGCCGGCCCGGGTCGGAACATGCCTGGCATTCCGGGTCACGGCTGAGGTTGACGGTGCTGAAATCTTCCTCCAACGCGTCATAGATCAACAGCCTGCCGGTCAGAGGGTCACCGATCCCGAGAAGCAGCTTGATCGCCTCCATCGCCTCGATTGACCCGATGATCCCCGGGAGGACCCCGAGGACGCCGGCCTCGGCGCATGACGGCGAGAGCTCCGGCGGGGGCGGCTCGGGGAACAGACAGCGATAACAGGGCCCCTGGTAGGGATGGAATACGGACACCTGGCCCTCGAACCGGAAGATCGACCCGTGCACGACCGGAGTCTCGAGATGCAGGGAGGCGTCGTTGACCAGGTACCGGGTTGGGAAGTTGTCGCCGCCATCGACCACGATGTCGTATCCCGCCATGATCTTCAGGGCGTTGCCGGCCGTGAGTCGCTCGTTGTGGGTGACCACCTTCACGTCCGGGTTGAGAGCCGAGAGAGTCTCCCGCGCCGAGTCGGTCTTGGGCATGCCGATGCGCTCCACGTTGTGCAGTATCTGCCGCTGGAGATTGGTGGCGTCGACGGTGTCGTAGTCGACGATCCCGATGGTGCCGACGCCCGCCGCGGCGAGGTAGAGGGCAGCCGGTGAGCCCAGCCCGCCGGCTCCGATGAGGAGCACCTTGGACTCGAGGAGACGGGTCTGGCCCTTCTCTCCCACTCCGGGGAGCAGCACATGGCGCGAATAGCGGTCGCGCTGGTCGGCGGTGAGCCCCTCACCGGTCCTCCACGCCCTGCCCTCGGCCTTCCATCGGTCGAACCCGCCGGCGAGAGAGGTCACATGGTCGTACCCCATTTCCCTGAGGCTGAGGGCGGCGAGGGCGGACCGGCCACCCCCGGCGCAATAGAGGACGATCTGCTTGCTGGTATCGGGGACCAGACCGGCGATATCGCGTTCCAGCAGGCCACGCGGGAGCAAGCGGGCACCGGGTATGGCGCCCTGGGCGTGCTCACCCGCCTCCCTGACGTCGATCACTTCGATCTCGGAGCGCCGCGGCTCGAGCTGCTCGGGCGAGATCTCACCGATCTCCTGCTTTGCCCGTTCGACGAGGTCGCGATAGGAGGGGACCATCAGTGGGCGTGCGCAGGGTCGGGAGCGTCGGGGTCGATCTGGTAGCGGTCGAATGCGTCTCTGACCATGTCCTTGGGGACGAGGCCCTGGGCTGACAGGGTCGACAGTGCGGCAGACACGATGTGGCCGGCATCGACTTCGAAGAAGCGGCGGAGCGCCTGGCGCGCATCAGACCGGCCGAACCCGTCTGTTCCGAGAGTCACGAACGGGCCGGGTACCCATCGTGCCACCTGGTCGGGCACCAATTTCATGTAGTCGGTGACCGCGATGATCGGGCCACCCACTGCGGATAGCGCCCGGGTGACAAAGGGGGTCCGGGGCGACTCCGACGGATGGAGGAGATTCCACCGGTCAACGATCAGGGCTTCCTCTCGCAGCTTCTTGTACGAGGTGGCGGACCACAGCTCGGCGCTGATGCCGTAGTGCTCGGCAAGGTCGCTGGCGGCCTGACGGGCGGCCAGGTTGGCCGACCCGGAGAACAGGATGGCCACCTTTGGCCCAGCGAGGTCCGGGCCCGTTGCCCACCGGTACAGCCCGTCCATGATGCCCTGTTCCACACCCTCCGGTCGCGCCGGCTGCGGGTAGTTCTCGTTGTACAGGGTCAGGTAGTAGAAGACGTCCTCGGGGTTGTCGCCGTACATCCGATGCAACCCGTGCTCGACGATGGTCCCGGCCTCGTAGGCGAACGCCGGGTCGTAGGCGTCGCAGGCGGGGACCGACGTGGCCAGGACATGACTGTGCCCATCCTGGTGCTGGAGACCTTCGCCGGCGAGTGTGGTCCTCCCCGCGGTGGCGCCCAGGAGGAAACCACGTACCCGTGAGTCGGCCGCCGACCAGATGAGATCGCCGACACGCTGGAAGCCGAACATGGAGTAGAAGATGAAGAAGGGGACCATCGGCACGCCACGGTTGGCGTAGGACGTGCCCGCCGCGATCCACGAGGCCAGGGAGCCGGCTTCGGTGATCCCCTCCTCGAGGATCTGGCCATCCTGGCTCTCGGAGTACGAGAGGATCATCGAGGCGTCGACCGGCTCGTAGAGCTGACCCCTCGACGCATAGATCTTGAGCTCGCGGAAGAGCGAGTCCATGCCAAAGGTGCGGGCCTCGTCGGGGACGATGGGGACGACATGGCGCCCGAATCCCTCGGCCCTGGCCAGGCCGCGCAGGAGACGGGTGAACGCAGTGGTGGTCGAAGCCTCCACCTTGCCCGAGCCGGCGTACACCTCGGCGAAGCTCTCGGAGGTTGGGAGAGTCAGCTTGCCTTGCCGGACGACCCTCGACGGCAGATAGCCACCGAGCTCCTTGCGTCTGGCGTGCAGGTATTCGTGCTCCGGTGTGCCGGGGGCGGGACGGAAGTAGGGAGGGATCTTGTCGCCTTCGAGAGACTCCGCCGGTATCTCGTTCTCCAGGTGCAGTCTCGCCCGCAGCCCCATCAGCTGCTGGTTGGTCAACTCCTTGATCTGATGGGTGGCATTGCGGCCCTCCACGTCGGGGCCGAGGGTCCATCCCTTGATCGTCTTGGCCAGGATGACGGTCGGCTTGCCGTTGGCCAGCTCGGTGGCGACCTTGTAGGCGGCGTAGACCTTCCTGAAGTCGAGACCCCCGCGCCGCAGCGCCCAGATCTCGTCGTCGGTCATTTCGGCGACCATCTCCTTGGTCCTCGGGTCCTTTCCGAAGAAGTGCTCCCGGACATAGGCACCGTTCTCCGCCTTGTAGCGCTGGTACTCGCCGTCGACGGTGGTGCTCATGACGTTGATCAGGGCGCCCTCGTGGTCGCGGGCGAGGAGGGCGTCCCAACCCGATCCCCAGATCACCTTGATCACGTTCCATCCGGCACCCCGGAACACGGCCTCCAGCTCGGTGATGATCTGAGCGTTCCCTCGCACCGGGCCGTCGAGCCGCTGCAGGTTGCAGTTGACCACCCAGGTGAGGTTGTCCAGCCCCTCCCTCGAGGCAAGCGAGATAGCGCCCAGAGTCTCCGGCTCGTCCACCTCCCCGTCACCGATGAAGCACCAGGTCCGCGATTGCGACGTATCGTCGAGACCTCTGTTCAGCAGGTACTTGTTGAACCGGGCCTGATAGATCGAGTTGATCGGGCCCAGCCCCATCGAGACGGTGGGGAACTCCCAGAAGTCCGGCATCAGCCGTGGATGCGGATAGGAGGAAAGACCGTGGCCGCCGATCTCGAACCTGAAGTTGTCCAGGTGCTCCTCGTCCAGTCTCCCCTCGAGGAACGCCCGGGCGTAGATGCCGGGGGCGGCATGACCCTGCATGTAGACGTGGTCCCCGCCTCCGGGAGCGTCCTTCCCCTTGAAGAAGTGGTTGAAGCCGACCTCGTAGAGTCCAGCCGACGAGGCAAAGGTGGAAAGGTGCCCGCCGATTCCCTTCGATCGATGGTTGGCCTTGATCACCATGACCGCAGCGTTCCAGCGAATGAACCGGCGGATCCGGCGCTCGATGTCCGCGTCACCCGGGAACGGCGGCTCCTCCTCGGGTGGGATGGTGTTGATGTATGGGGTGGTGATTGCTCCGGCGATCCCAACGTTGCTCTCGTGTGCGCGCTCGAGGAGCTTTGCGACGAGGTACTTGGCCCGGTCGGCTCCCTGATCTGAGACCACGGCGTCCAGCGAGTCCATCCATTCCTGGGTCTCGACCGGGTCGGAGTCCGCCATCTGATTGACGTACTCGTCGCCGAGAGTTCGGCTCAGATCGCCTGACATGGGGCAAAGCCTAGTTTGCGGCCGGACTTGCCAACCCGGACGCTCAGACTGCGGCGACCTGGCTTCCGGCGTCGGCCAGCCAGGGATGCACCGACTCCATGAATCTGAGGGGGGCGTCCATCTGTGGGGTGTGCCCCGTGTCGTCGAGCTGGATCAAGTCCCAATCAGGGCGGAGCGAGCACATCCACTCGACTGCGGTCGGCGACACGATGTGGTCGCTCACACCTTGCACCACCAGGGCCCGTGATTCGATCGAGCGGATCATGTCGACGAAGAAGGAGAGTCGGGCATAGTGGCGAGCGATCGATGTGGCGGTTCGGGCCGTCGCGTAGCGGGCCCAGGGCAGCTCCTTACGGATGGCGGCCATGTCCCGGCATGCTTCGATTACCTCCACCGGGACCCGCCCGGGCTTGTGAGTGATCATCTCGAGGGACTTGCGGGTGAGCTGCTCCGGCGTGTTGCGCTGGAGGTAGTAGCTGCCAAAGGCCTCCCCGATGACCGGCGTCGCCTGCAAGGCCAGCCGGAGCGCGGTGCGCCAGTCGAGACGGGGGTCGGGGAGCCGGGGCGGTGTGGCCGGCGCGACCAAGACCAGGGAGTCGACGAGGTCCGGCCGGGAGGCGGCGACCATCTCGGCGAGCAGGCCTCCGGTGGAGTTGCCGATCAGAGTGTGAGAGGGGGAGTCGAGCGCTTCGAGATATCCCACGATCGAATCGCGGTGTGTCTCCAGGTGGAAATCGCTGCGGGGCGGGGTGAGCCCGAAACCGGGGAGGTCCATGGCGCGAACCCTCCCATGCCGGGTGAGGGCTGGGGCGACGGCGATCCAATTGGTCGTCGACCCACCCAGACCATGGACGAGGACGAGACTTGGCCCGGACCCCCCGAAGTCGATGTGATGGGTCGGTCCTTGTGCCGTCACGACGTACGCGCTCACGACCATCAGGCTACCGGGCGGCGATTCATAGACTCACCGGCGTGAGATTGCTACTCGTCTCCACCTATGAGCTTGGGCGTCAACCGGTTCACCTCGCCTCACCCACGGCTGCCCTGGCCGGGACCGGAGTCGAAGTCGTCCCCCTCGACATGGCCGTTGAAGACTGGGACCAGTCCCTCGTCGAGCAGGTCGATGCTGTGGCGTTCTCGGTCCCGATGCACACCGCCATGCGTCTCGCCGTCTCGATGGCGGAGAGAATCCGTGAGCTCCGCCCTGATCTGCCCATTGCCTTCTACGGCCTCTATGCCGCGGTGGGCCAGGGGGCGCAGGACGGATTGGCCGATGCCCGGCTGGTCGGGGAGTACGAGCCGGATCTGGTCGCATGGGCGACCGCCCTGGCCGCTCGGAGGCAAACGGCGGGGTTGAGAAGTCATGTGGGCCGCTCCGACTTCGCGGTACCCGATCGAGCCGGGCTCCCATCGCATGATCGATACGCCCGTCTCGAGTGGATGGGGGAGGCCCGTCTCGCCGCTGCTGTCGAGGCCTCACACGGCTGCAGGCACCGTTGTCGTCATTGTCCGATCCCCGTGGTCTACGACGGGAGGATGCGAGTTGTCGGAGAGGAGGTCGTCCTCGGCGATATCGACCAGCTTGCCGCCGACGGGGTCGAGCATGTCACTTTCGGGGACCCGGACTTCTTCAACGCACCGCGGTACTCCATCGACCTGCTCCGCGAAGCGCACGCCGCTCACCCCGAGCTCACCTTCGATGTCACGGTGAAGGTCGAGCACATCCTGCAGCAGGAGGAGTTGTGGCCGACCATGGCCTCGCTGGGCGTCCTCTTCGTGGTCAGTGCTTTCGAGAGCACCGATGGGCGCACATTGGAGATCCTGGACAAGGGGCACTCGGTCGAGGACATGACCCGGGCAGTGGATATCGTCCGGTCGGCGGGAGTTCACATCCGGCCCACCTGGCTCCCGTTCCTGCCCTGGACCTCTCCGGGCCATCTGGTCGATCTCACCCGATTCCTCGACGACACCTCCCTGTGGTCGGCAACCGACCCGGTTCAACTCGCCATCAGGCTTCTCATCCCCGAGGGCTCACTGCTGGAGAGCCATCCTGCTGTCCTGCCTCACGTGTCCGGTTACGACCAGGCTTCCCTCACCTGGAGATGGGAGTTCGCCGACCCCACCACCGGACGTCTCTACCGCGAGCTCGACGCCACCGCCGCGGAAGGATCGGATTGCGGTGCGGAGGCCGCTGAGACGCTGGCCAGGATGCGTCACCGGATCTCCGCGATCGCCGGCATCGAGCTCCTGCCGATGCCGGGCTCGGCCCCTGTGCCGAGGTTGACCGAGAGTTGGTTCTGCTGCGCCGAGCCCACGGCCACCCAGGCCGCCGCGGTGGGCTTGACCATCGGTAGGCTCCCGGTCTCATCCGAATAGGCGAGGGCGGTATTGGGAAAGGTGCTTTCTGCAGAGGGCCTGGTCAAGAGGTTCGACGACCTGGTCGCGGTCAACGGAGTCAGCTTCTCCATCGAAGAAGGGGAGACCTTCGGGCTTCTCGGGCCCAACGGTGCGGGGAAGACCACTTCGATCTCGATGGTGGCCGGACTGCTTCATCCCGACGAAGGAGCTATCGATGTCAACGGGACACAGATTCGGACCAACTCGACCTCGGGGAAGTCCGCCATCGGGTTGGTTCCCCAGGACCTGGCCATCTACCCGGACCTGACTGCTGCCGAGAATCTGGCTTTCTTCGGGCGCCTCTACGGGATGTCCGGCAATTCACTGTCCACACGGGTCGACGAGGTGCTCGAGGTGATCGGGCTCGCCGACCGCAAGGACGACCTGACCAAGGAGTTCTCGGGCGGGATGAAGCGGCGGCTCAACATCGGCATCGGACTGCTCCACCGGCCCCAGTTGCTCATCCTCGATGAGCCGACCGTCGGAGTGGATCCCCAGTCCCGCAACGCGATCCTCGAGTCAGTCGAGGACCTGTCCCGGGCGGGGATGGCCGTGCTGTACACGACTCACTACATGGAAGAGGCCGAACGGCTCTGCGACCGGGTGGCGATCATCGACGAAGGGGTGATAAAGGCCGAGGGCACCCGTCGTGAGCTGGTGAATCTGGTTGGGGAGAAGGACCGGATCCATGTCTCCGCCACAGGCGACCTCGCTGAGGTGGCCCGGATTGCATCCGGGTTGTCCGGCGTGTTCGGCGCCAGCCCGTCGGAGCATGGGGTCGAGGTCCTCGCTGCCAACGCCTCGAGCCTGCTCCCGGATCTGATGGCCTGCTTCGCCTCGAGCGGAGCGACCATCACCGGGGTCGAGGTCATCGAGCCCAATCTCGAGGCGGTTTTCCTCCAGTTGACCGGCAAAGCACTCCGGGACTGACGGTGGGCGCAGCAGGCCGGATCGCGGTCAAGGACCTGAAGCTGCGAGTCAGGGACCGCTCGGCGTTCATCATCGGGATCATCGCCCCCCTGGCCCTGGCCTACATCTTCTATCTCATCTTCGGTGGTGCGCTGGGGGCGCAATCGATCGACCTCCAGTTCGGCCTCGTCGACCAGGACAGCACGGAGATCTCGGAAGCCTTGGGCCAGATTCTCTCCGAGGTCGAGTCGGAGGGGCTCCTGGTCGTGACCGAATACGAGGATGAGGCCGCGGCCGAGGCCGCAGTCGACGGAGGTGACATCGACGCCTACATCCTTCTCGCGCCGGGCCTGGCTGATGCTTCGCTCCAGGGCAACGAGTACACGATTGAAGTGGTCGGGAGCGTGGACAGCCCGACGGCCACCCAGATCGCGGCTTCCATTGCAGAGCAGTTCGGATCGGGGATCGGCCAGGCCCAGCTCTCGGTGGGGACGGCCGTCGCCCTCCTCGGGGGGCCGCCGCCTGCCGACGTTGCCAGTTGGGGCCAGGAGGCGGCGGAGCGACCTCGAGCGTTCAGTCTCGAGGACATCTCGGCCGAGACCCGTCAGTTGGACGCGTCGACCTATCTGGCGGCCGGTATGGCCATCTTCTTCCTCTTCTTCACCGTCCAGTTCGGGGTGCTGGGCCTGCTCGAGGAAGAGCGGGACGGGACCCTGGCACGGCTGCTGGCCGCCCCCATCGCTCGCACCAGCGTGGTCACCGGCAAGGCACTGGTGTCGATCGGCCTTGGGGTCGTCTCGATGACGATTCTGGTCCTGGCCACCCACTTCCTGATGGGGGCGACATGGGGAGCGCCGCTCGGAGTCGCCCTCCTCATCGGCGCGGGTGTCCTCGCCGCGGTCTCGATCATCGGGTTGATCGCGGGGATGGCCAAGACACCGGAAGGGGCGGGCAACCTCGGTGCGATCATCGCGGTGATCCTGGGCATGCTGGGCGGGACCTTCTTCCCGGTGGGCCAGGCCGGCGGTTTCCTGAGCAGCCTCACCTTCATCACGCCGCACGCTTGGTTCATGCACGGGCTTGCCGAGATATCGGGTGGCGCCGAGTGGACGGCGGCTCTCCCCTCGGTCGGAGCCCTTCTCCTGATCGGGCTGGTGTTCGGGTCAGTCGGCTGGATTCTCCTCAACCGGAGACTCGCCCGATGAAGGTTCTCACCATCGCTTGGTCCAATGTGCGGAGGATGCTCCGTGAGCGCTCGAACATCTTCTTCGTGTTCGTTTTCCCCATTGCCTTGATCCTGCTGATCGGAGCCCAGTTCGGCGGCGACTTCTCGCCGGTGGTCGCCCTCCATGTCGAAGGCGATGATCCGCTCACCGACGCACTGGCCGAGGAGATCGAATCCGAAGACTCGCTCAACGTGAAGCGGTTCGAGACCACTGAGGAGGTGACCGTCGCCGTGGAGCGGGGATCGGCACAGGCCGGGGTAGTCATCCCGGACGGCCTGAGCGTGCTGGCGGCCGAGGGATCGCCGGTCGAGGTCCGATACGTGGCCCGCACCGATGGCTCCGGCCAGCAGCTCCAATCGATCATCGGCGCCGCAGTCTCCCGTGTCATGGCGCCGGTGGCCGCGGCCCAGTTCGCCATCGAGAAGACCGATGCCGGGTTCGATCAGGCCTTCGAAGTGGCCACTGGCCAGCAGAGCTCGGCTCCCGGCCTCGATGTCGAAACCAGGGCAGTGGGTGAGGCGCTGTTCCCGGAGACACTGGGCCAATTCGACCTGGGGGCGGCCTCCCAGCTCATCCTGTTCACATTCCTCACCGCCCTTGCCGGATCAGCAGCCCTGATCCTGAGCCGGCAACTCGGGATCTCCTCTCGCATGCTCTCGACACCAACCTCGACTCGCACCATCGTCCTTGGCGAAGGTGCCGGGAGATGGGCGGTGGCAATGGTCCAGGGCGTCTACATCATCGTCCTGACGTTGATCATCTTCCAGGTCAACTGGGGCGACCCGATCGGGGCGTTGGCCATCCTGGTCCTGTTCTCGGCGGTGGGAGCCGGGGCCGGGATGCTCATGGGCTCTGTGTTCGAAAATGACCAGCAGGCTTCCGGCGTCGGAGTCATGCTCAGCATCGGGCTGGCGGCGCTGGGTGGGTGCATGTACCCCTTGGAGCTCTTCCCCCCGACTCTTCGCACCGTGGCCCACCTCACACCCCATGCGTGGGCCCTCGACGGGTTCGCCGAGTTGGTCCGACGTGACGGCACGGTGCTCGACATAGCCCCAGAGCTCGGAGTGCTGGCGACATATGCGGCTGCCCTCCTCGCCATCGCCGCCTGGCGGCTGAGGATCGCGATCACCCGACCGTGATGTTTGAATAGGCGGGCATGGCCGACCAGAAGGTGACGCTCGATGCTGCAGGCTGTCTTGGCCGCGTCCTCACCGTTCTCGGATTCATCTGGATCGGGATCGTGGCGCTGGGTGGGATGGGGCTCCTGGCCGAGCTCGGGTTCAGCGGCGAGTTCCTGGCCGGGGTCGGCGGGACCATCGTTCCCGGGTTGCTGCTCCTCTTCGCGGGAAGATCGCTGAGTCGGAGGGCAGCCAAGACCCAGGCGACGACCGTAGCGGTGCCTGGGGGAGCCAAGCCTCCGGTCGCCCCGGCGAGCAGGGTTCCCACAAGCCGCCCGAAGCCGGCCCAGCAGGCCCCGATCCCGATTTCGCTCCCCGCCGAAGAAAAGCCTCCGCCGAGATCGGTGGTCAAACCGGCGCCATCCGCCCGGCCAATACCGGAGCCGACGGCAGAGACCGGGGATGCGGTCGAGGAGCCCCTGTCCATGCTGAAGGATCCCGCCGCCTTTCTGCCCTCCGGGTCGTCCCGACCCAAGACCTCCCAGGAGATGATCGATGAGGCTCGCAAGAAGTGGGGGACTGGCAAGACCTCCTAGAGGCCGCGCGCGGCCAGATGACGCGCCGCGCGGACTTCGGACGCGAAGGCGACCCGGTGGGCATTGACTCCGGGCGACAGCTCGAGCAGCTCCCGGTTCCTGGCCAGCGCCAGCGCTGACTTGAACAGCACCTGGCTGGCACTCTCTCCCGAGATGAGCCGCTCCTCGATGCGGTACATCCGTGCCCGGTCGAGACACGCCTTGAGAAAGGACTTCTCGTCGAAAGCCCGCCTCAGCGTCTCCAACTCGTCGCCGACGATCTGATAGGCATCGAGGATGGGGAGCACGGCCCAATTGGCAACGGGTGTCCCCAGTTTGGCGAGCAGCTCGGCTGCGCCGTTCGTGGCGATCACCGCCTCCCAACCGGGAGCGTCCAGGGCGATATCCCGGCCTACATCGGCGAGGAACTGCTCCTTCTCCGGGAAGAAGAACTCGAATTTGAGGAGATCACGGAAGGCGAGCAAGGCGTCCTGCACCGCTTTGGGGCGGGCGGGCGAATCTTCGGCGACCGACGCGATCGCCATCTCGGCGAGAGCGCGATTCACGAAGAAGTGCACGATCATGTTCCGGTAATAGGAGACTTGGATCATCTGCTCGTCGCCGAGCCAGAACACCCTTCGGTCCAGTGCCTCATGGCTGCTCGCGTTGTTGTTCTCGACGAGCCAGTCGAGCACTGCCGCCACTCTGGCGGTGTCTCTCGGGTCGAAGTCCTCCGTGGTGGGGATGTCCCGGGCGCGAACGAACTCGAGGAGCCGTGCAGCGTCGTCAGCGATCTGATCGACCGAACGGGCCGCCCCGCGGGCGGCGAGGAGCGCGACGCTGACCACGGCGGTCGGTGTCACCGGGGTCACCTGTCCGATGCGGTACATCACCTCGAATGCAAGCTTCTGGAGGCCGATCGAGGTCTCATCGTCGCCATCGATCGACGACAGAGAGCCCCTCACCGAGACCGGTTCACCGAATCTGATGTAGATGTCGCCGTAGCGCCGTCTGAGTGAGCGCACCGCCCGGAAGAGCCAACCCAGCGATTCGCGTTCCTTCTCCTTTCCCTGCGCTTCCCGGGTGTAGTCGGGGACATCCTGGATCTGGTCGTATGCGATCGAGACCGGGACGAGTTGGATGTCGTCGGTCTTCCCCCGGCGTAGCGAGTCGACCAGGTAGCTGAGCAGGCCGAGACGGGGCGGTAGGAGCTTGCCTGAGCGGGAGCGTCCGCCTTCCATGTACCACTCGAGCGGGAACCGCTTTTCCACCAGGTAGTCGAGGTAAGCCTTCAGGACGGTCTTGTAGAGAGGGTTGTCCTTGAATGTCCTCCGGATGAAGAACACCCCGGTGCGGCGCACCAGCGGGCCGACGGGGAAGAAGTTGAGGTTGATCCCACCCGCTGTGTGATTGGGCGGCAGGTCGTTCTCCCAGAGCATGAACTGCAGACTCAAGCGATCGAGGTTGGAACGATGGGCGGGGAGGAAGACCACGGTCTGTTGGCCCAGCGCAGCCAGCCGCTTCACGTCCTCGTCCCAGTACTTGATCTCTCCGTAGCCCTGGCGGTAGAGCTTGTGGATCGCGTTGGCGATGAGGTCGATCACATACGGCGAGTGGGTGGCGGCGATCTCTCGTAGGTAGGACTCGGCCTTCTCCCTGGCCACAGCCGGGGGCATCCCCGACTCGGCAGCCACAGAGTCCACAGAGTCGAGGAACTCCCTCCGCGCCAGGATCGCCTCGGGGACGAAACGTGGGATCTTGTACCGGTTGCCCAGCAGCCTGCGCTCCGCCTGGTCGAGGACAAGCCATGCCCTTCTGGTCACATAGCTCGACATCGGGTCGACCTGGCCCGATGTCTCATAGTCGTCGGTCATCTCGGATGTCCCGGCCCCGCGGGCGGCAATGAGTCTCACCCGGCTCGGCCGGGCCAGTCGTATCCAACGTGCGCGCAGCCCGCGCGGATCTCTGGGGTCGCCCGGCCGGAGAACGTCCCACCAACTCACCGACCGAAGCCCGTCCTTCTCCGGGACCAGCCAGATCACACGCAGCGGAATCAGGAAGTGATCGTCGTCGGAGGCGAGGATGCGGCGGAGCTCGTGGATGTCTCCGCCCTTGCCCCGGCGTGACGAGGTGATCCTCATGGTCATCGCGCCGCCCCCGACCTCTTTCTCGAGCCACTTCTGGAGGAGTGACTCCTCGTAGTCCGTGGCGGCGTCGAGCAGGTACACCGTGATCGCATCCGGCGGCCCGATCAGCATCTCGTTTGGTGTCACCGGTCTCCTGGGCACGGTCCCACTCTATTGGGCTGCCACAATCGCTCTCCGTGCGACTGGTGGCTCAGCGAGTGTCCCGCGCCTCGGTCACGGTCGATCGGGAGGTTGTCGGGTCGATCGGTCGAGGTCTGGTGCTTCTGGTCGGCATCGAGCCCGACGACACCACCACCGATGTGAAGCGGGCAGTCGAGAAGGTGGCCGCGCTGAGGATCTTCCCGGACGATCAGGGCCTGATGAACCGTTCTCTCGTCGACATCGAGGGCTCGGCGATGGTGGTCAGCCAGTTCACGCTGCTTGGCAACGTCCGCAAGGGGCGTCGTCCCTCATTCACAGGGGCAGCCGCCCCGGAGATCGCCGCGCCTTTGGTCGATCACTTCGCGGCCATGATGCGCGAGGCCGGCATCCCCACCGAGACGGGGGTGTTCGGGGCTCCGATGCTCCTCGAGCTGGTGAATGAGGGGCCGGTGACCATCGTCATGGATGTCAGGGACGGCCGAGTGACTGACTTCGGGTGACCGCGTGCTCACTCCCCGTCCAGCCAGAGCCGGCCGGGCTCGCAGAATCGCACGAAGTCACAGCTGCGGCACGATTGACCGGGGCTCGGGTCGAACTCTCCGTTGTCGATCGATGTGGTCAGCTCCTCGAGCTGCCGTCGGGCATCTTCCCGCCACGGCTGGTCGGCCTGCGCGGTCACGACGTTGAGACCTCCGCCCAGGTAAACGAATGACACGTCGATGTCGTCAGGCTTCTCGATCCCGAAGTCGGCATCTGTGGCGGCAACGGCATAAGCCCTCAACTGGACCATCAAGGATGGGTCGTCCTTCGGTCGGCCACTCTTGAAGTCGACGATCTCCCACGAGCTGCCCCGGCGGTACACGGCATCGATCCGACCGCGGACCTGATATCCGCTGGCGAGCTTGATGGTGAATGGCGCCTCGACCAGTTCTGCCTTCTCGGCGGCGTACCGGGACTCGGCGAAAGCCTTGAACCCTCCACCAACCTCTACGGCGTCGGGCACGTCATAGAGGTCGGGCTCGAGCTGTTCGAAAGGCACCTGACCTCGCTGGTGCAACTCGATGCGCCTGTGCAACTCGGTGCCGGCAACCGCGGCCGGGTTGCGGCGGCGGGGGAGGGGGTCGATCTCCGACCAGTAGAAGCGCTTGGGGCATTGGGCGTAGCTCACCAATCCGGTGACCGAGACCGTGTGCTTCCCGTCACTCGCCCTTTCGGCGACATCGAGTGAGCCGAGCTCGAAGAGGGTCCCGCGGAGACGCGCGACCTCTTGGTGGAACTCATCGCCGACCCCGAGCCGCTCAGCCATCTCCGGTATCGCCCTCTCGTCTCTGACCCCCTCTCTCAGCGCCCGGTCCCATCCGTCCTCGAAGAGAGGATCGGGCGCCACGCCTGTCCAGTCGGCTCGCAGCACCTCCGGGCGCGGGATCTCGGCCGCATGGCCTTCGCTCTGGGCCAATGGGTGGTGCTCGACGAGTTCGAACAACTCGGATGGCTTCTTGGGCCTCGTCAGCGGCTCCGGCAGCCCGTACCAGTATGCGCCGGTGACGATGAGCGTCTTGCGGGCCCTCGTTGCCGCCACGTAGGCCACCCGCCATTCCTGACGGTCATGCCGCCGGCGAAAGTAGTCGCTGCGCTCGTCGTCGTCCGCAGGCATGTCATCGAGTATTCGGTCGATCCTGTTCTCGGCCGGCAGGTACTCGGGGAACTTCACCGGATTCGGGTACTGCTGGGCCGCGCTGGGGAAGTTCTTGTCTGTGACCGCCGGGATCGCGACCACATCCCACTCCAGGCCCTTGGCCCGATGGACTGTCACCAAGGTGACCGCCTCTTCGCCGGACAGGTGGGCCGAGTCGAGCTCCTCGGCCGGCTCCTCCTCCATCGACTCGAGGTACTCGAGGAAGGCGAAGAGGGAAGGGCGCCCCTTGAGCGGGCTCCACTCCTCGGCGAGGTCGAGCAGGCGATAGAGGTTGAGACGCGCGGTCATCCTCTGGTTGGGTGGAAGCGATTCGATGTCCTGCCAGGCGTGAGTCCGATCGAGGACGAGCCGGCAGACTTCGACCAGGCTCGCCCCCTGGCTCTCCATGAGCACGTCCCGGTACACCGCGAGGAAGTGGTTGTAGGCCGCCCTGGCCTCAGGGCGCACGTCATCCACCTCGTCGATGTGCTCGATGGCCTCGAGCAGGGTGACGCCTGGCACGTCGTCGTCATCGGCGTCGGTCTCGGCACCGGCGAGCCAGCGGGTCAGTGGGGCGATGTCGCCGAAGCCGAGTCGATAGCGGCTCCCGAACAGGATCTGGACGAGAGACGGCGAGTCGTCGGGACGGTCGATGACGGTCAGCCATGCCCTCAGGTCGGCAACCTCGGGCACCGAGAGCAATCCCCCAAGGTTCGCCACTTCCACCGGGATGTCATTGCGGGACATCGAGTCGACCACGGCAGCGAAGTCTTTGTTCTTCCGAAACAGGACCGCCATCTCGGACCAGGGGACGCCCTGCTCATGGAGCACCAGGAACCTGCGGGCGATCCAGTCGGACTCCGATATGACATCGGTTGCCCAATGTGTGATCACTTCGCCGGCCATCCCCGCGTCATGGGACTCGAGCGCCTCGGCGGCCGGGTTGCCCCGTGCCCGAATCTCGTTGGACACGGCGAGGATTGCCGGAGCCGAGCGCCGGTTGAGCGTGAGTGACCGCAGGTGGGCGGCCCCGCCGCCGGGCGCCCTGAAGTGCTCGGGGAACATCTCGAAGTTCTCGGCTGACGCTCCGCGCCACTCGTAGATCGTCTGATCCTCGTCTCCGACTGCGATCACCGGGAAGGCGTCGCCGAAGACCTTGGTGAGAAGCACCCGCTGTGCCGGGTTGGTGTCCTGGTACTCATCGAGCACCACCGCCTGGTATCGGTCCCGGATCTCTCTCGCCAACCCGGGGTTGAGGTCGAGAAGCCGGGTCGACAATGTCACCAGGTCCGCGTAGTCGACCACTCCGAGCCTGCGCTTGTCGGTCTCATATCGTTGCAAGGTCTCGAGCATCTCGAACCTCTTGGCCCAGACATCATCCGAGGGATCTCCCTTACCGATGAGGTCGCGCGGGGCGAGCAGGTGGTCACCCATCCGATCCCCCAGCGTCCTGATCTTGTCCATCCACCCTTTGTAGGTGATATCGATGTACTGGTATGAGGTGTGGTGGAAGGTCTCGGTCAGGATCTGACGTGAGAACGTGGGTGTTATCACGCGCACCCGGCTGTCGACCCCCACCAGAGCCCCGAACTCGGAGAGAATCTGTGCGGCGAACCCGTGATAGGTGTGGACTTCGGCCTGTCTTCCCTCATCGACCACCGGCCCGAGGAAGGACTTCACCCGATCTGCCAACTCGGCCGCCGCCTTGTTGGTGAAGGTGATCCCGAGTATCCGCTCGGGATCGATGTCGTGGTTCTGGACCAGGTTGGCGATGACCATGGCGACAGTTGTTGTCTTGCCGGTGCCGGCTCCTGCCCGGATCCGGATGGTGTCGAGGCCAAGGCCGAGGATCTCGATCTGCTCTTGCGAGGGGGTCAGGGAGGTCATGGGAGATACGCGCCCTTGCCTTCGGGCCAGGCAGGGCAGGACCTCCGAAATCCACACCCCTTGCAGCGTTCGCTCACTCGAGGCTCCCAGCGCTCCGCGCGGATCGACTCGGTCACCTCCTCCATGGTCTGGCGGATGTCGGGTAGGAGTGTCATGTCGAGGGACCGTCTCGTCACGGACTTCGCCTCCTTGCGGGGAAACCACATCTGGGCTTCCTCCACGGGCTCGCCCAGCTCGTCTTGCACCGCCGTCGCATAGAATGCGAGTTGGATCGATCGGCTTGCCTCGTCGATCGTCGGTGGGTTCTTCGACGTCTTGTAGTCGATCACCTTGAGACCGCCGGGAACCCGCTCGAGACGGTCGATGAAGCCCACCCACTCGACGCCGCCGATGTTGGTCTCGACACGCTTCTCGAGATCGATGGGCACCCCGTCGCTGGGCCAGGCCGTATACAGCCTGGTGACCGCATCCCGGGCATGGCGGAGCCACGCGGCGTTGAGCTGCGGTGTCCCGAAATCGGCCGCGGCCCACACCTTCTCCAGATGACCCAGTGCGTCGGGAAGATCGGCATGCGGCTTCGACGAGCCGACCACTTCGCTTTCGGCTGCCTCCAGGGCGGAATGGACCAGCGTGCCCAGCTCTGCATAGGGCGATGACGACTCACTCAGCCGAAGACGGCGCTCCAGGGCGTATCTCCGCGGACAGGTCGAATAGGCGTCCGCCTGGCTGGGCGACAGTCGCAGGGCAGCCCCGACGATGGGACTGTCCGGCCCGGGTGCCGGCACGCCAGCGAAGGCCATCGGGTCCCACCATGCGAGTGGGGGATGCGCCAGGACCTGGGCCGCGGCCAGTCGCTCGACGGCAGCGCCCCCCGGGTCGAGCACCGTTCGCCTGAGTCGCACCTCGGCTTCGGAGAGCGTGACCGGAGGGCTCTCGATCTCTGCGGGAGGGCCGAGGTGGCCCTGGCGAGCCGGGTCGGCTGCGGCCATCAAGAAGCGAGACGGCCGATGCTCACCCTGATCGACACCGGCAGACGTAGCGGTCCAGATGACCCTGCGCCTGGCCCGGGTCATGGCCGTGTACGCCAGCCGCATCTCCTCCTGGATCTGGAAGAGGTGTTGGGCTTCGGGGTCTGTGGTTCGCTCTGGTGAGAGCAACTCGGGGCGCAGCATCCTCCTTCCCCGGCGAAGGTCCGGGAACACCCCCTCCACCGCGTTCGCGATGTAGACCACATCGAACTCGAGGCCCTTGGCCTGGTGGAGTGTGGTCAGGGTGACCTGACGGTCGAGCCGGTGATAGGGGAGCAGCGGCGTCGACTCGAAGCCTTCGGCGTCGATGAGCTCGAACAGACGGGCCAGGGTGACTCTCGGGTCGCGCTCGGCCTGACGCTCGAGAACCTGGGAGAACGAGGTGAAGGCCAGGCGCCAGTCCCGGCGCTCGGGGTCGAGGACGATGCGTTCGAGGGTGTCGACATGACTCCAGAGCTCCCAGAATCCGTCGATGGCAGGCAGGGAGGCCCACCAGCCTGGCTGGTCGAGTAATTCGGCCAGCCCTGGATGGGTGGGCAACTCGGCTCGAAGGACGACCGGCCACGGCTCCCCGGTACGTCGCCGTGCCCTCAGGATCTCCCGCTCTCTGCCGAGACTGGTCGCGACGAGCGGGCCGAGCAGGATGCGTCTCATGGCACGATCGGCGTCAGCGGCCTCACCCGGTGTCACGACGGAGATGGATGCGCCGTATCTCGCAACCGTCACGAGGTCATGGATCATCCTCACTGCCGGCCGCTCCACCAGCCGCGACTCGGGTGGGTCGTGCGGAATCCCCCTGCGGTTCAAGGCGCGGCTCAACCCATTGAGCATCTCGCGCTTGGAGCGGACCAGCACTGCGATCGAGTCGGGGGATATCCCATCGACCCTGATGGCATGCTCGATGTCCCTGGCGATCCACTCCGCCTCTGCCGTCTCCTGGTCGAATACGTAGGTCTCCACGCGCCCCTGGTGCTCCGCCGGGGCGACCGGGCCGGCCGATCCGGGCAGCTCTCCCGCAGAGACGATCCTCAGGGCTGATTCGAGTATCTCCGCCGGCACCCGGAAGCTCCGGCCGAGGACGATCCGCCGCGCCTCCGGGTGAGCGTCGGTGAACCGGGCCACGTTCCTCACCTCCGCGCCCCGGAACGAGTAGATCGACTGATAGGGATCCCCGGCGACCGTCAGGTTTCCCCCGGGCATGGCGAGGAGACGTGCGATCCGGGCTTGAACAGGCGAGGTGTCCTGGTACTCGTCGACCAAGACATAGCGGTACTGCCCGGCGATCTCCTGACCTTCGGGGGTTTCGAGCAATGCCACCGTCGATACCAGCATCGTGCCGTAGTCGGTCCTGCCCGAGTCCACGAGTCTCTCCCGGTAGCGGCGGAAGAGGCCGGGGATACCTCTCCAATCGGCGCGATCGGCAGCGCGTTCTTCGAGGTCGTCAGGGGAGAGCAGCCGCTCCGAGCAACGGATCAGGAAATCGGCCAACTCGGCGGCGAACGCAGGCGTCGACAGGATCCCCCGGTACATCACCGGCCAATCGTCGGGTCTTTCCTCCGTCAGCAACTCGCCGACCAGACCGACCTGCTCGGGTGTTGTCAACGGGATGGGGCGCTCGGACGCCGTCTCGAGGAGCCGGAGTGCGATGGAATGGAAGGTCGAGGCGTCGATGGGCATGCCCCCGCCTTCCAGGGCATCCTCGACCCGGTCACGAAGCTTCCCGGCCGCACGGCGGGAGAAGGTGAGCAGGGCCAACTGATCGCGCCTCGCTCTTTCCTCCTGGATGATCCCTGTGACACGCCGCACCAGGAACTCGGTCTTCCCGGTGCCGGGCCCGGCCACCACCATCTGGTGGCCGTCGGTCTCCGCGAGCACAGGGCCCCAGCCCTCGGGGTCGACCCGGATCTCCCTCACTGACACAAACCGATCGTAGAGATCAAGCAGCCTCGGGGAGAACGGTCACCACCGCCACCAGCTCGGCCTCGATGCCGAGACCGGCCAGGTAGTTCACCGGGTCGGCGAACGGGTCGATTGCCGTGCCCACCGCCTCGTTTCGTTTCCTGTTGAACAAGCTCATGCTCGTCAAGGTACGGGGAGGGTGTGACAAGAAACGTCGAGGGGTGGCGAGGCTTAGGATGAGCATGCGTGCGCTCATGTGAATGGAGGCCCTGGTGACCATTGCAACCGGAGGCGAGTTCGACTCACCGATGTACAAGGAGGCGGCCGGGCAGTTCGACCGTGTCGCCCGGCTGATGGGCCTCGATGACAACGTCGCCGACCGTTTGCGTGTGCCGCAGAAGGCCACCATGGTCAGCTTCCCGTTCCGGCACGACAACTACTCGGAGGTCGAGACCCTCTTTGGCTATCGCGTTCAGCATCTGACCACGATGGGCCCGACCAAGGGAGGCATTCGATTCGCCTCCGATGTGGATCTGGGAGAGGTGACCGCCCTCGCGATGCTGATGACCTGGAAGTGCTCCATAGTGGGCGTCCCCTTCGGTGGGGCCAAGGGCGGGGTGAGGGTCGACCCGATGGGTCTCTCCAGGGCTGAGCTGCAACGCGTGACACGCAGGTTCACCATGGAGATCATCAATGTGATCGGCCCGGAGACAGACATCCCTGCCCCCGATCTCGGCACCAATGAGCAAGTGATGGCCTGGCTGATGGACACATATTCCCAGCATGTCGGCCACTCGGTGCCGGCGGTCGTGACCGGCAAGCCGCCGGCTCTCGGTGGGAGCGTCGCACGGCGGGAGGCGACGGGACGCGGGCTGATTTTCCTCATCCCTCAGGCGGCAGCAGAACGCCAGCTCGACCCCAAAGACATCAGCATCGCGATCCATGGATTCGGGAATGTCGGTAGGTACGCCGCGGTGGCCGGGCATCAATTGGGGGCGCGGATAGTCGCCGTCTCGGACATCTCCGGTGCGCTCTACAACCCGGATGGACTGAATGTCGATGCAGTGGCGAAGTGGGTTGACGAGAACCGCTTCGTCGAGGGTTATCCCGATGCCGACTTCATCGATGGTGACAAGATCTTCACCCTCCCGGTGGACGTGCTCGTCCCGGCGGCGGTCCAGAACGTGATCCGGGCGGACAATGCGGGTGAGATCCAGGCCAAGATCATCATCGAGGGGGCAAACGGCCCTACCACGATCGAGGCCGACGACATCCTCCGCGAGAAGGGGATCCTGGTCATCCCTGACATCCTGGCCAACGCCGGCGGTGTGACTGTGTCCTATTTCGAGTGGGTGCAGGATGTTCAGAAGTACTTCTGGACCGAGAACGAGATCGTTGCCCGGTTGAGAGAGATAATGACCCGGGCGTTCAGCGACGTGCACAACATCGCCCTCAACGAGAATGTGGATCTGAGGACAGCGGCCCTGATCAAGGGGATCCGAAAGGTCGCCGACGCCAAGCTGGTCAGGGGGATCTTTCCCTAGACCCCGGCGAAAGCCGGACAGATCTCCTGGAAAGAGCACCAATTGCACAAGGTGCCCGGCCGGGGCGGGAAGGTCCGGTTGGCGAGAGCCCTGTCGATCGCGTTCCACAAGGCGCGCAGCTGACTGTCCATCGCATCCAGTTGACGATCGTCGATCTCCAGCCGATAGAGAGTCGGACCGTTCAGATAGAGGAGCCTGAGCTCCCGCGGGGTCTCCCCGGTGCGGCGGCGGATCAGCAGGGCGTAGATCTTCAGGGCGAAGAAGGCCGGCAGGGCGAACCTCTCCGGCGGCGCCTTGCCGGTCTTGTAGTCGGTTATCACCAGCCGACCCTCATCGTCACGATCGATCCGGTCGAGGATCCCACGGATGGTGATCCCGTCGAGGTCCTCGAGCATGTCCAGCTCGCGGTCCACAGGGTCGAAGCGGGTCGGGTCTTCGAGACCGAAGTAGTTGGAAAGGAGCTCCAGGGACTCGACACCCCACTGTCTCTCCTCATCGGTGTCACCGAAGAGGTCGACGAACTCGTCACTGCTGCGCAGCTCGGTCCATGCCTCCCGGAACAAGTCGTAGAGGAGATCCGGCGACCGTTCCGAGGAAGGATGATCGAACAGCCTCTGCAAGGCGAGGTGGGCGGTGGTTCCCCGGGCCTGGTACACGGAGGAGGGCTCGCCGAGACGGTCGATTGCCCGGAACTTGAACAGCTGGGGGCAGGTCTTGAAGTCTCCGGCCCGGCTGGGGGAGAGTGTCTCGAGCTTCGGCAATTCCAATTCGACGGTCACGAGGCCGAGTGTAAGGAGTGGCAAGGACAGAAACGCGGACCTGCAATCCGCCCGGTCAGGCGGGCCAGATCCTGCGCCCGCCGCCGGGTGGCACCGTTCGGTCCACTGCCGCTCGCTCCTCCGCCCCGAGCGGGGGGAGCAGGCCGGCCGCGCTGTTCGACGCCGCCTGCTCACGGTTGCGGGCCCCGGGAATGACCGTGCTCACCGCCGGATGGGAGGCAGCGAAGCGGATGGCGAAGGCCGACAGCGGCTCGGCCGCGGGCAGCTCCTGGCGCAGTTTGTCCACGGTCTCGAGATCGCGCCGGAACTGAGGGTTCTGACCACTGTCGGCGATCCAGGCTCCCCGAAAGTCCTCCTCGGGGAACATGTCGTTGGCGGTCATCTTGCCGGTGAGCAGGCCCATCGCCAGCGGGCCACGGACCACCACCCCGACCCCGTGGCCGATGCAATAGGGGAAGATCTCACTCTCGGCAGTCCGATTCAAGATCGAGTAGTCGATCTGAAGCGAGTCGCAGTCGTTCCCGGCGTTGAAGTGCTGGAGCACGGAGAGATCCCCGGTGCTGATTCCCCATGCCCCGATCGTCCCGTCCTGTCGCAGCTTTCGGAACCCCTCGATGAAGACCTCGGAGTGCGGCTCCACGAACGGGATATGGCATTGGAGGACCTCGACGTGGTCGGTCCGGAGGCGTCGCAGCGAGTCCGTAACGCCATCGACCAGTTTCTGGACCGCGTCGTATTGGGATCGCCCACGGTCAACGTCGAAACCCTTCCACCCGATCTTGGTGGCGACGACGAATTGGTCCCTTCGGCCTCTCATCGCCCGCCCCAGCAGCTCCTCCGAAGTGCCATCGCCATAGATGTCTGCAGTGTCGAAGAAGTTGACCCCGCTGTCGAAGGCCTCCTCGATCGCATCGAGGCTCGCCTGGGTGTCCCCGGGCCCCCATTCACTTCCCGGGACTGCCCAAAGCCCGAGACCTATCCGGCTCACTTCGATCCCGCTGCGTCGGCCCAGCTGGTTTCGACCGAGTTCCTGCCGGGAGTCGTCCATGTCCAATCCTCAGGTCGGGCGGCACCGGAGCCAGATGTCGGCTGGCGTGGCGTGCATGGTCGGAGGGTAAACGCGAAAAGATCCCGTAACCCGCGAAAACTCGCCTCACATCCGGCTTGACGCCGAACGGGAGACTTTCGTACCTTGCCCTCACCAACCCGGGGTGACCCGGAGTTGGGGAAGGAGAGACTTCGGTCCCTCCGGATCGCCACCGGACTGGGGGCCCGCTTTCCCGGTCATGTGGCACTGAGAGCCCCGAGAGGGCTGCGGCTTCGGCCAAGGCTTTCTCGGGGTTTCTCGCGTCGTGTGAACCGTCGTCGAACCTATCGGAAACGGTCCGGGCACACCTCGCGAAAACCGAATCACAGGTCGCGAAAAACAAACATGCCACCGGTTTGCCACGTTGTAGGAGGCGGTCTACGTTTCCGGTCACGTCGCAGGGGAAACCCGGCGACGGGGCCCGAATCGACGGGGCGGGATGGCGAAAGCCATACCGATTCCCACGGTGCGGGTCTCCCGGAGCCATCGGGAAACTGAGGGCATCGGGGACGATCGGACGATTGGACGGGGATCCTTCGGGATCGTCGAGCGGTCACCCGGTCGGCGGGTCTCACGACTCGCACCATCTTCTCGGAGACGAGGAGAGGCGGTCTTCGGACCGTCAGCGATCTTCGGATCGCAACCCGCTGGCGGCTTCGGCCGCTGGCAAGACTCCACTCGGAGTCGGGTCCCCGGCCCGGCACCGAATGGGCGAGAGTCCCGAGAGGGTTGAGGCTTCGGCCAAGGCTCCCTCGGGGCTTTCTCGTTGTCGCTGCACGCAGCTTGATACCGGCCGATCTGCCCGAGGCGCACCCTCAGCGCGGTCGGGATCTGTGTCCTCTGCTGCGGCCTCGGCCGAACAGTCGCCGGTGGGCCGGGGTGTTCTCCACCCGATGACGGGTCATGCCTCATCTAGAGGCGGTAGCCTCGTCGCATGGCCTATCCCAAAGAGCTGCTCGGGACCGACGAGCACGTCGTTCTCGAGTTCAAGCCCCACTGGTCGGCGTTGGCCAAGGAGGTCCTGGTAACGGTGGCATACCTGGTGATCCTGGTCCTGCTCGGTGACGGAGGTTGGAACGGCTGGGTCTTCACCATCCTCACCGGCATCTGGGCGTGGATCGCGGTCGGCGGATATCTGCAGTGGACGTCCACCGAGCATGTGCTGACCAACAAGCGCTTCATCTTCAGGGCGGGCGCGGTCCGCAAGTCCGGCTACGAACTGCCCCTCGAAGTGATCCAGAACGTCGGTTTTCGCCAGAATTTCATCGAGCGCACCCTGAAGGTAGGGGACCTGGGGATGGAGAGTGCGGGGACCAACGGCCAGAGTGTGCTCCGGAACATCCCCGAGCCGGAGAAAGTCAAGGTCGCGATCTCCGAAGCGCGGCGTCAGCGGTCCGAGGCGATCAACCGCGGCGGCGCGGAGGTTGGTCTGTCAGCGCCCTCCACCGTCTCGTCGGCCGAGCAGCTGGCGATACTCGCCAGACTGGTCGACGATGGGAAGTTGACAGCCGATGAGTTCGAGGCGCAAAAGCAGCGCCTGTTGAGGATCTGATATGGCGTACCCGAGCAAACTGCTCAGCCCCGGCGAGGAGATCATCATCGAGTTCCGGCCGCATTGGTCGGCCATCCTCCGCGAGGGAGCCCTATCGATCCTGGTCCTCGTCCTGATCATCCTCATCGCCGTCATGGACTTCAGTTCGCGTATCTGGTTGATTCTTGCCCTCGTCGCCTTGTGGCTGATCCTGGTGGCTCGCGGGCTGATTCGCTGGTGGACCACACAGCACGTGATCACCAACGAGCGAGTCATCCACCGGATGGGTCTCGTCTCGAAGAAGGGCAAGGAGATACCGCTTGAGGTCGTCAACGATGTCGCGTTCAATCAAACGGCCTTCGAGCGGATCTTCGGGACCGGCGACGTTCTCATCGAATCGGCCGGCACCCACGGGCAGACGCGTTACGCGGATATCCCGAAGCCGGAGCACATCCAGTCTGTGATCTATCAGGCCCGGGAGCGTCGGAAGGTGGAGTTGGAAGGAGGAGGTGTCTCCACACCTGGGGAGACGGCGGCCTCCCAGCTCGCCACCCTTTCCAGACTCCACGATGAGGGAAAGCTCACCGACGAGGAGTTCGAAGCGGAGAAGAGGAAACTGATCGGAGGTTCCTGATGCCCCACATGCAGGACGATTTCCCTCTCAATCTGTCCACGCTGTACGACAGGGCGGTCTGGCTGTACCCCGAGCAGGAGATCGTGTCGGTCGAGGCCGACCGTTCACAGGTCCGGACCACCTACGGCGAGACCGACACACGGGTCAGGCGTCTTGCCACGGCCCTCATCGGGCTCGGGTTGGAGCGCGGCGACCCGGTCGGCACCTTCGCCTGGAACAATCGCCGTCACCACGAGCTGTATTGGGCGACGGCAAACACGGGTCTGGTGTGCCACACCGTGAACATACGCCTCTTTGCCGACCAGATCGCCTACATCGTGAACCATGCTGGGGACAAGGTGATGTTCGTCGACCCCGATCTCGTGCCGCTGCTGGCGCCGATCGCCGGTCGGCTGGAATCTGTCGAGACCTTCGTGGTGATGGGCGATTCGGCTTCCGACGCCATCCCGGGCTCCATCGCCTACGAGGACCTGATCGGCGACTCCCCCGAGCATGCGAGGTGGCCTCTGCTCGACGAGCGGTCACCGATGATGTTCTGCTACACCTCGGGCACCACCGGCAACCCAAAGGGTGTCGCCTACACCCAGCGGTCGACCTACCTCCACACCATCTCCAACCTGGCCAACTACTCCATGCTCCCCACCGACAACGTCCTTCCCGTGGTCCCGATGTTCCATGCCGCCGCATGGGGCTATCCCTTCATGGCCGTGACCCAGGGAGCAAAGCTCACCTATCCGGGGCCGGATCTGACTCCACAGGGCCTGGTGCCGCTCCTGGAACAGGAGAAGGTGACGTTCAGCGCCGGGGTCCCGACCGTGTGGCTGGGCATCAAGCTCTACCTCGAGGCCCACCCCGAGGTCGATCTCTCCTCCATACGCGCCTTCCTCTGCGGCGGCTCGGCGGTGCCCCGGGCGATGATCGAGTGGTACTGGCAGGAGCGGGGGATCCGGGTGGTTCAGGGTTGGGGGATGACCGAGACCAATCCGGTCGCCTCGACCAGCCTCTTGAGACCGGAGATGGAGGATTGGGACCTGCAACGACAACTGGACTTCCTCGAGACCGCAGGCGTCCCCATTGCGGGGCTTCAGGTCAAGATCGTCGACGAGGTCGGCGATGAGCTCCCACATGATGGTGAGGCTTTCGGTGAGCTGCTGATACGCGGCCCCTGGATCGCGGCGGAGTACTACAAGGACTCACGGTCCGGCCAGTCCTTCGAGGATGGGTGGCTCCGGACCGGCGACGTCTGCAAGATCACCCCCGAGGGGTACATCAAGATCACCGATCGGGCCAAGGACGTGATCAAGTCCGGTGGGGAGTGGATCTCTTCGATCGACCTGGAGAACGCGTTGATGGCCCATCCCGACGTAGCCGAAGCCACCGTCGTCGGGTTGAAGCACCTCAAATGGCAGGAGCGCCCGGTGGCCTTTGTGGTCGTACGCGAGGGTGCCGACGTGTCCGACTCGGATCTGCTCGGATTCCTCGAGACCCGGGTGGCCAAGTGGTGGCTGCCCGACCGAATCCTGTTCGTCGACCAGATCCCGAAGACGGGCACCGGCAAGTTCGACAAGAAAGTGGTCAGGAACGAGTACGCCGACCTGTTGATGGAGTAAGCCCGGCCGGCCATGACGCGCCGGGTGATCAGACCTCGATCAGCTGGCCTGTGGTCAGGTCCAGCACGAACTCCTTCTCGCTCCTCGAGTCCGAGATGAACTGCGCCAGAGGTGCACCAGGCTGGCGCACCACCCACCACGCAAAATCCTCCACCCCTGACTCCACGAACAGTGTCTTGGCCTCCCGGGCGGCCTCGACCGCCGAAATCTCGTCGGGAAACACCCCGAGGATCTTCTGGTTGGGATCCTCGCGGCCACGGACTTCCGTGAATTCCACCGCCTCGAACATGTTCCAGCCTCCTTATCCGCATTCTAGTGGGAGAGCACTGATGCAGATGGATAGGTCCCTAAGCTCATTTCGTGAGCGCGTTCCACACCACCTGGGGCTACATCGCGGCCGGGATCAGTGGTCTGGTCGGCCTGTGGGGAGTGGTCATGGCCAAGCGCGAGCACCCGCCGAAGATCTTCTACTACGGGGTCGCTATCGCCATCGCCGGGCTCCTGGTCCAGATCCTCATCGGCGTGATAGCCGCCACCGGGGGCATAGACCCGGGTAACCAGCACGTCTTCTACGGTGTCGTAATCGCCGTGACCTTCTCTTTTGCCTACATCTACCGGGCGCAGTTTCGCAAGCGGCCTGCTCTCTACTACGGCCTTCTGCTGCTCTTCACGATGGGACTGGGCATCAGGGGAATCATGACATTCGGCGGGAACTTCTAGGAGGTGGCGATGCTGCTCGAGGACAAGAAACTCCTCATCACCGGGATCCTGACCGACGACTCGATCGCGTGGCACGCGGCGCGGATCGCTCAGGAGCAGGGCGCCGAGATCGTGGCCACCGGCTTCGGCCGGGGTCTCCGTCTGACCGAACGCAGCGTGCAACGTCTTCCCGAACCGTGCCCGGTCCTCGAGCTCGACATCAACAGCCCCGATCAGGTCGACGCCCTCGTGGCGGACCTGAAAGGGCGCTGGGGCAAGATCGACGGGGCCCTCCATGCCATCGCCTTCGCCCCCGAGGACGCCTTGGGCGGCAACTTCTTGACCACGCCGCCAGAGTCTGCGCAGACGGCGTTCATGACCTCTGCGTTCTCGTATAAGACGCTCGCGGTGGCACTGCTCCCGCTGATGAGGGCGGCCGGCGGAGGCTCGTTGGTCACCCTCGACTTCGACAACACCCAGGCGTGGCCCGCCTATGACTGGATGGGCGTGGCCAAGTCGGCATTGCAGAGTGTTACCCGATACCTGGCAAGGGATCTCGGGGCGGATCGGATCAGGGTCAATGCCGTCTCGGCGGGCCCGCTCAGCACCGTGGCGGCGAAGTCGATCCCCGGGTTCGATGCCTTCGACCGTGTCTGGGCCGCGCGCGCCCCCCTGGTATGGGACGGGGCCGATCCGGACCCGGTCGCCAGGATGGTCTGCGTCCTGCTCAGCGACTGGGCGCCGATGACGTCCGGCGAGGTGATCCACGTCGACGGCGGCTTCCACGCCATCGCCGCCGGGATCGGCGAGACCGACTAGACGCGGCCCGGCTGGAGCTCGCGAGCCAGAGGCAGCTCGACGACAAAGGTCGCCCCGCCGCCCTCTGTTGCCTCCACACGCACCGCGCCGTACATCACCTCGGTCAGGCTCTTCACGATGGAGAGACCAAGACCGGTGCCTCCCTTGGACCTCGTGTCCGACTGGTCGATCTGGGTGAAGCGCTCGAACACGCGATCCTTCTCGCTGTCGGGGATGCCGGGCCCGTGGTCGACGACCGCGATGACGGCCTTGGTCGGGCGCTCCCAGGCATAAAGCTCGACCGGGCTGTTGACCGCGTACTTGGCTGCGTTCTCGACGAGGTTGATGAGTATGCGGGTGAGATGGTCCCGGTCGGCTTCGACGGTGAGATCGTCGGGCTCGATGGTGAAGGTTGGCTCGATCGAGACCACCCGGTTCACCTCCTCGAATGCCTGTTTCAGCGTCACCGGCTCCAGATGGACGGGGATTGCACCGCGATCGATCCGCGACACGACCAGCAGGTCGTCGATGAGCCGTTGCAGGCGACCCGCCTGTCTACGGGCGGTGCTGAGGAGCTGCTGCGCGGTGGCCTGGGTCGGGGCGAGCTCGGGGCGGTTGACCGTGTCGAGCGACCCGATTATCGAAGTGAGCGGTGTCCGCAATTCGTGGCTGACCGTCGAGACGAAGTCTGTCTTCATCTTCGCCACTTCCTCGAGACGTTTGGTCATCTCGGCCTGAGCCTCGTAGCGGCCGATCTGCGAAAGAACCAGTCCCGCCGGGGCGGCCAGCGATCCGAGTTGCTCGAGCTGGTCCTCGTTGAAGCTGCCCGTGTACGGGTCGCCTGCGATGATCGCCCCAACCCGCAGGTTCTCCACCTTGAGCGGGGCGACCAGGGCCTGGCGCAGGCCGAGCTCCTTGAGGAGGGCGTGGGCGTCGGTGTCCTGGTCCACCTCTTTGACGAAGAAGGGCTTGCCCGATCGATAGGTCTGGGAGACGACACTGGGCACGGTGACATCGAGCACGATCGGGTCGGTGTCGAGGGGGTGCCCGTTGACCCAGATCGGGCTCATCACCTCCAGCCTGTGACGCTCCGGGTTGTAGAGGAGCACGACTCCTACCTGTGCGTCCAGGTACTTGCAGATGGTCCCGACCAGATGGGGGACGATCTCTGACAGAGATTCGGCACGGGCGAGAGTGGCACTGACGGCATAGAGCCTCTCGAAGTCGAGGCGCTGCTGGTCGATCTGGTTCTCGCGATCGGCGGAGCGCACCGCCTCACGTTCGAACTCCATTCCGATCAGGGCCGTCGCAGCCGAGACGACTATGACCGTCAACGCGACGGCGAGGACGTCCTGGACGGTGCCGGTCGCGGCTGTGCTGAAGGAGATGAACGAGATGGCAGCGGCGATGAACACCGTCATGAAGGCATGGGCCCACCAGGTGAGGAGGAGACCGGAGACGGCGGCTATCCCGTAGAGGATGGGCGTGGCGGTCGCGGTCAACTCCGGGACCAGGGCAAAGGCGGTCATGCCGATGATCAGCCCGGTCAGCCAGGCGGAGGCGATCCAGGGCGCGTACCTGGTCGCCATCAGCTTGTCCCAGCGAGTGGCGGCGGAGACGACCAGCATCGCGGCGAGGGCGGTCATGGGGATCCAGAACCCGACCTCGACGAACACCTCGTTCCGCACCGCCTGGGCCGCGATGATGATGAGAACCACCCAGGCGACGGCCGAGGCGCGTCTGAGCAGCGAGGCCCGGAACCGGGCCATCGCCTGCTGAGTTGTGGGCGTCAGGTCGTCCATGGCACTGAATCGGATGGTTTCGACAGTATTCTCGGCATTTCTCCCGGACTGATCGAGGATTGAACGGTGGCTTTGCGCGCATTCGCTGACGGCGCTCTGTTCGCAGAGGCCAACGGCGACGGGCCACCCAGGGTTCTCGCCCTTCACGGTTGGGGGCGCCGCGGTACTGATTATCGGTCCGCCCTCGACGGTATGAACGTCATTGCCCTCGATCTTCCCGGCTTCGGTGCATCGCCCCCTCCTGGTGAGCCCGTCGGTGCGGAGGGCTACGCCGGGTTGATCGAGCCTTTGCTCGAGGAGTTCGACTCCCCCCCGGTCGTGGTCGGCCACTCCTTCGGGGGAAGAGTGGCGGTGTGCCTCGCCGCCAGCCACCCGGACCGGGTCGGCAATCTCGTCATCACCGGTGCGCCACTCCTGCGGCTGAGACCTGCCAGGAAGCCGTCGCTCGGCTTTCGCCTTGCTCGTGCCTTCAATCGGGTGCACCTGGTCTCCGATGACCGCATGGAGGAGATGCGCAGGAACCGGGGGTCGGCCGACTACCGCGCCGCAACGGGCGTGATGCGTGATGTCCTGGTCCGTGTGATCAACGAGAGCTACGAGCCACAACTGCTCGAATTGCGCTCCAGGGTGTTCCTGTTGTGGGGCAACGATGACCGGGAGGTGCCGGTGGCCGTTGCGGAGTCGGCACTGCATCTGATCCGAGAAGGGGGAGGAAACGCAGAGCTGGAAGTCCTGCCAGACGTCGGGCATCTCCTCCCCATCGAGGCTCCCCGGGACTTGAGAAGGGTGGTCGAGGAGGCATTGGGCGGATGACCTGGGCCCTGGCAGCAGCCTGCGCCGTGGCAAGCGTCCCTTCGGCGCTGAGGTGGCTTCGCATCGCACAAAGGGAGCATTACCTGGCCCCGTCGGTGACCAGGTTCGCCGCTCGTTGGTGGGCGGCCGGCCCGGTCAACCTGGCCCTGTTCGTCATCTCGGTGATGGGCCTGATCGGGACGTTGCTCACCCCGTGGGCCGGGTACCTCGTTGCCATCGGGCAACTGGGCCCCCAGGGCCTCACCCTGAGGGGCCGCAGCTCGCCGACGAACTGGACTCGGAGACTGTGGCGACTGGCGATCGTGATTGGAATCACGCTGTCAGTGATCTACGTCACAGGTGGCCTGAGCAAGTCCGCCTTTCTGATCACCTTGGGCCTGTTCCTGCTCCCGGTCATCACCGACATCGGCTTGCTCATCCTCGACCCGATCGAGCGACGACTGGGCAATCGATGGGTCGACCAGGCCTCGGCCCGTCTGAAAGCGTCCGGAGCCAGAGTCGTGGCGATAACCGGCTCCTACGGGAAGACGACGACCAAGAGGTATGTGGCCCATCTGCTCTCGGGATCGTTGCGGACCGTGGCGAGCCCCGCGTCGTTCAACAACAGGTTGGGTCTGGCCAGGGCTATCAACGAGCACCTGGTCCCCGGCACCGAGGTCTTCGTCGCCGAGATGGGAACTTACGGGCAGGGGGAGATAGGTGACCTGTGTGGGTGGATGCCGCCGGATGTCTCCGCGATGGTCTCCATCGGGCCTGTTCATCTGGAGCGATTCAAGACCGAGGAGCGGATCGTGTCCGCCAAGGCCGAGATCCTCGATTCTGCGAAGGTCGGCGTGATCGCGATCGACCATCCCCTGTTGTCGGCTCTAGCCGAGGAGCGCGCGGGCAGGATCGCGGTCATCACGGTCTCCGGGGAGGGGGCTGAGGCAAAGGTCACCGTTCGGGACGGCTCTCTGCTGATCGACGGCTCCCCGGTCGCAACGGTGCCGACGGATGCATTCCGGGTGAACCTCGCGGCCGCGGTGGGGGTCTGTCTCGGTCTTGGTCTCGACCCGGGTGAACTGGTCGGCCGACTCGACGATCTGCCCCGCGCCGAGCATCGGCAGACCGTGTCGAAATCTGACAGGGGCTTTTCGATCATCGACGACACCTTCAACTCGAACCCCGCCGGCGTCCGCCTCGCCTTGGGGTTGTTGGAGAGGGTGGGGGAGGGGGGAAGGAAAGTGGTGGTGACGCCCGGGATGATCGAACTGGGGCAGAGCCAATTCGACGAGAACCGCTCGTTCGCGGCCGAGGCCGCTCGGGTGGCTGACGATCTGGTGGTGGTGGGGCAGACCAACCGGCGCGCCCTTCTCAGCGGTTCCGCCAATACCAGGGCGTCGGTTACCGTCGTCGCCAATCGTGAGGAGGCAGTCGACTGGGTCAAGCGGAACCTCGGCCCAGGTGACGCGGTCCTCTACGAGAACGATCTCCCCGACCACTATCCCTGAGGAGACCCGATGGCCAAGCCAGCCGTCATCTTCGGCGGGCCCTCCGACGAGCATGACATCTCGATCCTGACCGGTCTTCAGGTCACCCGCGCCCTTGGCGAGGTGCACGCCGTGTACTGGTCCAAACTCGGAGATTGGTTCGAGGTGGACCCCGGACTCGAAGCCGCCGATTTCGCCGACGGCGTGCCCCGGAAGGCGAGAGACCTGGCGTTCGTGGCAGCTCCGGCGCAGGGCCTGATCACCAAGAAGCGACCGCTCGACGTCGACGCGGTCCTGATCGCCTGTCATGGCGGGCCGGGAGAGGACGGCACTCTGCAAGGATTGCTGGATTTGGCCGGTCTCCGATACACCGGACCGGGTCAGGCGGCGTCGGCGCTGGGCATGGACAAGCTCGCCTTTGGGGCTTCCATGGCCGCCGCGGGCCTGCCCACGCTGCCCCGGGCGCTGGTTGCCACCGGCGACGAGCCACCACCGTCATTCGACGGCCCGTTCATCGTCAAGCCCCGCTTCGGGGGCTCGTCGATCGGCATCGAGATCGCGCACGACTGGGCCACGGCGCTCGCGCTGAAGAAGAGCTCGTCGTACTTCGACCAGGGTGCGGTGGTCGAGCCGTTCCTGGCCGGGAGTCGTGATCTGCAGGTGGCAGTGCGCACGTATCCCAATTGGCAGATGTCCGCGATCGAGGCCCCTGCCCGTGCCTCCGAGGGCATCTACTCCTACGACCAGAAGTACCTTGCCTGGGGCGGTGAGGTGAGCGGTGGCAGGGAGCTGCCGGCCAACCTCGATTCGAGTGTCGAGGATCAGATCAGACGGTTGTCGACCCGGGTCACCCAGGTCGCCGGGCTGCGCGGGATAGCCAGGATCGATTACCTGGAGAACGACGGGGAGCTCGTGGTCAACGAGGTGAACACGATCCCGGGGTCGATGGCCGCATACTTGTGGATCGATCCCCCCCTCAGCCGGGAGCAGTTGTTTCGGGACATGCTTGCCGAGGCGAAGAGCGGCCCGGTCAGGGTCTTCTCGGTCGCGGGAAGCGACGGCACCGCCCTCAGGAGCGCCGGGACGATCGCATCCAAATTGGGGTAACCAGAAATGACCGGCGGAGCCGGCCCTTTCTCAGTCGGTTCAATCCCGGATCAGAGGTGTACCACCGGGCAGGTGAGGGTGCGGGTGATGCCGTCTATCGCCTGGATCTTGGCGACGACCAGCTTGCCGAGTGAGTCGACGTCCTCACTGGTGGCCTTGACGATCACGTCGTAGGGCCCGGTCACGTCGTCTGCCGAATCGACGCCGGGGATGCCACGCACTTCCTCTGCGACCAGGGCGGCCTTGCCGACCTCGGTCTGGATCAGGACATAAGCCTGGACCAACTGAGCCTCCTTAGGGTCTCGGGTCGGCCGGACCCTAGTTGATCACACGGTTGGTGGTGGGCGGTGAGCCTGGAACCCGTGTCGCCTAGTAGCCCTCTTGGCCGAGGCGAACCGTGGACGCGAAAACGTGCCCGTCTTCCTCGATCGTCTCGAAGACGAGGCGTTGGCCCTGACGGAGGGTGCGGAAGACCGAGCCCTCGAGTGACCCGGGCCGCAGAAACACCTCGGATCGATCATCATCGCGAACGATGATCCCGGCGCCGGTTACCGGGTCGTAGCTCTTCACCACGCCCTGCAACATGCTCAGGCCTTCTCCACCTTGCCAGCGCGGATGCACGAGGTGCATACGCGGGCGCGTCGCGTGTTGGAGCCATGCCGGACTCTCACCCTCTGGATGTTGGGCAGCCAGCGGCGGTTGTTGCGCTTGTGGGAGAAGCTCACGGTCTTGCCGTAGCTCGGCTCTTTACCGCAGATCTCACAGCGATAAGACATCTCGAAGACTCCTGGGACGGTCTGGAAGGCAGACGGGTCTGCGACCCGATTCGACCGCCTGGAAGAATAGCTGTGATTCCTGCCAACTCCTAGTTGGAGCATTACCGCCATTCGACCCTAGCCGCCCCTCGCCGGGTCGAGGGAGAATCGGGCATGGCCGCGCCGCCCGTGGAAGTCAGCCATCTGGTAAAGCAGTACGGGGGTTTCACCGCAGTTCGCGACATCTCGTTCTCTGTGGAAGAGGGCGAGATCTTTGGCATCCTCGGTCCGAATGGTTCAGGGAAGACGACGACCGTGGAGAGTCTCCAGGGTCTGAGGAAGATCGACGGCGGCCAGGTGAGAGTCCTCGGCCTCGACCCAACAACCCAGTCGGGCGAGATCAGACGTCGCATCGGGTCCCAATTGCAGGAGTCCGCCCTGCCGGATCGGGTCAAGGTGTGGGAAGCCCTCGATCTGTTCGGAGCACTCAGTCCCGACGGCCCATCTGTCGACGATCTTCTCGACGACTGGGGGCTTGCGGACAAGGGCCAGGCGCGCTTTGGAAGTCTTTCCGGTGGCCAGCAACAGAGACTGTTCGTCGCATTGTCCCTCGTCAACGATCCCACTCTGGTGTTCCTGGACGAGATGACTACCGGCCTGGACCCGGCCTCCCGTCGTGTCGCGTGGGATCTGATCCGCCAGATCAGGGAGAGAGGAGCCACCGTCGTGCTGGTGACCCATTTCATGGAGGAGGCGGAGGCACTCTGCGACCGCGTGATGGTCGTCAACCATGGGGTCGTTGCCGCTGAAGGATCTCCTTCGGGCCTCATCGACCGATTCGGTGGGGGCGTCCGGGTGAGATTCAGCCTGGATGGCCAGGACGTCGGGTGGCTGTCCTCGGTGCCCCATGTGAAGGCATGGGACCGGGAGCGCGACAAGTACGAGGTTCATGGTGACGGACCGGTCCTGGTCCATGTTGCCTCTTCGCTTCTCGAACACGGTCTTGCTCCGACCGATCTCCGTCAGGAGCGTGCCACCCTGGAGGACGTCTTCCTCACTCTCACCTCCGAGAGGGGTGATACGTGAGACTGCTGCTGAAGATGACCTGGCTCGAGTTGAAGCTGTTCCTGCGCGAGCCCCTCACGGTTCTCTTCGCCCTCGTGCTGCCGCTGCTGATTCTGTTCGTCATGGGTGGGGTGTTCGGGAACACCGCAGATGCAAGCCTGTACCGGGGGGTGGGGGCGATGGACTACTACTTGCCGGCTTACATCGCCCTCGTGGCCGCGTCGGTCGGGCTGATCAGCCTGCCTACCCATATGGCGGGCAACCGGGAACTCGGTGTGCTCAAGCGCTATCGGGCGTCGTCGATGCCAGCCTGGGTCGTGGTCGGCTCCCAGGTCGCGGTGACCTTCCTGATCTCGTTGGTGAGCGCCCTGATCCTGGTGCTGGTCGCCATGCCGGCGTATGAGGTCACCGGGCCGGACTCGATCCCAATGGTCATCGCTGGATTCGTCGTTGTCGCACTGGCTTTCTCGGCACTGGGCGTGCTGCTCGGGGCTGTGTTGCCATCGTCGAGGTCCGCTCAGGCTCTCGGGGTGATGCTGTGGTTCGTGATGCTCATGGTCGGTGGCGCCGGCCCGCCGCCCGAGGTCCTCGCCGGCACCATGGCGACGGTTGGTGACCTGACTCCGCTCATGCACGCGGTCCGAACGATGCAGGATGGCTGGCTGGGACTCGATCCGGGATGGTCGTGGTTGGTCGTGTGCGGGGTGACCCTCGTGTCCGGGGCTGCCGCCGTGGTGTTCTTCCGCTGGGAGTAGGCGACCCGAACCAACCCGGCGCCTTGTACCGTGTCCACGTGGGACGCAACCGATTCACGGCGGTCTCTTGGCCACGCTGAGCCGGCTTGCGGCCGTCCCGGTATCGGAGATCAGATCGCTCGGGCCCAAACGTGCGGCCGTCCTGGCCAGGGCCGGGATCCTCTCCGTGGCGGACCTTCTCCATCATGTCCCCCGGGCCTATCTGGATCGCTCCGACAAGCCACCACTCGCCCGTGTCCCGCTCGGGACCGAAGTCACGATCATCGCCGAGGTGAAAGCCATCGCGACCCGGCGGCCCAAGCCGAAGCTGACGATGACCGAGGCGTTGATCGCCGATGAGTCTGCATCGCTGAAGGTCGTCTGGTTCAACCAGCAGTATCGCGAGAAGCTGCTGCAGCCAGGGACCGAGGCGGCTTTCTCCGGGACGGTCGAGTCCTTCCGGGGGAAGCTCCAGATGTCGAATCCTGCCGTCGAAGTCCTCGACGGCGAGATCGAGCCTCTCGTGACGGGGCGCATCGTCCCGATCTACTCGCAGGTAGGCGAGGTGAAGACCGGCAACTTCCTCCGTGCGATGCACAACGCGCTGAACAGGGCGAGGCCGATTCCCGATCCGATCCCCGAGGTTCTCCTCGCCATGAACGGCCTCATGTCACGGGAGGATGCCTACTCCCTCATCCACTTCCCGGATACCGAGTCCCATACCGGTCCTGCTCGTGACCGTCTGGTCTACGACGAGCTCCTGCGGCTCGAGGTGTCCCTCGCGTTGCAGAAGAGGCGTCAGATGGATGAGGCCACCGGGTTCGCCCACCTGCCCACGGGAGAGCTGGTCGACCGATTCATAGCCGGGCTTCCCTACCAACTGACCGGTGACCAGAAGAAGGTGCTCACCGACATCGACAGAGACCTCCGCGCCGCCCATCCGATGCATCGCCTGCTTCAGGGAGAGGTCGGTTCCGGGAAGACCGTTGTCGCCGTCGCCACCCTCCTCAACGGTGTCGAAGGTGGCTGGCAGGGCGCGATCATGGCTCCCACCGAGGTCCTGGCCGTGCAGCACTACCTGGGAGTCACCGGCCTCTTGGCGGAGGCCGGGCTGTCGCCGGAGCCATTCGCTGTGAGCAGTGAGCTGGGGATGGAGAGCCTCTTCGGCACCGAGGGCCCGGCTGTGCACATCGGGATCCTCACCGGCTCCACTGCCAGCACCAACTATCGCCCCGAGATCACCAGGCAGGCCTTGCTCGAAGACGTCGCCTCGGGCCAAGTCGACATCCTGGTCGGCACCCATGCCCTGATCCAGGAGGGAGTCCGGTTTCGCAAGCTCGGCCTGGCGGTCGTCGACGAGCAGCACCGATTCGGAGTCGCCCAGCGGGTGCTGTTGAAGGAGAAGGCGGAGTCGATCGAGCCCGACCTGTTGATCATGACGGCCACCCCGATCCCGAGAACTCTCTCAATGACCCTGTACGGCGATCTCGATGTGTCCACCATCGTCGAGATGCCACCGGGAAGGAGCCCGGTCTCGACCCGGGTCCTCTCCCGCACCGAGGAGGGCCTGGCGTGGAAGACGATCGAGGATCAGGTCGACGAAGGCCGTCAGGCATTCGTCGTGTGCCCGCTGGTCGAGGACAGTCCCAAGATCGAGGCCGCATCCGCCACCGCCGAGCACGCCCGGCTCTCCGCCCTCATGCCCGAGCTCAGGGTGGGCCTGATCCACGGTCAGCTCCGCCCGGCCGACAAGGAGGCTGTGATGGCAGACTTTCGCGCCGGTGAGGTCGACGTACTGGTCTCGACCACGGTCATCGAGGTGGGCATCGACGTCCCCAACGCCACCGTGATGGTGATCGAGGACGCCGACCGGTTCGGACTGAGCCAGCTCCACCAGCTTCGGGGCCGGGTTGGCCGGGGAAGCCATCCCGGGACTTGCCTGCTCATCGCCGATCCCTCCACCGTGGACGGAGAGGAGCGACTGGCCGCGATGGCTGCCACGACGGACGGCTTCCAGCTCGCCCAGGACGATCTCAGGATCAGAGGCCAGGGGACGGTGTTCGGCGCGAGACAGTCGGGGATGGCAGATCTCAAGCTGGCCGATATCCTCCGGGACTTCGATCTGCTCGTTGCCGCCCGCCGTGATGCCTTCGCCATCGTGGACCAGGATCCCGGACTCAGGGAGCACCCCGATCTCGCCGAGGAGGTCAGGGCCATGCTCGGCGAATCGGTCGACTGGTTGTTCAAGAGCTAGCGATGCGGATCATCGCCGGCGCGGCCAAAGGAAGGCGGCTGTTGGCACCGGACACGCCCGACACCCGCCCGGTGACAGACCGTGTCCGGGAGGCGGTGTTCTCCATGCTCGGCACCGGCGTCGTTGACGCCGCCGTCTTGGATCTGTACGCCGGATCGGGCTCATTCGGTCTGGAGGCTCTCTCCAGGGGAGCGTCCACTGCTCTGTTCGTCGAGAACGGGCACCGGGCTCTCGAAGCGCTCCGCAAGAACATCACGGCCGTTGGTCTCGGCGGCACAGTGGTCAGCTCGTCAGTAGACGACTTTCTCGCCCGATCTGGTGGGAGTTACGACCTCGTGTTCATCGACCCGCCTTGGTCGCTGTCCTCGGGCGACCTCGGCGCCAAACTGGTCACACTCGACCACCTCCTGGGCCCTCTGGCCGAGGTGGTGCTGTCCCGTCGCCACACCGATGAGGTCCCTGCCGCGCCCCACCGTTGGCGAGTTGCCACCGATAGGCGGTACGGAGATACCAGAATTGTCAGGTACGAGAAGGAACCAGACGCCAGATGACAACAGCACTCTGCCCCGGCAGCTTTGACCCGCCCACCAACGGGCATGTCGATGTCATCGAGAGGGTGATCGCCGTATTCGACGACATCGTGGTGGCCGTGGTCGACAATCCCTCGAAGGAATCACTCTTCTCCACCGAGGAGCGGATGTCCCTGCTCAAGGAGCTGTTCGGGGACAGGGCGCGGATCGGCTCGTTCTCCGGTCTGCTGGTCGAGTACGCGGCAGAGGTCGGTGCCGACGTGGTGATCAAGGGTCTTCGGACAGTCGATGACTACGAGTACGAGATGCAGATGGCGCAGATGAACCGTCATCTCTCCGGAATGGAGACGGTGTTCATGGCAACCAAGTCGGATTGGAGCTTCATCTCCTCGTCGCTGGTCAAAGAGGTCGCCAGGCTCGGGGGCTCGATCAGCGGCCTGGTGCCGGGTGTCGTCGAACAGGCGCTCCGGGAGCGGTTGTCGTGACCCAGGGGAACGAGACGCCGGATCCCGTCGTCCTGGAAGCCGACGATCAGGAGCATCGAGCCGAGCTGGGTGATCTTCAGGACATGGTGGACGACCTCATCGTTCACCTCCACGAGGCCAAGAGCGTCCCACTGTCGGGGAATGCGATGGTGGATCGTGAGCAGTTTCTCGGGATACTCGAGAGGATCAGGGCCGAGCTACCCGATGAGCTACGCGCCGCCAGATGGATGGTCCGTGAGCGGGAGGCATTCATCTCCCGGACCAACGAGAAGGCGAGGGATTTGATCGATCGGGCGCGCAAGGAGGCCGACCAGCTCGTCGCAGAGTCCAGCATCGTGGCCGAGGCGGTGGAGGAGGCCAACATCCTCGTCCGCCGGGCCGAGGGGGAGGCACGCCGCCTCCGTCTCGAGACCGAGGACGAGATCGAGCAGAACCTGCAGCGGGTCGAGGTCATCCTGAACGACATGCTGGCCCGGATACAGACCGCGAGGGACGAGCTCTACCAGGCCCGGCCCAAGCCCCCCGACGTCCCCATCTGAGATGACATCCGAGCTGTCGGTCTCCGTAGGCGACCTGATCGGCGTGCCGGGGAAGGAGCGGCCTTTCTCAGGCACCCGGTCGGTGAGTCTCCGGCTGGGCGAAACGAGCATCGAGGGCCCGATGAGTGTCTCCGGGCGCGTCGTTGGGCTCATCGATGCGGTGAAAGCCGAGTTCACAGCATCGGCCGAAGCCCACTTCGCCTGCATCAGGTGCCTCGCGGAGTGGGACGACACGGTTTCCGTCGAGGGGGAGCAGTACTTCCGACGCACCCCCGACGAGGACGGATATGGCATCGTCGATGGCAATATCGATGTTTCCGGCCCGGCGCAGGACGAGCTCGCCCTTGGGCTTCCCGCCGCGCCTTTGTGCAGAGAAGAGTGCCTGGGACTTTGTCCAACCTGCGGAACCGACTTGAATAGTGACCCCTGTGGCGGCCACGGAGACGAATCTGACTCGCCGTTCGCCGCGCTGAAAGATCTGTTCGATTCCTGACCAAGGAGAGCACCAATGGCGGTGCCAAAGAAGAAGATGTCGCGCTCGCGGACCCGGCAGCGGAAAGCTGCCTGGAAAGTGTCCCGCCCGAGCGCCGTTGCTTGCGAGCAGTGCGGAAAGCCAAAGCTGCCCCACCGTGCCTGTCGTGAGTGCGGCACCTACGGCGGCCGCGAGGTAATCGAGGCCAGCTGAGCCTTGGCCCGGATCGCCCTCGACGCTATGGGGGGCGACAACGCCCCGACCGAGACCGTCGCCGGAGCGGTTGACGCGTCGCGGCTTGGCGTCGATGTGGTGCTGGTCGGCCACCCCGACATCCTCCAATCCGAGCTGGCGAAGCACGACACCCGCCTTCCCATCGTCGACGCGCTCGAAGTGATCGACATGGCCGCAGAGCCTGCCCGCGCCCTCCGGGAGAAACCGGGTGCCTCCATCACCGTGGCCGCCAAGCTCGTCGCCGAGAAATCGGCCGATGGCATGGTGTCGGCCGGGTCGACCGGGGCTGCGATGGCCGCGGCCGCGATCATCATCGGGCGGATCAAAGGGGTGTCGCGCCCGTCCATCGCCTCGATTTTCCCGACTCCGGGCTCCCCGACCGTCGTCCTCGACTCGGGAGCCAATCCCGAGGTGAAGCCCGACCAGATCGTCCAATTCGCCATCATGGGGTCGGTCGCCTCCGAAGTCCTGCTCGGCACCGAGAACCCACGAGTCGGCTTGCTGTCGATCGGTGAAGAGAAGGGAAAGGGACGCGATCTGGAGCGCGCCGCCTACGACCTGCTCGAACAGGCGCCGATCAACTTCGTCGGCAACGTCGAGGGGAGGGACGTGGCCAACGACAAGGCCGACGTCATCGTCACCGATGGCTTCACCGGCAACATCTTCCTGAAGACAATGGAAGGGGCGGCCCTGGTCGTGGCGCGGTACGCGATGGAGGAGCTATCCAAGCTCGACCCCGAGGTTCAGGAGGCAGCCATCCCTGCTCTGTACAGCGTCAAGAAGAGACTCGACTACGAGACCTACGGTGGTGCTCAGCTCCTCGGGGTGAATGGTGTCGTCGTCATCTCGCATGGCTCCTCGACCAGGGTTGCCATCGCCAACGCCCTGGCCATGGCGCGGGATGCCGCCGATCGCGACCTACCGGGTCGCCTGGCCCGCCGGCTCGCCTCCTGATGACTCTCGAGGAGGACCTGGGCTATAGCTTCGAGAGCCCCACTCTCCTCGCCCTGGCGCTGACCCACAGGTCGGTGAGCAGTGAGGACCCGACCCGCTCGAACAACGAACGACTCGAGTTCCTGGGCGACGCGGTTCTCCAGCTGGTGGTGACGGATTATCTGTACGAGAGCTACCCCTACCTGGCCGAGGGCAAGCTCGCCAAGATCCGGGCGGCGGTGGTGAGCCGCCCCGCCCTCGCCGACGTGGCACGAAGCATCGGGCTCGGCGAGCATTTGGAGCTGACCCCATCCGAGGCGCGAACAGGCGGGCGGGAGAAAGATTCGATCATTGCCGACGCAGTCGAGGCCGTGATCGGCGCGGTGTATCTCGATGGCGGTCTGGACGCTGCCGGCCAGCTCGTGCTGCGTCTCTGGGGCCCTCGGGTCGACGAACGAGCCGAACGGCCAGGTCTGAAGGACTACAAAACGAGGCTTCAGGAGGTCCTGGCCAAGGATGGCAGACAGCCGATGTACGAGACAGACGGCTCGGGCCCCGACCATGAGCGGGTCTTCGTCTCCAAGGTCTCCGTCGACGGGGCCGTGCTCGGCGAGGGCAGTGGCCGATCCAAGAAGGAAGCCGAGCAGGCCGCGGCCGAACAGGCCATCTATACCATCAGGTCAGGCTGAGCAGAGGCTCCTTGCGCGCCCTCAGGTCCACGTACCAACGGGTGCTCATCACCGCTATCGCGGCTATGACCATCCCCTGGACGACCATCAGGAACACGAAGGCGAGACCGGCGCCGATCCCGACCCCGCCCGTCGCCAGTGCCGGGAGGGCGATCAATTGCACCAGTTGGGCGGCAGCCGAGCCGAGCAGCCCGACGAAGAGCAGGAAACCGACGGTTGGCCACCAGCGGCCCCGTACCAGCTCCATGCTGCGACGGAGTGAGGCGACGGGCCCGAGACCCTCCAGGGCCACCACCGGGCTGAGCATGGTGAAAGAGCCGGCCAGCCAGATCCCGGGGATCACCAGCAGAAGCAAGCCGACCAAGATCGCGATCGAGGCGAGCAACGCGGCCAGGAAGAGGACGAAGAACCGGCGGGCGGCCCACGACACGGCGTCACGGGTGCTCATTGCCTCTCCAGCCATCTCGAACACCACGATCCGGTGTGCGGTTAGGTTGAGGAACCCGGTGGCGAGGAGTTGGAGGAGCCCGGCGACCATGGCCGCCCCGCCCAATCGGACCAGCTCATCGAACAGCTGCTCGTCGTCCATGGCCTCGACCGAAGACGGGTCCGTGATGAGTTGCTGCAAGAAGTCGTTGGCGCCCGAGGAGACCAGCGTCACGATGGTGACAGCGCCGAGAAGGGTGAAGCACCAGAACGCGGGCGCCAGCAGGCGCCGCCAGACCCTCACCAGCAAGGTCATTCCCTCGGCGAGCACCTCACCAAACGGTCGTGGGGTTATCTCCATGAGCGGGGGTACGGTAACGCTCCACCGTCTGGAGATGTGTTTGCCAGAGCTGCCAGAAGTCGAGATCACCCGGCGTCATCTGGACATAGCGATGGCGGGCCGCGTCTTGAGCCGGGTGAGGACGTCTCATCCCCGCACGGCCAGGCACAACACCGTCCCGAGCGAGCTCGACGAGCGCTTGCAGGGGAGGGTGGTGTCACACGTCGGCCGAAAGGGAAAGTTCCTAGCAGCACCCCTCGACGATGGGCAGACAATGGTCGCCCACCTCGGCATGTCGGGTCGTTTCACCGTGGAGGACCCGGCGGAGGAGGAGGTGCCTCATACCCACTTTCGAGCTCTGCTCGATGATGGCCTCGAGGTGAGATTCATCGATCCGAGGACGTTCGGCTTCGTGGCTGTCTTCGACGACCAGGAGTTGGATGGGTCGGGATTCGCCCGTCTCGGCCCGGACGCCTGGTCTGAGCCTCCGTCAACCGAGAGTCTTCTCGCCGCCCTGGGCAACCGAACTGCTCCGATCAAGGCTTTGCTGCTCGATCAGGTCCTCGTCTCCGGTCTGGGAAACATCTACGCGGACGAGGCCCTTCACATCTCCGGCATCCACCCGCTGCGAGCCGGGGGAGACCTCGCTCCGGCCGAGGTGGATCGGCTTCGCTCCGCCATCGGACAGGTGCTCGAAACGGCGATCGACAACGGTGGGACCAGCCTCGACGACCTCGCCTATCTGCTGCCCGACGGGAGGGCCGGTGAGAATCTCGATCAGCTGCTCGTCTACGGGCGCACCGATCTCCCGTGTGTCCGTTGTGGGACGCCGGTCCAGCGCATCGTCATCCGTGCTCGTTCCAGTCACTTCTGCCCCGACTGCCAGATGATCCAGCGATGATGACGACCGCGGTGCGCGCACTGGTCACCGGTAGGGTCCAGCAGGTCGGTTACCGACAGTCCTGCCGCCAGGTCGCCAGGTCCCTGGGTCTGGTCGGGTGGGTGAGGAACCTCGCCGACGGGAGCGTCGAAGTCTTCGCCCAGGGGGAATCGGATCACGTCGACCGGCTGGTCGCCTGGCTGTGGGGAGGCCCTGCGATGGCTGCGGTCACGGGCGTCGAGTCCGATGTCGTCGCCGAGGACAGGACCCTCCGTGACTTCTTCATACACCCGAATCCGATGAAGATCGGCTGAGACCCGGGGCGCTGTTAGCCTGCGGCCATAATCACAACCGTGTCATTTGCCAGGGAATTGCTGTGTATTTGAAGTCACTCAAGCTCGTGGGGTTCAAGTCGTTCGCCGACCGGACCAGGCTCGAATTTCGACCCGGGGTGACTGTGATCGTCGGACCGAACGGGTCGGGCAAGTCCAATCTGGTCGATGCCCTCGCCTGGGTCATGGGAACCCAGTCCACCAAGGCGCTCCGGACCGGGAAGATGGAGGACGTGGTCTTCGCCGGGACCGCGACCCGTCCCTCCCTCAATCGGGCGGAGGCGACCCTCATCATCGACAACGCCGAACGTGTGCTGCCCATCGATCTCGACGAGGTCGCTCTCACCCGCCGGTTGTATCGCGATGGATCGAGTGACTACGAGATCAATGGCGTGGGTTGCCGCCTCCTCGACGTGCAGGAGTTGCTCAGCGACTCGGGGGTGGGGAGGCATCAGCATGTGATCGTGAGCCAGGGACACGTGGACTCTGTGCTCAATGCCTCAGCCGAAGATCATCGCGCCGTGGTCGAGGAGGCCGCCGGCATCCTCAAGCATCGTCGGCGGAAGGAAAAGGCCGAGAGACGCCTGGAGCGCACCGACGAGGACGTTCTCCGTCTCCAGGACCTCCTCGGTGAGATCGAGCGCCAGCTCAGGCCCCTGCGTCGTCAGGCCAAGGCCGCCGAGCGTTATCACGGCCTGAAGGCCGAGGTCAGGGAGCTTCGGCTCTATCTGTCCGGCGTCTCCATCAGGTCCTACGACGGCGAGCTGGCATCCGGAAAGACGGAGCTGGATCGCCTGGCAGCCGGCATTTCCAGGGACGAGGAGGCGCTCGGGGATCTGTCGAAGTCGCTCGAGGAGCTGACAGGCCGGGCGTCTCTGCTCGGCGCCGACCTCGATCGGGACACCGGGGCAGCGGCGAGGCTCGAGACCACCATCGAGAGGTTCCGCAGACTGGGCTCGATTGCTCATGAACGGAGCCGGGCCCTGTCCGGGAAGAGACAGGCCAGCATCGATCGGCGGGCCGATCTCGAGTCGGAGCTGGCCGCGATACGCGAGGAGCTCGCCGGCATGGCAGCGGCGCAAGCCGTTGCTGCCGAGGCAGCGGAAGGCCGGGAGACCCACTTCAGGTTGCTCGAGGATGAGGAGAAAGCCATCGCGACCCAGACCGCCCTCTCCCCGGAAGGGGCGCTGGCAGCCGTTCGGGGCGAGCTTTCTGCCCTGCAGGCGGCGGGTCTTCGCGACACGAGGGAGGTGGAGGCCATCGAGCACCGACTCGACGTGGTGGCCTCTCAGCTCAGGGACGAGTCGGCCGAGATCGCCAGGATCAACGCCGAGGTGCGTGCCGTCGACGAGACGGTGTCGGCTTTGCAGGTCGCCTATCAGAAGGCGAGTCGCCAGCGTGAGTCGGATCAAGCGAGATGGTCGGAAGCCGAGAACTCGGTGAACGATGCAAAGCTCATCGTGGCCGCTGCCGAGGCCCGCGTCGAAGCTGTGGAAGCGGCACTGGCCGGCCGATTCGACCTCGAGGCCCGGCGCTCCATCGAGAGCTCCCCCGGGGCACTGGGCAGCCTGATGTCGCGGCTGGACATACCGGCGGGCATGGAGAGAGCCGTCGATGCCGCCCTAGGGCGCTGGGTCGACTCGGTTGCATTCGTGGACGAGGGTCTGCTCCGCCAGGCCGTGGAGAGAGTAAAGGCAGACGGCGGGGGCGGTGTCCCGGTCGTGTCTGCTGTGGGCCCGATCACCAGGCCGGCATCCGGGGTGGCTTCGGCCTCGGGGGTCGCCGCCCTGGCGGATGTCCTGGGCCCCAAGGCGGATCGTGGCCTCGCTTCCCGCATGCTCGGTGATGTGGTGGTGGTGGAGGGTTGGACCACCGCCTGGGCGTTGATCTCCCGTCATCCAGACCTTCGGGCGGTCACGCCGGAGGGCGATCTCATATCCGTGGATGGGATCCAGGTCGCTCATCCAGATGGCGCCGGCCCGGCGATGCTCGAAGCGTCGGGAGTGGCCGCGGAGCGCGCCCGGATCGATCTCTCCCGGGCCGTCTCGATCCACGTTGCCGCCAAACGGGACTTCGAGAAGAGTCGTGACCTCGAGCGTCTCGCGCTGGAGGAGCTCGAGGCGGCCGAGGCGGGGCTGGCCGGGAAGACCGAGGCCATGGGGAGATTGCAGAAGTCGGTCGACGTCCTCGACGGTGAGCGGGGCCGCCTCCGACAGCGGGCCGCTTCCCTGCACGAGAGCGGGGCTGAAAGAGAGAGACAGACATCCGACCTGACCCGGCGTCTTCAGGCACTGGAGGGTGAGGAAGCGGAACGGATGAGGATGTGGGAGGAGCTCGAGTCGAGGCGGGTCGAGATCGCAGCCGATCGTGAGCTGGCTCGATCTGAGTGGCAGGAAGCAGCCACCGTGTTGCGCGGGATGACCGAGCGTCGGCGGCTTCTCGAGGAGCGGCTCGAGCGGATCGGGTCGGAACTGGGTCGCGTCGACCTGGGAGAGTCGAAGCACACCGACACGGAGCGGCTTCATCTTGCCGAGGAATTCGCCCGTCGGGCGATCGAGATCCTCACCGATCGTCTCACCGAGCTTCGCGAGCGCCAGGCCCTTCTGCGCACGGACAACGAGGCCACCGTGGCAGAGCTGGGACGCGTCCGAGCGGAGTTCGAGGACCGCCGGAATTCGGTCGGCGCGGGCAGGGACCTGGTCGGCGAACTGCAGGTGAGGCTCACCGAGCTGCGGCTTCTCCGGGAGCACGTGATCGAGGGCGTTCGTCGAGATGCCGATGCGGAGGAGGAGGCAGCGCTCGGCGCCGCCCGCCCGGACTACCCCGATGACACCGACCTCGAGCCGATCCTGGAGGAGAAGTCGGCGCAGTTGCGACGTCTCGGGCCGATCAACCCCCTGGCAGCTGCGGAATATGCCGAGCTCGACGAGAGGCATACCTTCCTCGCCGACCAGCTCGCAGACGTGGACACCTCGCGCTCGGAACTGCGCAAGGTGATCAAGGCCCTGGAAGAGGAGATCGAGCTGCGATTTCAAGAGGCATTCGACGAGGTTGCATCGGCGTATCAGCGCTATTTCGCCCTCCTGTTCCCCGGAGGAAAGGGTCGGATACGCCTCACCGATCCGGATGACCCCGTCTCGGGGCTGATCATCGACGCCCAACCGCTGGGCAAGAAGGTCAGTCAGTTGACGCTTCTCTCCGGCGGGGAGCGAAGCCTGGCCGCCCTGGCCTTCCTCTTTTCCATCTTCGAGGCGCGACCGAGCCCCTTCTACGTCCTGGACGAGGTCGAAGCCGCCCTCGACGATGCCAACCTCCGAAGATTCCTGCGCATCGTGGACGAGTTCCGGCAGCGAGCGCAGCTGCTCATCATCACCCACCAGCAGCAGACGATGGAGGCGGCCGACGTGCTCTACGGGGTCACCATGGAGCCGGGCGGGTCCTCTCAGGTTCTCCGCAAGGACATGACGAGCGTTGCCATGGAGCTCAGCGCCTGACGGTAGGTTGGGCGCCGCCATGGACAACACCACCCTCCTGATCGTCGCCGCCGTGGTGCTGGTGGTGGTGATCATCGGCGTCGTGCTCTGGCTGCGGAGGAAGCCGGCCGAGGGGCCCGTCACCAAGATGCGCCCGCTCGAGACGGCACCATCGAGGCTGGGCCGCAGCGCCATGGTGCTCGGCGCGGCGTTGCGCCGGGCCTGGGGTGGCGGGGTCGACGAGCACACGTGGGGCGAGCTCGAGGAAGCCCTTCTCGCTGCCGATGTCGGGCTGGAGGCCACCCAATCGGTCGCGGCCGGGGTGAAAGCCGCCAATCCCGAGACGCCTGCCGAGGCGCGCGATGCGTTGGCACGGCTGCTTCGCGCCGAGCTCGGCGAGAAGGATCGGGAGCTGCATCTCGAGGGTGCGCCCGCAGTGATCCTGGTCGTCGGCGTCAATGGCACCGGGAAGACCACCACGATCGCCAAGCTGGCCGGGCGTCTCAAGAACGAGGACAAGAAGGTTGTCATCGCCGCAGCCGACACCTTCCGGGCTGCCGCGGGCGCCCAGTTGGAGACGTGGGGCGATCGGCTGGGTGTCCCGGTCGTCTCCGGTCAGGAGGGTGGCGATCCCGCCGCCGTCGCCTTCGACGCCATCGGCTCGGCCCGGGCCAAGGGGGCGGACGTGGTCATAGTCGATACCGCCGGGCGCCTTCACGCCAAGAAAAACCTCATGGCCGAGCTCGGGAAGATCCACAAGGTGGCCTCCGGGGACAGGGGCAAGGTCGACGAGGTGCTCTTGGTTCTGGATGCCACCGGCGGCCAGAACGGAGTCACCCAGGTGCGGGAGTTCTCCTCGGCGGTGCCGATCAGTGGGATCGTCCTCACCAAGCTGGATGGGACGGCCAAGGGTGGCATCGTGATCGCGGTCGAGCGTCAGCTCGGCGTGCCGGTAAAGTTCGTGGGCCTGGGTGAGGGGATCGACGATCTCGTGCTCTTCGACCCCGATGCTTTCGTGGCCGACCTCCTGGAGCAGTCGTGAATCGTGATGACCTCGTCTCCGCCGCCAGGGCCGCGGCCGAGAACGCCTATTCGCCGTACTCGCACTTCCGGGTCGGGGCGGCGGTGTTGGCCGATACCGGAGAGCTCTTCACGGGTGCCAACATCGAGAACGCCGCCTACCCTTCTTCGAACTGTGCCGAAGCCACCGCCATCCATACCGCGGTTGCAGCGGGGACACGCAAGATCGATGCGCTGGCCGTGGCCTGTATCGACGCGACCGACATCGAGGGGGCGTACCCGTGCGGAAGATGTCGTCAGATCATGTCGGAATTCTGGGTCGATCGCATATATGTCACCGGGCCCGAGGGCATGGAGATACGCGAGCACACCTTCGAGGAGCTTCTGCCCCATTGCTTCAGGCTCTCCCCTCCCGACGGTGCCGACCATGGATGAGCCTGTCGGAGCCGCTCTGTGACAGACGCGCCGGAGACCGGACTCTCGACCAGGGCGTCGGGGTCCTCGATCGACTGGATCGATGTCGTCGCCACGATCGTGATGGCTTTCGCTGCACTGCTCACCGCCTGGTCCGCGTACCAGAGCGACCAGTGGGGTGACACCATGACCTTCTCGTTCAGCGAAGCGGCAGCGGCGCGCACCGAGGCGACACGGCTGTACACACGGGCGGGTCAAGAGGCCGCGGTCGATGTCGCGACCTTCATCGCCTGGATGGAGGCTGCCTACGACGAGCTTGCCGCCGGTGAGATCGATCCGGAGGTGGGTTACGTGGTCGACCCGGGCAACCTGTCCGGGCTCCTCTATGAGCGCCTGCGTCCCGAGTTCCGCACCGCGATGGACGCATGGCTGGCCACGAAGCCTTTCCAGGGCCCTGATGCAGCGCCCACGCCGTTCGCGATCGAGGAGTACCAGAACGCCAACGAGATCGAGGCGGCACGGCTCCAGGAAGTGGCCGATGACAAGGCGGCGCAAGCGCATGCCGCCGACAACAACGACGACAAGTACGTGTTGAGCACGATCATCTTCGCCTCGATCTTCCTGTTTGCAGGTCTGAGCACGAAGATGCGGAGCCGTTTCGGCCAGTACCTCATGCTCGGAGCCTCGCTTCTCATCCTGGTCGGAGGTGGCATCTACCTGGCCACCGTCCCTGTGGGGTGATCGGCGCAGCCCTGCCCGCGAGGCCCCCCTAGCCAACCGAGACCCCCATGACCTTGCCTCGAGGCCGAGTCCGGCTCAAATCCCCTGGATCGCATCGCTGGCATGTCACCCTGATGCACCGAAGAGTCCCGTGAGGCGGTTGATATGGCGACGGTTCGTGAAACCTGAGGACGGCGCACCGGGGACCGTCGGGGAGTTCGCCGGGGTGCGGGTTAGGGAGCGGTACGGGCTCGTCCTCATCATGCTGCTCGGTGCCTACATCGTCTCCGGCTTCGGGCGCGGGTTGTTGATCGGTCTGCTCGAGGCCTTGATCTGGATGACCGTCTTGTTGACCCTGTTGTGGTCGCCGGGGATCCCGGCACGGCTGCGCCGGGTCGGCGTGGTCGTCACAACGGGCCTGGTCGTTGCAGTCGTCGCTCTGACCTTCTCCGAAGGCGGCGCGACCACGGGCGTCGCCCTGCTGCTGCTCGGCGCGAGTCAACTCCTCGCCGTCGCCGCGATCCTCGCCAGGATCGCCCAGCACAGTCATGTCGAGAGCCAGACGGTGATGGGCGCGATCGCCGGGTATGCACTGATCGGCTTTGCCATGGCAGCTCTGTTTCACGGGCTCGAGCTGACAATGGAGGGTGCATTCTTGAACGGGGTAGTGGCTTCGGGCGACTACGTGTACTTCTCGCTCATCACCCTCACCACCGTCGGCTACGGAGATATCACGGCAGCGAGCGATCTGGCCAAGCGTCTCGTGGCCGTCGAGGCACTGGGAGGCCAGATCTTCCTGATCACGCTCGTGGCGCGGCTGGTGTCGATGTGGGGCCAGCCGATGCGACACTCTGCCGACTGATCACCGGGCTGCTGCCCCGACTCAGCGGCTCTGCAGCGCCTCGATCAGCTTGGGCAAGACTTTGTGGACGTCTCCGATCACGCCCAGGTCGGCGATGGTGAAGATGGGGGCGTCCGGGTCCTTGTTGATGGCGATGATGGTCTTGGAGTCTTTCATCCCGACCAGATGCTGCATCGCGCCGGAGATGCCACAGGCGATGTATACGTCGGGTTTGACCGTCTTGCCGGTCTGTCCGACCTGTTTGGCGTAGGGCACCCAGCCGGCGTCGACGATGGCGCGGGTGGCACCCGTGGCGGCTCCGAGCTGTTTGCCCAACTGTTCGACCAGCTGGTAGGCCTCGGGTGCTCCGAGACCCCGTCCGCCCGAGACCACGATCGAAGCCTCGCTCAACTGTGGGCCCTCTCGCTCTTCGACGTGGGATTCGGTGATCCTGGCCTCGGCCTGGCCCATGTCGGGTGGGTCGAGTCTCTCCACCGGCGGGATACCACCACCTGTGGCTTCTGCAACGAAGGATTGGGGACGAATCAGGACGATGTACGGGCCTTGTGATGCGCTGGCGGTGGCGACCTGCGTGCCGCCGAGAATCTCGTGTTCGGTCTCCACTCCGCCGCCGGCGAGTCGAACGTTGCTGGCATTGGAGAGCACACCGACCCCCAGCCGTGCTGCCAGCCGGCCGGCGATGTCCCGGTCGTTGTATGCCTGCCCGAACAGGATCAGGGCGGGCGGGTCGGATTTGGCACGTTCGGCCAGGGCGGCGGCCGCGGGCCCGGCCGGAAGCCGGTCGCCTGCGTCGAGATGGAGGACCGAGCTCGCCCCGTGCTCACCAAGAGCGGCGAACACGGCTTCGGAGCCCGGACCGAGGAGGATTGCGGTCACCTCGCCGAGCTGTCTCGCCTTGGCCAGCAGTTCGAGCCCGAGTGTGGTCGGCTGATCGCCGTCCTGCTCGACGAATGCCCATACCGCGGCCATCAAATCACCTTCCGGTCTTCGAGGAGAGAGACGATGGCGAGATGGGCTTCACCATCATCCTCGACCTTGTTGCCTCCGGCACGCTCGGGTGCCGCCGTGATCGAGAGGACCAGCTGTTCGGGGGCCCGCTCCGCCCCGAGGTCGCCGATGGAGAAAGCATCGACGGGCTTCTTCTTGGCGTCCATGATCCCCTTGAAAGTCGGGTAGCGGGGCTCGACAACACCGGCAGTCACACTGACCACCGCCGGAAGGGATGAGCTCACCACGTCGTATCCTGAGGCAGTCTGACGGTGAATGGTCACCGCACCATCAGCGGTCTCCACCTTGGTGGCGTAGGTCAATGCAGGCACGCCGAGGATCTCGGCAAGCATCTGGGGGACCACGCCGGAGTATCCATCGGTCGACTCCGTCCCGGCGATGACCAGGTCGAACTCCTCCTTCTCGATAGCGGCGGCGAGCACCCGGGCGGTGGTGAGAGCGTCGGACCCTCGCAGCGTGTTGTCCTCGACCAGGATCGCCTTGTCGGCACCCATGGCCAGAGCCTGTCTGATCCCCTGGCCGTTGCCGGCCGGGCCCATGCTGACCAGGGTCACCGTGCCCTCACTCGCCTGGGCCAGTTGCAAACCCATCTCCACCCCATACCGGTCCGTGTCGTCGAGAATCTGCTCCTCGGGACGAATCAGCCAGTTGTTGCCCTCTTCCAGGCGATAAGGGGTGGCCGGGTCGGGGATCTGCTTGACGCAGACGACGACCTTCATTGCGCAGCACTCCTTGGTCTAGGCAGCCCGGCGATGGTAACTGGCTACAGGTCTACCGAATCTGCCGTCACCTTCTCCAGGATGAGCGGGCGGGGAGCCTCCGGACCGGGCCCGATGACCCAGGCGGAGGCCAGGCCCTCCCGCCGGTCCTCCCAGCGCTCCTCGTCTGAATAGCGCACCGTGGCCAGCGGGTCACCGGCCGACACCGCGTCACCCACCTTGGCATGGACGGTGATGCCCACCCCGGGGTCGATCACGTCCTTCTTGCTGGTGCGGCCGGCCCCGAGGCGGGTTGCCGCCATGCCGATGATCAGGGCATCACATGTCGTGACGAACCCGTCTGTCGGTGCCTCGAGGACCGCCTCGTATTGGGCGACGGCAAGCAATGACGTGTCCTCGAGGACTCTTGGATCCCCACCCTGGGCGATGGTCACATCGATCAGCTTCTGCAGCGCGTCGCCGGAGTCGATTGCCTTCTGCAACCTTTCTCGCCCTCCCTCGACCCTGGCCAGATCCAGCATCACCTCGCCGAAGGCCATGGTGAGCTCGGTGACATCGTCGGGGCCTTGCCCTCTGAGGACGTCGACCGACTCCCTGATCTCGTTGGCGTTGCCGACTTCGTGGCCGAGCGGCTGATCCATGGTGGTGATCAGGGCGACGGTCTCCACCCCGTGCCTGGTGCCGATGCCGACCATGGTCCGGGCCAGGGCGCGTGACTCTTCCAGTACCTTGATGGACGCCCCGGAACCGGTCTTCACGTCGAGGAGGAGCCCATCGAGACCCTCGGCCAGCTTCTTTGACATGATCGAGGAGGAGATCAGCGGTATGGAGGGCACGGTCCCGGTGGCGTCGCGCAGTGCGTAGAGCTTGCGGTCGGCCGGGGCCATGGTCTCCGACTGCCCGGCGAGGACCAGCCCGTGCTCGTTGAGGATCGATGCGAAGCGTTCGGAATCCAGTCCGGTGGTGAATCCGGGAATCGACTCCAATTTGTCGAGCGTGCCACCGGTGTGGGCCAGGGACCGACCCGAGATCATGGGAATGGCCACGCCGCACGCCGCCACCAGGGGTGCGAGGGGTATGGAGATCTTGTCACCCACCCCACCGGTCGAGTGTTTGTCCACCTTGGCAGCCGGAATCCCGGAGAAGTCGAGGACCTCTCCGGAGTCGAGCATCGCAGAGGTCCAGGCAGCCAGCTCTTCGCCATTCATGCCGTTGAGCAGGATCGCCATCGCCATCGCTGCCATCTGGTAGTCGGGGACGGTTCCCTTGGTATAAGCGTCGATGAGCCATTCGATGGCATCGGCCGGCAGGGCCCCGCCGTCACGCTTGATCCCGATCAGCTCGACCGCCGTGAAACTCATGCGGACAAGATATCCCGCCGGCTCACAGAATCCCGTAGAACTCGGGCACGCCCAGTGCCAGGTTCACGTTCTGGATCGCCTGGACCGCAGCCCCCTTGAGCAGGTTGTCCTCTGCCGCGACCACAACGGCATTGCGTCCGTCTGCGCTGGTCTCGAACCCGCCGATGATGACACCTGGCTGGTTGGCGCCGTCCCTCAACTCCGGGATCTCATCCCTGATCTCGATCAACGGCTCGTCTCCGTAGCGCTCTTCGTAGCGCGCCTTTATCTCTGCAGCGCTCTGCGCACGGTTCAGGGGGATGTGGGTGGTGACCAAGAGGCCGCGGAAGGCAGGGTGGACGTGGGGCATGAACCGCACCGGAACGCCGAGATGACGGATGACCTCGTTCTCGTGATTGTGCCCGACCAGTTTGTAGGGCATCAGGTTGTCGCGGAGCCGGTCCGGGTCGTTGCGAGGGCCGGGGATGGTCCCGGCGCCCGAGTAGCCGGAGACACCAAACACCGCAGGGGAGCCGTCGACGTCATCCACGAATGGGGCGAGGACGATCTGCATCGCGGTGGCGTAGCAGCCGGGGTTGGCGATGCGGGTCGCACCTTTCAGCTTCTCCCGTAACAGCTCGGGCAAGCCGTAGGCCCATGTGTCGTCGAACCTGTGGTCGGCCGATATGTCGACGATCACCGTGCCTTCGTCGACGGCGGCGACATAAGGATCACCGGCACCATCGGGAAGGGCGAGGATCACCACGTCGCCCTCGAGCCCGGCCAGATCGGAGGGGCCGATCGACTCGAAGAGCATGCCGATGGCTCCGGGCACAGGCCGGCCGGCGAGCTCGCGGGAGCCGGCGAACGACAACTCGAGTGAGGGGTGCGCCTCGATCAGTGCGACGAGCTCGGCACCGGTGTGGCCGCGTGCTCCGACGACTCCAACCCGGTGACTGTCAGTCAACGTCTTCACCGACGAACGATGGGGGGAGGGTGGCGATCGTCTCCACCACCCCGGCGATCCGTGCCAGGTCCGTCTCCCCCTTCCAGAACACCGTCCATGGCCCCCGCTTGACCGAGCCGTCTGACTCGTCCACATAGAACGAGTTGAAGCTGTTCTCGGTGCGTGACCGCCAGTAGAAGACCGGATAATCGCCGGTGAGCTTGGCCCACACCGTGCGTGCCAGACCCTCACCCCTGGCATCCTCGAGGATGGCGAATTTGTCCAGGTAGGCGAAGTCCCCGACCCGGGTGATGAGTGCCCCGGCTCGGAGGCTCTCGGAGAGATAGGCCCTCTCCAGTGCCAACCCTTCCCACCACTCGGGTTTGAGGGTCCTGCCAAAAGACTCCTCGACCAGCTTCACGACCTGTCCCTGGTCCAGATCGTCCTTCTCCGTCTCCCGATTGATCAACTCGCCCTTGCGGACCATGGTCCCCGACCCGCCATGGGTGAACAGCTCCTTGACCAGCCCGGACGGCGTGGTTATCGACACGGATGTGGACAGTGGGGTGTCGTCGAGAAGTCGCTTGATCTCGACCAGCTTCAGCCTCATCCCGGAGTGGACCCAGTCCTGTGCCATGAGGTGGTCGTAATCCGAAGCGAGGTTGATCGACTCGATGGGCCAGCCGTCCCCGTCGAGCAAACCGCCCACGTCGACCAAGAAGATGATCTTCATCGGCTGTACCGCATGGACCAGCGCCCGGGTGGCGGAATCCGCATTCATGTTCACGATCTGGCCGCCAGGGGCTACACCGAGACAGGTGAGGATCGGGATGGCCCCGGAGCCGACGATGGACCGAATGAGGCCGAGGTGCACCTCGGTCGGCTCGCCCACCAGGCCGTATTTCTCCTGGTCGACGTAGTCGGCCTCGAAGGCTCCTGCGGTGAGCCCATGGGCTGCCACACCCTGTTCGCGAATCGCCTCGACCAGGAGGATGTTCTGTTCGATGAAGATCTCCCGTGCCGCGTCGAGGACCTGGGGTTCGGTGACCCGGAGCCCGTCGATCTTCCGGGTCTCGATCCGGCGCTCCTCGAGCAACTCGTCGAGTTGCGGCCCGCCGCCGTGGATCACGATCGGTGTGAGGCCGACCGTGTGGAGAAAGGCCAGGGCGGCAGCCGTCTCGTCGAGATGGTCGCGGAGGATGGCGCCCCCGATCTTGATCACAGCGAATCGGGAGCTGTCGACCTCGGAGAATCTCTGCAGGTAGGAGCGGATCTCCTTGCCATCGCTCATGTTGGACAGGAGATGGACGATTGTCTGCCGGACGTTTCGGTTGGGGGTAGCCGGGATGCGGCTAGGACTCATCAGCTCTCACCCATCAGCCTTGTCATGATCGCCTTCTGCACGTGGAGCCTGTTCTCCGCCTCGTCGTAGGCGATGCAGCTGCGGCCGTCGAAGACCTCGTCGGTCATGATCACATTGCGACGCATGGGGAGGCAGTGGCTGATCAGGGCATCGTTCGTCATCGCCATCTTCTGCGAGTCGACGATGAAGTGCTGGTACTTGTCGCGGACCGGCTTCTCCTCGTCCCACCGACCGAAGAAGGGCAGAGCGCCCCAGCTCTTGGCGTACACGACGTCGGCGCCGTCGTAGGCAGTCTCGATGTCGTGGGTGATGGTCAGGCTGCGGCCATGGGCGCTCGCGTCCCTGGTTGCGATGTTGACGTAGCGGTCGTCGAGGATGAAGTCCTCGGTCGGGCAGAGAAGGGTCACGTCCATGCCGAACTTGGCCGCGATCACCAGCGCGGAGTTGGCGACAGCCGTGTTGAGGGGCTTGGGGTGATAGCTCCAGGTGAGCACGTATCGTTTCCCGTCCAGGGGGCCGAGTCTCTCCTGGAGGGCCATGACGTGCGCCAGCTCCTGGCACGGGTGTGTGATCGTCTCCATGTTGATCACCGGCACGTCCGAATACGTGGCGAACGCCTGGAGGATCTTGTCCTTCCGATCCTCCTCCCAGCTCTCGAATTTGGGAAAGGCGCGGATGCCCACGAGATCGCAATAGCGGGAGAGCACCTTGGCCGCCTCCTTCACATGCTCCTCGGCATCGTCGAGCATGACTGCCCCCTCTTCGAATTCGAGAGGCCACATCCCACCGGAGGGTGAGAGGACCACGGCATGACCCCCCAACTGATGCGCTCCGATGTCGAAAGAGGTTCGGGTGCGCAGCGAGTTGTTGAGGAAGAGAAGCGCGATCGTCTTGCCCTGGAGGGCGTCACCGAAAGGGGATGTCTTGAAACGGCGCGCTTCGTCCACCATCGATTGCAGCTCAAGTCGGGACCAATCGAACGTGTTCAGGAAGTGCCGCATGTGAGCAGTTTGATTGGAGCGGGCGCCAATTCCAAGATGGCGGCGTCAGGAACCGGGTTCGGTGGGGAAACCGCTCTCTGACCAGCCATTCGTCCCACTGGTCATGCTTCTGGCATTCCGGAACCCGACCGAGTTGAGGTAGAGCACCCCCGGCAGGGAGATGTTGCCCCGCTGGCACACCACCAGCAATGGTGTGTCCAGATCGGTCGGAAGCCGGTCCAGTGCGCTGGGTAGGTCGAAGAGTGGGATGTTGATCGCATCGGGGATGTGCCCCCGGGCGAAGTCCTCGGGCTCGCGGACATCGACGATGACGGGCTCGCCGGTTTGCCACTGCTCGTATGCAGTGGTGAGCTCGGTGGCGAGATGGGGGTTGTGCCGAGCGGTTTCGATGATGGCGTCGAGCAGTTCCTCACGACGGCTCCTCACCCGTGGGGCGCCGGCACCTGCCAGCTCGGGAAGATGTTTGGCCATGGATGAGGCGTATTTGAAGGCGTTGTCGGGGAACATGACCACAACCCGATTCCCCGGCAGGTCGGGGACGATGGCCAGCGCTCCGGCCAGAGCCATCCCCGAGCTCGGTCCGGCAGGGATGCTCTCCTCGCGATTGAGGCGAAGGCTCATCTCGTAGGCCATCTGGTTGCCGACCTCGACCGTGCCGTCGTACTCATCGGGCAGGAAGAACTCGGTTTGCTCGAGCTGGCGGAGGCTCCTCACTCCGGGGATGTCGTGGCCCTCGGCAGGGTGGATCCCGATGACCTGAATCGAGGGGCTCTGTTCCTTCAGGAAGCGGCCGGTGCCGGTGATGGTGCCGCAGGTGCCCATGCTCGCCACGAAGTGGGTGACGGTGCCCTCGCTCTGCCGCCAGATCTCCGGGCCTGTCGTCCGGTAGTGGGCGTCGGGGTTGGACGGGTTCCTGTACTGGTTGAGCATGTGGAAGTCGGGTTTCTCGGAGATCTCCGTGGCACGGGCGATGGCTCCTTCCGGCGCCCAGGGGGCGGGGCAAAGGTCGTCTTCCAACTCCTCGACGACAGCGCCAAAGAAGCGCAGCATGGTCCGCTTCTCGACCGGGATCTCGTTGGAGAGCGGGGTCGTCAGGGAGAATCCGAGGGCGTTTCCGACCATGGCGAGGCCGAGACCGGTGTTTCCCGACGTTGGCTCGACCAGGTCTTGATCGGTGAGCTCGCCCTGCTCTCTCGCCTGGAGGACCATGTTGGAGGCGACGCGGTCCTTGACCGAGCCAAAAGGGTTGTACCACTCGAGCTTGGCATAGACCTCGGTGTGCTCGAAGTCGACCACGCGATTGAGCCGCACCATTGGAGTCGGGTTGTCTGCGCTGGACAGCAGCCCGAGCATGGAGTCATAGATTCGGAGAGTGTGGTCGTTCATGGAGGCCCTTGATGACTTCAAGGATATCCGTGTCGGGTGCTATTCCCTTTGCTGCGCCAGGCCCTATCCGACCTCAGCTCTCGAGGGCGAACTCCACCTGGAGGGTGACCGACACCGTGGTGGTGCCCGGTTGGATCGGGGTGCTCGACTCTTTGGCCATTGCCATGTCGGCCATCATCCGAACCGGGACCACCGGGCTCCTCACCACCTCCGTGATCGATGTCGCAGGCCCCAGCCGTTGACCGGCCAGCGTGGCCAGTTGGGTCGCCTT